>CDZI01072173.1_pt1 | contig 369130 bp, 349 predicted proteins | sample 554811 | NCBI WGS metagenome assembly CDZI01 (sample SAMEA3182110, study PRJEB8094) | gut metagenome | biome: human; feature: gut; material: Stool; isolation source: human stools | place: Canada | collected 2013-04-23
GATGAGCATAAGCGTGTGCAGCGGTACGCCACGACCTGCCAAGCGGCAGCGAGCGATTGAAAGGTGGTGAGCCTATCTTTACCGACTCAAAATATCGGGCAGCTCCCGATTTCGCCATAACCCACAAAGAGGATAATGATACTCCCGTCCAGTCACAGCCCGAGCGTGAAAAAACCGTCGCAGGCAATGAGGGCGGCTCTGTCAGAACGACAGTTGGGGTGGAACTCCCGTGGTGTCAGTTCGCTGCTGACCATTTGGCGACTTCCCATAGCATTTCGGGGTGTCGAGGACAAATTGAAATGCTCCTATCATATCAGCCAAACGAAAGGCGGTCATAAGAACAGAGATTTTGTTTATATTCTCCCGACCTTAAATACTTCCTTACGTTTGGCTGCCTACATAGGCAGAACATACCTGCCTAAATAAAATTGGGAGGTCAAACATAATGGAAAGAAAATTCAAGCGTGGAGATATTTACTACGCAAACTTAAATCCCGTTATCGGCTCGGAGCAAGGCGGAACAAGACCTGTACTTATCATTTCAAACGATGTCGGTAATAAGCACAGTCCTACGGTCATTGTCGCACCCATCACAAGCCGAATACACACCAAAGCAAAATTGCCGACGCACACTTTAATCAATGATTTTGAAGGTTTGGATAAGAACTCAATCATTTTGCTTGAACAGGTAAGAACGATTGATAAGCAGCGACTAAGGCAGTATTTGGGAATGATACCAGACGATATAGTGGCAAGGGTTGATAAGGCTCTTGCCATTAGTGTTGCATTGGAGAAAATGAAGGCAACAGATGTGTAAAAGGGACGAGAACGATAAATTTGCACATTGGTAAAAATGCGGCTGTATTTCTATAATTTAGAGTACAGCCGCTTGTTTTATAGCGGAGGTACTCATTATGGGAAATGAAAACTATATCCAAAATCCAGAATTGCAAAATGAACAGATGAAAGATGAAAACGAAGTATTTAATTCATTTATCAATGTTATGGTGCAGATAGTTGAAAAATACGGAAAGACAGTTTTGCAAGAATTGGATTGTGCTGCGTAAGTTACGCAGCCTTACATATCACATTTCCCTATAAAATTATGGAGGTGGTACGATGAACAGAGAAGGAAAGAAATGTGTCCTGTATCCGAGAGTAAGTACCGAAATGCAGGTAGACGGATATAGCCTTGAAGGACAAAAAAACGGATTAAAACGATTTGCTGACCGAGAAGAAATGGAAATTGTCGGTATCTATGAGGATGCAGGTAAATCAGGAAAATCTATTGAAGGACGACCTGCATTTAAGAAAATGCTTTCCGATATAAAAAACGGATTGGAGATAGACTATATTCTGGTTTATAAACTTTCCCGTTTCGGAAGAAATGCAGCGGATATTCTAAATTCATTAGAGTTTGTACAATCTTATGGAATAAATCTTATTTGTATTGAAGAAGGAATTGACTCGTCACAGACAAGTGGAAAACTTTTAATCTCTGTTTTGTCTGCGGTTGCAGAAATAGAAAGAGAAAATATCATTGAACAGACAATGAATGGACGGAGAGAAAAAGCACGACAAGGTGGGTGGAATGGTGGATTTGCACCATACGGATATTATCTGAAAGACAATCAGCTCTTGATAGAAGAAACGGAAGCTGAAGCAATCAGAATTATATTTGATAAATTTGCTAATTCTGATATAGGACTTGGCGGAGTAGCAAAATATCTTAATCTTCAAGGTATAAAGAAGATACCTCGTCAGAACGGCACATTGGAAACTTGGAGCAGTCATTTTATACGGTTGATATTAGACAATCCTGTTTATTGTGGAAAGATTGCTTATGGCAGAAGAACACGAGAAAAGGTAAAAGGTACAAAAAATGAATATAAGCAGGTTCATGCAGAGGATTACATTCTGGAAGATGGACAACATGAAGGAATTATCAGCGAGGAATTGTGGCAAAAGGTTCACGCAAAGCGTATGGCAACAGGAATTAAACAGCCATCCAAAATCGGTAAGGATAGGTCACACCTTTTGACGGGGATATTAAAGTGTCCCCTTTGTGGAAGTTCAATGTATACGAACAAACACGCTTGGACAAATAAAGATGGCACATACAAAGAGGTTTACTATTATATTTGCGGCAGAAATAAGCAGGAACGAGGACATCATTGTGACTATAAGGCATCTCTGAGAAAAACAGATATTGAGCCACTTGTAATTGAAGCTGTTAAGGAATTGGTAAGCGATAAGTATTTTGCAAAAGAGATTGAAAAGCGTATTGGCGTACAGACCGATACAACAGCTATTGATAAGGAACTTGCCAATTACGAGAGTAAACTGAAAGAAGTTGATTTGAACAAAGCACGTCTGGAGAGAGAAATTGATAATCTGCCTGTTGATACCCGCTTCAGAGAAAGAAAAATTCACGATATGACTTTAAGACTTGATGCCTTGTATGATACGATTGTAGAGTTGGAAGAACGGATTGAAGATGCAAAGCTGAGAAAAAGTTCTATCGAAATGGAAACAATCACTCTGGACAATATTTACAAGCTTATGCTGAATTTCGGAAAGCTCTATGATATAATAAGTGACGAGGAAAAGAAAAGCCTTATTACTTATCTCATAAAAGAAATTCAGATATATCCAAACGGGGAGTCAGAGCAGCCTTTGAAGTCGATAGAGTTTAATTTCCCAATATATCGGGATGGTCAAGAGGTAAGGCGGCTTTTGTGGGAAAAAGGTAATACCGTTGAGAGCGTGGTTCTGTTGACTAAGGTACACAAGTAAAAGTGTGAAAAAGGCTTGAAATAAGGGGCTTTTGAGATTTTTAGAATTGAAAATTAGACTGCGAAATATGCCTGAAAAAAGAGCATAAAACCTTGATGTTTTTATAGTTGGATAGACAGGAATATTGAGATTGGGTCGATTATACAGAAATATTTATTCGTGATTTGTGAAAAAATAAACGCAGTAATGTGGAGCAAACGGAAGATGGTCTAAAAAGAAAGAAAAGCGAGTACAGTTACGATAGGCCCTATCTTCTAAAATGGATTAAAAAATAGAAGAGATAATTTATGAGGTGTGCTTATGGAGTTGTTACTAAACAACATTTTAAATCTTACGGAAGAAGAGATTGATAATAGTAAAATAGAATTTAATATGCAAGCCGGAAGTGGAGGACAACCATTTCTTGATAGATGGTTAAAACATTCAGAAGGAGAAAAAGCAAACGGTACATGCAAGGATTGTTCATATTGGGGTTGGTATGGAAAGCAGAGAAACTTCTATCCTAGACAATGGGTTTTTAGTTTCGCAAGAATGCCGGAAGATGAATGGTTGCTTATTTCGGCTGCACAAATAATAAATACTCCAGCCGATGATTGGGCTGATGTTCAAGTGCTTGATAGATTTGTTCCATTATTCGGAAGACTCATCATCAAATGCAAGAAAGGCAATACCTTCTCAAGATATGTATTTAATTTGCGTAAGTATCTCGACCAAACTATTGTGAAGGAAATTCTGCCTTGTATTTATAGTGGTGAGAAATTTGAAGGTTATGATAGAGTACATTTGCCATTTCATAGATTGTCAGACATATTTAATGGCAGAATATTACCTACCTATTATGAGGCGTTAAAGAAGATAACTGGAGTATATTGCTTGACCGATACCCATACTGGAAAATTATATATCGGATCTGCCACAGGAGAAGAAGGAGTTGCTCAAAGATGGGGTAATTATTTGGATTCAAAGCATGGTGGTAATAAAAAACTTATTGCACTTTATGAACAGAAAGGTGCAGAGTATTTTGAAAAGTATTTTACATATACCCTACTTGAATATTTTGGACTCTCGTATGATCCGATAAAGATTTTAGAAAGAGAACAATATTGGAAACGGTGCTTTGATACCATCAAGAATGGATATAATGATAATTAGTGAAGGTGTAGCACTGAATGGAAAGAAAAGATGTTTATAATTTTGCCGTGAAGTGGAACGAGAAATTTCGTGATCCAGACATTGATTATATAGAGTTGGTTGATCACTACCTGGCAGATGATTGTTCAGCACTTGGATTTGAGATGGATTGTGGCCATGCTTTCGAAGAAAAATTTGAAAGAGCTATATATGATGCAAGAGCCTTAGATACTATCATTGAAAATGTAAATGATATTTCTTTGCTTGGATCGGCTATATATTCCAGATGGAGATATTTCAATCATTGGGCATACGATGCAGCAGAGATACTTTCTATGCCCAACAGGAGCTGGTTCATTATTGCTTTTAATAGACTGGCTGAATTATGTAAAGATGAATAAGAAAACTAAGAGAATCCGTATATTGTCATGTTCGATGAATATGGCAACATCAAGGTTTTAGGTGGCTCGACATACCGATTTTCAAGGGGAAATGACTGTTCTACGATTGCCCTATACAGTAGGGGGATTATAGGTTACTCGTTGAACAACTGAGCCATATCGAAACCGTAGTTTTTTTGACTCATGCACATGCAAAATAACGGCACGATCCTCCGACACGGTTTAATAATCATTTCAGAACGCAATATCGGTTCTGCAGCCTGCAAAGCAATAAATATAAAAAATCAGACCTTGCAGCCATTATAAGGCCGCAGGGTCTGATTTCTTTTTATTTAATTACCGCGCATTTCTCGATGCCGTAGTACTTGAAATTCCGAACGACGCATTCGTCTATCATCTCGCCGCAGACGGCTATGGGCACGGCGGGCGGGCAGCTTATGGCCGCCGCTGCCGAGACTCTGCCGAGGCTACGGTCGACGGGTATTATCTCGCTCGGAGCGAATATCGCCTCTCGCGTGGTCAGCGCCCACTTCGGCGAAGGCACGGGCGGGGGCGTTTCGGTGATCGGCGCTTTTCGCTCGACTGCGAGCAACGCCGCTCTGAGCTTTTCAAGCGTGCCGTCCCCGCAAAGGGGCGAGAGCATGAGCACGAGCATATCGGGGTCGTGAAACTCGGCAAATATCCCGCTTTCACGCAGGATCGCCGCAAGCCCGTCGCCCGTGTAACCGTAGGATTTCGGCGCAACGGTCAGCTTTAACGGCTCCGTACCGACAAGCTCATAGCCGCAGCGGGCTGCATCCCCCTTCAGCCCTTCAACTTTCGGCAGGAATTCGCAAAGGCTGCGTTTGAATTCCGCCATGCGGTCGTTCGCGGCGTCAAGCGACTGAAGTATCAGATACGACGGGCTGCTTGAGCCGAAAAGTGAGAGCGAGGCTTTGGCTCGCTCGGCAAAGAGCAGCGGTGCGGAATTCGATATATGCAGATATGCACCGCCCGTAATGACGGGCAGAGTCTTATGCGCCGAGTCGCAGCAGATATCGGCTCCGAGGTCGATCGGGTGCAGCGATTCGGGCAGAAATTTTAGATACGCCCCGTGAGCGTTATCCACGGCGAGCGGCACGCCCGCTTTGTGACAGACCTCGGCTATGCCCTTGATATCGAGAATATTGCCGAGGTAATCGGGGCTTGTGAGATAAACTGCGGCGGGCTTTGCGCGGCAGGCGGAGAGAGCCGCCTTGACCGCCTCGGGAGTAACGGCGCAGCGGTGATACGAGCCGCCGGAGGGCGGGAATATCCACCGAATGCCGATGCCGAGCAGCGCCGCGGCGTTGACAAACGCCTTGTGAGCGTTGCGCCCGGCGATTACAAACGGCGCCCCGGCCGAGGAATTCAGCGCCAGCAGGTGAAGCATCGCCTGAATGCAGAGGGTAGAGCCGCCCGCGGAATAAAAAGTCCTTGAACCGAAAATTTCGGAGGCGTTCGCCTCGCTTTCGGCGATTATGCCGTCGGCGGCAAAAAGCTCGTCCGCCCCGTCGATCTCGGTTATATCGAGCGGCTCGAAGCCGAGCAGGGGCTGACCCTTGTGACCCGGCATATGCAGCCGCACAGGGTCGGAGGACGAATATTTACGCACGAAGTCGCATATCGGCGTGCTCATTCGGCGTCACCGATCTCTCTTGCCACTGCCAGGGCAATGGCGCACTCCATGCGCTTGCGGAAGAGGTCGCAGCCGTATTTGTATATTCCCTTGACCGAGCCGGTCGAGTGATAGGCGTTTGCGGCGCAGCCGCCCGAGCAATAGAGCTTTGCCCAGCAGTCGCGGCATTCCTCGCGGGCGTAGACGTTGCAGGAAGCGAATTCATCCTGAACGGCAGTGTTGTCAACGCCGTGCCAGATATCGCCGAGCTTGAATTTCTCATCGCCGACGAACTGATGGCAGGGGTAAAGGTCGCCCCAAGGCGTGACCGCCATGTATTCCGTGCCCGAGCCGCAGCCCGAGATGCGCTTATATATGCACGGGCCGCCTTTGAGGTCGATCATATAATGATAGAATGTGAAAGGCTTGCCCTCTTTGTCACGTTCAAGCATCAGCTCAGCGAGCTGCTCGTATTGCTTCATAACGATGGGCTTATCCGCCTCGGTGAGGGCGGCGGGGTCGTCGGCGGCGGCAACGACCGGCTCCATGCTCAGCTCCGAGAAGCCGAGATCGAGCATAGTCTTTATATCCTCGAGAAAATCGGGGTTGGCGTGGGTAAACGTGCCGCGCATATAATAATTCTTACCGCCTCTTGCCTCGACGAATCTTTGGAATTTCGGCACTATCTTATCCCAGCTGCCGTTGCCCGCGTAGTCCACGCGGTATCTGTCGTGGACTTCCTTCCTGCCGTCAAGGCTGAGCACCACGTTGCTCATCTCCCTGTCGGCGAAGTCGATAACGTCGTCGTCAACGAGCACTCCGTTGGTGGTCAGTGTGAAGCGGAAGTTCTTGCCCTTCTCCTTCTCAATGCTCCTTGCGTATTCGACAAGGCGCTTGACCACGTCAAAATTCATCAGCGGCTCGCCGCCGAAGAAATCGACCTCGAGATTGCGGCGTGAGCCTGAATTCTCAATAAGGAAATCGAGCGCGCGCTTGCCGACCTCATAGCTCATCAGCGCCCGCTCGCCGTGATATTTGCCCTGGCTTGCGAAGCAGTAGGAGCAGTTGAGGTTGCAGGTGTGGGCGATATGCAGGCACAGCGCCTTGATAACGCCCGAGGTCTTGGCCTTGAGGGCGCCCGCCATCGGCTCAAAGGTATCCTCGGTGAAGAGCTGACCCTGAGCCTTCAGCTCGGCTATTTGGCCGCAGCATTCGGCTATCTCCCCGTCACTCACGCCCTCGTATTTGCCCGAGAGGGCGGCGACTATGGCAGCGGTGTCGTTTTGCTCAAACATCGAGATGATGTCGTAGGCAAGCTCATCCACGGCGTGAACGGAGCCGGAGCAGATGTCGAGCACTATGTTGTAGCCGAGCAGTTTATATTGATGAATCATAGAATCTCTCCATACTAAAAATGCCGCCCTGATGGACGGCATCATAGCTTTTTTGATTATTTGCTTTCCTTGGCTTCCTTATTCTCGCAAGCCTGGTTTGCGATACCGCAGCTGGTCTTGCAGGCGGACTGGCAGGAAGTCTGGCACTCGCCGCAGCCGCCGTTCTTTGCGCTCTGGCAAAGGTCGCGGGTCTTGATAGTATTTATGTGTTTCATCTGTGTTGCCTCCAAATTGCATTATTTTTTTATATTATAACACACGCTGCGGCGCTTGTCAATTACGCAAAGGTAATTTTTGTGCCGTGTTTGGCATAATGAATAAAATGCAAGTCGTTTTTTCTATATTCCGCCAAGGCAAAAAATGTTGATTATTTCCCGCCGCTCAAGTATAATTAAATAAAGAAGAAATTTGAACGGAGATGATCGGATGTTTAAGAAAATCACGGCGGTGCTTCTGTGCGTGCTCTTCGCCGCTCAGGTCTGCGCCGTCGGGGCCTCAGCCGCCGGCGAAAAGGATTATGTCATATCGAATCCTTACGCCGAGGTGGACTGGGATTCATGGAAAGCGTATAAGACCCAGCTCCACAGCCACACCAACGCAAGCGACGCCTACCCGACCATTCACGAATATGTGCAGGAGCACTACGACCTCGACTACGATATCGTGGCGCTCACCGACCACGGCACGATAAACAGGGGCTGGAACAAAGCCCCGCAGACCGTGCCCCTAATGAGACTTGTAAAATATGAAAGAACGCACATGGACGATATCATTCCCCTCACCGAGGCGGAGTATCAGTCCTATCTCAACGGCACAGCCGCGTCATCAAGACGCACCCACAAAAACGGTATGCTCGACGTGCCAAAGGGCATCGAACTGAATATGGCCACCCCGATAAGCGACTGCCACCTGACCGGCTACTTTGCCGATTACGGCCAGGGCCTTGCCGGTGTTTACGGCGACTACGAGACCCCTGCGAGGGAGGTCAAGAAGCAGGGCGGCATTACCATGCTCTCCCACGTCGGCGAATATCTCTATCCCATCGGATTTGAGGACAGCGCCGAGCACGCAGGCAAGCTCAACGACGAATACTACGCCAACAAATTTGCAAGGATATTCATGGAGAATCCTGGCTCCTGCGTCGGCATGGGCATCAACAGCGCCAACGATGAATTCACCCGCTGCGACCGTATCCTCTACGATCAGATACTCCAAAAGACCATCCCGAACGGCGTAACTCCCTGGGCATTCTGCTTCTCGGATTCCCACAAGATAGAGGTCATGGATATCTCCTATACGATGATGTATATGAAGGAGCTGAGCATCGACGAATTCAGGCGCAGCATGGAAAGAGGCGAATTCTTCTCCGTCTCCCGCTACTCAAACGGCATCGAGCTTAACGGCATGAAGGAATGGCCGGAATTCGACAACGACAAGGTCGAGACCTACCTCAAGAACCCCATGCCGATGATAACGAGGGTCACCGTCGATCAGAAGAATGACAAGATCTCGATCGAGGGCACGGATTTTGACCGTATAACCTGGGTCTCAAACGGCAATGTCATCAAGCGTGAAGAGAATATCAAGAGCGGCAAAGCTACCCTTGACCTGCACGCCTCCGACCTGCTCGACGAGCCGAGCCTGTATGTCAGATTCTATGTCACCGGCAGCGACGGCATCTGCTATTCCCAGCCCTTCGTGCTCAGCGTGGCGGGCGAGGAATTCGACAAGGTCGACGTGCCCGAGACTCACGACCTCTCGACCTTCCTCAGAGCGTTTGTCACCGTGGTCGACGTTATTTTCTTCAAATTCAACCCGATAATCTGGGCGTTCAAATATTTCGCTCTCGGCTATGACCCCATAGCGCAGATCTTCGGCAAATAAGTTGACCGTGCAATCGGCTTTGCACAGTTTTATCCCTCCGCGGGCGGCATTGAGCCGCCCGCTTTGCGTATGCGGGTCGGAATATCCCGGTTCAACAATTCACACAAGCAAAAACTCCGCCCGGTTTGCACCGGACGGAGCTTTAATTATATGCTTTAGATTATGCCTTGTGGCTCTTGATAGCTGCCTGAGCTGCTGCAAGTCTTGCGATGGGAACGCGGAACGGTGAGCAGGAGACATAGTCAAGGCCGATATTGTGGCAGAACTCAACGGAGGTGGGATCGCCGCCGTGCTCGCCGCAGATGCCGCAATGGAGCTTGTCATTGACAGGTCTGCCGAGCTGGAGGGTCATCTTCATGAGCTTGCCGACGCCCTTCTGATCGAGCTTTGCGAACGGATCATTCTCAAAGATCTTGGTGTCATAGTAAGCGTTGAGGAACTTGCCTGCGTCGTCACGGCTGAAGCCGAAGGTCATCTGAGTAAGATCGTTGGTGCCGAAGCAGAAGAAGTCAGCCTCTGCGGCGATCTCATCAGCGGTAAGGCAAGCTCTGGGGATCTCGATCATGGTGCCGACTTCATAGCTGATGTCGCTGCCTGCGGCTGCGATCTCGGCGTCAGCGGTCTCAACGACGATCTTCTTAACGAACTTGAATTCCTTGACGTCGCCGACCAGCGGGATCATGATCTCGGGCTTGATATTCCAATCGGGATGCGCCTTGTTGACGTTGATAGCTGCACGGATGACAGCCTTGGTCTGCATCTTGGCGATCTCGGGATAGGTTACGGTAAGGCGGCAGCCTCTGTGACCCATCATGGGGTTGAACTCATGGAGAGAAGCGATGAGGGTCTTGATGTCGTCAACGCTCTTCTTCTGAGCAGCTGCAAGAGCTTCGATATCAGCCTCTTCGGTGGGAACGAACTCATGAAGAGGAGGATCAAGGAAGCGGATGGTTACGGGGCAGCCCTCAAGAGCCTCATAGAGAGCCTCGAAGTCACCCTGCTGATAGGGCATGATCTTATCAAGAGCAGCCTCTCTCTCCTCGAGAGTATCTGCGCAGATCATCTCACGGAAAGCAGCGATTCTGTCAGCCTCGAAGAACATGTGCTCGGTGCGGCAAAGGCCGATGCCTTCTGCGCCAAGCTCGCGGGCCTTCTTAGCGTCTCTCGGAGTATCTGCATTGGTGCGAACCTTGAGGGTTCTGTATTTATCAGCCCAGGACATGATCCTGCCGAATTCGCCTGCGATGGAAGCGTCAACGGTGGGGATGATGCCCTTGTAGATGTTACCGGTGGAGCCGTCGATGGAGATGTAGTCACCCTCAACAAAGGTCTCGCCTGCAAGGACAAACTTCTTATTCTCTTCATCCATAGCTATATCGGAGCAGCCGGAAACGCAGCAGGTGCCCATGCCGCGGGCAACAACGGCTGCGTGAGAGGTCATACCGCCGCGAACGGTCAGGATGCCCTGTGAAGCCTTCATGCCGGTGATATCCTCGGGGGAGGTCTCAAGACGGACAAGGACTACCTTCTCGCCTCTTGCCTTCCAAGCCTCTGCGTCCTCAGCGGTGAAGACGATCTTGCCGCAGGCAGCGCCCGGAGAAGCACCGAGGCCCTTACCGATGGGGGTAGCGGCCTTGAGCGCCTTAGTGTCAAACTGGGGATGAAGGAGGGTGTCAAGGTTTCTGGGGTCTATCATAAGGACAGCTTCTTCCTCAGTCCTCATGCCCTCGTCAACGAGGTCACAAGCGATCTTGAGAGCGGCCTGAGCGGTTCTCTTACCGTTTCTGGTCTGAAGCATGAAGAGCTTGCCGTGCTCAACGGTGAACTCCATATCCTGCATATCTCTGTAGTGATTCTCGAGGGTCTCGCAGACCTTCTTGAACTCGGCAAACGCCTCGGGGAACTTCTGCTCCATCTCGGCTATCTTCATGGGAGTACGGACGCCCGCAACGACGTCCTCGCCCTGTGCATTGGTAAGGAACTCACCGAAGAGGCCCTTAGCGCCGGTAGCGGGGTCACGGGTAAAAGCAACGCCGGTGCCGCAGTCATCGCCCATGTTGCCGAATGCCATCGACTGGACGTTAACAGCGGTGCCCCATGAATAGGGGATATCGTTATCACGACGGTAGACGTTTGCTCTGGGGTTGTCCCATGAACGGAAAACAGCCTTGATAGCGCCCATGAGCTGCTCTTTGGGATCGGTCGGGAAATCCTCGCCGATCTTTGCCTTATACTCAGCCTTGAACTGGCTTGCAAGCTCTTTAAGGTCGTCAGCGGTAAGCTCAACGTCCTGGGTAACGCCCTTCTTCGCCTTCATGGCGTCGATGAGCTGCTCAAAGTATTTCTTACCGACTTCCATAACGACGTCGGAATACATCTGGATAAATCTTCTGTAGCAGTCCCAAGCCCAACGGGGATTGCCGGATTTCTCAGCGATAGTCTCTACAACGTCCTCGTTGAGGCCGAGGTTAAGGATGGTGTCCATCATGCCGGGCATGGATGCACGGGCGCCGGAACGAACGGAAACGAGGAGAGGATTCTCCTTATCGCCGAACTTCTTGCCGGTGATACCTTCCATCTTGACGATGTATTCGTTGATCTCTGCCATGATCTCGGGGTTGATCTCTCTGCCGTCCTCATAGTACTGAGTGCAGGCCTCGGTGGTGATGGTGAAGCCCTGGGGAACGGGGAGACCGATGTTTGTCATCTCGGCGAGGTTAGCGCCTTTACCGCCGAGCAGCTCTCTCATGTCGGCATTGCCTTCTGAGAACAGGTAAACATACTTGTGAGCCATTAATATACCTCCATATAAAATTATTAACTTCCTAAAGCCGTGCGCAAAGGCGCACTGAGCCAAAAAAGATTATATCAGATAATTCCGCAAATTGCTATATGTTTTTAGAAAAAACTGATAGCTTTTTTACTTTTCTTTTTAGTAACTATTAACATATATAGGCGTTTTTATGTATCCGAATGCCGCCCGGGGGTTGAAAATCCGCCCGCCGTGGTGTATACTTGTGGCTGACAAAAATAAAAGAGGGGTGCTTTATGGACAGGATAACGAGCTTCACCGTCGATCACGACCTGCTGACCGAGGGCATATATGTTTCGCGCATTGACGGCGACATCACGACCTATGACATGAGGACGAGGGTGCCGAATTCGGGCGATTATATGGATACGACCACGGCGCACACCGTGGAGCATATGTTTGCGACCTTCGTGAGAAATTCAGAGATCGGCGGCGACGTGATATACTTCGGGCCGATGGGCTGCCGCACGGGCTTCTATCTGTTGGTACGCAACGCCGACAACGCCCGCGTGCTCGCCGTGACAAAGCGAATTCTCGCCGACATCATCGCCTATGAGGGCAAGGTTTTCGGTGCGTCAAGAAAGGAATGCGGCAACTATCTCGACCTCGACCTCGAGAAAGCCAAGGCGGAATGCCGCCGCTACCTCAAGGCCCTCGAAAAAGAGCAGACCTTCGAGTATAAAAAGTAAACAGCAACAAAAACGGCGGGTCAGCCCCGCCGTTTTTTTGTTGTCGGATAAGAGTCCGGCGATTAAAAATCGCTGAGTTGACAGCCTCATTCGCCTTCTCCTTGAGGAGAAGGTGTCGAGCAGAGCGAGACGGATGAGGTGTGCCGCAGGCGGAATGCTTTTTTCGGCAATACTCCCTCAGGAGGGAGCCTAAGAGGCGAGCAACAGTTTAATGCTGCGGCAATGTGCAAATTTTGGCGGGCGAACACAGTTTGCCCATACGAGGATAATTCCACATTGGGATTATTTTGTGGAACGGCATCCTCGACGTCCCACAAAATATGCGCCAAAAAATTGCACTTGCCTCCCTTGTGTAAAGGGAGCCTTTAAAACGCGGGATTCAAGATTCTTATTCGATGCTTATTGTGACGTGCTCGCCGTTTTCGCCGTCAATACTGAGGATATCCGCCGCCGCTGCGGGGTCGTCGAGCAGGGCGCCGATCTTATCCGCGACATCCCTTTGCAGGCCGAACACATTGCCGTCCCGCAGCCCCATTTTCACGACTCCGAACGGTACTTTTACATTTGTTTCCTTGCCGTTCGGCTGTGTGACCTTTATGCGGACATTCCGCTTGCCGCCGTGCGCCGCAGCAACATTACTATCGGTCGAGGGCGGGTCGGCGCGCGTTATCTCCTCCGCGCCCGAGCGCAGGAGCGCGTCGACCGTGACTCCGAAATAATCCGCAATAACCGTGAGCAGCGAAATGTCGGGGCAGGAGCTGTTATTCTCCCATTTCGAGACCGCCTGAGCCGACACGCCGAGGGCATTTGCAAGCTCCTCCTGCGTTATTCCTTTTTCCTTTCTCAATGCGGCAATATTGCTGCCGATCTTCATCGAGGACACCTCCGTGCTTGTCAATTCTTTTTTGCTGTTAAACAAATTAACTGCCTCCTTTCGTTTTGGCGACTTGATTGTATCACCGCAAAACGGCGGCAGTCAATTATCCGATGGTTGTTCAACTAAACGGTCGGTTGAATTCCGCCTCAACCGGCGGTTGAGAGCGCGTTAATTTTCTGCTGCGCAGAAAGTGAAATGAAATCCACCCACCGCCGCAGCGATTTCACGCGCCGTCAGGCGCATTTCACATTGCGAAGCAATATTTTACCCACCCGAAGGGTGGATTTCGTTGAAAAAAGCACTTCCTAAGAAGTGCTTTTTTCTGGCTGGGACGGCTGGATTCGGACCAGCGAATGCGGGAGTCAAAGTCCCGTGCCTTACCGCTTGGCTACGCCCCAAAATATCGTTATATTAAAATACGCAAAGCCGTGGCTTTGCGTACTGCTCTTTAAATGGGGTGGCTGATGGGATTCGAACCCACGACCTCCAGGGCCACAACCTGGCACTCTAACCAGCTGAGCTACAGCCACCAAATACTGGCTGCGAGATCGCAGCCATGGCGCGCTTGAAGGGACTCGAACCCCTGACCCACTGCTTAGAAGGCAGTTGCTCTATCCGGCTGAGCTACAAGCGCATATGATTCCTGAATCTTGGAGCGGGTGATGGGAATCGAACCCACACAACCAGCTTGGAAGGCTGGGATTCTACCATTGAACTACACCCGCAGGATTTGGAACGCAAGCTATTTTATCACAGGCAATTCAAAATGTCAATAGGAATATCAACTTTTTTAAAGAATAAAGGCGGCCGTTTCACCGACCGCCTTAAAGTTCTTACTAAACAAGATATGCCGAGCTGACCCAGCCCTGAGCCGAATTATATGTGACATAAGCCCAGCCGAGCACGGATTTCGTGACCTCGACTATCGTGCCGTTGGGTATTTTCTCAAGCACCTGGCTGTCCGCGTCGGGGCTGACCCTCATATTGAGCACGCTGCCGCTCGTCGACACGGTGTATTTGCCCGTGGCTATCGGCTCCGCGCTTGCGGGGCGGGCGGAGGGCTCGGGGAGTTTTGCGCTGTAGTAGACAACGCCGTTCTCGAGCTTCTCGCCGTATGCCTCAAAGAGCTGATCGACCGTGACGAGCTTGAATCCCCTCTTGACGAGGCCGGGGATGACTATCTCACAGAGGTCTGCGGTGAAATCATAGATATCGTGCATGAGGACTATGCTGCCGCCCTTTGCCTGCGAGAATACCATATCGGCTATCCTGTTGAGGTCGGCGGTGCGCTCCTCGGCGCTCCTGCCCTTATGCGACGCGTCCTTAAATTTCCAATCCTCGGTGTCGATCGACCACTGGATAAGGGGCATGCCTATCTGATCCTTTATTCCCTTGAATGCGCCGCCGGGTGCACGGAAGAGCGTGGGCTCAATGCCCATGTCGCGCAGCAGCGAATTGACGCCGTTCACCTGCGCCTTGACCGTATCGGCGCTGCACTTGGTGAGGATCTTATGATCCTTTGTATGGTTGCCGATGGAGCAGCCCATCGCGGCGGCTCTCTTGATTACCTCAGCGTTATCGGGGATATTGTAGCCGACGAGGAAGAAGGTCGCAACGCCGCCGTTCTGCTCAAGCAGGTCGAGCACGCGGTTTGTGGTAGAGCTTCTCGGTCCGTCGTCAAAGGTGAGCGCTATGAGCTTGTCGCTCTGCGAATATTTCGGCTTTGCCGTGGTCGGCTCCTCGGTGGCCGGCTCCTCTGTCATTGCGGGTTCGCCTGCCGATGAAGTGCCGGCAGCGGTCGTTTTGCTGTCGTCCTTAACGCCGCAGGCCGAGAGCAGCATTGCAGCCGCAAGCACAAGCGCCGTCAAAGCAAGAATTACTTTTGAAGTCTTCATTTTTACCGTCCCTCCTTATATTTCTTACCGTAGCCGATTATAACACTCCGAAAGTCAAAAAATATTCCGAATTTGAAAAATGAGCGTTTTGTAACTATTTTTAACCATTTACATTGTAGGTTTATGCTCAATAGTTATCCGCTTTAATTTCAAAGAACGAGCGTGGGTGCTTGCATACGGGGCAAAGCTGCGGCGGCTCGGAGGAGACATGGAGATATCCGCAGTTGCGGCAGAGCCAGACAGTCTCGCCGCTGCGGGCAAAGACGATGCCCTTTTGCAGGTTGCCGCTGAGCCGTCTGAAGCGCTCCTCGTGTGATTTTTCAATGCTGCCGACCATCCTGAAAAGTATCGCAAGCTCGGTGAAGCCCTCCTGCTCGGCAGTCTGCTCGAATTCCTTATACATTTCCGTCCACTCATAGTTCTCGCCCGCCGCAGCGTCAAGCAGATTTGCCGCCGTGCCGGGCACTGAATCGCCGTGCAGGCGCTTGAACCATATCTCGGCGTGCTCCTTTTCGTTGCTCGCCGTCTCGGTGAATATTGCGGCTATCTGCTCATAGCCGTCCGCCTTTGCCTGCGAGGCGTAGATATCGTATCGCGTCCTCGCCTGAGATTCGCCCGCAAACGCCGCCATGAGGTTAGCCTCCGTTTTGCTTCCTTTGAATTGCATAAAAATCGCCTCCCGCTATATTATGGAAATGCGGAAGGCTGTTTATTCAGATGAATTTGTCGGCGTTGGCGGCAATATAAGCTCCGCCTGCCTGCTCTATCGGAGAGGCGGCGATAACGGCGGCGAAATCCAGATCCCACTGCTCGATATCGCTCTGCACGAATGATGTCGTCTCGTCGTTGCCGTCAAAGGCGAGGAATTCTTTGCCGAACGGCTCTGCGGCGGCGGGCAGCAGCTTTTTGACCGCTTCAAGAGCCGTATCCGTCAGCGGGCTGCCGTTCGCGGCGAAGAAATCGCTCAGGCGCTCCCTGCCGTCCTCGGCGACATAGCAGAGCGCATAGATCTCGCGTTGCTCCTGATTCAGGGCGGCGAACGCCTGCTCCATATCCTCGGCGTCGGATATCTGCCTGTCGAGATTCAGCGCAACGCCCTTAAAAAGTTCAGTCGGCTCGGAGCTGTCGATAAGCTGCCGAGTAAGGACGGCAAATTTGTTGCGAAGGCGGTTATCCTCCTTGAGTTTGTTTATTATCTTTTCATTCTCGGCGTGCCTTTTGGCGCTCGCCTGAGCTGCCTTGACGCAGACGAATGCCGTCAGCAGCGCAAGTGCGACGAGGATCGCGACTACATACGGATGGGATGCAAAATACTCTGCCATTTTGTGCTCCTTTCACGCCGGTCAGACCAGCGCCTTATATATATCTCCCTTTTTGATACCCGACTCCTTTGCGGCGAGCTTCGCGGCGTTCGTCTTGCTCTCGCCGCCCTCAACGAGCCTGCGGGCAAGCTCGACGGCCTCATCGAGGGTCATAGGCTCGTCCGAAGTCTCGGGCGCGCCGTCGATTATCAGCACTATCTCGCCTTTAAGCTCCTCGGCGGAGTATTTCTCCGCTGCGGCACAAAGGGTGGTCAATATCACCTGCTCGTGAATTTTGGTAAGCTCACGGACTATCGCAAGCCGCCTGTCGCCGAGTATCGCGGCGAGATCCGCAAGCGCGGCGGCGAGCTTGTGGGGCGCTTCGTAGAATATCAGCGTATGTTCGTCGCCCGCCAGCTTCTCGATACAGCGGCGGCGGTCGTTTTTGTCGGCGGGCAGGAAGCCCTCGAACGAAAACCGCCTTGACGGCATACCCGACACGGCAAGCGCGGTCGCAAAGGCGCACGGGCCGGGAACGGCCTCGACCTTTATCCCCCGCTCATGGCAAAGGCGCACGAGATCCTCGCCGGGGTCGGAGATGGCGGGCATACCCGCATCCGTCACGATGCAGCAGCTCTCTCCTGCCAGCAGCCTGGCGGCGATAACGGGGCCTTTCTCAAATTTATTGTGCTCAAAGTAGCTTATCATCGGCTTCTTTATGCCGAAGTGGTTGAGGAGCTTTAGCGACACGCGGGTATCCTCGGCGGCGACAAAGTCGCAATTCTCAAGCGTCTCAAGCGCACGGGGCGAGATATCGCCGAGATTGCCTATCGGGGTGCCGACCACATACAAAGTTCCGCTCAATTGCCTTCACCTCTGTTCTCCGGCAGATAATCGCCGTAAATCTCTTTCATCTCGGCGGAATAGCCGCCGTCCTCGCCGTGGACGAACAGGTCGGGCATGACGGTCATGCCGCTTTTGCCGCCTCGGCGCCCCTCCACGAGCACGAGCCACGGGGCTTTGCCCGGGCACTTTGCGACGAGCCGCAGCCGCTTCGGCTCGACCCCCGCGGAGCGCATCTCGCAGAATAATTCACACAGCCGCTCGGGCCTGATGCATACGCAGAATCTGCCGCCGAAATTCAGCAGCTTTGCCGCGGCGGCGCAGACCTCGGAGAGCGAGCACATAGTCTCATGGCGGGCTATCTTGTCGGGTGCGGAGCTGCTCTCGATGCCCGCCCCGCTCGCTTTATAAGGCGGATTCATCGTCACAAGGTCGAAGCAGCCGAACGGCACCCTGCCCTTCAAGTCACGCAGGTCGGCATTCACGGCGGTCAGGCGGTCGGAGAGGGAATTCAGCTCTATCGCCGCCTCTATTTGCTTCACGCCGAGGGGCTGAAGCTCGACGGCGGTTATCCTGGCGCCCTCATGCCTGCACCAGAGCAGCGGGATTATCCCGCAGCCCGAGCCGAGGTCGCAGCAAACAGCCCACCTGCCGGGAGAAGCGAAATGAGCGAGCAGCACCGCATCCGTGCCGAACGAATGCGCCTCGGAGACAACGGCAGTGATGCCGCCGCCGAGATATTCATGCCTTGTACCGTCCATAACGCCCTCCTGCCGATAAAATACAGGGCTATTATATCAGATATCCGCAGAAAAGTAAAGAATACAAAAAAGCTGCCGACAAGCGGCAGCTTAAATATCATTTGTGAGTCGCGTTGTATTCGTCGATAACGCCCGTTATCTTTTTATCCTCATAGAAGACATAGAATACCAGCGCCGCCGCTATGAAGCCCGCGGCTATCAGCGCCGTAGTCCGCACGCCCTCGTAGTTGGCGCTGCCCTCGACCACAGAGCCGGTTATCGTCAGCGGCACGATAAAGAGCACTATCGCCTGACTGAGCTGATGCAGCAGGTTGCGCGAGGCGACGAACATTGCCGCCCTGTTTTCGCCCGTTTTAATGGTGTCATACTGGGCGAGGTCGGAGAACGCGGCGACAGGGATGATATTGGTGATTGATATCGGGAAGCCTATCAGCGCGCCGATAAGAATGCCCGTTGCGAGGGCGCCTATCGCATTTATCACGGCGGCGGAGAAGTAAATGCCGAGATAGATAATGACATAAGCTATGCACGCGCCGATGAGCAGCGGCTTCTTGCCCACTTTTTTGGCAAGGATATTGACGAGCGGGTATGAGAGCACGCCCACTATCATTGCGATAGCCATTATTATGACGGCGTAGCTGTCGCTGAGTCCGAGCAGCATGGTGACATAATACATGAGCGTTGAATTAAAGAACGAGAACGCTATCCACATCAGCATATAGCCGACGAGCAGGATAACGAAATTTTTATAGCGGAAGGTTGCCTTGAGCGATTCGATCAGCGGCACATAGCCCGCCGAGCGCTCCACATATTCATCCTCCTTGATGCTGAAGGATGAGATAAAGGCGCAGGCTCCGCCGACGATGCCGAATACAAGGAAGGCGCAGCGCCACGCGGCGATCTCGCTCATACCAGCCGAGAGCAGCGCATTCTTGATTATAGGCGTGACATATATCACGGCGCTGCCGAGCACAAAGAGCAGGGTATTTATCGTGCTGAAAAACACACGGCGCTTGGTATCCGTGACAAGCTCGGCTATCAGTGCGTAATACGGCACAAGGAAGAGCGAGGAGAAGAAATTATAGAGCAGCAGCATCGCGAGCAGCCACACGGCGTTTATCCAGCTCTGCGAATTCACCGGCATGAATACCATCAGCACGGCGAAAAGCGCCATCGGCAGCGAAGCATAGCGCAGGAACGGCACTCTCGCACCGAGGCGGTGCTTGCAGTTATCGCTCTTTGAGGCGATGAACGGGTCGATGAGGGCGTCAAAGATGACTCCCACGCCTCTGATAGCCGCAAAGGTCAGCGCCCCGTAGGGCAGCAGCAGCGGCAGAGACGAGGTGGACTGCGGGATAAAGATATACATAAGATAAGTGGCGGTCAGGCCGTTGAATATAGCCCTTGAAAAATCGCCGAGACAAAACAGGAACATAGACCTGCCCGTGAGTTGCTTTTTCATGTTGTCCTCCTTGCGGATTGTTGTAGGTCATCCGTATTATAGTATTTTACGCCTGCCGTGTCAATGCAAAATCCGACAGACTCAGTCAAATTTATTCAATTGTATGACAGACAAAGCGGCTTTGATGTCTGCCTGAGATTTTACTGTTGAAATCCTCAGGAAAATGATATAGAATGTATATGTAATTTTAAATGGGCGCATTTGCCCGAAACGGAGTTGATTTTGTGGAAAGAAGCGCTAACGGAAAGCTTAGAGCACCTGCAAGCTGCTTCGCCGTCCTCGCCTCGGCACTGATGTGCGGCTTCATGTGGCGAGTGAGGGGCGACTCGGGCTTCGGCTCGATGTGGGGCATGTTTTGCTTCACGGTCACGCTGACGCTGCTGATATTCGCCCTGTTCGGCAACAGAAAAAAGATGAGCTACGAGGCAATACCCGTGGCGGTCATCCTTGCCGGCATAACCAACAGCGGCTGGGGAACGCTCAACTGCCAGATGGGCGGCTATCTCGACAGCTCTCAGCCCTTTACGGGCGAGGAGATCGCCTCCGTGATGCCGATGAACCCGTTCTCGGGGCTTTGGATAATGCTGCTGCTCGGCTTCGGCTGGATGCCGCTCTTTGCCATGTTCATATCCTCCCTCTTCTCAAAGAAAAAATACGGCGTGCGCCGATACATCGTGCTCATCGCCGTTTACTACGCCGTCATGCTGCTTTTTAAGGCGTTTGCGGCGCATTACATACTCGACCTCATCAGCCCGCAGGCGGTCGAATACTTCAAAACGGGGCTTGCCGACAAGGGCATTGACGCGACCCCGATGGCGGCCTATCTCAAGCACTTCGACAATATAGCATGGGCCAAGAAGATCCCCTTCGGCAGGAACTATTTCGCAAGCATCGAGAGCATATCTCAGGCGGCGGGCGCTCTCGCCTGCTCGCTGACGGCTCTTATCGCTTTCAAAGATAAGATAACGGGGCTGCTTTCGCTTGCGATAGACTTCATATGCGCCGTTTCCATAACGGCGGCGGATATCTTCCTCGTCATTGATTCGGACTCCGGCTTCTTTGCCGACGTCACCGCCCCCGCGTTCCTCAAGGGCGGCTCATGGTCGATGTGGGAATACGGCACGGGCTTCCTTATCGGATTTTTCGTCATGCTGCTGCTCGTTTGCCTGCCCGCAAGCGTCACAGGCGGCGAGGGCAAATTCACCTATGAGGAGCCTTTTAAGAGCCGCAGCCTGCACTGCCTATACAGTGCTCTGCTGACATTTACGGTCACCTTTGTGCTCACCCTTGCCCGCCCGCTCTCCGTCAGGCTCTTTGAGAATCTTTGCGAAAGAGGGCTGCTCGGCGAGAAGAAAGAGGATATATTCACCATAGCCGTCACGGCGGGGGTTTCAGTTATCGCATTTATAATATTCCTTATTATATTCCGCAAGAATATCGTGATGCGCGGTATGCCCGTGCCCGTGGCTCGCCGCACCGATGAATTCTGCGCCCGTGCGCTGCCGCTATATTTCCTCGCCTGCGGCGCTCTCTACTTCTGCGTCGGCAACGCATACGCCATACGCTACCCCTACGGGCAAATAATAAGCTCCCCGACATACGCAAATACGTTCGGGAGCACTGAATTCATTGTTTTCTTTGTCGCCGCGGTCAGCTTCTTGCTTTTCTATGTCTGCTACGGTGCGGCGATGAAGCTCAGGAGAAAATGATATTTTCGATCTCAGCGGCGGTCTCGACGATATAGGTCGCGCCCGCCTGCTGCAATTCGTCGGGCTTTGCATAGCCGTAGAGCACTCCGACGCTCTCAACGCCCGCTTCGTTTGCGCCGTTGATGTCGAATTTGCGGTCGCCGACCATCAGCACGCGGGATCTATCCGCGCCGAGAGCCTTTGCCGCCCTCGTGATAAGCTCGCACTTCGACTCGGGCTTGTCGTCACCGGCAGGGGCGGCGATATAATCAAAATCCTCACGCATACCGAGATGCCCGACAATGCGCTCGATGAAGCCGCAGGGCTTGGAGCTTGCGACCGAGACCTTTATCCCGCTCTCGCGCAGCTTCTTCAGCAGCTCGGGTATACCGTCATAGAGCCGCAGGCTGAACATTGCGCCCTCGGCGTATCTCTCGCGATATTTCATTGCGGCAAACTCGGTCTGATCATGGTCAAGGTCAAGCATATTCATAAATGAATCGTATATCGGCGGACCGATGAACGAGCGCAGCTGCTTATCGCTGAGCGGCGGCTTGCCGAGAGCCTCGACCGCATAGCGCACGCTCTCAAATATCCCCTCGCCCGTATCGGCGAGAGTGCCGTCAAAGTCAAAAAGCACGGCGTCATAATTCTTTTTCATTATATATAACCTCCGAGAGTGCGATGATATACCCATAGTATACCACGCCGAGCCTCACGGCACAACGAAAAATAAAATTTTTCTTGATTATACGGCGCAATGTGCTAAAATATTAGGAACGGATAAACAAACAGCATTTTATTCCGAAAGGACGATCAATATGGAATATAAGTTTTCAGAGGGATTCTCAAATCTCCAGCCCTCAGTCATAAGGGAGATACTCAAGAACTCCGGCGACACCATACCCCTCGCCGCCGGCAACCCCGCGCCCGATGCCTTTCCCGTTGCGGATGTGCAGCGAATTATAAAAGAAATCGTCGACACAGAGCCTATCCTCATGCTGCAATACGGCGTGAGCGAGGGCTACGCCCCCCTCATCGAGGAGCTTAAAAAGCTCGCCCGCGACCGCTACGACGCCTTCAGCGAGAACGACGCCGTCATAGTCACCAGCGGCGCTCAGCAGGTGATGAGCCTTATGAGCCAGGCGTTCCTCAACCACGGCGACTGCGTTATCTGCGAGGAGCCGTCGTTCCTCGGCGCGCTCAACTGCTACAGAAGCTTCGGCGCCCGCCTCTCCGGCGTGCCCGTTGAGAAGGACGGCATCGACCTTGCCGTGCTTGAGCAGAAGCTGAGCACCGAGAAGAATGTTAAATTCATCTACACCATCCCCAACTTCCAAAACCCCGCCGGCGCGACAATGTCTCTCGAGAAGCGCAAGGGCATGTATGAGCTTGCGAAGAAATACGGCGTGCTCATCATAGAGGATAACCCCTACGGCGACCTGCGCGTATCGGGCGAGGATATCCCGACGATAAAGAGCATGGACACCGACGGTCTCGTCGTTTACTCCGGCTCATTCTCAAAGATAGTCGCCCCCGGCATCAGAGTCGGCTTCCTGAGCGCTCCGAAAGAGGTCGTCTCAAAGCTCGTCGTTGCGAAGCAGACGCAGGATGTCCACACCCCGCTCATCTCTCAGCTCACCGTATACAAGTGGCTCACCGAGTGCGACATTGAGAAGCACATCGAGCATATCAGGACTATCTACCGCCGCAAACTGAACCTGCTCTGCGATTGCCTCGACAAGGAGCTGGGCGGCTTCCTGACCTATCACAGACCCGAGGGCGGCCTTTTTGTCTGGGCAAAGATAAGGGACGGCGTGGATATGCTTGAATTCTGCAAGCGCAGCTCGGCTCTCGGCGTATCCGTCGTGCCCGGCAACGCCTTCATGGTCGATATGAGCCAAAAATCTCAGTATATCCGCCTCAATTTCTCGACCCCGACCGACGAGAATATCGTCAAGGGCGTCCGCCTGCTCGCACAGGCAGCAAAGTCTTTTGAATAATAACCGCTAAGGAGAATAGATAACAATGGAAAACACCGAACGCAAGCCGATAGTGCTCAGCGCTATCCAGCCCACCTCGATACCCACCCTCGGCAACTACCTCGGCGCCCTCAGGAATTGGAAGCTGATGTGCGAGGATTACGACTGCCTTTACGCCGTCGCCGACCTCCACGCTCTGACCATCCATCCCGAGCCGGCGAAGCTCCGCCAGCAGACCCTCGAGATGTATGCGATACTGCTCTCCGTCGGCCTTGACCCCGAGAAGAACGTGGTATTCATCCAGAGCCAGGTGCCCGCGCACGCGGAGCTTGCATGGATACTCGACTGCTACACGCAGTTCGGCGAGGCTTCGAGAATGACCCAATTCAAGGAGAAATCGCTCAAGAATGCGGGCAACGTCAACGTCGGCCTCTTTGCCTACCCCGTGCTCATGGCTGCGGATATCCTGCTCTATCAGGCGAATTTCGTGCCCGTGGGCGCCGATCAGAAGCAGCACCTTGAGATCGCAAGGGATATCGCCGACAGATTCAACACCCTCAGGGGCAACACCTTCACCCTGCCCGAGCCTTTCATCGGCAAGGTGGGCGCAAAGGTCATGAGCCTGCAGGACCCCACTCAGAAGATGTCAAAGAGCGACCCGAACCCCAAGGCCTCCGTTTCGCTGCTTGACACCCCCGACGCTATACTTAAAAAATTCAAATCCGCCGTCACCGACAGCGAGGCCGTCGTCAGATACGCCGACGGCAAGGACGGCATAAACAACCTCATGGCTATCTATTCCTGCTGCACCGGCCTTGACTACGAGGCTATCGAGCGTGAATTCGACGGCAAGGGCTACGGCGACTTCAAAGTTAAGGTTGCCGAAGCGGTCATCGAGGAGCTGCGCCCCGTGCAGGAGAACTACAAGAGATTCATGGCCGATAAGGAATATCTCATGCAGACCGCAGCCGCCGGAGCGGAGAAAGCCGCCCGCATTGCGAATCGCACACTGACAAAAGCGAAGAAAAAAGTAGGACTTTTGCTCGGTTAAGAATTCAAAATCTCCGTTTTTTTGGTCAATACGCCAAACTTGCATAAATATTCAAAAACCACTTGATTTTTTGAATATTCCGTGTATAATGGTGTATAGAAACCAACGAAACGGAGATTTTTATTATGAAAGAGATCAAAAAAGTAGTTCTTGCTTATTCCGGCGGACTTGACACGTCGATAATCATCCCCTGGCTCAAGGAAAATTACAACAACTGCGAGGTCATCGCCGTATCGGGCGACGTAGGTCAGGGCACCGAGCTTGACGGGCTTGAGGAGAAAGCCATTAAGACCGGCGCGTCAAAGCTCTATGTTGCCGACCTCAAGGATGAATTCGTCAGCGACTACATCTTCCCCACCATTCAGGCAGGCGCGGTTTATGAGAAGGAATATCTGCTCGGCACCTCCTTCGCCCGCCCGATAATCGCAAAGAAGCTCGTCGAGATCGCCAAGGCCGAGGGCGCCGACGCTATCTGCCACGGCTGCACCGGCAAGGGCAACGATCAGGTAAGGTTTGAGCTTGCGATAAAGGCGTTCGCCCCCGAGATGGAGATAATTGCCCCCTGGAGGATCTGGAACATCAAATCCCGTGAGGAGGAGATAGAGTACGCCGAGGCGCACAACATTCCTCTTAAGATAAACCGTGAGACCAACTACTCCAAGGATAAAAACCTCTGGCATCTCTCGCACGAGGGTCTTGACCTTGAGGACCCCGCAAACGAGCCGCAGTATAACAAGCCCGGCTTCCTCGAGATGGGCGTTTCGCCCGAGATGGCTCCCGACGAGGACACCTACCTCACCATTCACTTTGAGAAGGGCGTGCCCACCGCCGTCAACGGCAAGGAGATGGGCGGCGTTGAGCTTATCGAATACCTTAACGAAGTCGGCGGCAAAAACGGCATAGGCCTCAACGACCTTGTCGAGAACAGGCTCGTCGGCATGAAGTCCAGGGGCGTTTATGAGAATCCCGCCGGCGCTATCCTCTATAAGGCGCACGACATTCTCGAGACCATCACCCTTGACAGGGACACCATGCACTATAAAGAGCTTGTGGCCCACCGCTTCGCCGAGCTCGTCTACTTCGGCCAGTGGTACACTCCGCTCAGGGAGGCGCTCTCCGCCTTTGTGAGCAGCACTCAGCAGACCGTCACCGGCGACGTAAAGGTCAAGCTCTATAAGGGCAACATCATCAACGCGGGCGTTACCTCCCCCTACACTCTCTACAGCGAGGATTTCGCCACCTTCGACGCCGACGACGTTTACAACCAGAAGGATTCCGCAGGCTTCATCAACCTCTTCGGCCTGCCCATCAAGGTCAAGGCTATACTTGAAGCCGAGCGCAACAATAAATAAAATTCACCATATCGGGGCGGTTACTTTCAACCGCCTCGGTTTGTATACGGAGGAAAAATCATGAAACTCTGGGCAGGGCGCTTCTCAAAGGAAGCGGATAAAAAGACCAACGACTTCAATTCATCCATTGCGACGGATTCCAGGATGTACGCTCAGGATATCGAGGGCAGCATCGCCCATGTGACCATGCTCGCCGCCAAGGGGATAATCCCCGCCGAGGACGGCGCCGCCATAGCCGCCGAGCTTGCAAAGATAAAAGCCGAGATAGCGGACGGCTCACTTGCCATCGATCCGAACGCCGAGGATATCCACACCTTTATCGAGCAGACCCTGACCGAGCGCATCGGCGACGCGGGCAAGCGCCTGCATACGGGCAGGAGCCGTAACGACCAGGTCGCCCTCGATGTGCGCCTTTATCTGCGCGACGAATGCGACAAGACCCTTTCGCTCGTCAAGGAACTTATAGTCGCCCTCGCCGCAAAGGGAGACGAATACGCCGACGCGATAATGCCGGGCTACACCCATTTGCAGCGTGCCCAGCCGATAACCTTCAAAACTCATCTTTTTGCCTACACCGAGATGCTCTCCCGCGACCTCGGCAGGCTTGAGGACGCCAAAAAGCGCATGAATTCCTCCCCTCTCGGCAGCGGCGCCCTTGCGGGCACGACCTACCCGATCGACCGAGCCATGACCGCCGAGCTGCTCGGCTTTGACTCCTACACCGCAAGCACGCTCGACGGCGTTGCCGACCGCGACTTCTGCATCGAGCTTGCCTCGGCGCTGTCGCTTGTGATGGTGCATCTCTCGAGACTGTGCGAGGAGATAATCCTCTGGTGCTCGTGGGAATTCAAATTTGTCGAGCTTGACGACGCATTCTCGACCGGCTCAAGCATCATGCCGCAGAAGAAAAATCCCGATATCGCCGAGCTTGTCAGGGGCAAGAGCGGCAGGGTATTCGGCGACCTGATGACCCTGCTGACCGTGATGAAAGGTCTGCCTCTCGCCTACAACAAGGATATGCAGGAGGATAAGGACGCGATATTCGACGCCTTCGACACAGTGAATATCTGCCTTGTGACCCTCGTGCCGATGATATCGACGATGAAAGCGCTCCCCGAGAATATGAGAAAGGCTGCGGCGGGCGGGTTCATCAACGCCACGGACTGCGCCGACTACCTTGTGTCAAAGGGTCTGCCGTTCAGGGACGCCTATAAAGCCACGGGCGAGCTGGTAGCTCTTTGCATCAAAACGGGCAAAACGCTCGAAACGCTCAGCCTCGACGAATACAAAAGCGTCTGCGACCTCTTTGACGACGGAGTTTATGATGCGATAAAGCTCGAGAACTGCGTCAAACGCAGAGGGCTGATGAAATAACAGAATATTTATCCATAACAAAACGGAGCCGACATGATCGACTCCGTTTTTTGATGTAAATTTTCATTATATAATATAGCCGTGAAGCCGCGCCGTGATGATAATTTTCAAATACCTACCGAAATCGGTTGAGAAAGTGCGGGGTTTATGCTATAATGCGCTTTGAGAGGGCATATTTTAAGCGAAAAGGGGCGGCGGGATTGACGCACAGGCGCAAAAAAGAACTGTTCAACGGCTGTATTATAATACTCGCCGTCGTTTCGGCATACGCTTTTCGCATAATAGGCAGGGGCGACTTTTACCCGATGCTGTTTTCCTATCTGCGCAGCTTTATCTATATCGGTCTGTTCGCCGCCTGGGGGCTCTCCGTCCGTCAGCGGATCGTCCAAAAGCAGGTATGCCGGTTTATGACGGGCACCGCAGTGTTGCTCATCATCTGGATGGTAGTCCGTTCGGCAAAGTATTTTATATTTTGGCAGCCGGATGCCGTCCGGTACCTGTGGTATCTGTTCTATCTGCCCATGCTGTTTGTGCCTATGCTGGCGCTGCTGATTGCCATGTCATTAGGGAAACCGGACGAATACAAATTCCCTAAGGGAATGTCGGTTCTGTGGATCATCTCCGGCGTATTGCTTCTGCTCGTGCTCACAAATGACCTGCACCAATTCGTATTTACCTTTCCGAAGGACGCCGCTGTGTGGACAGACAAAAACTACGGCTACTCGACAGGCTACTTCATTATTGCAGGCTGGCAGGTGCTGTGTGCCTTTGCCGCACTTGTTATTATGTTCTTCAAATGCCGCGTGCAAAAAGGAAGGCTCCACTTTCTGCCCATTGTTCCTATGCTGCTGACGATTGTTTACAGCGCACTTTACTATGCGGGTGCGGATTGGCTGCTCCGCTTGTTCGGCGATATTGCCGCATTCCAAAGTGTGATGTATATTCTGACCTTTGAGCTTTGCATCGCCTGCGGATATATACATTCAAACAGCCATTATGTGGACTTGTTTGACTCATCTGTCGGCACATCGGCAGAGATCACCGACAAGGACTTTACCGTTCGGTATGCAGCTGTAAACACTGCGCCTATCTCAAAGGAAACGATGAAAAAAGCCGAGCAAAGCCCGGTCACGATGGACGGCTTGACCGTTCACACCATGCCCATTGACGGCGGCTATGCCGTATGGATAGAGGATGTGTCGGCTCTGCGTGACATCAAGGAGGACTCCGAGCTTCTTGCAGACGAGCTTGCCGACAGGAACGAAATACTCCGTTATGAATACAAGCGTGAAGCTAAGCGCCGCAAAGTGGAGGAGCAAAACCGGTTGTATGATCTTTTGCGTTCCGCTACACAGACGCAGATAGACCTCATTGCAGAGCTCACCAAGGAATACCGCCGAATCTCAAGCACCGATCCCGACAGAGCCAAAACGCTCCTCGCCGAGATTGCCGTGCTGTGCAGCTATATTAAGCGCCGCAAACATCTGACGCTCCTTACCGACCGAGATATTAAAATATCGGCAACGGAGCTCCACCGTGCCTTCAATGAGTCGCTCCAAACGCTGAAGCTGTTGGGTGTCCGCAGCTCACTCTATGTGGACGAGTCTCTTTCCATGCTCTCCGGCAAAACGGCGACCGCTGTATTTGATTTTTACGAATCGGTTATTGAAGCCGATATTTTGAATTTAACAGGCATACAGGTAAGCCTCATAAAGGCAAACGGCTTGCGTCTGTCACTGAATGTGTGCTGCAAAGCCGACCTTTCCGCTTTAGTAAGCGGAGACGGTATTCGCTGTGAAAAAGAGGATGACGAGGAATACCAGCGCCTTGTATTTGAAGTGAAAGAAGGTGACAGGAAATGAGTGCATTTTCTTTCCTTTCTGAATTTTGGCAGACTATGCTGCCGTTTATTATGCTTGTGGAGATCGTCCTTGAAATCGGGCTGTTTATGTATCAGCTTCTTCGCAGCAATAAGCCGGTGCGCAGCCTGCTGAGCCTGGCGGTTATGGCGGTGATGATCCCGCTGCTGTTCTCCGTTTCCCAGGCAGATCCCGACAATATCGGGGACGCATTTCTGCTGGGCGCACCGTGGCTGATATTTGCCGCTGCCATTTTCCTTGCGGCAGTTCACTTTGCCGTTGCTCTGCCGAGGGAATACCGCCGTAAAAAGAACGAGCTCTCGCCGTTCTCCATTAAGGAAGCAACGGATAAGCTGCCTATGGGCATCTGCTTTGCCGATCCGAACGGCAGGATCATCCTATGCAACAACCGTATGCGAAGGCTGTCCTTTGCCCTTTGCGGCCACGAGCTGCAAATCAAAAGCGATATAGAAAATGCTCTGAGCGTGCCGGACAGATCCGTAACCGTCAAGGATGATTGCTACATCCTGCCCGACAAGACCGTCTGGCAGTTTCGCACACAAAATATCACCGTGGACAGCGATGACCGCTGGCAGCAGATAACGGCGCACAATGTAACCGAGCTGTATAACGGCTACCAAAAGCAAGAGGAAATAAATAAAGAACTGGCGGAAGTCAATCGAAAGCTCAGGAAGATGTACGCTCGCATGGAGGACGATGTCAAGGAGAAGGAAAGCCTTGATCTGAAGGTCTATATTCACGATACCATAGGGCGAAGCCTCCTGACCATCCGTGACATCATAGACAGCGGCGAGGATACCGAGCGAAAGTTTGAGGCGCTGCAAAATGCCATCGGTATGCTGGCAAGCAACCGTGTAACCTCTGTCAGCACAATGGACGAGGTAAAAAGAACTGCCCGGCAGCTTGGCGTGGCTGTAAAAATCGACGGCTACCTGCCCCGTGATACCGCAGCCGAGGAGCTGACCGTTGCCGCCGCCAAGGAGTGCGTGACCAACTGCATCAAGCACGCAGACGGGAATGAGGTATATATCCGCATTGCCCAGCGCGGCGAACGCTATGATGTTACCATAACCAACAACGGCAAAATACCCACAAAGCCGATAAAGGAAGGCAGCGGCCTGTCAACACTTCGCCGCAGTATTGAAAGCTCCGGCGGCGAAATGCATATTTCGCATAATCCACGATTTGCTCTTCTGATTACGATTCCCGCAAAGGAGATCAGCCTATGATTAACACCATACTTGTAGAGGATGATTTATACATCCAAAAGCACTTTGTCGATTGTCTTGCGGCAGACGGCGAGTTTCATCTTGTCGGCGTTTTCCGTGACGCCTTTGAAGCGGAAAAGCATTGCAATGCCACCGTAAAGCTCGTCCTTATGGATGTGCAGACGCAGCACAAGCACTCCGGTCTTGCCGCCGCAGAGCGTATCAAAAAGGCTTTTCCGCAGATCAAAATCGTTGTGGCTACCTCGCTTGTCGATCCCGAAGTTTTGCAAAGAGCCAAATTAGGCGCAGCCGACAGCCTGTGGTATAAGGACCACGGTACAGAGGAATTGATGAGCGTGGTAAAGCGCACCCTTGCGGGCGAAAGAGTCTTCCCAAACTCCTCCCCCGCCGTCGAGATGGAGGGTACAATGTCGGATAAATTCTCTCCGCGCCAGCTCGATATCCTGCGCCTATATATAAAGGGCTTTACCTATCAGGAAATTGCCGATAAGCTGGGCATCTCCAAAAACGGCGTTCGCTGGAACCTGGATGATATGGTGGAAAAGGGTGGCTTTGAAAGCAGAGAATCGCTGGTTGCAACGGCCATTGAAAACAAGCTCATGGTAACCACATTAAAAGACGAATAAGAGATAACGAACCCCTTGGCTGTACGGTCAAGGGGTTTTTCACGCCCAAAAGGAAAAAATTTTTGAAAAAATCGATTTTTTCTTCTGTTACTGGCGCAAGTGCCAGTGACAAGCGCCAAAAAATCCGTACAATAGATACTGTAAGATTAGGGTTGTACTCTTAGAAGGTGGTGATGAATGATGAAAAAAATCGTTCTGGACATTCAGAGCGATATCCATGCGCACACCATGGAACGAATGCTGATGCAAAAATTGGATGATTGCCAGGTTGTGATCTCCGAGTCGCCGGACGCAACCGCCGAGTGGTGCGAAACGCATCGACCGGATGTTCTTTTAATGGAGGTCAAGGCGTATTCGCCATGGATGTTCAATGAACGAATGGCAATCCGTGACAAGGTAAAACGGAACATGGAAAACTGCCGGGTCATTCTCTTTGTGGATGACGACACAGACGGCGAGTTGACCGAAAAGGTACGGCAGGCAAAGCGCGAGGGTCTGATAGACGCTTTTCTCTTCGGCTCGGTATCCGAAAACTACTTTGCTTCGGTAATCGACAGCGTTTAAATCAGACAACGACAAAACGCAATATGGCTTTATGCACCGACAAAAAACGCATAGACAAATCTTCAAAATGATTTTGAGGGAGGAAATGATTGTATGACAAAAACGAACAAACGAAGGCGCGTCGTCAGCATCCTGTTGACGCTTGTGATGCTGGCCTCACTGATACCGAGTCTGGTGGTTCCCACCCATGCCTTTTGGGACGACTACGACGACGGCTTCGATTGTCCTAACTGCGACCACTACCATTTTGGCAGCGATTATATGTGTGACTGCCTGTTCTGCACCATCGACTGCAACTACGAGTGCTGGGTTGAAACCCATTGTAACGACTGCGGTGTGTGCTTTGGAGACACGCCCTACTGGTGCGAGACGTGCTACAAGTGCGAGGAGTGCATGGAGGATACGCACTGCTCCACCTGCGCCAAGTGCTACATCGGCGAGGATGACCAGCTGTGCGGCGAATGCCATAAGGGCCCCTGCTGCTCTATAACCATCTGCGACTCCTGCGGCTTCTGCGACGACTGCGCAAACGATGACAGCGACCCGATGCACTGCTCGCTGTGTAACGCCTGCTTCGGCGCGGTGGACGAGTGCGTGGACGACGATGATACCGGCGTCATCCACTGCGTCGATTGCCACACGGCCTGCGAGCAGTGCGATGAATGCCTGCTGAACCAGGAGTCCTGCGAGGAGTGCGGACTGTGCCTCGAGTGCTGCAGGGACAACTCCGAGGGCGGCGGCTGCCCGGACGGCGAGACCTGCGTGGAAAGCGCCGAGTGGGACGAGCACATCTGCCCGGGCTGCGACGGCTGGGTCACGGATAAGGAGGACGAGGACGAGTTCTGCGAAATCTGCGAGCTGTGCAAGGAGTGCTGCGAGGGCAACTCCGACTGCTCCGAGGGAATGTGCGCAATGGACACGGACTATGCGGATCACTTCTGCGAGGACTGCGGCCTGTGCTTCCACGACAGCGATCCCTGCGAGGACGGCTGCGATCATCGCTGCAAGGACTGCTGCCGGGATGCCGTGAGCGCTATGGGCTGCGATCATGACGACTGGTGCTTCAGCGACTCTGATTTTGAGGATCATCTGAAGACGGAGCATTCCGGCGCCGGGCATACCCACATAGCCTCTGCCTCCTGGTCAGCCGACGGAACACAGCACTGGCACCCCTGCCGCTATTGCGACGGCGAAAAGCTGAATGCCGCCAACCATGAATATGACGCCAAGGGCGTGTGCAAGGTCTGCGGCTACATCAGCGGCAGTGCCATCGTCATCACCCGCCAGCCCAAGGGCGTCAAGTGCAAGACCTCTATTTACGACGATTATAAGGAAGAGCCGGAAAACGGCCTGCTGTTCTATGAAAATAACCCAGTCACCTTCTCCGTCTCGGCAAAGAGCCTGAAGGGCGACGAGCTGACCTATCAGTGGTATCGGAAGGATAATGAGAATCCCACGGCGGCGCCCCGCAAGCTGCAGGAGGATGGGTTCTACAAGGGTGTGACGACCTCCACACTGAAGATGCCGGTTTCCACCCAGGCCTGCCAGGAGGACTACTCCTACTACTGCGTCATCGGCAGAAAGGGCGACCCTTCGGACACCATGAAAACGGCGGAGGCAAAGCTGACTGCCGCCCATGCCTACAGCCACAAGCAGGCGGGTGTGCCTGTGCCCACGGACGACAGCGAGAGAACGCCGCGATACTATGTTTGGCATGTAAACCCGGACGGGAGCAGAACAGAAGCTGCCGTAGGCAATGACCCGAAATGCGACGGCCACAAGCTCCCGTGCCTGTTTGAAGCAGGCTCTTACGAAGCACATTATATGACCACCGGCTCCAAGGAGCGCATCTTCCCGCATACCTTTAAGCTTGAAAAAAGCTATGACGCGGTGGGCGGCGGCAGGGTTGATATGCTCGTCTGCACCGTCTGCGACTATTTCGTTTTTGTGAAGAGCCATGTCCATGATTACGGCTGGAACTGGGATTACACCGGCTTCGGCAGTATCTATGAGTATACCTTCAACATCGGCGGCTCGACAAAGACTGTGGAGCAGCTCATCCTTGAGTCCGACTATGCCCACCCCGAAAAGTGCAAGGTTCCCGGATGCGAGGAGTTCATCATGGTTCCCCACAGCTGGGGCCGCTGGAATGTGGTTCTGTGTCCCGACACCACGGGCGGCAAAGGCGGCATGGAGGCCGAATGCAGCATCTGTGAGTACACAAAGACGAAAATCGACAAGGATGATGACGGAGGAGCCGATCATTGGACAAAGGACACCGCCCTTGTGACGGTGAAAAACGGCCGGGCAACCCGTATGATTGTCAAGCCCGGCGACAAGATCAGGCTTTATCCCGAGGAGAGAAACGGTCAGAAAGCCATCGGCTGGAAGGTGGAGTATCTCCGCGAATACAATGATTATGACATCATCAGCGGTACGGGATTGCCTGTTAATAAAAAATGGAATACCGACGAGGCGAAGACCCTGTTCAAGCTGGTAACCAACGGATCTGCCCTTGAGTGGGGCTGTGAGATCCCGGCGTTCAGCGCCATGGGCGCCCCCGGCGGCGGCCAATTCTTCTTTGAGCCTGTCTATGCAGGCTGTGACCACAGCGGCGGCACCACGGTGCTCAATGCGAAGGCGCAGGTCTGCGACCGTAAGGGCTATACCGGCGACACCGCCTGCGCAGACTGCGGCCATATCATCAGTGCCGGTTCGGATATCTACCCGCCTGCAAACGCCGGTCATACCGGTACACTGCAGCCGCTGTACTACTACGGCACGAACAACTCAGCCACGACTGACGCGAGCCACGGCGGCAAACGCTATAACGCCAAATCGGGCGACTGCAGGCACCGCGCCTATGAGGGCGACTACCGCTGCACGGCTTGCGGCGGCACCGTAAAGGGCGAGACCGGCGACTTCAAGCACAGCGGCCCCTTTGAGCTGCGGGATGAAAGAGCGGCGACCTGTACCGAGAAGGGCTATTCCGGTAACCAATACTGCACAGCGTGCGACAGAATCGCGCAGAAGGGCAGCTCTACCCCGTCCCTCCACGAAATTGCCGGCAACTACAAGCTGGTCAATGAGGTTAAGCCCGGATGCACCTCCGCAGGCTATAGCGGCGACCAGCAGTGCACAGGCGACTGCGGACAGATTTTCCGCTACGGTCATGTCATTGATAAGCTCAGCCACGACTGGGACGGCGGCAAACCTGCAACACAGGGCAAGAGCGAAGGGATTCTCTACACCTGCCAGCGCGCCGACTGCGGCGAGACAAGGTTCGTAAGGAACTCTGCTGCTACCAAGTACACGGTCACGGTCATCAAGGGCACGGCCTCCGTTACCGCCGGCACCCCCATCACCGACAAGATCGAGCCGAACACCGTTGTGACCGTTACGGCGGACGCACCGGAGACCGGCAAGGTCTTTGACAAGTGGGCCGTGCTGGAGGGCAATGTCACCCTGGCAGACGCCACCAAGGCAACCACCACCTTCACCATGCCCGCAAGTGCTGTGAAGATTGAGGCCACCTATAAGGATGCGCCTCCCAGCCATCCCCACAGCTACGGCACGGATTGGAAGTATGACGACACCAATCACTGGCATGAGTGCGAGTGCGGCGACAAGGCCGATGTAGCGGCTCACTCCTATGTCTGGAAGACCGATAAGGAAGCCACAAAGTTTAAGGACGGCTCGAAGCACGAGGAATGCTCCGTCTGCGGCGCGGTACGCAACGCAGGCACGATCATCCCCGCCACGCTCGGTCACTGCTGGATAATCGACTTCATCATCAGCGTCAAGGATTTCGTTATCGGCGCAACGAAAGGCACGGTCGAATTCATCATCAGCGCATTCAAGCAGATAATCGGCAAATAAAACACAATTGACCAAAGGCCGCTCTGTTATTTGAGAAATCACGGAGCGGCCGTTGCTGTTTTAACAGAAAAAAGGGAGGCTTCCCGAACGAAATTCAAAAGATTTCTTTTGTCGGAGCTCGTGCTGACCATGGCACTCGCTATACTTGCGGGCTGCGGCTCAAAGCCGACCGACGATACAAAAGACAGCACCGCCGATTGCTATGATTTCTCGATCTACGGCGGCGAGGGCGGCGTGCAGGATGACGTATCCATCGCTTACGGCGTTCTTTTAGAGTATAACGAGGTGCAGGATAACATCAACTCCGGCATGAGCGTGCAGTATACGGGCGAGACAGAAGTCATCGAGGGCAAACCGTGCATGGTGTTCGCCCTCGGCACAGACCGCGACGATCAGTTCGTGCGCGAGCGCTATTACGCCGTTTGTGATAACCTTGTCTATTCCTACGACGCCGAAGGCGACGCATGATTCGTTCTCGGCGCGGGATAACAAAAATATAATATACAAATTCAAAATATGATCTGAAAGGGGCTTATATTATGGGACTCATAAAAGCAGGAATCGGAGCATTGGGCGGCACTTTGGCTGATCAGTGGAAGGAATTCTTCTACTGCGAATCAATGCCTAAAGAGGTGCTCGTCACCAAGGGACAGAAGCGAGTGAGCGGCCGTTCCTCCAACACCAAGGGCAACGATAACATAATCTCCAACGGCTCGGGTATCGCCGTTGCGGACGGTCAGTGCATGATAATCGTCGAGCAGGGCAAGGTCGTCGAGGTCTGCGCAGAACCCGGCGAATTTACATACGACACCTCGTCCGAGCCGTCGATATTCTCGGGTCCTCTCGGCGAGGGCATCAAAAAGACCTTCGCAACGGTGGGCAAGCGCTTCACCTACGGCGGCGACACCGCAAAGGATCAGCGCATCTACTATTTCAACACAAAGGAGCTTATCGATAACAAATTCGGCACCCCGAATCCCATTCCGTTCCGCGTTGTGGACTCAAAGATAGGCCTTGACGTGGATGTTTCGGTGCGCTGCTCGGGCGTTTATTCATACAAGATAGCCGATCCTCTGCTCTTCTACACCAACGTGTGCGGCAATGTGGAGCGGGAATACACCCGCGACGAGCTGGACGGTCAGCTCAAGACAGAATTCATCAGCGCATTGCAGCCCGCATTCGGCAGGCTCTCCGACCTTGAGATGCGCCCGAATCAGATAGTCACCCACAACACCGAGCTTGAGGAAGCGATGAACTCGGCCCTCTCGGCAAAGTGGGGCGAGTTGCGCGGCCTCAAGGTGGTCAGCATAGCGCTCGGCTCGGTCACGCTGCCCGAGGAAGACGCCGAGATGATAAAGCAGGCTCAGCGCACGGCTATTATGAAGGATCCCACCATGGCTGCGGCAACCCTCGTCGGCGCACAGGCGGACGCAATGAAGGCGGCGGCCTCCAACGAAGCAGGAGCAATGACGGGATTCATGGGCATGGGTATGGCGATGAACGCAGGCGGCGGAATGAACGCGCAGAACCTGTTCGCGATGGGTCAGCAGCAACAGCAGCAGGCAGCCCCCGCCCCCGCAGCGGCAGCCGACGGCTGGAAATGCTCCTGCGGAGCGACCGTGAGCGGCAAATTCTGCCCGAACTGCGGCACAAAGAAGCCGGAGCCCGTTCAGGCGGGCGCATGGAAGTGCAAATGCGGCGCAACTGCCACGGGCAAATTCTGCCCCGAGTGCGGCTCGCCGAAGCCCGCCGACACCGACGGCTGGCAGTGCTCCTGCGGCACGGTCAACAAGGGCAAATTCTGCTCTAACTGCGGCACAAAGAAGCCCGCAGGCGTTCCGCAGTACCGCTGCGACAAATGCGGCTGGGAGCCCGAGGATCCCAAGAATCCTCCCAAATTCTGCCCCGAATGCGGCGACCCGTTTGACGACGGCGATATAACCAACTGACGAATTACTTTTGCACGAAGGGCGGCGATCCCGCCCTTCGTATATATGACCGAGAGGTGAATTATTTGGCTGTTTTGAATGAATATAAATGCCCTAATTGCGGTGGCGCTATTGCCTTTGACAGCACGCTGCAAAAAATGAAGTGCCCCTACTGTGACACGGAGTTTGACATGGAAACGCTGTCAAGCTATGACGACGGATTACAGAACGAGCAGGACAATATGGAATGGGAGACCTCCGCCGGCGGTCAGTGGCAGGACGGCGAGGCCGACGGGCTTCGCTCCTATGTGTGCAAATCCTGCGGCGGAGAAATAGTCGGCGACGGCAACACGGCGGCGCCCTCCTGCCCCTTCTGCGGCAACCCCGTCGTGATGATGGGTCAGTTCTCCGGCGCGCTCAAGCCCGACCTTGTTATCCCGTTCAAGCTGGATAAAAAAGCGGCAAAAGCGGGCCTGATGCAACATTTGGCGGGCAAACGCCTGCTGCCGAAGGTCTTTAAGGATCAGAACCACATTGACGAGATAAAGGGCGTCTATGTCCCGTTCTGGCTCTTTGACGCCGACGCCGACGCTCAGGTGCGCTACAAGGCGACCAAGGTGCGCGAATGGAGCGACAACGATTACGACTACAAGGATATCGAGTATTACCTCGTGCGCCGCGCGGGCAGCCTCGGCTTCGAGCACGTCCCCGTGGACGGTTCCTCCAAAATGCCCGACGATCTGATGGAATCCATCGAGCCGTATGATTTCGCCGACGCCGTGGAATTCCAAACGGCTTATCTGGCGGGCTATCTTGCGGATAAATACGATGTGGACGCCGAGCAGAGCGTTGAAAGAGCCAACGAGCGTGTGAAAAAATCGACCGAGGCGGCGTTCGCCTCGACCGTGCAGGGGTATGACACAGTCACCGCCGAGAGCAGCAGCATTCAACTGCGCGGCGGCAAGGCGAAATACGCCCTCTACCCCGTATGGCTGCTCAATACCACCTGGAACGGCGGCAAATACACATTCGCTATGAACGGTCAAACCGGCAAATTCGTCGGCGACCTACCCGTAGACAAATCGGCGGCTACCAAGCTGACGATCGGCCTCGCGGCGGCACTGAGCGCCGCTTCATACGCCGTTGTTTGGCTGCTGCACATCATCGGGTTGCTGTAAGGGAGGGCTGAAAATGAAAAAGAAAATCACCGCAATGATATTTGCACTCTTTCTCTGCCTTTGCGCCGTCACTTCCGCCTTTGCGGCGAATTCCGACGGCTTTGTCGGCGAATGCAACCGCTTAAATGACGCCGCAAACCTGCTCACCGACAGCGAGGAAGCCGAGCTGCTCGCAAAGCTCGACGAGATCAGCCTGCGGCAGCAGATGGATGTGGCCGTCGCCACCGTAACCAATTTGGGCAACTGCGACACCGCCGCCGAATGCGCCGATGAGGTCTATGAATTCAGCGGCTTCGGCTACGGTCAGAGCAAGGACGGTCTGATGCTCCTCATCTCGGCAGAGGAGCGCGATTGGGCGATATCCACCTGCGGCTACGGCATCACGGCGTTCACCGACGCAGGTATTGAATATATCGGCAGGCAGATGAAGTCCGACCTGTCCGACGGCAACTATGCCTCTGCTTTCAACACCTACGCCGACCTTTGCGACGAATTCATCACTCAGGCAAGGAGCGGCTCGCCCTACGACAAGGGCAGCCTCCCGCGCGAAAGCCTGTCGATAATCTGGCTGCCGATCTCGGTAGTTATCGGCGTCGTGCTGGCGCTTATCATCGTCGGCTCAATGAAGGGCAAGCTGAAGAGCGTGCATTCACAGGCGGCGGCGAACAGCTACATGAAAAAAGACAGCCTCAACGTCACCGAGAGCACCGACCTTTTCCTCTATCACAACATGACCCGCACGGAGAAAAAAAAGGAGAGCAGCTCCGAGGGCAGCAGCACCCACACCTCGTCCTCGGGCACGACTCACGGCGGCGGCAGCGGCAAATTCTGATGTCAACAAATAAATCAGGGAGAAAAGAGACATGAGCATCTTTGACAAACTGAAAAATACGGCGCTACCCGACAGTTTAATTGAAAGTTTGTTTTAATAGAAGAAGCGATTGCAGCCTTGAGCCGCAATCGCTTCTTTTGACTATTTAATTCACTTAACGAGCTCCTTCAGCGCATAGGGAATGATCATATTCGAGCCGAAGAGTTTTTTGCTGTTTGTCATTCATTTGTACTAATTTCAAAGGGTTAAATCCCCGTTGCGACGGTTCCGTCGTCGATTTCGTGATCCACCAGAATCTCGTCCTGCGTCAACATAAAATAGCTCTGCCAGCCTGCGTCCAGCAGCTTATTGTCATCGGCATCCGCCCATGTCACGTCAACATGGTAAGTGCCGCTCTCGAGCTTGACCAAATTCCACGCATGAGACACGCCCTGCGAAACGCCGCTGACTTGAGCGCACCACAGATCGGCCTTGCGGCAAAGATATTCAAAACCTGTTGAATATCCCTGGCAAATGCACATACCCAGTTCAATAGCCCCGTAGGCGGTCGCCGCCGATTTGCCGCCGACAAGCGTATAATCGTAATTCGTTATAAGCGAGATCACCGCCGCCAGATAGCGATATTTATCATAGGTGCTGAAATCCTTCGGCATGGCCGCGACGATCAGATCGCTGTCATTCTCAAAGGCCTGCACCTCTTTTTTGACCTTCTCCCTGTCGGCGGAGCCTGCATTGGGGTCGCTCGGGAGGAAATACAGCGCGCGCAGCGCCGACGTCATATCCCCGTCAACGACCTCTTCAATGTCGAAGTAAATCTCAAACTCAGGGTAATCTTTGCATAATGCCGACGCAGCGATGAGGACGTTATCCAAGACATCGTAGCCGTATTTTTCGGCGGAGTATTCAAACGGCTCCATATTCCTCACTTTGGGCAGCATTTCGTCATACAGAGCCTTTTGCTCGTCGCTCAGTTCGGAATAGACCGTATTGCTTTTATCATACGGATAGCTGACCTCGGAGGACCACCCGTCGACCGGGTTCTCGCGCACACATTTGATAGCGGTTTCAATGTATTCCTCAAGCTGCAACTGAGCGGCCGACTTTGTTTGAGGCTCAGTCTGAGACTCGGTGGGCGTGGGCGTCGGCTGTTGCTTTACGCAGCCGGACAGCAGCACGGCAGTCAAAATCACGACCGTTACGGTCAAGGCGACCGCGCGTTTCCCCGCAGAAAGCAGTTTTGTTTTCTTCAGAAGCATTGTTTTCCCTCCTTCGGCAGATCCGCCGCCTTTATTATATCATTCTCTCCGTCGCCGAGCAAGAAATAATGCAAAATATCCGCCGCAATTCTATAAAATCACGGCGGATATAATATGAATATCGAAATTCAGTTTTGTATGGGATTAATTGAAATTATGCATATGCGGATAGTGAAATAAAAACCACTATTCACCGCAGCGATTTCACGCACAACAGCAGTATATAATTGCAAAACCAGCAATGAAGCGTTTGCCGTCGGCAAACGTGAAGCGGAAACCTGTCGGTTTCCGTGAAGCACTCGCTGCGCTCGCGTGAAGCGAAGCGCTCGTACCTTTCCGTGCGGCGAAGCCCTGCTTCATTTTTCATGCACCGTAAGGTGCGCTTCATTGAAAAAAGCACTTCCGAAGAAGTGCTTTTTCATGGTGGACGTTACAGGACTCGAACCTGTGACCACTCGCACGTCAAGCGAGTGCTCTACCAGCTGAGCTAAACGTCCATAGCCGCGTTTCTCAACGCAGGCATTATTATATATTAATACCCCGGCTTTGTCAAGGGGTATCGGCAAAATATTTTATTTTTTCTTTCGCCGTATCGGCGGTTGTTTGAAATTTCGCCGACGGCGCATAAGCCTGACGAGGGAGCTGCCGTAGGCTGAGAAAGAAACGGTCAAGATGCCAGCAGATATTTATTGATTTTCTTTACAATCCCTCCGTCACGGCTACGCCGCGCCACCTCCCTTTACACAAGGGAGGCTAGGGCATGTGCGGATTATCAGCAACATCGCTATTCCTGATTTGCAAGTATTACTGCTTTATCATCAATTCCGAGGGTGAGGTTCTGTACGATGTTTTTACAATACAGAACAACATAGACGGGTTTAACGACTTACGGTTCAAAATCAAAGCCGTTGAACCGAATCCGGACAAAGTAAAAGCAGGGCTTGAAGCCACGGGACACTACAGTTGCAATATTCTCGGATTTTTGAAGAACGTGGGTATCGAAACCATCGTGATCAATCCGCTGTTCACCAGTCTGAGCCGGAAGAGCATCAGTCTGCGTAAAACCAAAACAGATAAGGTCGATGCTCGTACAATTGCAAGTATGATAATGTCTGACGTGAGCTTAAAGCCCTACTCAGACAAATTATACCATAACGAAGACCTAAAGTCACTAACAAGATACCGAGTTTTTCTTGTATTTTTCGCAGGTTTAGTGTATAGTAATTATGTCCGCATATTGGGAATTGATGAGGTATCAAAATGGAAAAAGGAAAGATAATCATTTTGAACGGTGTCTCAAGTTCAGGGAAATCGACATTAGCTAAGGTTCTGCAAGATCAATCTCCTATCCCATTGTATAAACTGGATATAGATGATTTTATTCTTATGGCACCGGACAAGTTCAACGATTACGCGAATAATGATTTTTCTGTTCAGTACGCTCTTGCATCTAAATTCTTTCATATTGTAAAACTAATCTCAGATTTTGGCCTTTCCATAGTTGCGCCTTATATGTTTTTCAAAAACAGTGATACTTTGAGTGAGTTCAGACATTTATTAGACGGATATCCGGTTTTAGTTGTTAATGTAATCTGCCCGACGGAAGAACTCCGGAAAAGAGAGGCTGCAAGAGGAAACAGAACTATAGGTAGTGCCGTTAGTCAGTTGCAATTATTGGAAACAAATTTTACCAATTGTCTGTTTGTTGATAATCATGTAAACTCAAACGAGCTGTGTGCGGATATAATAATTAAGTCACTGTTTATGTAGTTCACGTCACGCTTTTGAAAAACCTGAAATGCCCTGTAACAAAGCTGATTCCGAGAGATAACGAACGAAAGGTAATATACTTTTATGTCCATTCCCGAAATCGGCGATTTCTCCCGATTTGAAAATCCCGATAAAATACTTGCGTTTGCAGGCTGTTCTCCGTTTACATATCAGTCCGGTCAACTCTATTCTTCTCATGCAAAAATGGAGAAATGCGGTTCAAGATACCTAAGATGGGCTTTGATAAACGCAGCTTCTTATGTCTGCAATTGGAAGCCGACCTTTGCAGCATATCTTGCAAAGAAAAGAGCCGAAGGCAAACATTATTATGTCGCTCTTTCACATACCGCTAAGAAATTGGTCAGGCTTCTTTATCACCTTGAAACCACCGGGGAATAATATCAGCCGCAGAAAATGTCATCCGGAGTCTGAGTGTAAATTTCAATCCGCCGAACAGTCGGCGCAGCGCACCCTTTACAAACCGAAGAATTTGAATGCTACAATTTTTCGGTGAAGGCTGCTGCGTCTTTTTGTCATGTCATCCATCGCCTTCGCTGTGATTTTCATTGCATTCAAATTCTGTTTGTCAAGGGCGACGGTTTTTTCGTTTTGGGGCTTGACTTTTAATAGTTAGTCTTTCAAAAGGAGCCAATAATCATTAGCAACCGTAGTAAATCGAACCCGCGTGTTTGCTTGATAAAAATAGCACCGAGCTATCTGCTATAGTGGCCTCCTTAGAAAAGGAGGTGGCACGGCACAGCCGTGACGGAGGATTGATTTATCAAACTACAAATTGCCTTACGGCACACCTCATTCGTCTCGCAAGCTCGACACCTTCTCCTCAAGGAGAAGGCGAATTTAACTTCGGCTTGCATTCCTCGTCAGAAGGAGGCTTTGGTTGTTGTCAGCGCTGTGATTTCAAGCGGACGAACGCAGTTCGCCCCTAACGATATTCAATTTACATTACTGTTTTTCTGCGGCACGCCTTATCGGCGGATCAAATTCTCGGTCGGTCTTTCAACTTAAAAAACGGCGGGGAGACCCCGCCGCCGCTGTTATTTTTTCATTGAGTTCATTACTTCATCCGCTGCCTGCGCCGCCTCGGTGAAAGAATTATTCTTCCAATACGAGGCGAGGGCGACGACGACCATGACTATGACCGTCACCGCATTCTCGAGCGTCTCGTTATCCGTGATGCAGTCGCACACCCCGGTGATCTTCAGCCCCGCTCCGACGAGCGAAGCTATCAGAAGCGCCAGGCGCACCCACGCGCCGGGAGCTACGCTTTTAAGCCTCTGTGCTATATCCTTTATCGCTGTCCCTCCTTTACAGCCTCTTCAATATTTCTTATTCTTATTTCGCTCGCCGTCATACGCTCGACGAGGTTGTTATGCTTATCGACCCTTGCCTCAAGCTGCTGCAAGCGGTAATTCGTCAGCCTTTGAGAGGCGAGAATGCCCGCAACGCAGCCGATCGCCGAGCCGAGAAATGAAAAAAACGCATTCCAGTCCGTATTCATACCCTCCTGATATATTTCTCACCGAGACTTATCCAGCCTCGGCCGTCCGCAAGTCTGCCCCATTTGCCCGTTTCATCGGTTTCGGATATCCGCACCTCGTCGCCGTATCTGAGATAGCCCGTCGGAGCATGAGCCATTCCTGCGCCGCCTCGGATATTGAGACTCGGACAGACGACCCGCACCGCAAAGCCTTTATTCTCAACGCCGAGCGCCTTTGCAATTCCCCTCGCTATCGCCTCGCCGCAGCGGCGCTGTCCGTCGTCGGTTGCAACCTTTTCAAGGTCGCCCGCCCTGTCGATAAAGACCGTCTCCACGAGCACGGCAGTGGGCTTTGTGTCGCGGATAATGCCGAAATAATCCCTGCCGCCCTTGCCGAGCCGCACCTTTGCGCCCCTGTTCGGAATGGAAAACTCATTGGATATCTCGTCGCATATCGCCTTTGCCGCCCTTTCGCCTGTCGGCGAGCCGTGATAATAATAGGTCTCTGTGCCAGTGCCGCCGCCCGCATTGAGGTGGATCTCCGCGATAAAATCATAATCAGCCACGTTTATCGCCTTTATCCTGTCGGTCAGGTAAAGCTCGCCGCCGTAATTCATCAGCTCGCAGCCGAGGCTCTGCGAAGCGTATTTCGCTATCTCCCGCGCGATGCGGAATTCATGCCTGCTGCCGTCGGGGCTGACCGCTCCGCTGTCATAGCCGCCCGAGCGCGACCTGCCGTGACCGACGACGATACATATCTTACGCATCGGCGACAACTCCGTTCCTGAGCAGAGCGAGCATTTTTGAAGCGTCGCATTCGGTGACGGTCATAGCCCCGTCAACGATCTTAAAGATATAAAGCGCCGCCATATGCGCCTTGAGCGTGACGGTCTCATAATCCGCATTCATATACGGGATGCTGCCGTTTCGCTCGACCGTCATGAGGCATTCCTCGCTCGTGCCGTCCGCAACGGCGCAAGTCGCGTCGATCAGCGAATACTCCTCCGCGGACGGAACGCAATTGAGTACTCCCAGCACCTTGTCGTCATCGACGAGCATATAGGCGCAGAGATTGACGAGCAGGTGAGCGTAATTCAGCCCCGCATAGTTGTAGTCGGCAACGCCGTTCGCAACGAGCTTTATCGGTGAAAGCTCGGTCAGCTTCATGCCGCCGACGGTCGTTTCGCCCGCAAGCGGGATCTCCGTGAGTGTCGTCTGCCTGCCCTCAAGGTCGGTCAGGCGTTTGGCAAGAGCGGCTGCGAGCAGCCTCAACTCAGTCTCCGCCCCGCCGCCGAATTCGCCTTTCTCCGCAGCGGCCGCCATAGAAGGCTTAAACGCTATCTGAGCCGTCGAGGTCAGCTCCCTGACGGTAACGCCGTCCTGAATTTTGACCCCCTCAAGCTCAAGGCTCAGCCTGCCGCCGCAGGTGAATTCGCTCGTCAGGCGGATATACATGACCCCGTCGGCAATATAGGGATTGGCGCTGTCATCGTCGCCGACAGGAAGTCTCCTGACCGCGCCGAGCGGCGTTGTTTTAATATATATTGCGTAGGAATCGTAGCCTGCAAAGCCACTGAGGTCAACGGCGATCATCTCGGCGTTATGCTCGCCCGAGTAGCCCTTGACCGAGTCGACGACAAGCTCCCTGCCCTCGCCGACAGCGGCGTTAATGGTATTCAAATCTCAAAACCCCTTTCTTTTTATCATCCTTATCATAATAACTTTTCAGGTGCTCGGCGATATCCTTCGCCTCACGGTGCTCCTCATAGAGCACGTTAAGCTCCCTCTTAATACTGTATGCTTCGTCGGAGAGCGAAGTTCCGAGCCTGCGCAGCTCGCTGCGCTTGCGGGCTATACGCTCCTTGACGAGCATTGCGGTGCGCTCATACTCCTCGCCGAGCGCCCTGAGTGACCTTTCCTGCATATTAAACTCCCCTTCCTTTCTCTTCATGGCATATCAGCGAATCTGCCGTCACGCCGTAGAATGCGCTGAGCAGCGCCAGCTCACGGGCATAGACGGGCTTGCCCTCCTCGATCGCCTTGACCCGCCCCTGCGTAAGCCCCGTTGACGCCGCAAGAGCGGAGCGCGAAAGCCCCTGTGCCGCCCTCAAGCCCCGCAAACGCTCGCCCATCTCACGGGCACGGGAATTCCTTGCCGCCGCGACTGCCCTCGCCCCCGCAAAGGCAAGCGGCAGCACCGTCTCCTCATCGAGAGTGTCATACTGATAAAGCACGGCATAGCGCAGCGCCTTTTTGAGCTTTTCCTGCGCCCGTGCAAGGGTGTCGCTCACCGCCGCCGAGCTTATCCCCTTCAGCCTTGCTATCGCCCCGACGGGCATCGTCTCAAACCAAAATGCCTTGAGCGTTTCACGCTCGGTCACTGTCAGCTCGTTTTCCATAGCCTTCTCGAGCAGCAGCGACATATCGACCGTCCGCTTGCGCCACGCATAAGCCGCCGGGGTCTCGCAGGCGCTGCACCGCCTGCCGCAGCAGACCGCCTGAGCAGCCCTCATCTCCTCCTCGCTCGGGTAGGCAAAAATCAGCTTCAACGCCTCGTCATATCCCTGCATAACATCACCCTCTTTCTCAATCGCTTCAAAAGTATTAGCAGCACTATTGATTATAGAGAACATTTGTTCGTTTGTCAAGAGAATTTTCGGTTTTTCCTTGACAAATTTAATAGCATAGCTCATAATAAGCATATCAACTCATCAGCGCCGCGGCAGCATTGCGGCAGTCGGAGGGGTAATTATGGATAATATTATAAGGACGCTTCGCAAACAGCGCGGATTCTCTCAGCGAGAGCTGGCGGAGCTTTGCTCGGTGCATCAGACGGCGGTCAGCCAGTGGGAAAACGGGCGCACCTCGCCTGACGTGGACGGATACCGCAAGCTGGCAAAGGCTCTGGGCGTTTCGCTTGACTGCCTCGCCGACGGCGGCAACACAACAGTGCCCGTGCTCGGCTATGTGCGGGCAGGCGTACCGATGGAGGCTATCGAGAATGTGCTCGGCTTCGAGGAGATAGGCGCCGACATGGCTTCGAGGGGCGAATACTTCGGCCTTAAAGTGAGCGGCGACAGCATGGCTCCCATCTTTCAGCCGGGCGACACGGTCATAGTGCGCCGCCAGCCCGACGTTGACAGCGGCGAGATCGCGGTAGTGCTCGTCAACGGAGACGACGCCGTCGTGAAAAAGGTAATAAAAAAAGACACAAGCATCGTGCTTGTGTCTGAAAACTCGGCGTATGAGCCTATTATTTTTTCAAGTGAAGAGGTTGCCTCGCTGCCCGTCGTTATCCTCGGCAGGGTAGCCGAGCTGCGGCGGAAGCTTTAAGCCGCGAGCATATTCATCGCGGTGGAGAGCTGATTATCCTGCTCCCCTGTGAGCAGCAGAAGGTTGGAGTCGTCGCCCGTGGCAAGGGTGACCTCGACCGTCGGGGTTATGCCGACCTTGTCATAGACCGCCTGCTCGCCGCCCCTCGGCTCGACGAGAGCCACGGTCAGCAGCACCGCGCCGCCGTCCTCAAGGGCAAAAAGCTCCTGCATCGTGCCGACGCCCGCGCTGGCAGTGCCGATTATCTGAGCCTGGCTGATATCCCTGAGGTCGCAGGCAAACAGCTCCGCGGGGCCCGCCGTGTAAGAATTGATGAGCACGGCAAAGGGCATTGTCACGCTGCTGTTCTCGGCGGTATAGACCTTGTTTTTATAGACGTTGCCGTTCTTATCCTTGGCAACGGCGATATTATCGGATATTGCGGGCACTATCACGTCAATGACCTGAGCCGCATAATCAATGCTGCCCTTAGAGGTATTCCTGACGTCGAAAATAATGCTCTCCGCCCCCTGCTCACGGAGCTTTGCGACAGCCTCCTTGAACTCGGCGGCGGTATTTTTATAGAAGCCCGTGATGCGGACATAGCCGACGTTGCCGCTAAGATTACCGACAACGCTCGGGATGGAGAAGCCGAGCAGCGGCTCGACCACCTTGGTCTCGCCGTCACGCTCATACTCGACCTTGACGGAGGAAAGGCGGCTGCCGTAGAGCTTTTCGCTCAGAGCGGAATAATTGCCCCTCGTGACGGTGGTGTTATCTATGGCCGTCACCACGTCGTGAGCCTTAAGCCCCGCTTTCGCAGCGGGCGAGCCTTCATAGACGTGAGTTATAACGAAGCTGCCGCTGCCGTAATCGTAGGCGGTCTCAACTCCGACGCCCGTGATGCCGCCCTCGAGGGTGTCGGTATACTCGGCATATTCCTCGGCGTCAAGATAGACGCTGTTCGGGTCGCCGAGGCCGTTGACATAGCCCTCGACAAGAGCGGAATTCAGATAGCTCCTGTCCTCAACGGTGCCGTAGAAATAGTTTGAGATTATCTTGCTTATCTCGTCGACCGATTCATAGGTCTGCGAGCGCTGCGAGATATTGCTGATAATACCGTTGTATATCTGCTTTGAGACCACCATTGTCACGGCAAAGGTCGCCGTGATGGAGACGATGATAAGGGAAAGGCAAAGACCTATGGATATCTTTTTATTCACTGCCGTTCTCCTCCTTTATAAACCGAATCGGGGCTGCCGAGTCCGAACTCAGCAGTCCCTTTGGATTTTTAAATATTACGGTTTTGAAACATAGTTGAGCGGGTTGACTCTGCTGACGGAGCCGTCCTTATTCTTGACCCTGACCTCAAAATGAAGATGCGGGCCTGTGACATTGCCGGTCGCGCCGATAATGCCGAGCTTCTGACCCTTTTTGACCGTCTGACCCTTGGAGACGACAAGGCCGTCCGAGTGGGCATAGAGGGTCATGGTGCCGTCGCCGTGGTCGACAACGCAGTAGTTGCCGAAGCCGCTGTTCCAGTTGCCGTCGTTCTTGGCGATGATGACTTCGCCGCCCTGAGCGGCGTAGAAGGGCTGACCTCTTGTGTTGCCGTCCGTCTTGACGATATCAATGCCCCAGTGGGGGCTGCCGTTGCTGTAGGCGGGGTAGCCCGCAGTGATACGGGTCTCGCCCTTGACGGGCCACATCATGCCGCTGCCGTCGTTCTCATATTCCTCAGGCGGAGTATCGCCCTGAGACGAGCCGTGCTGCTTAATGTAATCGTCGATCTCTTTTTCGAGAGCTTCACGCTCTTTCTCGAGTTTGGCGTTCGCCGCCTTGTAAGCGGCGCTGTTCTTATCAAGCTGATTGATTATCGACTGCACCTGCTTATATTTATCGGTAGCGGCGCTCTTTTTGTCGTTCTGCTCCTCCATGCTGCTCTCAAGGTCGGTCTGCCTGGTGTTGAGAGTATCCATCTCGGAGTCGAGCTGAGCTTTCTTATCCTCAAGCTCCGCCTTGCTGTCGGCGAGCTGCTTCTGGAGCTTCTCAAGCTCGGTTATCTTGCCGGAAAGCTCGTTTATCAGCTTCGTGTCGTTCTCCGACATACGGGTGACAAGCTCTTTCCTCGCAAAGAAAGTGGAGAGATCGTTTGAGGAGAGCAGTATCTCGAGAGTCGAGGACTCGCCCGCGATATAATTCTCCCTGATCCTTGCAAGCAGCAGTTCACGGGTATCCTGCATAAGCTCCTCGGCGGAAGCCATCTGAGAGTTTATCTCGGCTATCTGCTCGTTGATGCCGTCAATATCGTTCTGAGTCAGGTCGATGCTGGACTGCAAGCTGCTGATATCGCCGTTAAGCACGTCGATGCGCTGCTGGAGGAGATTCGCCTGCTTATTGATGGCGTCTATCTGATCATTGAGTTTATCAAGTTTTTTCTCGTTATTGGCTATGCCCTGCTGAGCGTCCTGCAATTTCTGCTCATTCTGCTGTATCTGCTTCTCGATCTTGTCGTATTCATCCTGCAGCTCGTCGAGCGTCTGCTCGGCGGAGGCCACCGGCGAATAGGGCAGCACGGCAGAAAGGGCGCAGGTGAGCGCCGCGATTATGCAAAGCGCCTTTTTGAGCATAAAGCGTTTGTTCTTAGTCTTCAAGCTCAACGAACTTCCTTTCTTTCAAGTATTTTCGGATCGAAGTCGCACTTCCGAAAACGCCCGTAAAAATGCCGATACCGACAAATGCCGCAACCAAATAGGGTGCATAATCGAGGAATCTGACTTCTTTGACATCGCCGAAGGATGAGAGCATCGCCGAGAATGAGCCGAGAGCGAATTCATAAATACCCCATACCGCTCCCGTGGCAAGCAAGCCCGCAATGATGCCTATCACAACGCCCTCCACCATGAAGGGCCAGCGAATGAATGAATTGGTGGCGCCGACGCTCTTCATTATGCTTATCTCGAGGCGACGGCTGAACATTGTCACCTTGATGGTATTTGATATAATGAAAAGCGAGACCACAAGCAGCAGAATGATGATGCCGCCGCTTATGTATGTGACCGAATTCCGCAGCCCCGCAAGCTGGCGGGCAAGGACGCTGTTCTCATGCACTCTCGAGACGTTGCGAAGAGTTTTGATCTCGGAGACCACATTCTCAAAGCCGTCCATGTCGGCCACTGTGACCTTGTAAGCGTCCGGCAGAGGGTTCTCGTCGGTGCTCTGGAGATAATTCCTGAGCCCGTCGTCGAGACCCGCAAGGATCTCCGCATAAGCGGCGTCCTTCTCAACCATATCGACGCTTGCAACATTATTTATGGCTCTCAGCTCGTTGCCGAGCCTTATATAATCGTAGCTGTCGGTCTCGTCGTCGACATAGACCATTATGACGTTCTCCGACTCGATACCGGCGATGAAGGTCTCAATGTTGACGAGCATCATAAAGGCGATGCCCACCAGCATAAGGCAGCTGAAAAGCACGGTTATCGACGCTACGGTCATCAGCTTGTTGACCCGGAGGTTGCGAAAGCCTTCTTTGGTTAAATATCCTAAATTTCCCATCAGTTGCTCCCTCCGCTCGTTGAAACTTCGTCGCTGCTCGCTTCATCCGCAAAATCGGAGGGGATGGTGCTCACATAGGCGGAATAATCCTCCTCGGGGGGGACAACATAATCGTTGGTGACCTCGCTCACGGCGTTGATATGCGCCGTCGCCGCCTCCCTGCTGAGGCTGCCGCCGTCGGAGACGACCGCGCCATGGTCAAGGATGATGACTCGCTTGTCAAAGCAGCGCACAAGGCTGTGCTCATGGGTGACCATTATGACGGTCGTGCCCGCCTCGTTAAGGCGCATGAGCAAGTCGACTATCTCATAGCTCATCTGCGGGTCGACGTTGCCCGTCGGCTCGTCCGCAATGATGATATCGGCGCTGTTGGCAAGCGCCCTCGCGAGGGCAACTCGCTGCTGCTCGCCGCCCGAAAGCTCCTGAGGATAGTTCCTCGCCTTGCCGTTAAGACCCATGAGGCTCAGCACAAAGGGCACGCGCCTGCGGATCTTTTTCTCCTTAGTGCCGATAACGCGCATGGCGAACGCCACATTGTCAAACACCGTCATATTCGGTATCAGACGGAAATCCTGAAAGACTATGCCGAGCTTGCGGCGGAATTTCGGGATATCCCTTTTCTTTATTGTGTTGAGCACCGTGCCGTCCACGGTGATAGTGCCCGAGGACGGGACCTCCTCACGCATCATGAGCTTCAGGAAGGTGCTCTTGCCTGCGCCCGAGGAGCCGACGACGAACACAAACTCGCCCTTCTCAATCTTTATGTTGATATCCTTGAGCGCAGCGGTGCCGTTGTCGTATTTTTTGGAAACATTGTTAAATTCAATCACAGTATCATATCCTTAACAGTTGTGAGAGCAATATGACTTGCGTTGCGCCGAAAATCAATACTTGACCGGCTTTGCGTCAAGATACTTCTTGACCATGAGCGCTACCTTAAACACGATGGCGTCGTCGAATTCCCTCAGGTCGAGGCCGGTGAGCTTCTTTATCTTCTCAAGTCTGTAGACAAGAGTGTTTCTGTGGACAAAGAGCTTCCTCGAGGTCTCGGAGACGTTGAGGTTATTCTCAAAGAAACGCTGGATGGTGAAAAGAGTCTCGTGGTCAAGGCTCTCGATGGAGCCTCTCTTGAACACCTCTCTGAGGAACATATCGCACAGAGTGGTGGGCAGCTGATAGATGAGGCGTGCAATGCCGAGATTGTCATAGCTGACGATGGTCTTCTCGGTGTCGAATACCTTGCCGACCTCAAGGGCTATCTGAGCCTCTTTGAAGGAGCGGGCAAGATCCTTTATCCCCTCGATGGTGGTGCCTATGCCGACAAGCACATGAGTGTAAAGCTCGGTGCTCAGCGAATCAGAGATGGAGCGCGCGAGCTTCTCAAGATCCTTCGGCTCGATATTATTTTTAACTTCCTTAACTATTGCAATGTCATGCTCGTTGATGTTGATAACGAAGTCCTTGGTCTTGTCGGGGAAGAGATTCTGCACGGCGTCGAATACGGCGGCGTCATTGTGGTCGGTTATCCTGATGAGCAGGACTACCCTCGTAGCCTCCGAATTGAAGCGCAGCTCCCTCGACTTGAGATAGATATCGCCGGGAAGGATATTATCAAGGATAACATTCTTTATGAAGTTGCCCCTGTCGAACTTCTCCTCATAATACTGCTTGAGGTTCTCGAGCGAGACGCAGCAGACAGCCGCAAATCTGCCCGCAAGCTCGTCCGTCCCCTCAACGAATACAGCGTACTCGGTCTGGATATGGGAGCCGAAGTTGCAGAAGGTGCAGCCGTTGATATAGTGGAGCTCGTTATCCGAAAACACGTCTGCGGCGGTCGAAATGACCTCGCCGATCTTGCTCAGCTCGCTACAGGCAATGATCGTTCCGGTTTCGTCAATCACGCCCAGAGTCCTGCCGACTGCGTCACGCATCTGATGAACAAGGCCCTGAAAAATTCTGTTTGACATAGTAATACCCCTCATTCGATTAGTTTTTACTACATTGTGAATTTAGACAAAATGACCATCGAGACATATACATTTTACACAAGAACGCACCATTTTGCAATAGATATCCGCAGTTTTTTTCAAAAATTTTTTGAATTTATTATGAATTTTACGTGGATTTTATTGATTTTTACCAAAAGAGACAAAAGACGGGGCTGTCAAAAGAATATATTGCCGCCGAGCTGAACGGCTCGGTTTTTTGCTCTTTTTATCAAAAAAGCATTCATAAATTTGTGAATTATTACCTCAAAATCAGCCTCGCACCGCCGCAAGTATATATGCCTTTTGTCAAAAGTTACTAAGGCGTTTTTGGCGCATTTTCATCCTCCCGATTGGGCGCTTATTTCTGTCATATAAAAAAGAATTTACATCATATATGGGCTTCAAAAAATCACATACTATATATGCGGTCAAACGCCCGAAAGCGCAAAAATCCGAAAAAAGAGGAATTTTGACCGCCCGCAGGCAAAAAAATAACATATTTTTTGCGTTTTGCTCTTTTCAAAACGGGAAAACAGTGATATAATGTACTGCGTGTGACGATTATCAGTAACATTTATTATATATATTCTCATCGGAACGAAAGAAGGAAAGCTCTTGGAGAAAATAGTTATCAACGGCGGTACTCCCCTGCACGGCGAGGTCACCATCAGCGGCGCCAAGAACGCCGCCCTCGCAATAATCCCCGCCGCCGTTCTTTCGCAGGATGTCTGCGTAATAGAGAATCTCCCCGTTTCAATCAGCGACGTTAATTATATGATGAAAACTCTGCGTGCCATCGGCGCGGGGGTCAAGCTCATCAACAAAAATTCTATAGAGATAGACGCCCGCAGGGTCAACTCCTATGTCATTTCCCACGATATGACAAAGCACCTCAGGGCTTCATATTACTTCATCGGCGCTCTGCTCGGCAGATTCGGCAGGGCGAAGGTCGCCATGCCCGGCGGCTGTTACCTCGGCCCGAGGCCCATCGACCAGCATATCAAGGGCTTTGAGCTGCTCGGCGCAACTGTGTCGATAGAGGATAACGCTATTGTTGAGGCGACTGCCGAGAGGCTCACAGGCTCGCCCGTGTATCTCGACATGGTCTCCGTCGGCGCAACGGTCAACATCATGCTCGCCGCCGTCAGGGCAAGCGGGCTGACCGTCATTGAGAACGCCGCAAAGGAGCCGCATATAGTCGATCTTGCAAACTTCCTCAACTCCATGGGCGCCGACGTCAGAGGCGCAGGCACGGACGTTATCAAGATCAGGGGCGTGGACAAGCTCCACGGCTGCACCTATTCGATAATCCCCGATCAGATAGAGGCGGGCACCTATATGGTCGCCGCCGCCGCCACAAAGGGCGACGTGCTGATAAAGAACGTCATTCCGAAGCATCTTGAATCCATATCCACAAAGCTCATAGAGTGCGGCGCAGTCATCGAGGAATTCGACGACGCCGTGCGTGTTTCGCTCGACCACAGACCCGGCAAATGCAATATCAAGACCATGCCGCACCCCGGCTTCCCGACCGATATGCAGCCTCAGATGGCGGTGCTCCTCGCGCTTGCCGACGGCACGAGCATCATCTCCGAGAGCATATGGTCAAACCGCTTCCGCTACGCCGAGCAGCTCAACAGAATGGGCGCCTCGATAAGCGTTGACGGTCAGCTTGCAGTCGTGCAGGGCGTTGAGCAGCTCAAGGGCGCACCTGTCAGGGCGGACGACCTCAGAGCGGGCGCAGCCATGCTGATAGCCGGTCTTTGCGCCAAGGGCACGACCGAGGTCGAGGATATCCTCCACATAGACAGAGGGTACGAGGACGTCGTTGAGAAATTCAGCGGCCTCGGCGCGGACATCAAGCGTGTTCGCTGCCCCGAGCCGGACAGCCTCTCCAGCGCAGGCTGAGATATATAATTAATGATAATTATTTTTAAGCGCCGCCAAAGCAGCAAAGCAAGCGACGGTAAATAAAAAATCCAAAAGGGCTGATTCCTTTACGGAACAGCCCTTATTTACGAGGTACATATGGCAAGATTCTGCTCTCTCTACTCCTCCAGCAGCGGCAACTGCACCTATATAGGCACTCCGCACGGCGGTATCCTGGTCGATATCGGCGTGAGCGCAAAGCGAGCCGAGGCGGCTCTGCGCGATATCGGGGTCGAGCCGTCGTCGATCGAAGCGATATTCGTCACCCACGAGCACACCGACCATATCAGCGGCGTGCGGGTATTCGCTTCACGCTACGGGATAAAGGTCTACGCCTCCGCGGGGACTCTTGAGGGCATGGAAGCCGCAGGCGCGCTGAAAGCGGGCATGAATTACGATATCTCCTCGCCCGAGGGAACAGAAGCGGCGGGAATGTACGTCAGGCCGTTCAGGACTCCGCACGACAGCCGTGAAAGCACGGGCTACACCGTGGTAACGCCCGACTCAAAGCGCATTGCCGTTGCGACGGATATCGGCAAAATGACGCCGGCGATAATGGACGCCGTCAGCGGCAACGACCTGATACTGCTTGAGTCAAATCACGACGTCGGTATGCTGCAAAACGGCCCTTATCCATATGTATTAAAGCAGCGAATTCTATCCGACGTGGGGCATCTGTCCAACGTCTGCTGCGCCGACACGGCGGTGAAGCTCATCGAATCGGGCACCACACGCTTCGTGCTCGGGCATCTCAGCAAGGAGAATAACATACCCTCCCTCGCCTACGAGACCACCCGCTCCGCAATGACCATGTCGGGCGCGCAGGAGAATATCGACTACCTGCTGAGCGTTGCGGGCGACCTCAATCCGATGATGACGTTCTGACCGTCGTTATATGCTTCATTTCGTCCGGATACTCGGGCTTGAATATATCATAGACCCGCTCGTATTCGCCGCTCTCTTCGTTTTTGACGACGCTTGAGCGGTTGCCGTTCAGCAGCTCCACAAGGGCATACATATTGAGCCATATCTGATTGTCGCCCTCTTTTTGCGTCTCATCAAACACAAGCTGCATTCCGAGGTGCAGATGCGGCACGTTCATGCCGTTGACGTTTTCCTTGTCGGAATAGCCCGTCATGCCGAGGTAGCCTATGACCTCGCCCGCCTTGACCCTTGAGCCTATCTCAAGCCCGTCTTTATAGGGGCGATTCTTACGCAGATGGGCGTAATAATACGACCTCTTGCCGTCGAAGCTCCTCACCGCTATGCGCCAGCCGCCGTATCTGTTCCAGCCTATCGCCTCCACCGTGCCGCCCTCAACGGCGATTATCGGGGTGCCGATAGAGCCCATCAGGTCGTTGCCGAGATGCGGGCGCTTGTAGCCGAAGGAGCGCGAAGCCCCGAAATCGTCGTAATGGCTGAACCAAAAGCCCTCGGCTATCGGCGAATACGCCGTCATGCCATAGCCCTCCACGACCTTCACGCCGCCCGAGCCGTCGGGGGCAGCCTTGGTGTATTCCCCGAGGATGCCGCCCAGCACGGCGGAGTAGGCTTTTTTATAGAATTTATAATATTTATTCTCGCTCATCAGCTCGTCGGGAGTCATGCTCTCACCGAGCATCTCGACCAGCCCGTCAAGCTGCGAGCGCTTGTATCTGCCCCATTCCCCGCCGTTTTTGCAGGCGAGATAAGAGAGTGTATCTATCCAGCTCAGGTGCCTCGCCGAACCGTAGGTGGAGATATCAAGCTCCATCGCGTCGCTCAGGGCGGTATAAGGAACGGAGAAATCGACCCATTTTATATAATTTGCCGCCGTTTCGCTCGCCGTGGCGGTCTCCTCGGCGGTCTGCACCGTCTCACGCTCCCTCACAAGGTGGGTGCCGACGCAGCAGCATATTATCGCAAAGGCGCAAAACGCCAGCACTATCAGCCTCTCCCGCAATCTTTTCAAAATCATCACCATGAAAGATTATGCGGGATTTCATCCGATAATGACGGAGTGATATTGTTATGATGAATATAAATATCGTCTGCGTAGGCAGGCTCAAGGAGGATTACCTCCGCATGGCCTGCGCCGAATACGAAAAGAGGCTCGGCGCATTCTGCCGCCTCAAAATAACGGAGCTGACCCCCGCACGCCTGCCCGAGGAGCCGAATCCCGCTCAGATATCCGCCGCTCTCGCGGAGGAGGGCAAGCGGATCCTCGCCTGCATCAAGCCCGGCGAAGCGGTATTCACCCTCTGCATCGAGGGCAAAGAGCTGCCCTCCGAGGGTCTGGCAAAGGAGATAGAGAAATGCGCCCTCGGCGGCTTCGGCAGCCTTTGCTTCATAATCGGCGGCTCTCACGGGCTTGCGCCCGAGGTCAAGTCGGTGTCGAGATTCAGGCTCTCAATGAGCCCGATGACCTTCCCGCATCAGCTCGCAAGAGTTATGCTTTTAGAGCAAATTTACCGCGCGTTCATGATAACGAACGGCGGCAAATATCATAAATAATCTCAAGGCTTATCAGGAGGTAACACCATGGCGAAAATTTTAGGCGCTGCGCTCGGCAACATCCCTTGGCAGGAGAAGCCCGAGGGCTGCAAATACCCGGTCTGGCGTTATGACGGCAACCCCATCATAACCCGCGACAATCTTTACATGGCAAACAGCATTTTCAACTCCGCTGTAGTCCCCTACGGCGACGGCTTTGCGGGCGTTTTCAGAGTCGATTATCTCTCAAGGGATCAGAAGCTCGTCACAGGCTTCAGCAAGGACGGTATCAAATGGCAGCTCGACGATAAAGTTATATTTGAGGGCTACGACCCCCGCCTTTGCCTGCTCGACGGCAAATATTATCTCTCATGGGTCAATCTCACGCCCCACGGCACGACCATCGGCATAGCCTACACCGAGGATTTCAAGAGCTGGACTCAGCTTGAGGACGCCTGCTACCCCGTGGCGAGGAACGGCGTGCTCTTCCCCCGCAAGGTGGGCGACGAATACCTGCTGCTCATCCGCCCCTGTGACAGAGGCCACACGCCCTACGGCGATATTTTTATCAGCCGAAGCAAGGATCTGACCTATTGGGGCAAGCACCGCTTTGTGATGTCCCCCGTCAAGAATTGGGAGATGACCAAGGTCGGCGCAGGCCCGACCCCCATTGAGACGGACGAGGGCTGGCTGATGTTTTATCACGGCGTGCTCACAAGCTGCAACGGCTTCACCTACAGCATAGGCGCAGCCCTGCTCGATATCAACGAGCCGTGGAAGGTGCTGCACCGCGCGGACTGCTTCCTGCTCGCCCCGCACGAGATATATGAATGCGTCGGCGACGTGCCGAACGTAGTATTCCCCTGCGCCGCCCTTACCGACGCCGAAACGGGCAGGATCGCCGTCTATTACGGCGCCGCGGACACAAGCGTGGCCCTCGCCTTCACCACCGTCGATGAAACCATCAACTTCATAAAACAAAACGACCTTGTAAAATAACCAAACGGGGCATTCAACCGAATGCCCCGTTTTTGCGTTATTGTTAGTCTTTTATTTCGTTTTTAGCGCAAAGTAAATATTACCCTTTGGCAAAATCGCCCTTGCCGTCATATACTTCCAGCTTTCCGTTCACTACCCTTGCGTATTTCTCTTCGCGCAGATAATCGTCTATCCCCATTTTAACATCCTCTATGCAAGCCTTCTTGTCAGGATATGCATAATTCTGATAATTGATATAATAACGATTTATCTTTGCGTTATCAAACGAATAAATCAGCTCGGAATCATATATTTCATACTGCTCCTGAGCCTCATAATTTCTCGGATTGAGCACCGCCGTTCCGTCTGTCTTTTCGTTAATATAGCTTGCAAGCTCCGCGTTTGCCTTATCAAAATCCTCACGGGAGATATTGAACCTCTTAACAAAAGACACTATTGCGGCTTCGCTGCGCTCCGATTTTGGCGTTTTCTCAAATTCCGCTTTCCACGCTGCGAATTCGGCAGGGTCGGCAAGCTTCACAAACTGCTCAGGCACCTCATAGAATCTGTCTCTGTACTTATCTGTCACAACGATATTTCCTATTCCGTTGCCCTCGGAATCCGTGGCTTCGCTGTCCCTCACCACAAGCTTGCCGTCCTCAATGAACACAAATTTTTTTGTCCTTACCTCATACTCACCGGCTGCGACAGCCTCCTTGACATCAATATCAGACCCGTATCTGTAGTTGGTATGGCAAAGATAATATTCGTTTATCAGTTCATCATCAAACGTGAATATGATATCGGGGTTAAACACCTCATAGACCTCTTGTGATGGATAGTCGTGCGGTTCAAGCAAGGGCGTTTCACCCACCTCGTCACGGATTATACGAGCCAATTCCAAATTTGCCTTATCAAATTCTTCCCTTGAAATATTGAAGTGTTTGATAAATGCAACCATCACCATTTGCTCAGGATCATCATAAAGAATTTCGCGGTTTTCGGTCTTCCACGCCAAAAGCTCGTCTCTATCAACAAGATCGGCAAAAGGCTTTGTAATGGAATAATAATGCAGTCGGTATTTTTGGGTCGTAAATTCTCCGCCACCGATGGGGTCTTTTCCTTCTGAAGTGCTCTTCTCATTCTCTGCATTCACCTGCGTGGCACTGATTTCTGTCTTGCTCTGTGATACATCGGTAATGCTTTCACTTTTGCCGCAGGAGGAAAACAACAGGACTGAAATAATAATTATTAAGCAAAAAAATCTCTTCATTAGTTTTTCTCCGTTTCTTTGCCATACCAATATGGCCGTTTGTATTTCATTGCTTCGCATTCTGAATTTATTGCAATTCCCTTATCCATATAAAAGAATATCGGATTAATCAAGTTGTCATAGTTAAGTGCAGAGTTATACTTCCCCTGCGTTGTTACTGTCGCTATGTTTTTATTGTTGACCTCAAAATGCAGATGGGCTGCTCCTGAATTACCAGTGCTCCCCACTTCGCCTAGTATCCCACCTTTTGAAATATTGTCAAGTTCTTCAAAACTTGGTTCATTTTTTAAATGCATAAAGGCAGCAACATATTTATTGCCTGTTATCGGATCGACCTCATCGGACTGCAGCACTACACAATATCCGCAGGATGCACTCTTATCCATGCAAACTGCCAAAACCCTTCCCTTAAATGGGGATATCACTTCTGTACCTGAAATATCACTCCCTGTAATATCGATACCCTTGTGATACCTCGGCTTGGTTTTTCTCGGACCATACGGTGATGAAACATATTTGAATTCCTCACCTTTAATAGGCCACAGCCAGTTAAGTCCACGATACTGCGATACGGTTCCTTTCTGTGAAACGGCGTTGATTTTAATATAGCCCCACAGTTCCTTTGAATCAATTACCGTGCTCCCGTAAGCCCAGCCGTTCTTATCCTGAGTGCCCATATCACCACAAATAAAAAACGATATGCCCTTCGGAATTGTAGCTGTTTTCTTGAGACCGTTTGCAGAATTCATATAAAAGTCTCCATCACTTATGAGATTTGTCTGCCAGCTTTGCTTCCAATGATATATGACCCTTACAACACAGGTCAGTGTTTTACCGTTGGCGGTTGCCGATATCGTGGTCACGCCCGGCTTTTTGCCGTAGACTTCTCCGGTAGATTCATTATATTGAACAATGCTTGTATCTGCCACGCTCCATTTGACATTTCCTTTATAATCGGTAGTCAATCTGTATATATCTCTTTTTTCTCCGCAAAAAACATCAAGGCAATTTCTAGATATCTGCTTAAACACCTCATCAGAAGCAATCGAATCCGAAAAATCGTACTGAAGCATAAATCCGTAAACTGTTTGACCGTATCTTTCATAGGAAACATAAAACCAGTTATCATATGTACCTATAATTTTATATGACATAATCTTTGTGAAAAAAGGAATATAAATGTGTACATCCTTTACCCTAAACATAAGTGGAGAATTACAAATGAATGCAAAAAAATGTTTTGGTGATGCAGACACTGAGTTGTCCAACTGTTTAGCACAATAATATGTATGTCTGTACGTTTCTTTCCCTTGCTTTGCAGTTATCACCGCAGAACCATTTGAAATTCCTTTAATTGTGCCATCTTTGTCACAACTTATAACTTTTTCGTTACTTGACGACCATTTTACCTTGCCTGTGCTTCCGCTTGTAAGTACGAGCTTTTTTGATTGCCCGACCAAAATGCCGAAATCGTTTTTAACGTCTTTCTCGCTTATCGCCGAAGCCGGCATTTGAGCAATAAACGCAGCTAACGCAACGCTTACCGCCGCAAGGAAGCTGACGCACAGTAAAACCGCCTTTTTCATTCTCTCTCTTACCAATTCCAAACTCCTTTCACTTTTTAATGAAGGTGCGCCCGTCGCCCGCTCTTCCTCCTTTCACAAGCAAGCATTTTTGACTTTCGCCGCAAAAGGGCTCATCTCCCCTTCTGCCCTTCATGAATACAGTCTTTTCGGAGCCGCAAAAATAACACGAGAGAAACATAGAAAATTCGGTCTGTTTTTTGTGTAATGTGACGAATTGGAACTACCGCCGTATTCACTGCATTTCACGCTTGAATGATAGCAAATTGCCGACCAAAAGTAAAGTTATATTTCAATATTGTAACTATATTGTAATCACTTGTAACATATTCGCTGTGTTTTGTAAGCTGTCTGATATATTTCTCCCCATTCCCGGTGATCGCTGACAGGCAAAAGAATAACGGGGCATTCAACCGAATGCCCCGTAAAATTTTACCACATATTATCCGAATTCTCGCAGAAGGCGACCATATCTTTTATCTCTATCACGGTGCCGTCGTCGAGGGTCATGGTGCCGTTCCATTTGCCGAATACCTGGTGGCAAATGTTGCCGATGAACAGCACTCTCATCTGCGTTATATTATCGTAAAACGGCGTCATCGTCATCTCAAATCTGCCGTCGTCGGAGGTGAACACCCACGGCGACATCCAGTCGCCCGCCAGCTTTTTATCCTGGTCAACGAGGGTGATATTGCCTATCTTGTGAGCCTTGCCGTTATAGAATACGGTATTCTCCGTGGCCGCGCTCATGTCGCCGAAGCCCCAGCCTATCTCGAAGCCGCAGATTGAGCCGTCCTCGAGGCGGGTGCTGCCGTTGCCCCACCACCAATTCTCGTGATACGGCCAAACTCCTCTGCCCCAGTCGAGCACGCAGAAGGAATCCGACGGGTCAAATTCAACGGTCAGGTCGCCTGCGGTAACGGTGCCCGTGACAGCCATGCAGTTGACCTTCTGATTGAAGTAAAAGTGCTGCTCATCCGCGTCGGCGAAGGGCACCGCCATGACGAGCGACTCGTGATTCGGGAACATCTCCATGCTAAGCTCCGCCTTGAACGGCTCAAGCCCCGCATAGCCGCTGAAGCTGATGGTGCGCTTGGTGTCGGTCACTCTCACGTCGAGGTCAAAGCCGAAAAGATGGCGTGAATAATGCTGCGGGGTCATCGCGTCGCTGTTGAGACCCATTCTGCCGAAGGTCAGCAGGCTGAGGCTCAGGGCGTCGTAACGCTTGCCTGTCTGCATATCAAAAAGGCCGACCGTGCAGGCACCGCCGAGCGAGATATCGGCGATAGTGAACTGAATGCAGTACCTGCCGTTTGATATCTGATAAAAATCCCACTCCTTGATCCTTGTGGGGTTCGCCTTGATGGCGCTGCGGTCGTATTCATACATATTATTGAAGCAATATCCGGGCTTTGTGAGCGCCCCGTTCTCGTCGAGAAGCGGAGTTTTCTCGGTGATGAGCACCTGCTCGGCAAAGGCATAAGGCAGCGCCGCCGAGGAGAAGAGCACAACCAAAGTCAGCAGCATTGAAAGGATGCGAACAGCGGATTTTTTCATCTTATTTCCTCACTTTCGTATTTTCGGGATGATTTTATTATATACTATTCGGCAAAAAAGTCAATCGCCGAGCACAAACTTCGGCGGTCATAACGCTTTATTTTCGCCACCGGCATTATAAATTCGGCAGAATTGCAAGCCCGCCGCCCGCAGAGAGCATAAATTTGTTTAGTTTACCGAATATTTTAACAATGTGAAAATTTCGGCGAAAAACAGTTGCATAATTCTCTAAAAATGTATAAAATAAATACGGTCAAAAACAAAAAACTTTTTGGAGGTTTTTATCATGGCAGTTAAAGTTGCAATTAACGGATTCGGCCGCATCGGTCGTCTCGCATTCCGCCAGATGTTCGGCGCAGAGGGCTATGAGATAGTCGCTATCAACGACCTTACCAGCCCCAAGATGCTTGCTCATCTTCTCAAGTACGACACCGCTCAAGGCGGCTACGCAGGCAGAATAGGCGACAACGCTCACACCGTTTCTTCCAAGGAGCCCGAATTCGCTGAGGACGGCAAGACCGTCGTTACCCCCGGCTCGATCACCGTTGATGGTAAAGAGATCACCATCTATGCAATGCCCAAGGCTCAGGATCTTCCCTGGGGCGAGCTCGGCGTTGACGTAGTTCTCGAGTGCACCGGCTTCTATTGCTCCAAGGCAAAGAGCCAGGCTCATATCGACGCAGGCGCAAAGAAGGTCGTTATCTCCGCTCCCGCAGGCAATGATCTTCCCACCATCGTTTTCGGCGTTAACGAAGGCACCCTCACCGCTGAGGATACCATCATCTCCGCCGCATCCTGCACCACCAACTGCCTTGCTCCCATGGCAAAGGCTCTTAACGATTACGCTCCCATCCAGAGCGGCATCATGTCCACCATCCATGCTTACACCGGCGATCAGATGATCCTTGACGGTCCTCACAGAAAGGGCGACCTCAGGAGAGCTCGCGCAGGCGCTTCAAACATCGTTCCCAACTCCACCGGCGCCGCAAAGGCTATCGGTCTTGTTATCCCCGAGCTTAACGGCAAACTCATCGGCTCCGCTCAGAGAGTTCCCGTTCCCACCGGCTCCACCACTATCCTCACCGCAGTCATTAAGGGCGACAACGTCACCAAGGAAGGCATCAACGAGGCTATGAAGGCTGCTGCTTCCGCATCCTACGGCTACAACACCGATCCTATCGTCTCCTCCGACGTTATCGGCATGAAGTACGGCTCACTCTTTGACTCTACCCAGACCATGGTCAGCGACCTCGGTAACGGCCTCTATCAGGTACAGGTCGTTTCTTGGTACGACAACGAGAACTCCTACACCAGCCAGATGGTCAGAACCATCAAGTATTTCGCAGAGCTTGCGTAATCACTGAAATTTCAAGAGAGGTCGGCGACCTGCCGACCTCTTTTTTCATCTCGGGAGGGCTGCCCATGGGGCTGAAACGGCTTGACAAATTGATAGCGCTCAACTGCAATGTATCCCGCAAGGAGGCTCGCACACTGATAAAGGACGCCGCCGTGACGGTAAACGGCCGCTGCGTGCTCAGAGCCGAGGAGCTGGTGGACGTTGAGACCGACGATATAGCCGTAAAGGGCTATAACTTTACAGCAAAGGAGCATATTTACATCATGCTCAACAAGCCTCAGGGGGTCATCAGCGCCACCAATGACCCGCGTAAAGAGACGGTCATAGACATCATCCCTCCGGAGCTTAAGCGACGTTCGCTTTTCCCCTGCGGCAGACTCGACCGAGACACCACGGGCCTTTTAATTATAACGGATGACGGCGCTTTGGCTCACCGTATAATGAGCCCGTCGCACCATGTTTACAAAACATACGAAGCGATTCTGAAGGAACCGATAAGCGCCTCGGACGCTGCCCTGCTTGAGAGCGGGATCACGCTTGCCGACGGAACGAGATGTCTGCCTGCAAAGGTCAAAGCCTTTACAGTTGGTGGTGCTCCCGCTGCCGAAATCAAGATCAAAGAGGGCAAGTATCATCAGGTCAAAAGGATGTTCGCCGCCCTCGGGAATCATGTCGAACACCTGCGCCGCACCCGTATCGGGGCGCTGCACCTCGACCCCGACTTAGCGGAGGGCGATTGCCGCGAATTGACCGCTGAGGAATTGGCTCTCGTTTTCACCGACGAATAATTTAACGATAGAATTTTACACATTACCACACCGTACCGCGCATAAGTTACTATTATGCAAGCGAGAGGAGCGGTAGTGTGTTTGTTATTTTAAATCCAGTTGAGACGAGCGGCGGATATTTTGAGCGCAAGCGGCAGGCAAAGGCATTTGCCCGCTCCGAACCGTCGGTTTTTCGCTCCCGCTCGGGTCTGCCGTTCTTCCTGCTGAATGTCCCATGCGGCAAAAACGGGATCGACTGGGAAACAACCGCCGCCAAATGCGGCAGATACGCCTCACGCATCATTGCGCCCCGCGACCTGACCATTCCCGATATCCGCGGACTGCGCCGCTTTGTACCCGCGCGCCTGCCCGCCGTGCTGACGCTGAACACTGCCGTCGCAGTGCTTAGGGATGCCGCGCCCCGAAGCGACCGATTCAGCCTGACCCTTTGCGACAGGAACGCTTATCTGCCCGCCGAACTGAGCCGCCTGCTGCCGCTCTCGGCGACGGTCAGAGTCGTCACGAACCGCCCCGAGCGATACGCGAGAGCCTGCGCCGACGCCTTTGAGAATTACGGTGCCAGCGTGCTGCTGCGGCAAAGATATGAGCCGACGGCGGGGCGGGATATCGCCGTCTGCGCCGACGGCTGCACCTCGCCCGACATGGAGAATTCGGCAATCTTTCTCTATTCAAAGCACTTTGCGAGCCGCCTTTGCTTCACCTGCCTCGGGCTTGAGCTTTTGCCCGAGCATCGGGGCATAATACCATCGGGGGTCGACCCTGCCGACTTTGCGGGCGCTCTCTCGGAGCTGTGCGGCAGCGGTGAATACTCAAAAGCCGTGTGCCCCGATATCGAGATCGGCGGGCGTGACCGCGCCGAAGCCGACCCCGCCGCCTGCCTGCGGGGGTTCATTGTAAAATAAAGCCTTGACTTTTATATATATTTTATATATAATATGGGAATGACGACGACTTAAATCAAAGGAGATATGTCAATATGGAAAAGCAGACAGTATTTACCCGTGAAGATTATAACAAACTCAGCGCCGAGCTCAACAGGCTCAAGACCGAGGGCAGAGACGATATCGCCGAGAAGATCAAGGAAGCCCGCTCACACGGCGACCTTTCCGAGAATGCGGAATACGATGAGGCAATGAACGAACAGGCCAAGATGGAGGCTGAGATAGCCAAGCTTGAGGCCGACCTTCGCAACGCCAAGATCCTCGACGAAAAGGAGCTCACCACCGAGTCCATCCACATCGGCTCCAAGGTCAAGCTCTATGACATGGATTATGAAGAGGAAGTCGAATACAAGATCCTCGGCAAGAGCGATATTGATAACGGCATCATATCCGACCTTTCGCCCGTCGGCTCTGCCATTATGGGCAAGAAGGTCGGCGACATTGTGAGCGTCAACACCCCGACCGGCAAGGTCATTGAGATGAAGATACTTGCTATCTCCAAGTAAGACCGTAAATAATCAGCGATGGGGACCGGAGCCGTCGGCTCCGCCTATCGCTTTTGCGCTTTTAAAAAGTATCAAAGAAAGGATTGAAATAAATGGCTGAAGAAAAGATAAACGCCGCTCCCGAGCAGGAGCAGGACGTAAACGAGCTGAGGCAGATAAGAGTTGACAAGCTCAACGCCATGCGTGCGGCGGGCAAGGATCCATTCACCGTCACCACGGCCGACCAGAATATCCACAGCAACGAGATAGCCGAGCGCTTCGAGGAGCTGGAGAATAAAGACGTGTGCATCTGCGGCAGGATGATGAGCCGCCGCGACATGGGCAAGGCAAACTTCATCGACGTGCGCGACCGTAACGGCAGAATGCAGGTCTATGTCAAGATAGACGAGGTCGGCGAGGATGTATTCGCCGACTTCAAAAAGTGGGATATCGGCGATATCATCGAGGTCAAGGGCTTTGTCTTCAAGACCCGCAGAGGCGAAATATCCATTCACGCAAAGTCGCTGCGGCTGCTCTCAAAGTCGCTGCTGCCGCTGCCCGAGAAGTTCCACGGCCTTACCAACACCGACGTGCGCTACCGCAGGCGTTACCTCGACCTCATTATGAACCCCGAGGTCAGGGATACCTTCGTCAAGCGTTCGCTCATAATCCGTGAGATAAGGAAGTTCCTTGACGCCCAGGGCTTTATCGAGGTCGAGACCCCGATGCTCGTCGCCAACGCCGGCGGCGCAGCCGCAAGACCGTTTGAGACTCATTTCAACGCTCTGGACGAGGATCTCAAGCTGCGCATCTCCCTTGAGCTTTACCTCAAGAGGCTGATAGTCGGCGGCATGGAGAAGGTCTATGAGATCGGCCGCGTTTTCAGAAACGAGGGTCTTGACACAAGGCACAACCCCGAATTCACCCTCATGGAGCTTTATCAGGCCTACACCGATTACCACGGCATGATGGATCTGACCGAGAATCTCTACCGCACCGTGGCTCAGAACGTGCTCGGCACCACCACGATCACCTATAACGGCATCGAGATGGATCTCGGCAAGCCCTTTGAGCGCATCACGATGGTCGACGCCGTCAAGAAGTATGCCGGCGTTGACTGGAACGAGATAAAGACCCTTGAGGACGCCCGCGCCTGCGCCGACGCCCACAAGGTCGAGTATGAAGAGAGGCACGGCAAGGGCGATATACTCTCCCTCTTCTTTGAGGAGTTCGCAGAGGAGCATCTTATCCAGCCCACCTTCGTCATGGATCACCCCGTCGAGATCTCGCCGCTGACCAAGAGGAAGCCCGAGGATCCCGATTATGTCGAGCGTTTTGAATTCTTTATGAACGGCTGGGAGATGGCAAACGCCTACTCCGAGCTCAACGACCCGATAGACCAGAGAGAGCGCTTCAAGGCTCAGGAGATACTTCTCTCCAAGGGCGACGAAGAGGCCAACACCACCGATGAGGACTTCCTCATGGCTCTCGAATACGGTATGCCCCCGACAGGCGGCATCGGCTACGGCATCGACAGGCTCTGCATGCTGCTGACCGACTCCGCAGCCATCAGAGACGTGCTGCTCTTCCCGACCATGAAGTCGCTCGGCGGCTCGGACGCCCCCAAGGCCCCCGCAAAGGCTGCCGAAACCGCTGAAGAAGCCGCTCAGCCCGCCGAGGAGGAGGTCATCGACTTCTCCAAGGTCAAGATCGAGCCTCTCTTTGAAGAATTTGTAGATTTCGATACTTTCAGCAAGTCCGATTTCAGAGCCGTCAAGGTCAAGGAATGCTCGGCAGTGCCCAAGAGCAAGAAGCTGCTGCAATTCACCCTCGACGACGGCACCGGCAAGGATCGCACGATCCTCAGCGGCATCCACGCCTTCTATGAGCCGGAGGAGCTTATCGGCAAGACCCTTATCGCCATTGTCAACCTCCCGCCGAGAGCGATGATGGGCATCGAGTCCTGCGGAATGCTGCTCAGCGCCATCCATGAGGAGGAGGGCGAGGAGAAGCTCCACCTGCTGATGGTGGATAACCACATCCCCGCCGGCGCAAAGCTCTATTGATATGAAGATCTCTGTCGCACTCGCCGCCTACAACGGCGGTGAATATATCGCCGAGCAGCTCACCTCCATCCTGGGTCAGCTCGGCGGAAACGACGAAGTGATAGTCTCCGATGACCGCCCCGACGGCAGCACCAAGGCCGCGGTCCTCCCCTTTATCGAGAGCGACGGCAGGGTGCGCTACTTTGAGGGCCCCGGAAAGGGCGTTATCGCAAATTTTGAGAGCGCCCTGCGCCGCTGCACCGGCGACGTCATCTTTCTGAGTGATCAGGACGATGTGTGGCTGCCCGGCAAGGTCGAGAGGGTCATGCGGGAATTCGAGGGCGGAGCGGAGCTCGTGCTCCATGACGCAAGCGTCACGGACTCGCGCCTCAACGTGACCGAGCGCTCCTACTTCGCGCTCCACGGCTCCAACGCCTCATACCTGCGCAATATCGTCAAAAACTCCTTCGTCGGCTGCTGCATGGCGTTCACTCGAGAAGTCATGCTCGAGTCTCTCCCTTTCCCCGAGGGGATACCGATGCACGACTGGTGGATAGCCCTTGTCGCGCTCAAGAGGCGCCGCAAGGTCGCCCTTGTCGGCGAGCCGCTGATACTCTGGCGCCGCCACGGCGACAATGTGACCGGCGGCAGCACCACGGCGAAGCAAAAGCTGCTCTGGCGGCTGAGAATATTATCAGCGCTGCTGAAAGTGTAAATTTCCAATTTGTGCCTTGGAAAGGAATCGTATAAATGAATAAAACCGTAACGGGCTGCATCGTGACCTATAATAACATTGCGACCATCGACAATGCCATAGGCTCGCTTTTAAGATGCACCGAAGCTCCGTTCCGCCTCTATGTGGTCGATAACGGCTCCACTGACGGCACCACGGAGCATATAGAAAAGACTTACCCCGAAGTTACCGTTATCAAAAGCGGCTCCAATGTCGGCTTCGGCGCTGGGCATGACCTTATAATGGACAGGCTCGACTCCGATTATCACGTCATAATCAACCCCGACATTATCGTCAAGGACGACGTTATATCCATCCTCGGCGACTATATGGAGCAGCACCCCGATATCGGTATGCTCTCGCCCGAGATCAGGTTCCCCGACGGCAGGCTTCAGATCCTCGGCAAGAAGTGCCCCGCCCTGCATTACCTCATCGCAAGCAGGCTCAGGGGCAACGGCGAGCCGGGCAAGACCCTGCGCGAATACGCAATGCTCGACCGTGACCTCACGAAGCCCGTCGATATCGAGAACGCCACGGGCTGCTTCATGTTTATCCGCACGGAGCTTTTCCGTGAGATAGGCGGATTTGACAAGCGGTACTTCATGTATTTTGAGGACTGCGACCTGACCCGCGAGGTCAACGCAAGAAGCCGCACCGTCTATTACCCCGGCGCAACGGTCTATCACGAATGGGGCAGGGAATCCAAAAAGAATTTCCGCCTCAAGCTGATCCAGATCAATTCCATGCTCCGTTATTACTCCAAATGGGGCTTTGCGAAATAAAGGAAAAACGCCATGAAAAAATACCTGAATAATTTCTATAAATACCGCTATCTGCTCTATGAGATAGTCCGCAAAAACATAAAGCTGCAATACCGCAACTCCGTGCTCGGCATATTCTGGACCTTTCTCCAGCCGCTGCTGACCACCATAGTGCTCGTTGCCGTATTCAGCGGCCCCTTCGGCAGATCGTCGCAGACGGTCAACTACCCCATTTACCTGCTCTGCGGCAGGCTGCTGTATGAGTTCTATTCCCAGTCCACCAAGCGGGCGATGCGCTCGATACGCAACAGCTCCTCGGTGATAAAGAAGGTCTATGTGCCGAAGTACATCTACCCGCTGTCAAACGTCATCTCGACGTTTGTGACCTTCCTCATCTCGCTGCTGGTGCTCGTTTGCTTCATAGTCTATTTCTACTTCTTCTCAAAGAATCCGCCGCACATCACGCCGTATATTTTTCTGGTCTTTGTGCCCGTGCTGATACTTCTGATGCTCTCGGTCGGTGTGGGTCTTATCCTCTGCACCCTCGAGGTATTCTTCAAGGATATCGAGTATCTTTACGAAGTATTTTGTATGCTGCTGTTTTACATGACCCCGATATTCTATAATATCGAGGGCTTAAAAATTCAGAGCAAGGTCATCAAAATGGCGCTTATGGCGAATCCGCTCTATTCGATAACCGAGATGTTCCGCTCCTGCGTACTCTACGGCAAGATGATAAACATTCATCACCTTGTCTACTCCCTCGGCTTTGCGCTGCTGACGGTGATAATCGGCCTCGTGCTTTTCTATAAGAAGCAGGATAAATTCATTCTTTATATCTGACGAAAGGAAAGACTTATGGGCAAACCCGCAATTGTGGTTGAGAATATGAGCATGATGTTCAATCTCAACAAAGAAAAAGTCGATAACCTTAAAGAATATTTTATAAAGCTCGTGACACGCAAGCTGCATTTCACCGAATTCTGGGCGCTCAGGGATATTTCCTTCACCGTCGAAAAGGGCGACAGGGTCGGCGTGCTCGGCTTCAACGGGGCGGGCAAATCCACCCTGCTCAAGGTGATCGCCGGCGTGCTCAAGCCCACCGAGGGCAAGGTCAGGGTCAACGGAATCATTGCCCCGATGCTTGAACTCGGCGCAGGCTTCGACATGAATTACTCCGGCAAGGAGAATGTCTTCCTCTACGGCGCCACCATGGGCTACCCGAGGAAATTTATCGAGTCGAAGTACGACCAGATAGTCGAATTTTCAGAGCTGGGCGACTTCATCGAGGTGCCGGTCAAGAATTATTCCTCCGGCATGAGGGCGAGGCTCGGATTCGCGATAGCCACCGCCGTCGAGCCGGAGATACTCATTCTCGACGAAGTGCTCTCGGTCGGCGACGCAAAATTCAGGAAGAAGAGCGAGGCCAAGATACGCTCGATGTTTGACAAGGGCATCACAGTGCTCTTTGTCTCCCACAGCGTGGAGCAGGTGCTCAACATCTGCAACAAGGCAATAATCCTCGACCACGGCAGGCTCATTGCGAGCGGCAGCGCCGAGGAGATATGCGCTCAATACAACGAAATGGTCAAAAAGAAATAAGGAAGGACGATCAGAATGGTAATCGCAGCGATATTCGCAGGCGGCATCGGCAGCCGCATGGGCAATTCGGATACCCCGAAGCAATATCTCGAGCTGGGTACGAAGCCCGTTATCATCCACACCATAGAGAAATTCTTCATCAACGATAAGATAGATGAGATCCTTGTGCTCTGCCCCAAGGCGTGGGTAGCCCACACGAGGGATCTCGTCGCAAAGCACCTGCCCGACGGCAAAAAGATAACCGTCATTGCGGGCGGCGCGACCAGAAACGGCACCCTCGAGAACGCCATAGCCTATATCGAGGAGAACTGCGAGACCGACGAGAATACTATAATCGTCACTCACGACGCGGTCCGCCCGTTCCTCACCCACAGGATAATCTGCGAGAATGTCGAAGCGGCGGAGAAATACGGCGCCTGCGACACGGTCATACCCGCGACCGACACCATCGTCGCCAGCGAGGACGGCAGCATGATAAGCTCCATCCCCGAGCGCAGCAAGATGTATCAGGGTCAGACCCCGCAATCATTCCGCCTCAAGGAGCTTGAGAGAGTGCTCTCGAGCCTCACCGAGGATGAGAAAGCTATCCTCACCGACGCCTGCAAGATATTCTCCATCAAAAGCAAGCCTGTCTACATGGTGGAGGGCGAGATATTTAACATCAAGATAACCTACCCTTACGACCTCAAGGTCGCCAAAACGCTTCTGAAAGGCAAGGACTGCGATGATTAACGCTGTTTACAGGCTTGTGGCGCCGGGGATGATAGACGTCGCCTGCACCGAGCCGGATCTTAAAAAGAATGTTATCATGCGCCCCGAGTATCTCTCGATATGCAAGGCGGATCAGCGCTATTACCTCGGCAACCGCAGCCGCGAGGCTCTCAAGGCAAAGCTGCCCATGGCGCTGATACACGAATGCGTCGCAAGGGTCGTCTTTGACCCGACGGGTCACTACAAGCCCGGCGATCTGGTCGTGCCCGTGCCGAATATGCCGACCGAGCATGACGACGTGATAGCCGAGAACTCCCTGCCGACGAGCCACTTCTGCTCGAGCGGCTACGACGGCTTCCTCAGGGACTATATAGATATGCCCTACGACCGCCTCGTGCCCGTACCCGAGGGGCTTGACCTCAAGGTCGCCTCCTTCACCGAGCTTATAAGCGTAGCTGTCCATGCGGTCAGCCGTTTTGAGAGATTCTCTCACTCCCGCAAGAATTCGATAGGCGTGTGGGGCGACGGCAACGTCGGCTTCATCACCTCGCTGATACTCAAGGCTCTCTACCCCGACACCAAGCTCTATATCTTCGGCACGGTCTATGAGAAGCTGAATTACTTCGCCTTTGCGGACGGCGTTTATCACGTCGACCACATCCCCGACGACCTGCGGATAGACCACGGCTTTGAGTGCGTCGGCGGCGAGGCTTCGAGATTCGCCATAGCGCAGATAATCGACCACATCAACCCCGAGGGCAGCATCGGCCTCATGGGCGTGAGCGAGAGCTTTATCGGCATCAACACCCGCATGGTGCTCGAGAAAGGGCTTGTCCTCTTCGGCTCAAGCAGGAGCGGCCTTGCCGATTTTCAGCGCACGATGCAGCTGCTGCATGATCACCCGAGGATCCCCGCATATCTTGAGAATATCATAGGCAGCGTCGTTGAGATCCGCTCCATTGCGGATATTCACGAGGCGTTTTCACAGGATATCAGCCGCCATTTCGGCAAAACGGTACTCAAATGGATGAAATAAAAACTGCTCCGAAAGTGTCGGTAGTCGTGCCCGCATACAATTGCGAGGGCTTCCTGCCCGAGACGCTCGATTGCCTGCTCACTCAGAGCCTTAAAGATATACAAATTATAATAGTGGACGACGGCTCGACCGACGGCACTCCCGCCATGGTCGACCGCTTCGCCGCGCAGGATAAGCGCGTTACGGCGATACACAAGGAGAACGGCGGCGTTTCCTCCGCCCGCAACCAAGGCATCGAGCTTGCCGAGGGCAGATATATTCTCTTCCTCGACAGCGACGATCTGCTGAGCCAAACCGCCCTTGAGGAGATGTATAACGCCCTCGAGAATACGGGCAGCGACCTTGCGCTCTGCCGCTGTATGCGCTTCGGCTTCGGCGGCACGGAGTATAATCCGATAGTCGATTCCCTTGCAAGAGAAACGACTGTCGACTGTTTCGACAAGCGCCTGCTGTGGAACTTTTTGCCGGCGAACAAATGCTGCCGCACCGAGCTGCTGAAGAATTCGGGCGTGCGCTTCCCCTCGACCCGCTACAGCGAGGACGGCGCATTCTGGCTGCCGCTCATACTGACGGCGAAGCCGAAAATAACCGGCGTTTACTCCGCCGTGATGAAGTACCGCCGCCATCAGCCCGACGAGGGCAAGTCCGTCACGCAGTCGATAAGCGTTGACCTGCTTCAGAATTTCCGCACCTCTCTGGAGATAGTCTACACCGCCGCCGAGGCTGTCGGTGCGGACGAGGACTACCTGCAGGAAATAATCTATAAGACCTATTACACGCTGCAAAATGAATTCTACCGCCTGCTTTGGGGGGCGGACGACGAGGCTCTCGCCTTTATCAGCGCCGAATGCGGCGAACTGAGGAAGCGCATGACCCCCGCCACGCTCAAACGCCTTGACGGCGCAAACCGTGAGCTTGGCTCGCCGCTTGCGAGCCGCAGAGCCGCCGCAGAGCGCCCGACGATCAGCATAACCGTCGGCAAAGGCGCAACAAAAGCGTTCCTCCGCTCGCTCTACGCTCAGTCGATGCCGCTCTTTGAGGTCATCAGCCGCGAGAGCGACCCCGAATTCGCCGAATTTGAGAATTTCAACGTCGGCGGCAAGGCAAGGGGCAAGATAAAGCTGCGCTTCAGCGGCAAAAAGCCGCTCGACCCGAGGCTTCTGCGCGTGATAGTGCTGCTCAAAACCTCGCCGAAATTCGGCTTCCTGCCCGATTTCGTCATCAAGTGGGGCGCAATGCTCTTCCTGAAGCTCAAAAAATAATAGATTCAGCGCCGCAGACCACCTCAACGGCTGTCTACGGCGTTAATTTTAGGTGATATTTTGAAAAAGTTTTTTTACAAGCTGTATGCGTTCTTTTTTGCGCTCTGCCGACTTCTGCCCGTAAAGCGGCGCAGGGTCTGTTTCGTTGCGCCCCACAACGGCGGCGGGCACGACTCCCTGAGCGAGATGCGGCGGTATATCGAAAGTGTCGGCGGCTTTGAGACGGTAAATGTCAGCGGCAGCGACCTGCGGCTTGACCGCTCCGGCGGCGGCGCATTCCTGCGCTCTTGCCTGCGTGCGCTGCGCTTCTTCACCGTCGGCGCAAAGAATCTTGCGACCTCAAAATTCATCTTCCTCAACGACAATTTCATGCCCATGGCGTCCCTGCACTTCTCCGACGAAGCCGTTATCACCCAGCTTTGGCACGCCGAGGGCGCATTCAAAAAATTCGGGCTGTCCGCTCCCCTGACCGATGAGGTCAGGCGGCGTGAAAAGGCGTGCTCCGCAAGGCTCGACTATGTGATCTGCTCATCAAAAAATGTCGCCCCCGTCTATGCCGAGGCTTTCGGCGTGGATGAGAGCAAGGTGCTGCCCCTTGGCTCGCCGAGGACGGATATCCTGCTCGGCAGGCACGACTCCGACGAGCTGCGCCGCGAATTCGACCGAAAGCACCCCGAATGCGCCGGCAAAAAGCTCGTGCTCTATGCCCCGACCTTCCGCGACGATCCCGAATACGACGGCAAGCTGCTCAAAAATCTTGACGTTGCCGAATTCAACGGGCGACTCGGCGGCACACACGCCCTGCTGATAAAGCTGCACCCGCAGCTCAATTCGGGTGCAAGCCTTGACGGCACTGTCGACGTCACAAGCGAGGATATCGGCGCTTTGACGATGATATGCGACTGCGTTGTGACCGATTACTCCTCTGTCTGTATGGATTTCGCTCTGCTGCTCAAGCCCTGCATCTTCTACGCCTTCGACCTCGCCGAATACCAAAAGGAACGCTCATTTTATTACGAATACGAGGGCTATGTGCCCGGCAGAGTTGTCACCGAGTTCGGCAAAGTCCTCGACGAAATACAAAACCCCCGAGACGGGCAGGCTCAGCTGCACCGTTTCAGGGATTTCAACTTTGACTATATCGACTGCGGCAGCCGCAAGCGGATATTTGACGCAGTCATTTCAAATAACCTTTAATAAGCTCGGCGACCCGCTCGGCAGAGTGGCCGTCGCAAGCGCCCATCTGCCCGCTGCGGAAGCTCGCTATCCGCCCAACGGGCGGATCTTTTTTTGCCCTGCGGGCTGCATCGAGCAGCTCGGCGGGGTCGGTTATCATCTCGCCCGGCAGATCGTCGGGGAAATTCAGATAGAAGCCGCGCTCGTATTCACGGCAGTCGGGGCAATAGAACACCGTCGGCACGTCGAGCAGACAGGCGTCATAAATCACGGAGGAATAATCCGTTATCATCACGTCGCAGGCGGCGGTCAATTCAAGCGTGGATTCGCCCGAGAGGTCAAGAATATTCGGATATTCGCCGTCGAGCAGCTCGTAATCCATTATCGGGTGACGGCGCACGATGAATATCTCCTCCTCGCCGAGGGCGGCGCTGAGAGCGGCGAAATCAATTCGCGGGTCATATCTCACCTGCTTGCCCCCCGCCTCGCGGAAGGTCGGGCAATAAAGATACACCGTCTTGCCGCGGAATTCAGGGTGCCGTTTCCTCACGGCGTCACGCATTTCGGGCGCATTTTGCAGCAGCCGATCCGTCCTCGGCAGCCCTATCGGCAGGCAGATATCCTCGCTCACTCCGAAAGCGTGGGCAAAGGCTTTTCGGCACTCCTCGCCCGTGACGGCGACGGCGGTGTATTGCGAATGCGTTGCAAGCTCCTCCTGCCTTGTCAGGCGCGAGGGGGCGTCCAGGCCGAACTTTTTGAAGGCTCCGCAGGCGTGCCATATCTGTATCAGCTTTTGCTGCGGCCTGAGCTTCACCGCGCGCATATAGCGCACATAGTCGTCGGTGACTATCACACGGCTCGTGAGCAGATAATAATAGATGAGTGGCTTTATACGCTCAGGGTGAGGCAGCATTCGCGCAAAGACGACCTTTTTGCAGTCCAAAGCGTCATAGACCGCGCGGCTGTTGTCAAGCAGCCGTCCGTTCGCTCGTATGGTATAGAAAAGCACCCTGTTTCGCAGCGGCAGCAGCTTGCAGAAGCCGCACCACAGGTGATTGAGGAAATCAAGTATGCGCCTGCGCGCCCTCGGCGACAGGAGCTTTTTGATCAGATCTTTCAACCGTATCACTCCGACATAATATAATAATGTATATATTATAGCACGCCGCCCGCGCAAAATCAATTGCCGAGTGCCCCGACGTAGCAGCGGTAAAGAATTTTTATAAAAATTTGAAATTTTTTCGGAATTTGGTGTTGACTTTTACGGCGAATCGTGTATAATATATATCCGTAGCCCACACGCTGAGTTGCATTGGGGAATAGTGTAACGGTAGCACGACAGACTCTGACTCTGTTTGTTGGGGTTCGAATCCCTATTCCCCAGCCAAAAGAAGCACTTGCATATGCAGGTGCTTTTTTCTTTTTAAAACATCCATGCACCACATTAAAATTAATCAAACCTCCGCTTCACAGTAACCATGCCGACAATTCCGAATCCCACCTGTTTCGGCGGGTTGAAATTCGGCGGTGATGATGGTATACTTATGTTGTATTACGGAATTCGGGGGTGCGGTATGAAGTTATTATCTTTCGGCGAGGTGCTGTGGGACATTTATCCCGACAAAAAGTGCCTCGGCGGCGCTCCGCTCAACTTTGCGGCGCATTTCGTCAAGGCGGGCGGCGAGGCGGACATCATAACCGCTGTGGGCAACGACTCTCTCGGCGCCGAAACGCTCGAGGGCATCCGCCGTCTCGGAGTGGGCACGGGCTGCGTTGCCGAGGTGAACGCACCGACAGGGCGCTGTCTTGTCACGCTCGATGAGAATTCCGTGCCGACCTATGACCTGCTGAGCGGAGTCGCCTATGACATGATACCGCCGCCAAAGGACTGCGGCGATTTCGATGTGATGTATTTCGGAACTCTGGCGCTCAGAAGCGGCGAAAATCTATGCACCGTGCGCCGACTGCTTGAGAGATGCGACGGCAAAACGGTATTTGTCGATATGAATATCCGCCCGCCGTTTTACACGAGCGAGACGGTGAAATTTGCCCTCTCGAACGCCGACGTCGTGAAGCTCAGCGACGAGGAATTGCCGACTGTATTTGAGACCGTCTTCGGCAGGGAATGCCCCGCGGCCGAGGACGCCGCAGCTCGGCTCGCCGATGGATTCGGCGGCTGCAAGCTGATGATCGTCACAAGGGGCGGTGACGGAGCCTTTGCCTATGACTGCCGCAGCAAAGAATTCTATCGCTGCGGCGCGGTCAAAGCCGAGATTGTCTCCACCGTAGGGGCGGGCGACAGCTTCGGGGCGGTGTTCCTGCACTCCTATCTCTCGGGACGCGGTGTTGCCGACTGCCTTGCCGCCGCTTCAATCGCCGCCGCAAGGGTCGTTGCCTGCGCCGAAGCTGTGCCGCAATAAACAGAATATACCGAAAGCCGCCGATTCGGATTTTACCGCGCCGATAAATCCCGCTGCTCGGGCGGCTTCGGCATCGGGCTCTCGATAGCCCGCAGCATCGCCGAGGGGCACAAGGGCTCGATAAAGGCCGTCAGCCCCGACGGGCGCACAATTGAATTCATTGCAGAGCTTAAATAAAGAACGCCGCAGGCGGACACCTGCGGCACTTTTTGCATTTATCTCACTTTTTAATGCTGTCGGAGATCAAATCGAAGAGAGCCTTGAATATCACATAGACCCTTGTGCTCTTCAGGATGAATTCGGTTCTCTGAGCGGCGGTGGTATTCGGCTCATACTTGAGCGGAGCGCTGCCCCTGTCGATAACTATCGGCTGGGAGAAAACCATGCCGTTCACATTATATATCTCGCAACGGACATAGAGCATATCCTCCGTGCTCAGCGTGTCAAGGTCGAGCGTTGCCTTGCCGTCGGAAAGCTCCTGCTTTGCGATTATTCTGCCGTTCGCTATCCACTGCACATAGTCGGCGTTGCCGGCGCAAAGGGTGATCTTATGACCCTCGGTCGTGAGTGAGCTGACCCTTGCAAGCGGCTGATCAATGCCCTCCGGCGCATGGACGTCCTGCTCGGGGCCTATTGCGCCGCTCGAAATTACGGTGTGCGTTGCACCGAAGAACTCGCCCCTCTCCATGCAGGAGCGTATCGACTCGTTCGACACCTCGTCGAGCATAAAATACATAAAGCAACTGTTGAGCCTGCCCGTCGTGTGGGCGTCCGAGCCCGCAAAGCCGAACACCGTCTTGCCGTAGGGCAGGCAGCGGGTCAGCAGGCTGTCCCACATCACGCGGTCGTGTGCGGTCACCGAGGTGAAGCCGTTGACCGCCTCCACGCCGAGGCAGGAGGGGTAACGCAGCAGCTTGTCGGTGAGCAGATCGACGCTTTCGGTGTTGAATTCGCCTTTTTTATCGTCCCATACCGTGCCGGACCAGTCGCCGGGGTGGTTGATATGCGATACACCGCCGTGCTTCTCGACCAGCGAAAGCGCGTAATCGTAGCCGTTCTCAAAGCCCCAATCCATATTGCCGACATTCTCGGGCAGAAAATATCCGTTGACATGGCTCATTGTGACGGTAACGCCGTTCAGCTCGTTTGAGCCGGTCAGACAAAACATTCCCCTGCCCCTCGCCTCGCCCGCGGCTCCGACGGCGGCACTGCCGTCGGTCACGGCGGCAAACTCCTCCGGGGTCAGCGGCTTCTTATCGTAGCCGAGCAGATATGAATAGAGATAAAGCGGCCTGATAAACGGTGTTTTATCCCACGCCCTGCCGGTTATACCGTGCTCTGAGAATGAGAGGATATCGTAATTCTGCTCATAGGCGGCGTATATCATGTTTCTGAAGGTCTCGCTGCCGTCGCTGACGGAGGAGTGGGTGTGCAGACCCGTTTTATATGCCTTGCGGCTGCTCCAATCGACGTCCTTATAGGGCGAAACGAGAGTGTAATCCGAATTCGGCGCCGCCGAGGCAAAAACAGGGGTCAAAGCGGTAAGCAAAGCAAGCAAGACGGCTATCAATCCTTTTTTAGTCATCGGTAAAACCTCCGAATATTTGATAAACCCATTTTACAATAATTCCGTCGAAAAGTCCATATGTTTTGTCTGTCGAATTAATAAAAAATTCACGGCTTCTTAATTGTCTTTTACGATTTTTAGGCTATACTGAAAGCGAAATGCGGGTGACCGCAGAATCAAATTACAATTTTCAATTTTCTGAGGAGGAAATCACAATGGCACAAAGATTTGTTCTCAACGAAACTTCTTATCACGGCAGCGGCGCAGTCGCCAATGTTGCGGCCGAGGCAAAGGCAAGGGGCTTCCGCAAGGCACTGGTCTGCTCCGATCCCTCGCTTGTGAAATTCGGTGTCTCTCAGAAGGTTACGGATATCCTCGATAAAGAGGGTCTGGCTTATGAGCTTTTCACCGATATCAAGCCGAATCCCACTATCGAGAATGTTCAGGCGGGTGTAGCAGCATTCAAGGCTGCGGATGCCGACTATATCGTCGCTATCGGCGGCGGCTCCTCAATGGATACCGCCAAGGCGATAGGCATTATCATCAACAATCCCGAATTCGCCGACGTGCGTTCGCTCGAGGGCGTTGCGCCCACCAAGAATAAGAGCGTGCCCATCATCGCCGTGCCCACCACCGCAGGCACCGCCGCGGAGGTCACTATCAACTATGTTATCACCGACGTGCAGAAGAACCGCAAGATGGTCTGCGTTGACGTGCATGACATCCCCGTCGTGGCAGTTGTCGACCCCGATATGATGTCAAGTATGCCCAAGGGTTTGACCGCGGCGACCGGCATGGACGCCCTGACCCACGCCATCGAGGGCTACATCACCAAGGGCGCATGGGAGCTGTCGGATATGTTCCACCTCAAGGCTATAGAGATAATCTCCCGCTCGCTCAGAGGCGCTGTCGAGAATACCCCCGAGGGCAGAACAGATATGGCTCTCGGCCAGTATATTGCGGGCATGGGCTTCTCAAATGTCGGCCTCGGCATAGTCCATTCAATGGCTCACCCGCTCGGCGCTCTCTATGACACCCCGCACGGAGTAGCAAACGCCATCATCCTGCCCACCGTCATGGAGTATAATGCACCCTGCACGGGCGAGAAATACAGAGACATCGCAAGGGCAATGGGCGTTAAGGGCACCGAGAATATGACTCAGGAGGAGTACCGCAAGGCCGCCGTTGACGCGGTAAGGCAGCTCTCCCACGATGTCGGCATCCCCGCAGACCTCAAGGATATCGTCAAGCCCGAGGACGTGCAGTTCCTCGCCGAGAGCGCATATGCTGACGCCTGCCGCCCCGGCAACCCGAGAGATACGAGCGTCGAGGAGCTCAAGCAGCTCTACCTCAGCCTCATGTAATCCCCCGCTCTCTAAGCTCCTAAACTCCTAAGTTTCTAAATTCCTAAATCCTCTCAGCCGCCTCCCAACCGGAGGCGGCTTTTTGCGTTATAACAGGCAATTCATAAGGCGTAATGAATTTCATCCGCTCAAGGGCTGCACAAATTTATTAAATCACTTGCGGGACGGGCACGGAGGCTATATAATTAGATAGTATAAGGTTAGAAGGAGCGGTCGTTTTGAAGATTCTTGTTTTCGGTTCGTGCAACATCGACCTTGTTTATTCCGTCAAGAGCATAGTCAGACCAGGTGAAACGCTCGCGGTCGGGGAGCTGAATCAATTTCCCGGTGGCAAGGGCTTCAACCAGGCGATAGCCGCCGCGAGGGCGGGCGCTCAGACGGTATTTGCCGGCTGTATCGGCAGCGACGGTGAATTTTTACGCCGTATGCTTAATGAGGCGGGCGTCGACACCCGCAGCCTGCTCACCGTGGAGGGCAAGACGGGTCAGGCGACGATCCAAGTGGACGAAAAAGGCGAGAACGCCATTCTGATCTACCCCGGCGCAAACGCCCGCATCACCCGCGAGCATATCCGTTCGGCTCTGGCGGGAATGGAGCGCGGCGATTACCTGCTGCTGCAAAACGAGATAAACGAGCTGCCGTATATCGTTCAATGCGCCGCCGAGGCGGGGCTTCGCACGGTGCTGAATCCCTCGCCGTTTGACGAGAGCCTGCGGGGAATCGACCTCTCAAAGCTCGAATGCGTCATACTCAACGAAACGGAGGCCTGCGCCTTCGCGCGCAGCGGCGACCCCTTTGATTTCATCGCACAGGCGGGCGGGCTGACCGATATAGTCCTCACCCTCGGCGAGGGCGGCAGCGTTTATTCCCACAGCGGACGCACCGAGCGCTGCTGCGCCTACAAAACCTCCGTCATCGACACCACGGCGGCGGGCGACACCTTCACGGGCTATCTTTTCGCTTCGCTCTGCTCCGGAGCCGCTATCGGCGAGGCTTGCCGCACGGCGGCGGGGGCTGCGGCGATCGCGGTTTCACGGCAGGGAGCTGCCGCCTCGATACCCCGCAAGGGCGAGGTTGCCGAATGGCTCAAGAGCGCCGAGCCGATAACCGCTCGCTAAGTTCTTTGCACGGCAAGCAGCAAATCTAATGCGTTTTTGCACATAATCAGCTATAAAAGTCAGCAAATTTGCAGGATTTTTAACAAAAAGCTGCATTTATACTTGACAAGCGTAATTTTTTATTGTAAAATTACGGGCATAAAGACAAGGGCGTCTTTGGGTATGGTAACTCTGCCTGAAGGCGCATTTATTATAATTAATTCGTATTAAAACATTCCCGTCAGGAGGAGATCAATATGTCATATGTTGACGAAATCATCGCTCAGGTCATCGAGCAGAATCCGTCGGAGCCGGAATTCCATCAGGCTGTCAGAGAAGTGCTCGATTCGCTGAGAGTCGTGGTGGACGCTCACGAGGAGGAGTACAGACGCAACGCCCTGCTCGAGAGGCTTGTCAACCCCGAAAGACAGATCAAATTCAGAGTGCCCTGGATAGACGACAACGGTCAGGCGCACATCAACACCGGCTACCGTGTACAGTTCAACAGCGCCATCGGCCCCTACAAGGGCGGCCTGAGACTGCATCCCTCGGTCAACCTCGGCATCATCAAATTCCTCGGCTTCGAGCAGGTATTCAAGAATTCGCTGACCGGCCTGCCCATCGGCGGCGGCAAGGGCGGCTCGGACTTCGACCCCAAGGGCAAATCCGACCGTGAGATAATGGCGTTCTGCCAGAGCTTCATGCTGGAGCTTTACAGATATATCGGCGCCGACACCGACGTGCCCGCGGGCGATATCGGCACGGGCGCAAGAGAGATAGGCTATATGTTCGGCCAATACAAGAGGATAAAGGGCCTCTTTGAGGGCGTGCTCACCGGCAAAGGCTTGACCTACGGCGGCTCGCTCGCAAGGACGGAGGCCACGGGCTACGGCCTGCTCTATATCACCGAGGAGATGCTTAAATGCAACGGCATCGAGCTCCGCGGCAAGACCATCGCCGTCTCCGGCTCGGGCAACGTCGCGATATATGCCATCGAGAAGGCGCAGCAGCTCGGCGCGAAGGTCGTCACCGCCTCCGACTCAACGGGCTGGATCTATGACCCCGACGGCATCGACCTCGCCGCCCTCAAGGAGATAAAGGAAGTCAACAGAGCAAGGCTCACAGAGTATAAGAAGTACCGCCCGAATTCAGAGTATCACGAGGGCAAGGGCGTGTGGGGCGTCAAGGCCGATATCGCTCTCCCCTGCGCCACTCAGAATGAGCTTGGCATTGAGGACGCTAAGAAGCTGGTCGAGAACGGCGTTATCGCAGTATGCGAGGGCGCAAATATGCCCACGACCATCGAGGCGACCGATTATCTGAGGGAGCACGGCGTTTACTTCCTGCCCGGCAAGGCCGCTAACGCGGGCGGCGTCGCCACCTCGGCGCTTGAAATGTCGCAGAACAGCGAGAGGCTCAACTGGACCTTTGAAAAGGTCGACTCCAAGCTCCAGAAGATAATGGTGGAGCTTTTCCACAACCTCGACAACGCAGCCGCGAGATACGGTATGCCCGGCAACTATGTGGCGGGCGCGAATATCGCGGGCTTCGAGAGAGTGGTCACCGCCATGAACGCACAGGGTATAGTTTGATAAGAGCTTTTGCGGGTCGCTGCAATGCAGCGGCTCGTTTTTTATTCCCTTTACCGTTGATTCCGGCGGAATAATGTGGTATATTATTAGTGTATGCAAGCGCAATATAAAACATCAAACAGCAAGGAGTTTTGAAAATGGCACTGAAAATCGGAATCATCGGCAACGGAGGCATAAGCAACGCCCACATGGACGGCTACAAGGCTCTGGGCGACAGGGTCGAGGTCGTCGCCTGCTGCGACATCAATTTTGAGAAGGCAAAGAGCTACGCCGAGAGATACGGCGTTAAGAATTGCTACGACAACTGCTATGATATGCTCGCCGAAAACGAGCTGGACGCCGTGAGCGTCTGCACATGGAACAGCGCCCACGCCGAATGCACCATAGCTGCGCTCAATGCGGGCTGCCACGTCCTTTGCGAGAAGCCCATGGCGATGAGCACCGAGGAGGCGCTCGCAATGCAGGCCGCCGCAGAGAAGAACGGCAAGCTGCTCATGCTCGGCTTCGTGCGCAGACATGGCAGCGACGCCCGCACGGCAGTCGACCTCATTTCAAAAGGCTACCTCGGCGACATTTACTACGCCAAGGCGTCATACCTGCGCCGCTGCGGCTTCCCCGGCGGCTGGTTCGGCGACAAGTCCCGCTCCGGCGGCGGACCGCTGATAGACCTCGGCGTTCATGTCATTGACCTGTCGAGATATGTTATGGGCAAGCCGAAGCCCGTCACCGTTTTCGGCGCAACATTCAACAAGATAGGCGCAAGGGATAACATCAAGACCGGTGACTGGCAGAGCGAGACCGTGGTGGAGAAGCCGATATTCGACGTTGAGGATCTTGCGACCGCTATGATAAGATTTGATAACGGCGCGGTGCTCCATGTCGAGGCGAGCTTCAACCTGAATCTCAAAAATCCCTCGGGTGACCTTGAATTCTTCGGCGACAGGGCGGGTCTCAGCTTCACGCCGTTTGAGCTGCATACCGAGTGCAACGATATGCTCGCCGACATCGCCATTCACGGCGAGACAGATTTTGATTTTGCCCGCGACTTCAAGCGCGAAGTGAAGAATTTCGTCGACAGCGTTGAGGGCAAAGCGGAATGCCTCGCCCCCGCCGAGGACGGCGTTGAGCTGATGAGGATCCTTGACGCTATCTATCTCTCCGCCAAGACGGGCAAGTCGGTCGATATCGTGAGATAAGATTTTTGAAAAACAATCAACAGGCTGCGGAGATGAGATAATGTCAAATATAATCGTTGCCGGTGCGGGTCACGGCGGAGCTGTGGCGGCCATGAAGCTCGCACAACAGGGTCACAGCGTCACCGTTTATGAAAAGAGCAGCTATGAGCGGCTCGGGCTGCCGCACAAGGACACCTTTGACGAGAGCGCAATGGAATTTGCGGGGCTTGAGGTGCCCGAGAGCTGGCGCGCGCCCAACAACATAATCACTATAGTTCCTCTTGACAGCGAGGTCGCGCCCCTCACCCTGCCTGAGGATAAAAACGCCCGCTCGCTGATAGTCGAGCGCAAGGAGCTTATACGGCACCTGATATCTCTTGCCGAGGAGGCGGGGGTCAGCTTCGTCTACGGCGAGGAGGTGCTCGCGCCCGTGATGCTCGGCAGCAGAGTCGGCGGCATAGTCACCTCGGGAGGCGTGCGCTACTGCGACCTTGTGATAGACGCCTGCGGGGTTCATTCTCCGCTGCGCCGCGCAATGCCGGAATTCACCCGCGTTCAGAATGAGCCGGGCGAATTCGACGTGCTCCACACCTACAGGGCTTATTACGAAAAGGTTGAGGGCGAGCAGGAGCCTGCAACCCGCTATAACATAATCCTCAAGAATGACGGCACGGTCGGTATGTCGTGGCTGATAACCGAGGAGGACGCGGTCGACGTGCTGATAGCCCGCTTCCGAGACACGGATCTGAGCGGCTTCTGCGAGCCGCTGAATGAGCTTTATGAGCAATACGGTCATATGGGCAAAAAGCTGCTTCGGGGCGGGCTGATAACCGATATCCCCGTACGCCAGCCGCTCGCGGTCTTTGTCGCCGACGGCTATGCCGCGGTGGGCGACAGCGCCTTTATGACCTACGCCGTCAAAGGCTCGGGCATAGCATATTCGCTCATGGCTGGCACTCTGCTTGCAAATGCGATCGAGCAGGACGAGGACTGCCTCTTTAACTGCGACACCCTTTGGGAATACGAAAAAGCGTTCTTCAGGCAGATAGGCTTCGACGCCTGCCGCACGGCGCTGATGAAAAATCTGCTGCCCTACCTCACCGCAAAGGAGGTCAGCGACCTCTTCGCCGCCAAGGTCATCACGACCGAGGATCTCGCGGAGCTTAACTCCGGCTCCCTCGGTTCGCTGCTTAATTCGCAGATGATATCCAAGGTCAAGGAGAAGCTGCGCCAGCTTAAAGGTATGCCCGAGCTTCGCAAAAAGCTGCTCGACATGGTGGTGTGGTTCGGCAAGCTGACGATAATCGAGCCGTTCTTCCCCTCAAAATACGACCGTGACGGCGTTGCGAAGTGGGCTGAGCGCTACAACGAATTCTTTGAAGCCATCAAATACCATCCCGCAGAGGCAGAGAGCGAATAACGGTCGTTTGCCCCGAGATTTGTTCAAAATCGCCGATTTTGCCGGCTGAAAAAAGTCGGCATTCGGCAAAACGGGGGTTGACAAGCAAAAAACGTGATAGTATAATGTTTCTATCAACAATGATGGAAGGAGATACGGATATGAGCCGCAAAGCAATGACCTTCGCTGCTGCCCACGCCGTCTCTCACTCTGCCCGTAGCTCCAAAGCTGCGTCCTTTGCCCTTATCGAAGCAGTGCGCTTTTTTGCGTACCGCTTTTTTTATTACTACTTTTACGGCTCGGCAGATCTTTCTCCCGCACAGGGCGCATATGGCAAGGCGGCTATGGCATAACAGCAGGCTTTTAAAATTGTCATCGGGCGGTTCTCCTGTCGGGGAATCGCTTTTTTCTTTGCCTTGAGCGATCTTCGCTTGATTGCTCCTGCAACGGATAATACTGAAAAACATGACCGCACGGAGGTGTCAGCAATGAACGAACTTGAACTTTCCAGAAAAGAAATCAGCCGCATTGACGCAGAGATGGCGAAGCTCTTTGAGGAGCGTATGCATCAGTGTGAGAACGTGGCGGCGTACAAAAAGGAGCACGGGCTTTCGGTGCGTGACTCCGCAAGAGAGGCGGAGCTTATCGACCGCTCAAGAGCACTTATCGAGAGCAAGGAGATAGAATCCTATTACGTCCGATTCCTCAGAAGCACCATAGATCTCTCCTGCAAATATCAGTCAAAGCTGCTCGGCGGCATGAAGGTTGCCTACTGCGGCGACGAGGGCGCGTTTGCCTATATTGCGGCGCTGCGTATGTTCCCGGATTCTCAGCTGATATCCTACCCCGACTTCACCAAGGCATACAGAGCCGTTGAGAACGGCGAATGCGACTGCACGGTGCTCCCGCTTGAGAACAGCTACGCGGGCGAGGTCGGCACGGTAATGGATCTTGTGTTCTCCGGCAGCCTCTTTGTCAATCAGGTCATTGATATGCCCGTCACTCACAGCCTTGTGGGGCTTGAGGGCGCAAGCGTTGACACGATAAAGACCGTTATCAGCCACCCGCAGGCGCTCGCCCAGTGCGGTGGATATATCTCGCAGCACGGCTTCAAGACCGTCAGCGACACGAATACGGCGCTCGCCGTGAAGCACGTCAGGGAGGGCGGCGACCCGACCGTGGCGGCAGTTGCCTCGGCGGAGGCGGCGGAGATATTCGGGCTTAAAACGATAGTCGAGCGGATAAACGACAACCCCAACAACACCACCCGCTTCGCCGCATTCTCAAGGGCGCAGAATTCACCCGCAGCGGCGGCAAAGAGAGAGGATGAGAGCTTCATCCTTGTATTCACGGTTCAGAATGAGGCGGGTTCGCTCGCAAAGACGCTGAATATCATCGGCGCTCACGGCTTCAATATGCGCTCGCTCAGAAGCCGCCCGATGAAGGATCTGCAATGGAATTATTTCTTCTATATCGAAGCCGAGGGCAATGTGAATACCGAGAACGGCAGAGATATGCTACGCGAGCTTTCGGCTATCTGCGCCAAACTGAAGCTCGTGGGCACTTATTACTCAAAACTAAGCACTCAGGACGGTGATAAACAATGATAATACCCGTTAAAACAGAGCAGGGCAGCTATGATATAGTCCTTGAGCGCGGCGCGCTCGACAAAGTCGGCGAGCTGCTTGACCTTGACCGCAGGGTGCTTGTCGTGACCGACAGCGGCGTGCCCATAAAATACGCAAGGAGCGTTGCAAAGCAGTGTAAGGAGTCAAAGCTGCTGCTCATAAAGAGCGGCGAAGCGAGCAAATGCTTCCGCTCGCTCGAGGGCGTGCTCTCCGCAATGCTGAATTTCTCCCTCACCCGCGGCGATTGCATTGTGGCGGTCGGCGGCGGAGTTGTCGGCGACCTCAGCGGCTTCGCGGCCTCCTGCTATATGAGGGGCATAGATTTTTATAATATCCCGACCACTCTGCTCTCACAGGTCGATTCCTCGATAGGCGGCAAGACCGCCATCGACTTCGGCAAGGTCAAGAATGCCGTCGGCGCATTTTATCAGCCAAAGAAGGTCGTTATCGACCCGGACGTGCTGTCCACCCTTGACGACCGTCAGCTCCATGCGGGGCTTGCCGAGGCGATAAAAATGGCGGCGACGAGCGACAAGGAGCTGTTTGAGCTTATCGCAAAGAGTGAAAACATCCGCGGCGATATAGTCGAGGTCATACGCCGCTCGCTGATGATAAAAAAAGATGTTGTCGAACAGGATCCCAAGGAGAGCGGCCTGCGCCGAGTGCTGAATTTCGGTCACACGGTCGGCCACGCCATAGAGAGCCTTGAGAGCGGCAAGCTGCTGCACGGCGAATGCATTGCGCTCGGAATGCTGCCGATGTGCAGTGAAGAGGTCAGAGCAAGGCTGCTGCCCGTGCTTGAGAAATACTCTCTCCCCACCAAGTCGGCAATCGCCCCCGAGAGGATGGAGTCGCTCATCGGCCACGACAAAAAGGTGCAGGGCGGCTGCGTGAACGCCGTCACGGTGAACGAGATCGGCTCATTTGAATTCGTTAAAATGAGCGCCGACGAAATTATCGAAAAAACGGAGTGCTTAAGATGAAAAACTCATTCGGCAGCAGCGTTTGCGTAACGCTCTTCGGCGAGAGCCACGGCTCGGCGGTAGGCGCCGTAGTCGACGGCCTTGCCCCCGGCCTCCCCGTAAAAAATGAAAATATAGAGCGGCTGCTCGCCCGCCGCCGTCCCTCGGGTCTGACCGACACGGCAAGGCGCGAGAGCGACCGTTTCGAGATACTCAGCGGCGTTTTCGGCGGCAGGACTACGGGCACACCGCTGTGCATAGTCATCCCAAACGAAAACACCCGCAGCGGCGACTATCAATACGGCGCCGCACGCCCGTCCCATGCGGATTATGCGGCGTTTTGCAAATACCACGGCTTTGAGGATTATCGGGGCGGCGGCCACTTCTCAGGCAGAGTGACGGCTGCGCTCGTAGCCGTCGGCGGCATACTCCTGCCCGCCCTTGAGAGCCTCGGCATCACCGTCGGCACTCATATCCTCAGCTGCGGCGGCGTAAACGACAGGGATTTTGACGATATCGGGGCCGATATTGCGCTCCTCGGCGGCAAGACCTTCCCCGTGCTCGACGATGAGCGCGGCAGGGAGATGGCCGAGCGCATCCTCAAGGCGAGAGAGGCACTCGACAGCGTCGGCGGCGTCACTCAGACTGCGGTCTGCGGCGTGCCCGGCGGGGTCGGCGAGCCTTGGTTTGACAGCGTCGAGGGTCTGCTCTCCCACGCGCTTTTCAGCCTGGGCGGCGTCAAGGGCATTGAATTCGGGCTCGGCTTCGGCTTTGCCGACAGGCGCGGCAGCGAATGCAACGACGCTATGCGGATCGAGGGCGGCTCGCCCGTCACCGTCACCAACAACAACGGCGGCATAAACGGCGGCATCACAAACGGTATGCCGATATTATTCCAATGCGCCGTCAAGCCCACACCCTCCATCGCCCGTGAGCAGCAGACAGTCGATTTTATCAAAAACGAAAATACGCCAATAAATATAAAAGGCAGGCACGACCCGGCGATAATCCGCCGAATCTGCCCCGTTATCGACAGCGTGACGGCGATAGTCCTCTGCGACCTGCTCGCCCAGCGCTTCGGCACGGATTCGCTCGTTAAGGGGGTGCCCTCATGCTTTACGGATTGATAGGCGAGAAGCTCGGGCACAGCTACTCCTGCGAGATACACGAAAAAATAGCCGATTATCACTATGAATTGCGTGAAATACCGCGTGAGGAGCTTGCGGATTTCTTCGCAAAGCGCGATTTCAAAGGCATAAACGTAACAATTCCCTATAAAGAAGCCGTCATGCCGCTGCTCGACGAGATATCCGACACGGCGAAGGCGGTCGGGGCGGTGAACACCGTTGTCAACCGCGGCGGCAGGCTTTACGGCTACAATACCGACCTTGCCGGCATGACCGCGATGCTGCGCCGAGCGGGCATCGACCCGAGTGGCAAAAAGGCGCTCGTCCTCGGCACGGGCGGCACCTCAAAAACGGCGAGAGCCGTGCTTAAAAGCCTCGGTGCGGCGAGCATTACCCTTGTCTCCCGAAGCGGCAGAGAGGGCGGCGTGACCTATGACGAAGCCGCCGTGAAATGCGCCGACGCCGAGATAATAATCAACACCACCCCCGTCGGGATGTATCCGAATATCGGGGCGAAGCCGATAGATATTTCGCTTTTCCCCCGTCTGTGCGGCGTGGCGGACGCGATATATAATCCCCTGCGCTCCGAGCTTATATCCGACGCCGCCGAGCGCGGGATCCCTTGCAGCGGCGGGCTTTATATGCTGGCGGCTCAGGCGGTATACGCCCGCGCGCTCTTCCTCGGCGAGGAGGCTGACGAATCTCTCATCGGCAAGGCATATCTCGGCACTAAGCTGCAAAAGCAAAATATCGTGCTCATCGGTATGCCGTCCTCGGGCAAATCCACCGTCGGCGGGCTGCTCGCCGAGAGCGAGGGCAGGGAATTCATTGACACCGACCTCCTTATCGCCGAGCGGGCGGGCAAAAGCATCCCCGAGATATTTGCCGCCGAGGGCGAGAGCGGCTTCCGCAAGCTCGAATCCGAGGTCATCGCCGATGTGGCGGCAAAGAGCGGCTGCGTTATCGCAACGGGCGGCGGCTCGGTGCTGAACCCCGCAAACGTCCGCAAATTAAAGCAAAACGGTGTGCTCGTATTTCTCGACAGGCGCCCCGAGCTGCTTTGCGGCACGGCGGACAGACCCCTATCCCAAAACAGCGAAGCAATGGCTCGCCTCTATGAGCAGCGATACCCGATATACACCGCGTCGGCCGATATCACGGTCGACTCAAACGGCACGGTCGGCGAGGCGGCGGAGCTGATAAAAAAGGAGCTGCAAAAATGAAATTTTTAATTCTCAACGGGCCGAATATCAACATTCTCGGCATCCGTGAGCCTGATATATACGGCAGGCAGACCTACGACGACCTCATAAAGCTCATCAAACGCCACGCCGAAGAGCTGGGCGTTGAGGTCGAATTCGTTCAATCAAACCACGAGGGCGATTTGGTCGACGCCATACAAAACGCATATTTCTCCCATACGGACGGCATCGTCTTCAACCCCGCCGCCTACACCCACACGAGCGTCGCCATTGCGGACGCGGTCAAGGGTGTCGGCATCCCGACAGTCGAAGTGCATATCTCCGACGTGTCGAAGCGCGAGAGCTTCCGTCAGGTCAGCTATATTTCCGCGGCGGCGGTCAAAACCATTGCGGGTCAGGGGCTTGACGGCTACAATCAGGCGCTCGATTTCCTTACCGATCTTGTGAGGAATGAAAAATGAAAGTGATTATTTCCCCGAGCAGGGCGCACGGACGGGTCAACGCTCCCCCATCCAAGAGCTTTGCTCACAGAATGATGATATGCGCCGCGCTTGCGGGCGGCACAAGCGTTATCGACGGCGTCGCCGAGAGCGAGGATATGCTCGCAACGCTCGACTGCATCAGAGCCATGGGAGCCGAATGCAGCCTCAGCGGTCAAAAGCTGACCGTCACGGGCATTGCGGGGCGCTTCGGCGGCAAACCCGAATTCCCCTGCCGTGAGAGCGGCAGCACTCTGCGATTTCTGCTCCCCGTCGCATTGACGGCGGGCTGCGGCGGCACTTTCACGGGCACAGAGCGGCTCATGGAGCGAGGCATAGGCGTTTATGAAACACTTTTTGCCGAAAAAGGAATTACGGTAAATAAAAACGGCGGCATCACCGTCGGCGGCGCTCTTACTCCCAGCGAATATACACTGCCGGGCAATGTGAGCAGCCAATTCGTCAGCGGATTGCTCTTCGCTCTGCCGCTCCTCGGCGGCGACAGCACCGTGCGCGTGCTTCCACCCGTTGAGAGCAGAGCTTACATAGACATAACGGCGGCAGTCGAGGCCCAGTTCGGCGTGACGATAACCGAGAGCGAGCCGAATGTTTTCACCGTCAATGGCGGTCAAAAATTCATGGCGACAAACGCAGCGGTCGAGGGCGACTGGTCAAACGCGGCCTTCCTGCTTGCGCTGAATCACCTCGGCGGCAGCGTTGAGGTCAGCGGGCTGAATCCCCTCAGCCTGCAAGGAGACAGAGTCTGCGCCGAGCTGCTCTACAGGCTCGAATCCCCGGGCGCTCAGATAGATGTTTCCGCCTGCCCGGATCTGGCGCCGATACTTTTTGCCGTTGCGGCGGCGAAGCACGGGGCGCATTTCACGGGCACGGCAAGGCTCAAGATCAAGGAGAGCGACCGCGCGGCGGTCATGGCTCGGGAGCTTGCGAAATTCGGCATAAGCTCCGATATCCGTGAGAATGAAGCGTTCATCTCGGGCGGGCTGTCAGCCCCGAATGCCGAGCTTTGCGGCCACAACGATCACCGCATCGTCATGGCGCTCTCGGTGCTCCTGAGCATGACGGGCGGCGTTATCGACGGCGCCGAGGCTATCCGCAAGAGCTACCCCGACTTCTTCAACACCCTTGCCGCCCTCGGAACGGAGGTCAAAGTCATATGAAATTTGATAAAGATACAAAAATTCTGATAGTCGGTCTCGGCCTTATCGGCGGCAGCTACGCCGAGGCGCTGAGCAGCGGCGGCTACGAGGTCGGCGCAATCGACTGCAACGCCGATTCGATAGCTTTTGCCCTCGAAAAGGGCTGGATAAGCAGCGGCAGAGACGACACGGACGGCGAATATATCGGCAAATTCGATCTGATAGTTTTCGCCCTTTATCCACATATTTTCATCGACTGGATAAAGCAAAATCAGCGGTTTATCCGTCCGGGCGCTCTGCTCACCGATGTGACGGGCGTTAAATGCAGCGTGGTCTATGAGGTGCAGAAGCTGCTGCGGAGCGACCTTGAATTCATCGGGGCGCATCCCATGGCGGGGCGCGAGGTCAGCGGAGTCCGCAACGCAAAGAAAGAGATATTCACCGACGCGAACTACATCGTCACCCCCACCGAGTCGAATACGCTCGAGGCCATAGCCGCCTGCAAGGCTCTCGGCAGGGCGATAGGCTTCAAAAACATCAGCACCCTGACCCCCGAGAAGCACGACGAGATAGTCGGCTTCCTCTCTCACCTGACCCACTGCATAGCCGTGGCGCTGATGATATCAAAGGAATCGGAGCATATGTGCGAATACACGGGCGACTCATTCCGCGACCTGACGAGGATAGCCAAGATAAACGACGTGATGTGGAGCGAGCTTTTCATGCTGAATAAAACCGAACTGCTCGCCCAGATGAAGCTGTTTGAGGCGGCGTTCGACCGCCTGAGGATCAGCATTGAGCAGGACGACACCGACGCGCTGCGCGAGATGATGCGTCTCTCGGCAAAGCGCAGAGAATACTTCGACATTAAGTAACCTATTAAAGGAGCAAACGATATGAATATGGAATTCAAGCGCAAAATGCCCTCTCCGCAGGAGGTCAAGGATATGTACAGCGTCACCGAGGAGATGACAGCGCGCAAAAAGCAAAACGACAAAGAGATCAGAGACGTTTTCACCGGCAAGGATAACAGGCTCGTGCTCGTCATAGGCCCCTGCTCGGCGGACAGAGAGGACGCCGTGCTCGACTATATCTCAAGGCTGCGCGAGGTGCAGGAGAAGGTCAAGGATAAGATCCTCATCATCCCACGCATCTACACCAACAAGCCGAGGACAACGGGCGACGGCTACAAGGGAATGCTTCATCAGCCCGACCCCAACGGCTCGCCCGATATGCTCAAGGGACTTATCGCCATACGCAAGCTGCATCTTAAAGCGCTTGAGCAGACAGGCTTCTCCTGCGCCGATGAGATGCTCTACCCCGAGAATCACCACTACCTCTCCGACGTGCTTTCATATGTTGCAGTCGGCGCAAGGTCGGTCGAGAATCAGCTCCACCGCCTCACCGCAAGCGGCCTTGACCTGCCCGTCGGCATGAAAAACCCCACAGGCGGCGATCTCTCCGTTATGATGAACTCCGTCACGGCGGCTCAGCACCCGCACACCTTCGTTTACTCCAGCTGGGAGGTCGAGAGCAAGGGCAACCCGCTCGCCCACGCAATCCTCAGAGGCTCGGCGGATAAACACGGCCAGACCGTGCCGAACTACCACTACGAGGATCTGCAGCATCTCTGCGCCCTCTACGCCGACAGCGGGCTGAAGAACCCCGGCGTTATCATCGACACCAACCACTCGAATTCGGGCAAGCACTGGGATCAGCAGCCCCGTATCGCCAAGGAGATCCTCCACAGCTCACGCCTCTCGGGCGATATCTTCGGCATCCTCAAGGGTCTGATGATAGAATCCTATATTGAGGACGGCAACCAGAAGCCCGACGGCGGCGTCTACGGCAAGTCGATAACCGACCCCTGCCTCGGCTGGGAAAAGACCGAACGCCTCATCCTCGAAATCGCAGACCTGAGATAAAAGAAATAATCCCCATAAATTAATCAATACAGCCAAAAACGGGCGGTCAATGACCACCCGTTTTTTATTTGAGTATTAAATTGTGATCAAGTCCGTTATAAGGCAGGTTTTTTTGCTATTTGAGTTTACGGGGCTCGTCGGTGAGACCCAAGAGGTAATCGGCGGAGATATTATAATACTGAGCGAGGGTCTTGATATGGTGGCTGGGGATATCTCTCACACCGCGCTCGTAGGCGCTGTAATACTGATATGTCGTGTTGAGTACGTCGGCGATTTCTTTCTGCGTTTTTTCGTTATCCTCTCTTATGTCACGAAGTCTCTGATAATAGTATTTTTGCATAATTTCAACGAGCTCCTTTTGTTGCTTTCGCTGAAATTTTATCATATATGGTTAGTTTGGCTTGACAATTAGCCATATATGGTTTATTTTAGAACTAAATTAGTCATATATGATTAAAATTTTCGCTGCTGAAATGCGGCGGGACAGACGGAGGATTAAATAATGTATACGAATATCGGAGCAAAAATCAAGGGGCTGGCGATCGTTGTTTGCATCGGCGGCATAATAGCGGGCGTTATAGCCGGCTTGGCGCTCATATCTTTTGATGAGGACCTTGCGCTTATCGCTATTTTGCTGATTGCGGTTGCTGCTCTAATATCATGGGTTTCGTCTTTTGTTTTGTACGGATTCGGCGAGCTTGTGGAAAACAGCGGTAAAATCGCCGACGGGAAAGCTCCGCAGCAGAATCCCCGTCCCGCGGCGCCTTATCCGCAAAACCGTGACCTGACAGAGCTGCATAAGCTGAGAATGCAGGGAATCATCACCGAAGAAGAGTATCAGAAAAAACTTGCGGAGAGAGGCTGACATGAATAAAAAACTTGTTTTCTATCCGGAAAAGATGACATGGGTCTGTGTGTTGCTTGGGATTGCTGTAATTGCAAGAATTTCACTCAATGCTTATATTATGTTCTTTTCTGAGCAAAAGGCTTCGGCATATGATTACGCCATGATGTTAAACGGCTTTTTGTTGCCTGTTGTACCTTTTGTTATAACCCTTATAATAATTAACAGATCACAAAATTGTTATTTAGGCAACTACTTTAAGGCCTTATTCTTATGTGAGGCTGTATTAAGCCTAGTGCAAATAGTCTTTATTGTGCTGACATATTACTTATTATGGGCAAATTTGGAAGACTCTCTGGGATTTTTACCGTATGATTCTCTCGGAGAATACATGCTAGTAAACTACTTTTCTATTCTTAAAGCAGTTGTTGCCGCAACGTGTTACACTTTTTATTCTCTTTTTGATAACAAGGGAATGCTTCTCAAAATATCGCGAATCGTGCTTTTTGCTTCTTCTTTATATGATTGCTACAGTTCAGTTATGAACACCATAAACACATTTAACAATGAACATTTGAAGCAATCGTTCGCTATCAGTCAAATTGTTAATCTATTAATTACTGTTTCGCTTAATGCTGCTCTATTTATTCTTCTTTTCTTTGTCTCTAAGATCGAAACTCCCCAAAGCACCCTATCCATAGAGGAAAAATTCAGATCCCTCGACGAAAAATACGCTGCCGGGCAAATCGGCAAAGAAGCCTACGAAGCCGCGCGGGCAGAATTATTAAAACAGTTATAAATCAAAAAGGCTGCTGCAAATGTTAGCAAGCATTTGCGGCAGTCTTTATTTATACCTTTTAATATTGACGATAATGCGGCCTTTTTTGCTCACGGCGGAGCAATCGGTGACGATGATACGGCCTTTGCGGCGAAAAACTATTTTATCCCCCTCGCCGATACGTTTGTCGGCTTTGAGGCATTCGCAATCATTGACAAAGACCAGTCCGTGCTCAATCGCGTCGCAGGCGGCGGTGCGGGAGACGGCAAAACCGTTTTTCACAACGCTGTCGAGCCTCATGGTGGAGACGGTGAAGCTACCCTGCTCGGCGGAATCGACGGAGCAGAGAGCGCGTACCTCGTCAGGCTCCGCGGGGCGTGCGGAGAGGGTACCTCGCCCTGCCCTGCCGAGGTTATCGGCGATAAACGGCGCCATTTTGCCGAGCACGGCGATGAAGCAGCCGTCATCCGTTACACGGATATCGCCCGTCATCTCACGCTTTATCCCGAGCGACATCAGCGCCCCGAGATAGTCGCGGTGGCCGAGCGGCGGCGAGAATTTATCTTTTGTCACCCGCAGCACGGTTATCGGGTCGGAGTCGGGGTCGCTCGCAAAATATTCGGCGAGCTGCTCCGTGCTCCCCGCCTCGATATAAGGCGGCAGCAGCACGGCTGCGGTGCGCTCCGCGTCGGGGAAAGCGCCGTAAAATACGCATTTCACATCCGGGTACGGCAGGCGCATATTTTTCACCAGCGAGCGCTCGTGCATATCGAGGAAGTCGCTGTTGGTTATCATGGAATTATCGCTGCAAAGGCGAGCCTTATCCTCGAGCCTTGCAAGCAGCAGCTTGTCATCGGGCTGTGGCTTATTCATTCGGCAACCTCAGAAATTCTCCGACTCGGCGTATCTCTCTGAAATTCAAAGCAGTTCAACTCCCTTGGCTTTGCACTCATCTATCATGCCCTGCGGCCATACGGAGGCCTGCACCTCGCCGATATGAGCCTTGCGCAGGAAGAACATACAAATTCTCGACTGGCCTATGCCGCCGCCGATGGAGTAGGGCAGCTCGCCGTTCAGCAGAGCCTTGTGGAACGGCAGCTCCTTGCGCTCGGGGCAGCCTCTTATCTCAAGCTGGCGCATGAGCGACTCCTCGTCGACCCTGATGCCCATTGACGAAAGCTCAAAGGCTATGTCGAGCACGGGGTAATAGACGACGATATCGCCGTTAAGCTCCCAATCGTCGTAGTCGGGCGCTCTGCCGTCGTGGATTCCGCCGCTCTTGAGCGCGCCGCCTATCTTCATAATGAAAACGGCTTTTTTCTCACGGGCTATGCGGTTCTCCCTCTCCTTGGGGCTGAGTTCGGGGTACATATCCTCCAGCTCCTGAGTGGTTATAAAAGTTATCTTGTCGGGCAGGAAGTGCTTCTCGACGAAATCGTAGTCGTCGGCAACATATCTCTCGGTGTGGCGCAGAGCGCGATATATCGCCCTGACAGCTATTTTGAGAGTTTCCTCGTTCCTGTCCTCTTTGTTGATGTGCTTCTCCCAATCCCACTGGTCGACGAACACCGAGTGGATATTGTCGGTGTCCTCGTCGCGGCGGATGGCGTTCATATCGGTATAAAGACCCTCGCCCGCCTCAAAGCCGTACTGCTTGAGGGCGAGTCTCTTCCACTTTGCAAGGGACTGCACTATCTCCACGTTGCCGGTGTCGATGCCCTTGATGTCGAAGCTGACAGGGCGTTCAACGCCGTTGAGCGTGTCGTTCAGACCCGATTTGGCGTCCACAAAGAGCGGCGCGGATACACGGGTGAGGTTTAGCTGGATGGCAAGATCGCGCTCAAAGAAATCCTTAACCTTTTTAATGGCGAGCTGAGTCTGCCTCTGGCTCAGAAGCGAACGGTAGCCCTCCGGAACAGTTAATTTATACATAGAAATGCTCCTCCGAAATTGCATTATTTTAAAAGTATATCATCATACGCTTTTTAATGCAATAGCCGAAGGAGCTTTTTTTATTACGCCGAGGGGCTGCGGTAGTCGCTCAGCGCCTTGAATTCATAGCCTTGCGAACGGGCATAGTCGATAATGTCGCCGAGGGCTGCGGCGTTGTCGGGTGAGACGGAGTGCAGCAGTATGACCGCGCCGGGGTGCAGACGTGAGGTGACGGTTTTGAAGGCGTATTCGCCGCCCTTGGTGTCCTTCACATCCCAATCCGCATAGGCGCATGACCAAAATACGCTCGTGTAGCCCATCGAGCCGACAAGGTCGAGGGCGCTTTCGTTGTATGAGCCCTCGGGGAAGCGGAAAAATTCCGTCGAATAGCCGAAATTCTGCCGCAGATAATTGTCGCATTTGAGCAGCTCCGCCGCCATGCGTTCGCGGGATATCTTGGCGAAATCCGGGTGCTTGGTCGAGTGGTTGCCGACGATGTGACCCTCCGTTATCATGCGGGCTATGAGGTCGGGCTGCGACTTGATATGCTCCAGAGTGCAGAAGAACGCCGCGGGCACCTTCTTCTCAAGGAGCGTGTCGAGCACCTTGGAGGTGTAGCCGTTCTCCCAGCCGCAGTCAAAGGTCAGATAGAGCGCCTTTGTGCCCGGGGTCGTGTCGTAGCATAGCGCCCTGTAGCCCTTTGACTCAAAAAAACTCTGAGCGTTCTTTGAATTGTCGTGGACAATGCCGTTTTTGGCGACGCCGTAGCTGTGGCCTATCTTTGCGGTCGGCAGTCCCCTCGTATTCTCGGGGTCGGGCACGGAGAAGCTGACCTCGTCGAGCACGGGTCTGCCCGTCAGGGGCGACGTGACGGCTGCGCTTGTTGTCGGCGCGTCGGTGGCGGTCGGCCTGCCTTTATCCTCGACGGTGACGGGCGCATTCGCGTCGTTCTCCTCCATCGTGCCTCTGCCCGTGCAGCCGCAAAGCAGCAGAAGAGAGGCAAGCAAAATTATAGTAATTACCTTTTTCATTAAATCACCTTGCTTTATTTGCTGAAATCATGTATAGTATTCCCGTGCGTTTCAAAAAAATTTGATTTTTTATTGGATCGCTGCAACAAAATCACACAATAATCACACTTATTAGATGAAGCGGTAAGGAGGGTCGGTCTTGAGCGCTCAGATAAGCGAACTCGTTACTCTTGCAAAAAACGGCAACGCCGAAGCCTTCGGCGAGCTGTATGAAATATACTATAAAGATATGTACTGCTATGCGTGCTACGTTACGGGCAGCGAAAGCCTGGCGCAGGACGCGGTTTCGGACGCGGTGCTTTCCGCCTTTCAGCAGATTGGGTCTCTTCGCAAGCCCGCAGCGTTCAAAGGATGGCTCTTTAAGATACTCTGCGCCAGCTGCAAAAGGTATTACACCGAGAACGAAAAGAAAAAATCCGTCGTCTATCTCGATGACGAAAACAGGGGATTTGACGAGCCGAGCGTGCTCGACGATCTCGACATCTCTATCGAGCTTCGCAACGCCTTGCAGGCGCTTGCGCCCGATGAGAGGGAGATAGTCCTGCTCAGCGTCGTCAGCGATTATAAAAGTCACGAGATAGCCGAGATACTTGATTGCCCGTCCTCGACGGTGCGCTCAAAGCTCAAGCGTTCGCTTGAGAAGCTGCGCCGCCGCATGGGCGGAGATACATGAGAAAGGGGGCGAACGGGATGAATAAAAAGGATAAGGAACTGCTTGAGCAGCTAAAAGGGGAATTAAATAAAGCCGCCTCCGAGGTCAAGGTGCCCGAGAGGCTGCAAAAAGACAATATCGTTGCAATGCTCAATGAGAGCAAAAAGAGCGAAAGCGAAAAGGATTTTTCCGCTAAAACGGGGTATAAAGACAATAACATTATCGTGCTCAGGCGTATAACCGCTGTGGCGGCAATGCTGGTGATAGTCATCGGAGCTGTGCTCCTGATGAAGCCCAACAGAGGCCCTCAGACGGTAGTTCACGACCCTGCATACGAGGGCTTCGAGCTGGAGGAGCCGATAAAAAGCATCAGCAGCTATGACGAAGTCGAGCAGGCGGTGCGCAAGATCCTCGAGCAGGAGAATTCGACCGTGCAGGCAACTCTCCAAGAGGGCAAGACAGAGAAAAACAATGACTCAAGCCCCGGTAAGACGAGCGTGTATGTGGCCGCCGTGCCGGAGACTCCGGTGCTTCTCGGTCAATCCGATGTGTCGGATTCCTCAGAGAAATCGACCAAGAGCTATTCGCAGTCAGCGGATATAGTCAAGAACGACGGCAAATATCTCTATATCGTCACCGCAGGCGTTGACGCCAAAACAGGCAGACCGCTTGAGCAGATTAAGATAGTCAGCGCATTGCCGGCGGACGACATGAAGGTCGTGTCGACCGTGGTGCTCTCCGATCCGTCGAATTCCTCGACGGTGGACGAATGCTTTGAGATATACCTCAAGGGCAACAAGCTGATAGCCCTGATGAAGCGCTACGATTACTCGATGACCGGTTCGTCCGCTGCAAGCGAGCTTTCGACCGTTGCGGTCTATTATGATATTTCCGACCCCACCTCTCCCGTCAAGATAAGGGAGCATGTGCAGGACGGCTCATATATCACCTCCAAGCTCTACGGCAGCAGACTCTGCATAATAACCGCCAAATCCATCAATAATTCGCTTGCCGTTAAGGCGGCGGGCGCAGCCGAGAAGCTGCTGCCGAGCCTTAAGATAAACGGTAAGGTCACTGCGCTCAGCGCAGATAACGTATTCATCTCGGTCAATTCACCCGAGGCTTCATACCTCTTTATTACTGTCACCAACCTTGATGCCCTCGAGTCGCAGGTCGGCTCGCTCGCCGTATTAGGCAGCGGCAGCGAGATATATTGCTCGCCCAAGGCGGTCTATATTTCGAGGGAATTCGTCTCAACCGATAAAGGCTCCGAATACAAGAATCTCACCGAGATCTACAGATTCGCCGTCAGCGGCACGAGCGTCAAGCTCTCCGGCTCCTATACGCTGGAAGGCTCAGTGCTCAAGGGGCTCTCGGTCGATGAGGAGAACGATCTGCTGCATATCGCGGCGTCGGACGACAGCTCCGTTGATTTCTATGTCCTTAACGACAAGATGGAGTATGTCGGCGGTGTTAAGCGAGTGTGCAAGAGCGGCGCCAAAAGCGTCAAATTCATCGGCAAGAACGCCTATGTAGTCGAAAGCGGCAGCAACAAGACAAAGATAGTCGATTTCTCCGAGCCGAGATCGCCCAAGGTCGCGGGCTCGATCAATACGGGCGGCTTTGCAGGCGAACTTTTCTCCGTCAGCGACACCAAACTGATAGGCATCAGGCTCTCGGATGCGGGCGGCGCGACGATAACTCTTATCGACGTCACCGACCCCAACGAACCCACAGAGGTCGGCAGCTATGCTCTTGAGTCGACGATGCGTCTGCCCTCGGCGGGCGACAGCAGGGGGATCATGCTCATAGCGGATACCGAGACCTTCGGCATCCCCGTTGTCAGTGTGAACGCCGCAGACGGCACGAGCGTGTCGAGCTACATGCTCTTCAGCGTTGCCGACGGCAAGATAACTCCTGTCGGCGCTTATAACCACGACGCTCAGGCTGTCGGCGATACGGCAACAAGAGCCGCCGTGATAGGCGACAATCTCTACACCATTTCCGGCGAGAAAACCGTGGCATTCTCCATAAAGGACTGCTCCGTGCTCTCAAGCGTAAAAATCAAATGATCCGACGGAATATCCACTCGCACCTGAATCGGATGGAAGGGCTCACAAAGTGGATTCCACATAGACTCCTTGCAGCTTCTTTGGGGAAAGAAGCCGCACATAGGGGGACAAAGATGGCAGTGCGGCTGAGCACGAAGGCACATCGTGCTCAGCCAAGCTCCCCTGATCGGATCAGAGATCGTCTACATCCTGCACCGGCTGCACGCCGTCATACGGAGTGCCCGTATAGCTGCCCAGCACGTCGGTGTGGATATCCGGGTCGTTCAGCTCATAGCCCCGCTCGGATTTGCTCCTCTTAAAGTGCCACTGCGCTTTATTCTTATCATTTTTCTTCTTTTGAAGATTATCGGACATAGCTTCTATGCTCCTTTCATATAGATTTATTTTATTTTCTGCGTCGGCGGCGTTTTAATTCAAAATATACAAATGTTAAATTTCATTTAATATCGTATTTGGGAATTATAACGCTTGACAAAAGCACCGTCGGCGTGTATAAATATATCTGTATTCTATAAAAATCAAAAAAGGACGGTAATAACCATGAAAAAGACAATTTCACTCGTGCTCGCAGTTCTCTTTGCTGCTATAGCCGTATGCACTCTCGCTATCAGCGCTTTTGCTGCTCCCGAGGCTTCAACCACCACAACCACCAATGACGATGCTCAGGGCCCCACCGACCCCACCACAGCTACCACTGCCGCAGCTACCACCACTACCACCGCAGCAGCCACCACTACCACTACTGCAAGCGACAAGACCACCACTTCCGCAGGTACTACCGCAACCACTAAGGCTGCTGACATAACCAAGACCAATCCCAACGGCCAGACCAACTATGTTGACCCTGCCGAGAAGATCACCAAGGCAACCACCAAAAAGGCTCCCGCTAAGGTTGACAGCTCTATCCCCTCGACCGGCAGTGAGATCCTCGTTCCCGCCGTTGCCCTCCTCGCTCTCGCAGCAGGCACCGTCGCAGTCGTTAAGACCAAGAAGGATAACTGATCCGACAAATAACCAATAGAAATAAAAATCCCGACCGCTCTGTGTAACGCAGAGTGGTCGGTTTTGTTTTATCTTAACGTATGTCTGAAAAAATTATTTGAAATATTCCGCGATGGTATGGATGCGGGTCTGCTGGTCGACACGGAAGGGGCAGCGGGCGGTGCAATGGCCGCAGCTCAGGCAGGCTTCGGCGTTCACGGCGAGCTTGCCGTAGTTGCCCTCTTTATCGTATACCGCTCCGAAATGGAGCTGAAAATACACCTTATAGCGCACCCCTGAGATCGCCTTGCCGAACGGCTCATAGGCAGCCGCTCCGCCTCCGCAAAGGTCAAAGAAGTTTATGCCGTTTGCAACGGCTTCTTATGACGGCCTCTATCTCGTCGGGAGTGGTCTTGTGTATACCGCCCATACTGAGGCCGAGGGTGCTTATCATTTCGCCGCCCTTCGACAGCTTCCTGTATTCCATAGTTCAGTCTCCTTGTCAGAGGGTCGTTTTTTCGCTGTGTATAGCTTTGACGATCCGCTCAAGGCCCGTGCGGATGATAGAGCGGGGCATTGCGAGATTCAGGCGGATATAGCCCGCCGCATTGCCAACGAACAGCTCGTTGCCGCCCTCAAGCAGCACGCCCGCTTTATTTGCAAAGAAGCTCGGCAGATTCACGCTCTCGGGCAGGCATTTGCCGAGATCGACCCACGCAAGATAGGTCGCCTCGGGGATATACATGACCGCCTCGGGCAGCTCGCTGCCAAGGAATTCCTTGGCAAAGGCAAAATTGCCGTCAAGATAGGCTTTAAGCGCCTCGTGCCACTCCCCGCCCCTCTCGTAGGCCGCCGTTGCGGCGGTGAGCGAGAGCGGATTAACGTCGCCCGAGAGCTTGTCGCGGCGTCTGAAGCGCTCGCGAAGAGCTTCGTCGCGGATAATTATATTTGAAAATGCCAGACCCGCTAAATTGAAGGTCTTGGTGGGCGCCATGCAGGTGATGAGCTTCGGGTAATCCGCCATCACCTTTGCCAGCGGGATATGGCGGCGGCCGCAGCGGATAAGGTCGCAGTGTATCTCATCCGAAACGACCCAAAGATCGTATTTCCTGATTATCTCGGCGGCTCGGCTCAGCTCGCCCTCTGTCCACATCCTGCCGGTGGGGTTCTGCGGATTACACCAAAGCACCAGCTTACAGGCAGGGTCGGCGCATTTCGCTTCAAAATCATCAAAATCCGCCTCAAAAACGCCGTCGGGGTTTTTATGCAGCGGCGAGGTCAGTATCCCGACCCCGGCGTATTCCGCCGCATGGGCGAAATAGCCGTAGGCGGGTGTATTCACCAGCACCTTTTCGTCGGCGGTGCAGAGGATCTCTGTCAGGCTGTAGAGCGCCGGGATAATGCCGGGCGTTATGCAAAGCTCCTCCTTGGGGAAGCTCCAATCATAGTGGCCTTTGCACCATGCGGAGAATGCGTTGTAATATCTGTCGTCGTAAAGCGCGGTGTAGCCGAATATGCGTCGGTCGACCCGCTCATGCAGCGCCTTGATTATCTCGGGCGCAGTGCCGAACTCCATATCCGCCACCCACATACGCACGAATTCCTCGTCCTTATACGGGAATTTTTTATCCGCTTCGGCGTGGAAGATATATCCCCTGAAGCCGTCGGTATTCAAGGCGTTGGTGTGGCGGCGGTCGATTATCTCGTCAAAGTTATATGACACAAAAGTCACCTTTCACTTTCATTTATTTTCAAATTCCTTGGCTGCTTTTTTCAGCAGGTCGCGGATATGCAGGTGCTGGGGGCAGATCTGCTCGCATTTGCCGCACTGAATGCAGTCGGAGGCCTTGCAGCCTTGCTTGGCGCAGATATCCTCATAGTTATGCTCTGCATTCCAGTCGTGGCAGACCCTTTTTGCATTCATGCAGGCAAAAAGATCTGGTATTGCTATATGCTTCGGGCAGCCGTCGGTGCAGTAGCGGCAGGCGGTGCAGGGTATGAGGTGCTTCGAGAGAAAGATCTCCCGTACCCTGTCGAGAGCCTCCCGCTCCCTGCCGTCGAGGGGCTTAAATTCCTTCATATGTGAGACGTTGTCCTCCATCTGCTTCATATCGCTCATACCGGAGAGCACCATGAATACCCCGTCGAAGCCCGCCGCGAATCTTATCGCATATGAAGCGGGACTGCCTCCGCCGAGGGAGTCGATTATCTCCTTTGCCTCGTCCGGCAGGTTGACAAGATTGCCGCCCTTGACGGGCTCCATGACTATGACGGGCTTGCCGTGCCTGCGGCAGACCTCATAGCATTTGCGTGCCTGAACCTCCGGGTCGTCCAAATCAACATAATTCAACTGAAGCTGCACGACCTCCGTCTGCGGATATTCCGTGAGGATCTCGTCGAGCACCTCGGCGGTGTCGTGGAACGAGATGCCGACGTGCTTTACCCTGCCCTCCGCTTTCAGCTCAAAGGCTGTCTCGTAGGCTCGGCAGCTCTTGAATTTCTCAAAAACGTCCTTGCACTGAGAGTGCATGAGATAGAAGTCAAAATACTCCACGCCGCAGGCCTCGAGCTGGCTCTGAAAGAACGGACGTATGTCCTCCTCTTTATCAAAATACGGGCCTGTGAGCTTATCGGTGAGGATATAGCTCTCTCTCGGGCGGCGCTTCACAAGGCACTCCCTTATGGCCGTCTCGCTCTTGCCGCTGAGGTAGCCGTGAGCCGTATCGAAATAATTAAACCCCTGTGCAAGGAAGTAATCGACCATCTTGCAAAATTCCGCAAAATCCACCTCGTCGCCGTTCATCGGCAGACGCATACAGCCGAAGCCGAAATTCTTCTTTACATTTTCAAATTCACCCATGTCGAAGCTCCTTTCTCTCGGTTCGCGGTGCAGGAATGCGCTGCCTCTATATTACTGCATAATGTGCTGCCGTGGCAAGAGATTTTTATTAATTTTTTAAAAATCTCCCCGAATTTGATTCGGGGAGAGAGCTTCAGTTTTCGATTATATGCTGCATGGCGTTGCGGATATGGGTGACGGTCAGCTCCTCCGCAAGGGCGCAGTCGCCGCGGCTTATCGCGTCAAGCACGGCACGGTGCTCCGCGAGGGACTCCGTGGCTCTGCTCTTGTCGGAGACAGAAGCCTTGCGGTATTTGATTATCTTCTTATGCAGGTCGGTGAGCGTGTCGCAGAGAGGAACGCTGCCGCTCGCCCGATATATCGCGCGGTGGAAGCGGCTGTCGGCATTCTTGATATTGTCGGCGTCGCCCTTGGCGGTGTAGAATTCCTGCATATCAAGTATCTCGCGCAGTTCAGCTATATCCGAGGGCGAGGCGTTCTTTGCGGCGGCCGCCGCCGCCATTCCCTCAAGGCGCAGGCGCATTTCATAGATAGTAACGATATCCTCCTTTGATATGCCGATAACAAGCGCTCCTTTGGTGGTCATCTCGATAAGATGCTCCTGCTCGAGCCTGCGAAGAGCCTCGCGCACGGGGGTACGGCTGACCTCCAGCAGCTCGGCGAGCCTGTTCTCGGTCAAGACCTCGCCCCTCGGGAATTTCTCGCTCAGAATATCGCGTTCAAGTATCTCAAATATCTGATCGGCTATCGAATTGCTTCTTCTCTCCATACCGCACCTCATTTACGCACGAAGCGGCCGCCCGAAAGCTCGGCTAACTTCGCTTCAAGCTCGTGATTTGACAGGGCGGAGACTCTGCCGCCGGCGTATTCACCGTCCACCCACTCCTTAAGCTCCGCCACAAGCGGGTCGCGCTTATCGAGGGCGTCAACGCCCTCAAGGCCGTAATTCTCGTTTATCCAATAGGCTATGCCCGCAAGCCCCGAGGTTTTACTGACGGCCACGCCTGCGGGGCGGTTGAGCAGCTTCTTGGTGTTGAAAATATTATATATCTCCTCGTCCTTGAGCAGTCCGTCGGCGTGAATGCCCGCGCGGGTGGTGTTGAAATTCCTGCCGACGAACGGGGTCATTTCCGGGATGTTATAGCCTATCTCGTTCCTGAAATAATCGGCTATCTCGGTTATGACGGTGGGATCCATGCCGTCGAAGGAGCCTCCGAGCGAGGCGTATTCAAACACCATGGCCTCAAGCGGCACGTTGCCCGTGCGCTCGCCGATGCCGAGCAATGAGCAGTTGACCGCCCCCGCGCCGTACATCCACGCGGTGGAGGCGTTGACGACTGCCTTATAGAAGTCATTGTGACCGTGCCACTCGAGCATATCGCTCGGCACGTCGGCATAGTGCCTCAGGCCGTAGACGATGCCCGCAACGCTGCGGGGCAGGGCTGCGCCGGGGTAGGGCACGCCGTAGCCCATCGTGTCGCAGGCTCTTATCTTGACGGGGATACCCGCCTGCCTCGACATCTCGGTAAGCTCATTCACAAACGGCACGACGAAGCCGTAGAAATCCGCGCGGGTGATATCCTCAAAGTGGCATCTGGGCACGAGACCCGCCTCAAACGCGAGCGAGACCACCTCAAGATAGTGCTTCAGGCACTCTGAGCGGGTCATCTTCATCTTCTTAAATATATGATAATCGCTGCAGCTGACGAGAATGCCCGTCTCACGGATGCCGAGATCCTTGACGAGCTTGAAATCCTCCTTGCTCGCCCTTATCCATGTGGTTATCTCGGGGAATTTCAGCCCGAGCGCCTGGCATTTCTCCACCGCCTCGCGGTCCTTTTTGCTGTAGATAAAGAACTCGGTCTGGCTGATTATTCCGTAAGGGCCGCCGAGCTTTGAGAGCAGCTTATAGAGCGCCACTATCTGCTCCACGGTGTAAGGCTCGACCGACTGCTGCCCGTCCCTGAACGACGTGTCGGTTATCCTTATCTCCTCGGGCATATTCATCGGCACCCTGCGATGGTTGAACGCCACCTTGGGCACGCTGTCGTAATCATAAATATCCCTGTAGAGATTCGGCTCCTCCACATCCTGCAACTCGTATTTATAGATCTTTTGCTCAAGCAGATTTGTCTTTTTTGATATCTCAAGCATCCGAATCCCTCCAATCTGTATAATTGTATACAATTATACAATGATACTTTCCGCTTGTCAAGCGAATTGCGGCAAAATCGCTTGAATTACGGCGAATTGCGGCATTATTGCAATCAAAAACGGCAGCTCCGCCGAACACGGGAGCCGCCGTAAAGCATATTCGGTTAATTTTTGCGATAGAACCAGAGCTGCTCTGACCTCGGGCGCATATTCGCCGAAAGGCTTGCCTCCGTAGAGGAACGAAATATAATACGGCTTCAAAGTCAACAAAAACCCGCTCCGCAGCTTGGCTCGGCTGCAAAGCGGGTGCGATATCTATTCGGCGGCTCAGATGATAAACATCACGACGAGCCAGGCTATCCAGAGAATAACGGTTATCGAGTATTTCTCGAGGAATGCGCCCGCCCTTGTGATAATTGCGGGTATGGCGAAGATTATCCTGCCGACGATATTCATATTCTTCTCTTCATAGGCGATATACCAGAAGTTCAGGATATCCTCCGTGAGCGGGAAAACGTTGCAGAGCAGCGAAACGCCCACATAGAGCATAAGCACATAGAGGATAAAGAGCGGCACGGAATCGTAGGGAGTGATGCCCATGTAGCGCAGGTTAAGGAAGCCCGCGATAAAGAGCGGCACGCCAGTGATGAAATTCATAAAGCCCGGGCCTGTCGCCATAAGATAAGAGGCGAAGCCCTTCTTTGCGAATGCGTGCTCCACATGGCCGCAAGCCTCGTCTATCCTCAGATAGCCGGGCACCTCGACGGGCAGGCCGAGAATGCGGCAGGTGAGCTGCTCCCAAAAGCCCTTGATATATGCGCCGGGGAACGTGAGGATCTTGCCGATAATATAGAGCTTTGTCATCATATAAGATCGCACTCCCCTTTCGTAAGGACTTCTTCAAGAGTTTTATCACCCTTGATTATCTGCAAAACACTGTCCGAAATTTCGGACTCTGAGAACGAAGAAAGTATCTCGTCGATATAAGCGGCGTTGTCGGTATCCTTCTTGCCCTTCTCCTTGCAGAGCCATGAGCAAAGGTAGATAGTGTTGGACAGCTCCTGAGTATAGGCGCTGTTGTCGCCGGTATACTGATATATCTGATAGGCAGCGTAATCAGCCTCGTAGGCGTCCTCATAGGCGTTGTCATAGTCGCCGTTCATCAGATAGATAAGGGCGGACTGGCGATAAATCTCGGGCGAGGTGCCGTATTCCTTAAGCGCCTCGGTGCAAAGCTCTCTTGCCTTGTCAAGCTCGCCGACGCTGCGGAGATAGCTTATCTCGAGCTGATATGCGGTGTCCGTTCCCTTACAGGCGGCTTTATACTCCTGCATAACTCTGGCGGCCTCGTCGGTCTTGCCCTCGGCAAGATAGAGGCGCATCTTCATTGAGTTTGCATTAAATGAAGATTTATCATATTTGAGCTGCTTATCGAGATAGGTCAGCGCCTTGTCGCTCTGGCCGACATTCATAAGCAGGCGGGCGTAATCGAGGGAATAGAGCCACGAATAGTCGCTCTTATCGGCGCTGTCAGCCGCCTCGGCAGCCTCAAGGAATTTGATCCTGTCGGCGTCGGGCATATCCTTATAGGTAGCCACATTATATTTCAGATAATTGAGGAATACCGCATTTACGCCGTCAGCGGTCGCTGCCTCGTCAAAGGCGGCGAGGGTCTCCTCAACGGTGGCTTCATCCGACTGCATCTTCTCGACTGCGTCGGCAACGGCTTCATAGGTATTCTGATAATCGGTGAGGAACTTGGTGCATTCCTTGACCATGGCGTTCTTCTGAGCGTACTCATTGTAGGTGGAGAATATGCTCTCGGCGCTGTAGGCGGCCTCAAGCGGCGAATATGAATGAGCTATGCTCTTGAATATCTTGAGCTTAACGCCGTAGCCCGAGCGGACAAACGGGCTGTCGCTCTTGAGAATTTCATTCACGCTTGAAACAAGGTCGTCGATCTGGCTGTAGGCGGAATATGCGGGGTACCAGCTGCCCTTTGCGGCCTCCATGTCACCTTTATAGACCTGGAGCGCAGGCGCGCTGATAAGGAAGGCAAGACCCATTGCAAAGATGCCGGCTATAACTGCGGCAAAGCCTGCCACCCAGCCGAGCAGCGGTATCTTGGTCGAGCTCATACGCTCCTCGCACTCGGCGCAGTAGTCGCTGCCCTCCGCCCTTCTTCTCTCTCCGCAGGCGAGGCAAAGCTCAACTTCGTCAGCCTCTTCTGCCGTTTCTTCGGTTTCTTCCTCGGATATTTTCTCAGATTCCTCTGCGGCCTCGGTTTCGGGTGCGGCTTCCGTTTTTTCTTCGCCCTCGGCAGTCTCGGGCTGCCCGACTGTCTCGTCGGCGGCGGTTTTCTGCTCGGCGGCGGTCACGGTATCCTCCGGCTCACGCTCAAATTCATTGGTGCGTTCGTTATCCAAGCCGTTTTCCTCCTTTGTTAACTCATGTGGGATTTATTCTAACACTATTTTTGACCGATTTCAAATAAAATTGAAAATATTTACATTTTATTCACTCAATGTTTATTTGCGCCACAGCTTGCGGTCAAGGCTGCGGTACTGCACCGCCTGGGCGATATGCGACGCCTCAATGCTTTCGCACCCCTCAAGGTCGGCTATCGTGCGTGAGACCCTGAGCACCTTGTCATAGGCTCTGGCAGAGAAATCGAGCTTCTCAAAGACCTCCTCAAGCAGCGCGAGAGCCTCGGGGGTCGGGCGGCAGAAGCGCTTTGTGAGGGCGGCGTCCATCTTGGCGTTGCATGAAACGCCCGTGCCCTTTAACCGCTCCTGCTGAATTCGGCGGGCGGCGTTAACGCGCTTTTTGATATCCGCCGAGCACTCCGACGGCACACGGCTCGACAGCTTGTCAAAATCAACGGGCGGCACCTCGATATGAATGTCTATCCTGTCGAGCAGCGGGCCCGATATCCTTGCAAGATAGCGCTTCGCGGCGCCCTCGGGGCAGGTGCATTCGCGCTTCGGGTGCCCGTGGAAGCCGCAGGGGCAGGGATTCATGGCGCAAACCACCATCGCCGAGCACGGGTAGGTCAGCGAGGCGTTCGCGCGGGAAATGGTGATCTTTCCGTCCTCTATCGGCTGGCGCAGCACCTCCATTGCGACCCGTGAGAATTCGGGCAATTCGTCGAGAAAGAGCACGCCGTTGTGGGCAAGCGATATTTCACCCGGTCTCGGTATCGCGCCGCCGCCCGAGAGACCTGCGGGCGAGACGGTGTGGTGCGGCGAGCGGAAGGGTCTCCGTCTTATAAGCGAAACGCCCTTGGGCAGTGCGCCCGCCACGGAATAAAGCTCCGTGGTCTGCAGGCTCTCCTCAAAGGTCATGTCGGGCAGTATCGAGGGCAGGCGCTTTGCGAGCATACTTTTGCCCGAGCCGGGCGGACCGACCATTATTATGTTGTGACCGCCTGCGGCGGCTATCTCGAGGGCATATCTTGCCTCCTGCTGCCCCATGACGTCGCGGAAATCGGGCAGCGGCAGCTGCGGCTGCTCGTCACGCTGCGGGTCAAAGCGTATCGGCGCAAGGCACTCCTCGCCGTTCAGGTGCTTTATCACCTGCTCAACGGAGTCGACGGCATATACGTCTATCCCCTCCACAACGGAGCTTTCGAGGGCGTTATCCCTCGGCACAAATACGCTCTTTATCCCCTCTTTTTGCGCCCTTATCACCATTGGCAGGGCTCCGTTGACGTGGCGCACAAGCCCGTCGAGCGACAGCTCGCCGATGAAGGCGCAGTCACGCAGCTCGCAGCGGAGCTGACCGCTGGCGCACAGCACGGCTATCAGAATGGGCAGGTCATATACCGGTCCCTCCTTGCGTATATCGGCGGGCGAGAGGTTGACCGTCAGCCTGCTCTGCGGGAACGAAAAGCCGCTGTTTTTGACCGCGGAGCGCACTCTGTTCTTCGCCTCATTGACTGCGGCATCGGGCAAGCCGACCAGATCGACCCTCGGCAGACCCTGACCGAAATCCACCTCGACCCCGACCATGTAGCTGTCAATGCCGAAAAGCCCCATGCTGTTGATACGCGCAAACATCCGACCCCTCCAATCGTTGATTTTATCAGCGGTCACTTAATATTGTAATCATACCACGAATTTCTCAAAAATACAATATGTGTCATAAAGTTAAATTTTAATATAGTTCAATATAAGAAAATAAAAATAAATATACTTTGCTATTATATAAATATCTATAAACTATTGAACGGAGTGACACTCTTGGCTAAAACTCTGGTGTTGACCGAGAAGCCGTCGGTTGCAAAGGATATAGCCCGTGTGCTCGGCTGCAAGCGCAGCGGCAACGGCTGCATCGTCGGCGATAAATATATAGTTACATGGGCGCTGGGGCATCTCGTGACCCTCGCCGACCCCGAGGCATACGACGATAAATACAAAAGCTGGCGCATGGAGGATCTGCCCATGCTGCCCGGCAGGATGAAGCTCGTCGTTATCGGCCAGACCTCAAAGCAGTTCAAGGCCGTCAGCTCCCTGCTCTCGAGTGCCGAGGTGAGCGATATAGTCATCGCCACCGACGCGGGGCGCGAGGGCGAGCTTGTCGCAAGGTGGATAATCCAAAAGGCAAACTGCCGCAAGCCGATGCGGCGGCTCTGGATATCCTCACAGACGGATAAAGCCATCAAGGAGGGCTTCGCCTCACTCAAGCCCTCGTCGCAATACGATAATTTATACCGCAGCGCTCAGTGCAGAGCCGAGGCAGATTGGCTCGTCGGGCTGAACGTCACCCGCGCCCTGACCTGCAAGCACAACGCCCAGCTCTCCGCCGGCAGAGTGCAGACCCCGACCCTCGCCATGATAGTGCGCCGCGAGGAGGATATCCTGCGCTTCAGACCGAAGGATTACTTCACCGTCAAGGCAGATTTCGGCGAATACACCGCTCTTTATAAAGACGGAAAGGGTCAGGCGAGGTTCGCCGACGCCGCTGCCGCCAAGGAGGTCGCCGACTCCGTCAGGGGCAAGCGCGGTGTGCTCTCCGAGGTCAAAAAGGTTTATCGCTTCAAGGCTCCGCCCGCCGCCTACGACCTGACCGAGCTGCAAAGGGATGCGAACAAAAAATACGGCTACTCCGCGAAGCAGACCCTCTCGCTCATGCAGAGTCTTTATGAGACTCACAAGCTGCTGACCTATCCGAGGACGGATTCAAGATATATCACAAAGGATGTCGCCGCCACCCTCCCGGAGAGGCTGCGCGCGATAGCAATAGGCCCCTACAAGGACTCCGCGAACGCCGTGCTGCGCTCAAAGCCAATTCAGACGAAGTATATCGTCAACGACGCAAAGGTCACCGACCACCATGCCATAATCCCGACCGAGCAATATGTTGACCTCAACAAGCTCAGCCGTGAGGAGAGGCATATCTACGACCTTGTGGTGCGCCGCTTCATCGCCGTGCTCAGCGCCCCGTTTGAGTATGACGAGGTGCAGGTGAAGATAACCGTCGGCAAGTATAATTTCTACACCAAGGGGCAGTCGGTCAAGTCTGCGGGCTGGAAAGCGCTTTATGACTCCTCGCTCGCCGACGACGATGACGACTCCGAGCCCGATCTCGCCGCCCAGCGGCTGCCCGCTCTCTCTCAGGGAGCTGCCGCAGCGGTCAAAGAGGTCAGGGTCTGCGCCGGCAAGACCTCGCCGCCCGCAAGATACACCGAAGCAACGCTCCTGACCGCTATGGAGAACCCCGCCTCGCAGGTCGAGGACGGCAGACTGCGCGACGCCCTCAAGACGGCAGGCGGCCTCGGCACGCCCGCGACCAGAGCGGATATCATCGAGAAGCTGTTCAATTCATTCTATATAGAGCGCCGAGGCAGGGAGATATTCCCCACCTCCAAGGGCAGGCAGCTCATCGGCATAGTGCCGCCCGACCTCAAATCCGCCGAGCTGACGGCGAAGTGGGAGCAGCAGCTCTCGCTGATAGCCGAGGGCAAGGCGAACGACAGAAAATTCATCGAAGAAATGCGGGGCTACGCCTCCTCGCTCGTGCAGGCGGTCAAGAGCAGCACGGCGGAGTATAAGCACGACAACATGACCCGCGAGCCGTGCCCGCAATGCGGCAAATACCTGCTCGAGGTGAACGGCAAGAAAGGCAAAATGCTCGTCTGCCAGGATAGAGACTGCGGCTACCGCAAGAGCATATCCGTGATAACCAACGCCCGCTGCCCCGAGTGCCACAAGAAGCTCGAAATGCGCGGCGAAGGCGATAAAAAAGCATTCTTCTGCGTCTGCGGCTACCGTGAGAAGCTCTCGGACTTCGAGAAGCGCAAGGAAAGCTCAGGCGCGGGCAAACGGGATGTGGCGAAATATATGCAGCAGCAGGCGAAGCAGAAGCCCGCGGGCAACGCCCTTGCCGACCAGCTTGCAAAATGGATGGAGGAAAACAAATGAAGCGTTTTCTTTCTGTATTGATAATAGTCGCGATGCTCTTAACACTTGCCTCCTGCTCCGAGAGGGGCGCGGGCAAATCCGTATCATACCCCCTGAGCGCCTCGCCCTCGACCCTCGACCCGCAGTACGCCGCCGAGGTGGGAGCGCAGGCGGTCATCAACAATATTTTTGAGGGGCTCGTGCGCCTGAATTCAAGCGGCGAGGTCATCCCCGGCATTGCGGAGAGCTGGGATATCTCCGCCGACGGGCTGACCTACACCTTCAAGCTCAAGGAGGGCACGGAATGGTACTGCCCGATAATCCTAAAGACCGAGTACGGCGAGGAGTTCTATAAGAGATTCTCCGCCGAAAAAATAACGGCGAACGACTTTGTTTTCGCCTGCCGCAGGACCGTTATGCCCGAGACGAATTCGAGCCACGCACACCGCCTTTTCGCCATTGAGAACGCCCAGGAGATATACTCGGGCAAGCTCGGTGCAGAGAGCCTCGGCGTGACGGCTCAGGGCGATTACACACTTGTTTTCCGCCTTGCAGCCCCATGCCCCGACTTCCTCGAGAGACTGACGGAGTGTGAATTCATGCCCTGCAACGAGGATTTCTTCAACGCAATGGGCGGGCGCTACGGCCTCGGCAACAAGTATATGCTGTGCAACGGCCCGTTTTATGTCAGCGCATGGGACCCCGAGACTTCCATGACGATAAAAGCCAACAAATTCTACTCCGGCGCGTCCAAGGCAAAACCCTCGTCGGTCATCTTTTCGTTTGACCCGAGCGTTGAGTCGATATCAAAGAAGCTCACGGCGGGCTCTCTCGGCGCGGCGTTCCTGTCGCCCGACGCACCCCAGCCCGAGAACACCGTGACGGTCAGCGAGAGCGTGAATTCATCATTCGGCTTCATATTCAACTGTGCGAACGCCCTCATGGGCAACAAGGAGCTGCGGCTCGCTCTTTGCAGCTCGATAGACCGCAATCTTTTCAGCTCAAAGGGCAGCAATATAGCCCCCCAGAGCGGATTGGTGCCGAGAAGCTGCTCGGTGGGCGGAGTCAACTACCGTGAATCTGTCGGCAGTCAGACCCCCTCAATTCAGTATGACGCTGCCGCCGCTGCGACACATTGGAAAAGCGCCCTTTCTCAGCTCGGCACGGATAAACTGACCTTCACCGTCCTTTGCCCCGCATGGGTCGAGGAGCAGGTGCGACGACAGCTCCAGATATGGCAGCAGATAATGGGCATCGGCCTCGGCGTGACGGTCGTGACGGCGACGGCGGACGAAATAAGTGCCGCGATCGCCGCCGGCAACTATCAGGTAGCCCTCACGGGCATCGACTCGCCGTATGAGAGCGCGGTGGATTTTCTCGCTTCGTTCTCGGACGGCGGCATCTTCGCTTTCTCCGGCAACGAATACTCCGATTTAATCAAAAGGCTCATGGGCGTTGACACGGACGGCGAGCTGCTCAGCGGCTGCCTGACGGCGGAAAATTATCTGCTCGGCAACGCCGTGTGCTACCCCCTCTACGAGCGCTCAAGTCGCTTCGTCACCTCAAAGGACGTCGACGGGATATATATGAACGGCTCGGAGAGCACCGTATGCTTTATTTACGCAAAGAGGTATGACTGATGAAAAAAAGGAATGCGCTCATCGCCGTTTCATGGGCGCTGGTCGCAATTTGCATGGGCGTGATATTTTATCTCTCCTCACAGAATGCGGATGACTCCGCAATGCTCAGCGACGAGGTGAAGAATCTTTTCGGGCTGAAATGGGGCATATTCATAATACGCAAATGCGCCCATTTCCTCGAATTCACGGGGCTTGCAGTGCTGATATTCAACGCCCTCTACCGCACCTGCGGCAGGACGAGGCCCTATCTCACCTTCATCTTGACCGCCGCATACGCGGTCAGCGACGAGATGCACCAGCTCTTTGTGGAGGGCAGAGCCTGCCGAGCCTTTGACGTGCTTGTCGACAGCCTCGGCGCGGCGGCGGGGATAATCGCACTTTATATCTTAATGGAATTATATAAATTTATCAAAGAGCGCCGCAGTCACAACTCGGCGGCTCATTCGGATAAGGGAGGCGTGCAAGAATGACCGACAGCGCAAAGATCATGGCGGCGGGCTGCGCGGCAGGCGCAGCGGCGGCGGTGATACCGACCGTCTACGGCATTGTTAAGACATTCTCAAGGCCGCTCGAGGAGCGTGACAGGCTCACTGCTCAGGGCGACGGCTTTGTTACTGCGGCGGGCAAGCAGGTGTTCCTGCGAGGGATAAACCTTGCGGACGCGCTGCCCGAGCTGCTTCGGGACGGCGAGGTGCTGAACGCAGGCTCGAGCGAGATTTTTTCGCTTCTCGGCGACCGCTTCGGCAGCTACGGCGCAAGGCAGCTCTTTGAGCGCTACGGCGAGGGGCTTGTCTCCGACAAAGATGTGAAATATATATCGAAGCTCGGCGCGAACTGCGTCAGGATCCCGCTCAGGAGCGAGCTTCTCTTCAAAAAAGACGGCTGCAAGGGCGACCCGGAGCTTGACAGGCTCGACCATATCGTCGCCAAATGCCGCAAAGCGGGGCTTTATGTGATATTCGACCTTCACTCCGCCCCCGGCTTCCAAAACAACGATATTTCCTGCGGCAAAGCGGATTCATGCCGCTTCTTTGAGCAGGGCAAGGAGGGCTTCGAGGCAAGGAACGCCGCCGTGCGCCTTTGGTCACGCCTCGCCGCCCACTACAAGGACGAGCCTGCGGTGGCGGGCTACGACCTGCTCAACCGTCCGCTGCTCAGAGTCGCCGATTGGGAAAAATCGCTTGATACGCTGCACAAATTCTATTACAGGGCGTTCAGGGCGATAAGAAACAGCGGCTCGGAGCAAATAGTGATCATGCAGGCCGCCCACGGAGCGGATACCCTGCCCGACCCCGCCAAATACGAGGGCAAGAACGTCGCCTTCGGCCTCTATTCGCACTTCCACACCACCTTTGAGACCGACGCGCTCGTCAAATCCCTCGGCGCAAGAGGCGGCAGGCGCGTGCCGTTCATCGTGTGTAAATTACGCACCGACGTCAGCCCGGAATACCCGCTCTCGGCTCTCAGCGACGCCGGCGTTTCATGGCTCATCGGCGATTTCAAGGGCAGCGGCGCATCCGCGCTCTACTACGGAGTTGCGGGCGGCGCCGATATAGCCGCCGACGGCTATGAAGAGATAGCTTCAAATCTTGCGGGCGCTGCGGCAACGCCCCAGCTCACCGAGAATACGGAGCTTGCCGCCGAGCTGAAGGTGCAGTTCGGCAGGCGCTACGTCGCCGCATCAAGCGAAAGCATCGAGAAACCCGAGAAAGGCTTCAAATTCAAGCTCGGCTTCAACGCCGTTGTCGGCGTAAAATAAGCGCAGGATAAGGGGAAAGATATGGGATCGAAATTCGGCTTTGCGGGTCTGCCCGCCTATGAGGGCGGCTCACCCATAGATGAAATATTCAATTGCGGCGGCGCGCTTGCGGACGACACCGACTCCGCTACGCCCGAGGACGCATATATGCAGATAGTGCGGGACACTTCCGAGGATGAGTTCCTCGCCTACTGCCGAAAGCTCGAGTCGGAGGGCTTCACCGCCGTCTATGACCGCGGGAATTCCGCCGGGCTTTACCGCCAATATGAAAGAGGCGGCAGGCTCATCTATACTTATTATATCTATGCCGAGCGCACGACAAGGATAATCTCGGAGGGGCGCACCTGCACCGTCGTCGAATTCTCGGGCGGCGGCGAAAACACGCTCGGCGACACGGCGCTGATGCAGTTCAGCCTCTACTATTCTGATATGATCCACGGCACAACCTGCGACTGCGGCATGATGTATGTATTACGGCTGCGGAACAACGAGCTTATCATCGTTGACGGCGGCGAATACGAGCAGAGCACCGAGGAGGCGGTCAATGAATTCATGGAGCGCATCCATGCCCTGACCGGCACGCCGAAGGGCGGCAGGATAACGATAGCCGCATGGTACTGCACCCACGACCATAACGACCACATGGACTTTTTCTCAAAGCTCATTCGCTTCCGTTCGGACGAGCTGGAGCTGAAGCGGGTGATGTTCAACCTGCCGTCGGCGAGGCTTCAGCCGCACAGCGACCCCTGCACAGCCCGCATGAGGAGCAGGATAAGCAAAGCATATCCGAATGTCAAGTTCCTGAAGCTCCACACGGGTCAGCGCTTCACGCTCGGCAACGCGGCCGTTGAAGTGCTTGTCACCCACGAGGATATCCTGCCGAGACACCTTGCCGAGGGTATGTATTACGACGGTGTGAACGAGACCTCGACGATACTTAAAATCGAGTTCGAGGGTCAGTCGATACTCTTCCTTGCGGACGCCATCGACACCGTCGGCGAGATATTCCGCGAGCGCTTCGGCGGCGTGGGGCTTGAATGCACCTATCTCCAGGCGGCGCACCACTGCATAAACAGGGTCGAGGATATCTATAATTCAGTCAAGGCAAAGGCTATCCTGATCCCTCAGTGCAGATATATCGCCGAGAGCCGCCACTATGCGAATTACCGCCTCATCTGTGACTGCTACGGCGCGGAGAACACCTTCTTCGCCGGCGACTGCACCCGCATATGCTTCACCGACGGCCAAACCTCCCGCATCGAATATTACCCCACCGTCGGCGGCAAATACGACGGCTCGGAGTATTGATCCGATATACTAAACCCGCCCCTTCGCCATGTAAATCACAGCAAAGGAGCGGGTCGTTTTATATTGTTTTTATCGAGTTAACAATACCACCGTCTCGACATGGCCTGTGCGGGGGAACATATCGACGGGGGTAGCTTTCACGGCGGAATAGCCGAGGGAGGCGAAGGCGCCGCAGTCACGGGCGAGGGTAGCGGGGTCGCAGGAGACATAGACTATGCGCTCGGGCTGCATTGCTGCGGCGGTCTCGAGCATATCGGGCGAGCAGCCCTTTCTCGGCGGGTCGAGCACTATCACATCGGGTCTCACGCCCTTTGACTTTATTATCTGAGCCGCCGCGGCAGCGTCGCCGCAGATGAATTCCGCATTCTCTATGCCGTTCAGGCGGGCGTTCGCTTTGGCGTCCTCTATCGCCTCCGGCACTATTTCGACGCCTATCAGCTTCTTTGCCTTTGACGCCATGGAAAGCCCTATCGTGCCCGCCCCGCAATAGAGGTCGAGCACCGTTTCGTTCCCCCTCAGCGAGGCGTACTCCGCCGCCTTGTTATACAGCCGCTCCGCCTGGGTGCGATTGACCTGATAAAACGACAGCGGGGATATCCTGAATCTCAACGAGCAGAGGATATCCGTGATGCAGTCGCTGCCCCAAAGGGTGCGGCATTCGCCGCCGAGAATGACGTTTGTATCCTTAGTGTTGCTGTTTATGATTATGCTTTTTATGTTTTGATTTCGGCTTGTCAGCATTTGGACGAGCTTGTCCTCGGCGGGCAGGCTCCTGCCGTTTATCACGGCGCACGCCATTATCTCGCCGCTCTTCTCCCCTTTGCGGAGATAGATATGCCGCAGCAGGCCCTTATGGGCCGTCTCGTCGTAGACGGGCACGTTGAACTGCTTTATATAATCGGTGAATACGCCGAGGATATCCGCAAATTCCGTCGGCTGAAGCAGGCAGTCCGGGCAATGCACCACTCTGTGGCTGTGCGGCGAGAAAAAGCCTATCTTCAATTCGCCGTCCTGCATTGAAACGGGGTACTGCGCCTTGTTGCGGTAGCGTTTGTCGCTCTCGGCGGCGATTATCGGCTCGAATTCCGGCTCGACGCCGCCTATACGGCGGAAGCACTCCGCAACATGCTCCGCCTTTATCTTTGCCTCGGCGGCGTAATCCATGTGCGAGAACGCACAGCCTCCGCATCGCAGATACACGGGGCACTCCGGCTCGATCCTGTCGGGCGACGGCTTATCCACGCTCTCCACCTTGGCGAAAGCGTAGGTCTTTTTTACCTTTAGGATATGCGCCGTTATTTCGTCGCCGGGCGCGGTGGCGGGCACAAATATCGCCATGCCCTCATATCTGCCGACTCCGCTGCCGTTCGCCGAGCAGCTGTCTATGCGGAGCTTCACACGGTCGTTTTTCTTAATACTCATTCGATCAACCCACAAATCTCACATAACGCGAGGTAATATATATCATAATGCCGATAGCGATAAGCATCGGTATATTCAGCACGAACGCGCCGTATCTCTGCCGCCTTGAGAGGGTGGTCGCGGGCGGCGTGAGCTTCCTCGGCGCCTTGACCATCACAAAGATGACCGAGCCTATTATGCTCACGGCGTAGAGCGCTATCAGCACTATGTTATATGCCTTGCCGAGCAGCGCCGTGTCGGTGATATCCCTCGTCATGAATTCAATCAGCACGGAATAGGCATTATTGCAGAAGTGGATGAGCACGCCCGTCCAGAGGCTGCCCGTGATGCAGACGGCATAGCCGATGCCGATACCCGCTATGAACGCGAACGGTGCCTGAATGAGATTGCCGTGGAGCACCGCAAAGAGCACGGCGGACGCAACTATCGCAAAGCGGTCGCCGTAGCGGCGGAGCGGCTGCATTATAACGCCCCTTATCGCCAGCTCCTCGGTCAGAGGAGGCACGACGGCAACCATGATGAAGTAGACTATCCTGCCGAAGACATCGTCCGTCACCTCGTAGTCGGGCGAGGAGAGCTTAAAGCCGATGCCGTCCATGGCCGAAACAAAGATGCTCGAAACATAATTGCCCGCGAGGCAGACAAAAAAGCCGAAGAATACGGCAAAGACCATCAGCTTGACGCTCACGGGTCTGTCGAAGGCAAAGACATTCACATTAGTCCTGCGGCGCAGATAAAAACCGCCTATCGCGAAGGGCAGCATCAGCCCGAACACCGAGAGAAGTATAGTGACCGCGTCCTGAAAAACGGGGCTGGAATTGTATATGCTGCTCAGCGGCTCAAACACCAGCGGCAGGGTCAGCAGATTCTGCAAAACGACATATGCGATAACACACAGACCCGCCACTCTTCCTATGACCTTTATCTGCTTCCTGTCACGCTCGTCGCGCAGGTATCTTTCGGGGGAAAAATAGTATTGCTCGTTCAATTTATATCACCTTTCCGGAATTAAACTGCTACTTTTACTTATTTTAACTCAAAAGGCGGCTTCATACAAGTATTTTTAATTAACCAAATGTAAAAATTCTGTTGTAATATTGACTTTTTTGGTGTAAACTTATAAGGTAAGTAATTTGGCTTACAGTTTCTTTACGGAGGATAGTATGAATAAAAACATCACAAAGAAGGCGCTCGAGGAGCTTATCCGAGCCAAGCTCTCGCATCTTTTCGGCGTTGAGCCGGAGGACGCAACCAACGACCAGTTCTACCGTGTGCTCTCGATAATCTCGAGAGATATGGTCAGGGACATCCGCAGGGATTTCAACGCGGAGTCGAAGGAGGCGGGGCAGAAGAAGGTTTATTACCTCTGCATGGAGTTCCTCATGGGCAGAAGCCTCAAAAACACTCTCTACAATCTCAACATGACCGAGACCGCAAGGAAGGTCCTTGACGGCTTCGGCGTGAAGCTCGACAAGCTCTATGACTGCGAGCCGGATGCGGGTCTCGGCAACGGCGGTCTGGGCAGGCTTGCCGCCTGCTACCTTGACGCCCTGGCAAATCAGGGCTACAGAGGCATGGGCTACTCGATACTCTATGAATACGGCATTTTCAAGCAGAAGATAATCGACGGCTGGCAGACGGAGATGCCCGATTTCTGGCTCCCCGGCGGCGAAGTATGGCTCGTGCCCAGAGAGGATAAGACCGTTGAGGTCAAGTTCGAGGGCAAGGTCGAGGACAGCTGGGATAACGACTTCCACCAGGTCGAGCTTGTCGGCTGCAAGACCGTCAAGGCAGTCCCCTATGATATGATGGTGCCCGGCAAGGACGGCAGAGGCGTTGCAGTGCTGCGTCTGTGGTCGGCGAAGGTCGACGGCATCGACATGGCAATGTTCAACCAGGGCGATTACATGAGAGCCATGGAGGAGAAGGCTATGGCGGAGGTCATCAGCAAGGTGCTCTACCCCGCCGACAATCACCCCGAGGGCAAGAGCCTCAGGCTGCGCCAGCAGTATTTCCTCGTCTCCGCCTCGATACAGGATATCGTCGCAAGGCACCTCAGGGATTACACCACCCTTGAGAATTTCGCCGAGAAGAACGCTATCCACATCAACGATACTCACCCCACCCTTGCGATACCCGAGCTGATGAGGATTTTGCTCGACGAATGCGGCTACGGCTGGGACGACGCCTACTCGGTGGTCGAGCAGGTCTGCGCCTACACCAATCACACCGTCATGGCAGAGGCTCTCGAATGCTGGAGCGAGGAGCTCTTCAGCCGCCTGCTGCCGAGAATATATCAGATAGTCAAAGAGATAGACAAGCGCTTCAGAAGCAAGATCTGGGAGCTGACCGGCGACTCCGCCAAGGTCGAGCGCATGGCGATAATCTCAAACGGCGTCGTCAGGATGGCCAACCTCTGCGTGGCGGTCTGCCACAAGGTCAACGGCGTATCTGCCCTCCACAGCGAGATACTCAAGAACAGCGTATTCAAGGATTTCTATACCCTTGAGCCGGATAAATTCACCAACGTCACCAACGGCATTGCTCACCGCCGCTGGCTCTGCCAGGCGAACCCCCGCCTGTCGTCATATATCACCTCGCTTATCGGCGACGGCTTCGTTTACGACGGCGACGAGCTGCTCAAGCTCAGAAAGTACAAGGACGACGCAGCCGTTCTCTCAGACCTGCGTAAGATAAAGACCGCCAACAAGGAGGATTTCGCCGCCCTCGCCAAGAGCAGGACGGGCATAACGCTCGACCCGACCTCGATATTCGACGTCCAGGTAAAGAGGCTGCACGAGTATAAGCGCCAGCATCTCAACGCCTTCAACATCCTTGCAAAATATCTTGAGATAAAGGCGAATCCTAACGGCAATTACACCCCGCACACCTATATCTTCGGCGCAAAGGCTGCCTCCGGCTATTTTATGGCAAAAAAGATAATCGAATTCATCTGTGCCCTTTCAAAGCTCATTGACAATGACCCCGACGTAAAGGATCTGATGAAGGTCGTTTACATGGAGGATTATAACGTCACCATGGCGGAGGCTCTCATGCCCGCCGCCGATATCAGCGAGCAGATATCCCTTGCGGGCACCGAGGCAAGCGGCACGGGCAACATGAAGCTCATGCTCAACGGCGCAATAACCCTCGGCACGATGGACGGCGCAAACGTCGAGATACACGACGCCGTGGGCAAGGATAATATCCTCATCTTTGGTATGACGACCCCCGAAGTCAACGACCTCAAGCGCAGCGGCTATGTCCCGCAGAATTACTACAACAACAACGCCGAGATACACGAGATAATCGAATTCATCAACAAGGGCATCGGCGGCAAGACCTTCGGCGAGATAGGCGGCACGATAGTCTATCACGACCCCTATATGGTGCTTGCGGACTTTGCGGATTACCGCAGGATGCAGAAGCGCGCCGAGGAGATATGGCACGACACCGCAAGGTGGGATAAGATGTCGCTGATGAATATCTCGGGTGCGGGCCGCTTTGCCGCTGACAGAGCGATAAACGAATACGCCGAGAATATCTGGCACGCAGATAAGCTCATCTTCCCCACAAAATGAATGACAGAGAGCTGATGCTCCTCGCTATCGGGCAGGCTCGGCTTGCGGCAGCCGAGCTTGAAGTCCCGGTGGGGGCTGTGATATCAAGGAACGGAGAAGTCGTCTCCGTCGGCCGCAACAGGCGCGAAACGGGCAAAAACGCCCTTGCCCACGCCGAGATAGAGGCTATCGGCCTCGCCTGCAAAAAGCTCGGCGGCTGGAGGCTGTGGGAATGCGAGCTGTTTGTGACACTCGAGCCCTGCCCGATGTGCGCCGGGGCGATAATCAATTCAAGGCTGCGCCGAGTGGTCTACGGCGCCTCCGACCCCAAGGCGGGCTCCTGCGGGTCGGTGACAAACCTTTTTGAATTGCCCTATAACCACAAGCCCGAGCTTGTGTCGGGCTTCATGGCGGAGGAATGCTCCGCGCTGCTGACCGATTTCTTTGCAGAGCTGAGAAAAAAGAAAAAAGTTTGATCTCAAGAGGTACATATGAGCATAGACAAAGTGTTTTTTATATTTGAGATAATAGGCACCGTCGCATTTGCGATAACGGGAGTTATCACGGCTATCGAGAAAAAACTCGATATCTTCGGCGCGGTGGTGCTCGGCACGGTGACGGCAGTCGGCGGCGGAATGGTCAGGGATATCCTGCTCGGCTATCTCCCGCCCGCGGCGTTCAGGCATCCGGTCTACACCGTGACAGCCATAGCCACCTCGCTTGCGGTATTCATTATAGCTTATTTCTTCGGCAAGCGGATAAAGCTGCACTTTAACGTCTATTCTCAGATAATCAACGTCTTTGACGCGATAGGTCTCGCCGTATTCACCGTGGCGGGCATCAACAGCGCGGCCGCCTGCGGCTTCGGCGAGAATTCGTTCCTCTCGATCTTCGTCGGCATGATGACGGGCGTCGGCGGCGGAGTGATGCGTGACATGATGGCGGGCGGCGTGCCCACCATTCTCCGCAAAAAGGTCTATGCGCTCGCGGCGGGCATCGGCGCGCTTATATATCAGCTCCTCGTCGAGCACAACACCTGCCCGCAGGGGCTTGCGATCCTCGCAGGCGCAGGGTCGATAATCGTTATCCGCCTCTCTGCGACGGTATTCAAATGGAACCTGCCGACCCTCAAGGATCTGGACTGAGTTCAATAAAAAATCAAGCATCCGTATGACTTTGAGCCATGCGGATGCTTTTTTCATTTATCGTTTGTTATATCGCCGTTGCCCTGGACGGGTATCGCTTCGCCGAGATAGGTCGGCTTTGGCTTAAATATCGACCATACAAAGTCCTTGTCGCGGGCAAGGATCTCACGGATATCGCGGTAGGTCTGCCCCGCATAGGTGCGCGGCATCGAAACAACGCCGTAAGCATCAAGTCCGAGCGCGCGGGCGTCATAGACAGCGCGGTAGAGGTGGTATTCCTGTGTGACGATGAGGATCTTCTTCGCCTTGAAGATATCTCTCGCGCGGTACATGCTCTCATAGGTCGAGAAGCCCGCATGATCCATGAATACATCCTCGGAGGGCACTCCCCGCTCGACGGCGAAGCTCTTCATCACGTTCACCTCGTCGTAGCCCTTCCTGCCGTGGTCGCCGCTCATGAGCAGCTTGCCGCTCGCACCGTTTTTATAAAGCTCCACACCCCGCAGGAGCCTGTCCTCGAGCATATGGCTCGGGTTATCGTCATAGACTCCGCAGCCGAGCACGAGTATGCAGTCATAGCCCTCGCCCGCATTTGACGGGTCATGGATATATTCCTTTGCGCTCGCTTTGACATAGGCGTTCGCCCCGAAAACCGCGGCGGCGCCGAGCACCGCGAGAATGAGCAGCACGGTTATTATTATCTTTATCGCTTTTTTCATCTCGTTCCCTCTCAGAATAATCCTTTAATGTAATTAAAAAGTATCATCAGATAATGATAGGCTATCGGCATGAATACGGCAGGCAGCATATTGAGAGTCTTGAATTTATCGCGCAATATGCAGTTCAGCCCTATCGCCATGATTATTGCGTAGCCGATATAGCATATCTGCCCGAGCACCTCGCCTTGCAGCAGCCCGCTGAGCGAGCCCGCAAGCAGCGTGATGCCGCCCTGATAGATGAGCAGCGGTATGAACGAAAATATCACGCCGAAGCCGAGCGTCGCGCCGAAAATTATTGCGGCGACAAAGTCTATTGTGCTCTTGACAAAGAGCACGGAGCTGTCGCCCGTCAGGCCGTCGTTTATCGAGCCGATTATCGCCATTGCACCGATGCAAAAGAGCAGGGTGCCGTTGACAAAGCCCGCAGCGAAGCCGCCTTTTTTGAATTTTTTCTCGACCCCGTCGCAAAGATTTCTGAATCTATCCTCAAGCCGCAGCATTTCGCCGATAAGCGTACCGATCACAAGGAACACCACGAGCAGCAGCTCGCCGCTGCTCACGAGCTTGCCGTCCTCCTCTGCGAACATATTCGCCACTATGCCGTTTATGCCTATGACAAATACCGCGAGACCGAGCACACGGTTGATGCTCTCGGCATGATCCTCTTTTATTCCTTTTTTAAACAGCAACCCTATGGCTCCGCCCGCTGCCACGGCGGCACAGTTAACAAGCGTTCCCGTCATTGAATTTTTCTTCCTTCCTGACCTCGAAGCCCTCGCAGGGCAGCTCGACGAGCACCTCCCCGCAGGGTCTGTCGCCCGTCAAGACGATATCTATTACACTTCCCGTTACTTTCATTGAGAAGCCCATGCGCCCGCCTCCGTTTATCGGGTAGCGGCGCACCTCTATCTCATTCCCGTCGGCGAGCCACTCCCTCGGCACTCCCCTGCCGAGGAGCACTTCGCCGCTCACGCGCTGGCAGATGAGGCTGTCGAGCAGCGCCTTTGTGGCGGTGGACTGACCCCATATGTGCTGGCAGGAGCCTCCGCCGCCCGCTGCGTGCGGGATATCCCAAGGCGATCTTTCGCTCGGGTAATCGACCCCCTCCCACCAGGAGAACGGGCCGCTCATTGCGTGCTCGATCATAAATTGATATGCTTTTATCGCGCAGTCACGGTATTTATCGCCCCTAAGCGCCGTGCTGCCGTAGCCCGCGTTATAGGCGGAGCAATAGTAGCCGTGCGGATATCCGCCGAAGTTATATATCGTGTCGGTGATATCCTTTCTGCGCTCAAAGCCGTGCTCATAGGTCTTGTCGATGAGCTGAGCCATTATGCCGCTCTGATCGGCGCAGAAGAGATAGCCGTCCCAGCCCCAGCGGCCGAAAAGCAGCATGGACGCCCAGTTTGCGTCATGCGGGTCGCTGCGCTTGCCCTCCTCATTGCTCTCGTCCATGGCAATGGGCAGATAATCGAGCTTTTTCTCCTTTATCGTCCTGCCGACAAAGGAATTTGCGCTTTCGAGCAGCTTTGAATATGTCTCCGCCGCCCAATTTGCCTCCTCGTTTTCGCCGAGAGAGTTGCATATGTATTCGTAACAGCAAAGACCCATCAGAGCCGACCAATTGTCGATAGTCCAGCTGCCGAGCGAGTCAATTGCGTTGGTTTTCTTCATGATACCGCTTGCGGGGTCGATATCCTTGCCGATGCGGCGGGCATTCTCCTTTATCATGGCGAATTTCTCACGCGCGAAGCTCTTATCGCCCGTCTTAAAGAGCCAGACGGCGAACACCCAGCTGTATTTCCACCGAGCGTCGGGGTACTGCGGGTTTTTCATTATGAATTCGGCGTATTCCCTTATCCTCGAGAAATCGCCCATAGTCATTAATGTGACAAGAATTCCGATAACATCGTGGTCAAACACTCTATCGTAGCCGTTCTCGCCGACGTGCAGCTCGTCGCCGTCCTTGACTATCATGGTATAGATGTAGCCCGCCTTGTAGGCGTTTATCAGCCGCTCGTCGGGCAGCTTCGCTATCTCGCACAGCGGCTCAAGGCGCTTGACCCAATAGCTTTTCATGCTCTCGTAATGCTCGTCAAAGGAGCCGAGCGCGGCTATCCTCTCCCTTGACGGGTAGGGGTATTTGCCGCCGAAGCGGTCGGCCCCCACGGCGTAATCGGCGGTGACCGTTTCGCCCGGGCACACGCTTTCGGCGTGACTGTTCAGCGGCACGAGCAGCGGTGAGACCTTGGGGAAATCGAGCGCCGACGCCGAGTTATTTCTGACCGTCAGGCGTGAATAGACTATCTCGAAATCCTTGCCGTCAACGCTGACCTTATCGGCGAAATTCTCGACCTTATAATCGTTGCCGTCCTTTGAAAATTCGCTGACGAAGCAGGGCAGCCAGCCCTCTTTGTTATACCATTTTATCTTGGAGGTGATATCCGTCACACCGAAGGTGACGAAGCGGTCGCCTCTGTCCCTCAGGCGATAGCAGCCGTCGATATAAGCTATCGGGGCGTCCTTGTCGCCCTCGCAGCCGAACGAAGCCACAAGCTCCGGGAACTGCTTGCAGGTATAGCCCCGCTTGCCGACCAGACCTCTTTTGAATGAAACACCCATGCGGTTGACAAGGGAGAAATATTTGGCAGCCACGCTCGTGAAAAGCGTTTGCTTCTCTTTCGGCACGGTGAGCACCTCCGTATTTGAAATTTAAGAAAAAGGAGCCGCGACCGCAGCTCCTTTTATATTAAAGATTAATATCCCCAAAGGAAACCAAGGCAGATATACATGATTATGAATTGAAAGAATGAATACGAAACGCTGACGTTGAACGAAGCGGTGCAGCCCTCGTATTCGACGGTTATCGTCTTGCTGCCCGTTGAGTCAAAATATGTGGGTGATGTGATTTTATAGCCCGAGCTGACGGTCCTGCTGCCGTTTTCGTCAAAGACGGTGAGGGTCAGGCCGGCTGTGTTGAGCGTCTCCTTGTAGTGATAGCTCGTCTTTGCGGGCAGGGTCGCTATGGCGATGCTCTTGACAGGCTTATCCGCGCTCTCGGTGACGGTTATATCAAACGAAGCGGTCTTGCCCGAGTAGCTGACGGTCACTTTCTGAGTGCCGAGGGTCAACGCCGTGGCGGGGCTGATGCTGAAGCCGCCGGTGATGATGCCCGTGGTGCCGTCGCTGTAGTGGGCGGTCAGGGTCAGGCCGTAGTCAGAAATTTTCTCACCCTTGATATAGCTTGTCTTCTGGGGCAGAGTTCTTATCGTCACGGAGGTAAGCTCCTTGACTGAGCCGCCGCCCTTAACAATATAATCTATGTTGTTATTCTTTGCGTATGTGTGCGCCGCCGAGCCCTCGGTAACAGTCAGCACGAGCTGAGCGCAGCCGCCGAATATGCCGTTGCCAAGCGTCTTGACGCTCTCGGGTATCTCAAGGGCATGGAGCGCCGAGCAGCCACTGAATGCGCCGAATCTTATCTCGGTGACGGTCGAGGGAATGCTGACGCCCGTGAGGGAGGAGCAATTCTGGAACGCCTTTGCGTCAATCACGCTGACGCCGTCGGAAATGACGACGTTGACGAGGCCCGAGTTGTCAAATGCGCCCTCATATGAGGTGAGGCCTGTGGGCAGAGTAACCTCCGTAAGCATGGGGCAGTCGGCGAATGCCAGCGAGCCGATAGTTTTAAGCCCCGAGGGCAGGTTAACGCTGCCGAGCTTTGAGCACATATAGAAGCCGTAAGGCCCGATCGCCGTGAGCGACGAGGGCAGAGAAACAGCGGTCAGCTTAGTGTTTGCGCCGAAAGCAAAATTGCCTACGGTCGTTGTACCAGCGGGCACGGCATAGGTCGTTTCGCTGCTGCCGTTGGGATACTGCACAAGGGTCTTGCCGTCCGCGGTGTAGAGCACGCCGCCGACAGCTTTATATGCGGTGTTGCCGCTTGCGACGGAGAATTTCTCAATGCCCGAGCAATTCATAAACGCCGTCTCGGCGATATCTGTAACACTTGCGGGGATCGTGACCGAAGTGAAGCCCGAGCAGAGCGAGAACGCGCCCTTGCCTATCTTTTTGAGAGTATCGGGCAGCGAAACGCCTGTGAGAGCGGCACACTTCTTAAACGCCTCGTCCTTTATCTCGGTGAGGCCGCCGGGGAGCAGCACGGTCTTGAGCGCTATGCAGTTTCTGAAAGCCGCCACGCCGATGACTCTCGACGAGCTTTCAAACGCGCTGCCCTGATATGAGACCTTTTCAAGGCCAAGGCAATTCTCAAATGCGTTTGCACCGATCCTGTCAACGCTTGACGGGATATTGACCGCGGTGATGCCGCCGCAGTCGGCAAAGGCTCCGTCGCCTATCTCCCTGACCTCAAGCCCCTGATATGTATCGGGCACGGTTATCTCGCCCGAGGCGGTCTTGACGCAGGAGACGACCTTATAAAATGAGCTTACGGTGCCGTCCGATTCAAGGCGGCTGCCTTTTTGATAGGTCAGCGGGTCCGACGCTGCCGCTGCGGGCAGGGCTGCCGTCAGGATAAGCACGGCGGCGAGGATGATGCTGAGTATCCTTTTCTTTGTCTTCATTGTGATTCCCCCGAATTATGTTATCGTTTCCGCAAACTGCGGGTTTCTCATGTATTTATCCATTGAACATTATATTACACACCGTGTCGAAAATCAATAGGTTTGAAAAAATGTTGCATTTTCGTTGACAAACCGTCAATATATGTTTAAAATATTTTTATCTATAATCATTAGAAATGGCGGTGCACCGATGTCAGACAAAGACGGTAAATTCAATAAACCGGAGCGCGGCTCCTCCCCGCTGCCGGATCATATCATGCTCTCCTTTTGGGGCGACGCAAAGACCTCGGCGGCGATAAGCTGGCGCACGGACGAGAATTCGGGCGACAGCTACATTCTCTACAGGCGTGAGGGCAGCGCCGACCTGCTGCGGCAGGAGGCGGTCACACGCTTCGCCGAGACGGATATCGACCGCAGCAATTACCATTGGGTGCGCCTTTCGGGGCTTGAGCCGGGCTGCAAATATTGCTACACCGTCGGCGACGATGAGCACCGCAGCGGCGAATTCACCTTTGAGACGGAGCCGGAGAAGCTCGATAAATTCAGCTTTATCGTTATCTCCGACCATCAAAAGGGCAGCCCCTGCCATCTGCCTGATTACTCCATGGTGGGCGAGATGCTCAAAACCGCCCTCGCAAAGCACCCCGAATGCCGCTTCATCTTCACGGCGGGCGACAACTGCGACAACGGCCAGAACGACCTGCAATGGAACGGTATGTTTGAGGGCTTAAAGGGGATAATCGAGAGCGTGCCCTATATGATGACGACGGGCAACCACGATAACCGCGGCTTCATCTCGTATTTCCCCGAGCCTGTCGGCAAATTCTATCTTGAGCACGCCGATTTCTTTGACTTTCAGTTCTCGCTCTCCTACCCCGACAACGGCCCCGAGGGCTATGAGACGGAGAATTATTCCTTTGACTACGGCAACGCCCACTTCCTTGTCATGGGCATAAACGCCCCCGAAAAGGTCGAGGGCTGGGCGTATGACGACCTGCAAAGCAGCGATAAAACATGGAAGCTCGGCGCATATCACTTCCCGATATACCCCGTCATGCCCGAGGGTCAGAATGATGACGGATACCCGTGGCTCAGGCGGCCGATCGAGCAGGGCAGGCTCGATATCCTCTTTGAGGGGCACGAGCATTCCTTTGCAAGGACCTTCCCGACAAAGGGCGACGAGCTTTTTGACCGCCCGTCCGAGGGCACGGTGCACTATATCGTGGGCAACGGCGGCGGCAACATATACTGCTCCAACTGCCAAAAGACATGGCACTCCTGCTTCTACCCGCAGGAGGAACGCATGGGCTTCTACACGCTCGTCGAGATAGACGGCGATAAGCTCACAGCGACGGGCTATATGGCGGACGGGCGTATAGTCGATATCTTTACGATAGACAAGAGCACCGACACGATAACTCCCCACGCCCTTGCGCCGATATATGAGCGCACCAAAATGGCGTTCAAGGGCAGGATGCTCGAATTCTCCGCAAGAGGGTTCTACCCCGAGAACATCGGCGGCGTTTGGTACGCCCCGTTCGGTGTGCTCATTCAAAGCATCGGCGGCAAGGTGGAGAAAGGCGTCGATTTCCTCACCTGCGAAGCATATGAGCATTACGCGACCTTCACCGAGGGCAGCCGCTTCGCCAAGACCGACCTCGGCACGGTGGAGATGAGCGGCGAAGCGTATTTTAAGGACGGGCAGCTCTTTGTGCCCGTTGACGAGAGCGCAAAAATGTTTGAAATGGCGTGGTACTATGCCAAACGCAACAACTACATAAATTGGAACACCCCCAGCGAGGATAAGGTTCTCTATAAACACCCTGTCAAGGAGGAAAACTGATGTTTTACAAGAAGAATTCCGCTCCGTCGCTCTCCGACGAGCTTTTTAAACGCCCCACGAGCGAATACAGAGGCACCCCGTTCTGGGCGTGGAACAGTCACCTTGAGGCCGACGAACTGAGCAGACAGATAGACATATTCAAGGAGATGGGTCTCGGCGGCTTCCATATGCATGTCCGCACGGGTCTGAGCAACGCCTATCTCTCCGACGAATTCATGGGGCTTGTCAGGCACTGCGTTGACAAGGCTAAAAAAGAAGATATGCTCGCCTATCTCTATGATGAGGACAGGTGGCCCTCGGGCGCCGCGGGCGGACTTGTGACCAAAGATGAGCAATACAGGGCGCGCTGCCTGCTTATGACGGCGGAGCCTTGCAGCCTTGACGAGGCTGAGAAGGCGGACGTTATCGACTCACGCGCCGAGGGCGGCAGGAACGGCAAGGGCTATCTCATCGCCTGCTACGACGTTCGGCTTGGCAGCGACGGCTACCTCGCCGATTACAAACGCATCGGCGAAAATGATGATGCCGAGGGTGTCAAATGGTACGCCTATCTCAAGATCCACTCCCCCTCGCCGTGGTATAACAATCAGACCTATGTCAACACTCTTGATAAAAAGGCGATAGAGCGCTTCATCGAGGTCACTCACGAGCGCTACGCCGAGACGGTCGGCGACGAATTCGGCGGCACCGTGCCGTCTATCTTCACCGACGAGCCGCAATTCACCCGCAAGCAGACCCTCCGCAATGCGGCGGACAGGGACGATGTTATCCTCCCGTGGACGGACGACCTGCCGCAGACCTTTGAGGCTGCCTACGGCTTCAGCATAGTCGATAAGCTCCCCGAGCTTTTCTGGGATCTGCCCGAGGGCAGGATATCGACGGCGAGATACTATTATCACGACCATATTTCGGAGCGCTTCGCCGAGGCGTTTGCCGACACCTGCGGCGCATGGTGCCGAAAACACGGCATAGCCCTGACGGGCCACATGATGGAGGAGCCTACCCTCACCAGCCAGACCGCCGCTCTGGGCGACTGCATGAGGTCATACAGGGGCTTCGACATCCCCGGCATTGATATGCTCTGCGACGCTTTTGAATTCACCACCGCCAAGCAGTGCCAATCCGCCGTGCGCCAATACGGCAGGGAGGGTATGCTCTCCGAGCTTTACGGCGTTACCGGCTGGGACTGCGACTTCAGAAATTATAAGCTCCACGGCGACTGGCAGGCATGCATGGGCGTCACCGTGCGCGTGCCGCACCTCTCATGGTACGCCATGGGCGGCGAGGCCAAGAGGGATTACCCTGCCTCGATACACTATCAGTCCCCGTGGTATAAGGAATTCCCCCGCATTGAGGATCATTTCGCCCGCGTGAATACGGCGATGACGAGGGGCAAGCCCGTCGTGCGGGTCGGAGTTATCCACCTGGTCGAGAGCTTCTGGCTCCATTGGGGCCCGAACGATAAAAGCTCGCTGATGCGTAAGTGCCTTGACGAGAAATTCAGGCAGCTCACCGAATGGCTGCTGAACGGCAGCATAGATTTCGATTTTATCTGCGAATCCCTGCTCCCCTCTCAATGCGAGAAGGGCGGAGCGCCGCTCAAGGTGGGCATGGAGAGCTATGATGCCGTGATCGTGCCCGACTGCGAATCCCTCAGAGGCACAACCCTTGACCGCCTTGAGAGATTTGCCGACGAGGGCGGCAGCCTTATATTCATGGGCGCCGCTCCCACCGTGTCCGACGGCGTTCCGAGCGAACGCGGCAAGGCTCTCTACGGGCGCAGCAGGGTGATTCCCTTTGACCGCGAGAAGCTGCTGACCGCTCTCGAGCCGCAGCGCGACCTCACCCTGCGCTTTGCGAACGGCGACCTCTCCGAGGGCTTCATATATCAGCTCAGGCTCGACGGCGAGAGCCGCTGGCTCTTCATAAGCCGCTGCCGCGAGCCATACAACAAATCGGTCGTTGAGAAAAACTACCTGCGTATAACCATAAAAGGCGAATTCTCGCCCATGCTTTACGACACGGCAACGGGCGACATCTCGGAGCTTGACTGCGAATACAGAAACGGCTGCACCGTGATATCCCGCGTGCTTTACGACTACGACAGCCTGCTGCTCCGCCTTGACAATGGCAGACGGCAGGGCAAGAGCGCCGCAAAGCCGGCTTCGCTTCCCGAAAAAGAGATACGCCTGCCCGCATTTGTGCCCTACACCCTCTCCGAGCGCAACGCTCTGCTGCTCGACACGGCGGAATTCTCGCTCGACGGCGCTCCGTTTGAGCCGGAGGAGGAAATTCTTCGCCTTGACAATATCTGCCGCCGCTCCCTCGGCTTCCCCGAGAGGGGCAATTCCGTGGCTCAGCCGTGGGTCATCCACGAGGCCGCCCCCGAGCACACTCTGCGCCTGCGCTTCACGATTCGCAGTGAGATCGACTTCAGCGGCGCCGAGCTGGCGCTTGAGGACGCAGAATCCGCCGCTATCACCTTTAACGGCGAAAAAGTCGCAAATAATATAACGGGTTGGTACACCGACAGGGATATCAAGACCGTTGCGCTGCCCGACATAAAGGCGGGTGAGAATATCCTTGAGATAGTCTATCCGTTCGGCAGGCGCACCAACACCGAGTGGTGCTATCTTCTCGGCGATTTCGGCGTGCGTGTGACAGGCAGGAGCAAGGTCATCACCGCCCTGCCCGACAAGCTCGCATTCGATAAGCTCGAAACCCAGGGTCTGCCGTTCTACGGCGGCAACGTGACCTATCACCTTGAGGTCGAGGCAAACGGCGCTCTCAGCGTCACCGCAACGAATTATTACGGCGCCCTCATCGGTGTGTCGGTCGACGGCGCTGACAATGGCAGGATAATTTACCCGCCCTACACTCTGCTCGCCGAGGATATCGGCAGCGGCACTCACAAGGTGGATATCACGCTCTACGGCCACCGCTTCAACGCTTTCGGCGCAGTCCACCTGACCGACAACCGCCACTCATGGCACGGCCCTGACGCCTGGCGCTCCGAGGGCTGCCGCTGGAGCTATGAATACACCCTGCGCCCCGTCGGCATAATCGCCTCACCCGTCATTAAAGTCAAATAAACAGAGGATGATATAAAAATGAAAAAACTCACGGTATACCTCAAGGGGGACCGTACCGAATGCGTGCTCGCCCCGCTGTTCAAAATGCTTGAGGCCATATTGGAGCTTTTTGTGCCGCTGATAATAAAAGCAATCATCGACAAGGGAATCGGTCGGTCGGACGACGGCTATATCATGCGTATGTGCGGCGTACTCGTGCTGCTCGGCGCGGTCGGGCTCATCTTCTCGATAACCGCCCAATATTTTGCCGCCAAGGCTTCGACCTCCTTTGTCAGGAAGCTGCGCCACGCCGTATTTGAGCGCATAGGCTCCTTCTCATACTCGCAGCTTGACGGCATAGGCTCCTCGACTCTGATAACCCGCCTCACCAGCGACATGGATAGCGTACAGAACGGCTTGAATCTGACGCTGCGCCTGCTGCTGCGTTCTCCCTTTGTCGTGATAGGCGCGATGATAATGGCTTTCACCGTGGATGCAAAGTCGGCGCTGACCTTCGTTGTGGTCATACCCGCCCTCTCTGTCGTGGTATTCGGCATACTGCTGCTCTGCATCCCGCTCTATAAAAAAGTCCGTGCCGCACTTGACAAGGTGCTCGGCACGGCGAGAGAGAATCTCATCGGTGCAAGAGTGCTGCGTGCATTCTGTAAGGAGGATGAGGAGACAAAGGAATTCGAGCAACGCAACGACACCCTCACCGCCATTCAGGAGCACACGGGCAGGATATCCGCCCTGCTGAATCCCCTGACCTGCATTATAATCAACCTCGGCATAGCGTTCCTTATCTATATCGGCGCAGTCCGCGTCGACGCGGGCATCATAACCCAGGGCGCGGTCGTGGCGCTCTATAACTATATGTCGCAGATACTTGTTGAGCTGATAAAGCTCGCAAATCTGATAATCAGCATCACCAAATCCCTCGCCTGCGCGGGCAGGATAAGCACCGTGCTTGAAATGCCCGCAGAGGAGGACGGCGGCAGCGGCAGCGTCGACGGCAGCTCCGATATCGCCGTTGAATTCGACAATGTTTCGTTTACCTACGACGGCTCGGGCGAAAGCTCGCTCGAGGGCGTCAGCTTCAAAGCCAAAAAGGGCGAAACGATTGGCATAATCGGCTCGACAGGCTCGGGCAAGACCACTCTGGTGAATCTCATCCCCGGCTTCTACCGCCCGACAGAGGGCAAAATAACCGTCGGCGGCTGCGACTCCGCTTCGCTCCCGCTCGAGGAGCTTAGAAGCCGCGTGGCAGTCGTGCCGCAGCGCTCCGTGCTCTTTAAGGGCACGGTCAGGGAGAACCTGCGCTGGGGCAAGCCCGACGCCACCGAGCAGGAGATGCTTGCCGCTCTCGAGACCGCTCAGGCAAAGGATTTCATCCTCGCCAAGGACGGCGGGCTGGACGCCCCCGTTGAGCAGGGCGGGCGCAATTTCTCCGGCGGCCAGAGGCAGCGCCTTGCCGTCGCAAGGGCAGTCATCAAGGACGCGGATATCCTTATCCTTGACGACAGCTCAAGCGCCCTCGACTACGCCACCGACGCCGCCATGCGTAAGGCCATCGCCGCCTCTCAGGGCAACAAAACGGTATTCATCGTCTCTCAGCGCACCTCATCCATAATGAACGCCGATAAGATAATCGTGCTTGAGGACGGCAGGGCGCAGGTCGGCACTCACGACGAGCTGATGAAGTCAAGCGACGTCTATCGCGAGATACATCTCTCGCAGTTTGACCCGGAGGAGGCGAGCGCATGAGCAGGATAAAGGCCAAAAAAGGTACTCTCAAAAAGGTGCTTCACTATGTCGGCAGATATAAACCGCACCTCGCGTTCTCTATAATCCTCGCCGCCGTGAGCGTTGCCGCGACGCTCTATATCCCCGTGCTTGCGGGCAGGGCGATAGACAATATCGTCGACGAAAGAAATGTTGATTTCGCCGCGCTGAAGCCCCTGCTCATCGGCATAGGAATTCTTGCCGCCGTTACGGCGCTGGCGCAGTGGATAATGAACGCGCTCAACAACAAGATAACATTCTGCGTGGTGCGCGATATCCGCAACGCCGCAATGAGGCGCATACAGATACTGCCCCTGAGCTATATCGACAGCCACCCCGCGGGCGAAACGGTCAGCCGCATCATCGCCGACGCCGACCAATTCGCCGACGGCCTGCTCATGGGCTTCACCCAGCTTTTCACGGGCGTTATAACCATCCTCGGCACGATAGGCTTCATGCTCTCGATAAACGTGAAGATAACTCTTGTCGTCGTGCTGCTCACGCCGCTCTCGCTCTTTGTCGCAAGATTTATCGCCCGCCGCACCTATTCGATGTTCAGGGCACAGTCCGAGACCAGAGGCGAGCAAACCGCATTCATTGAAGAAAAAATAGGCTCTCAAAAGGTCGTCAAGGCGTTCACGAGGGAGGCAAAGACCCTCGAGGAATTCGACGAGATAAACGACCGCTACGCCAAGCGCTCGCTCAAGGCGATATTCTTCTCCTCGATAACCAACCCATCGACCCGCTTCGTCAACAGCGTTGTTTACGCCGCCGTGGGTCTTACGGGCGCTCTCTTCGCCGTCAAAGGCGCTATCTCCGTCGGCGGGCTCACCTGCTTCCTGAGCTACGCCAATCAATATACCAAGCCCTTCAACGAGATCTCGGGCGTTGTGGCGGAGCTGCAAAATGCTCTTGCCTGCGCCGAGAGGCTCTTTGAATTGGTCGAGCAGCCGCCGCAATCCCCCGACAAGGCGGACGCCGTGACCCTCACCGACGCCAAGGGCAACGTGGCGATGCAAAACGTCGCCTTCTCCTATGTCAAGGATAGGGAGCTTATCAAGAACCTCAACCTCAACGTAAAAGCAGGCAGCAGAATCGCCATAGTCGGCCCGACGGGCTGCGGCAAAACTACGCTGATAAACCTACTCATGCGCTTCTATGATGTCGACAGCGGCGTGATAGCCGTTGACGGCATTGACATCAACGATATCACCCGCTCCAGCCTGCGCCGCAGCTACGGCATGGTGCTGCAGGACACATGGCTCAAGGACGGCACGGTGCGCGAGAATATCGCAATGGGCAAGCCCGACGCGACCGACGAGGAGATAATCGCCGCCGCCAAGGCTTCGCACGCCCACAGCTTCATCAAGCGTATGCCTCAGGGCTACGACACGGTGATTTCGGACGAAAATTCGGGTCTGTCGCAGGGTCAGAAGCAGCTGCTCTGCATTGCGCGGGTCATGCTCTGCCTGCCGCCGATGCTCATTCTCGACGAGGCGACCTCCTCGATAGACACCCGCACCGAGATAAAGATCCAGCAGGCATTCTCCCGCATGATGCAGGGCAGGACGAGTTTCGTCGTCGCCCACCGCCTATCGACGATAAAGAATTCCGACCTCATCCTTGTGATGAAGGACGGCAGCATCATCGAGCAGGGCACTCACGCCGAGCTGATGGAGCAAAACGGCTTCTATGCCGCGCTCTATAATAGCCGTCTTGACCGAGGTGCATGATATGGAGAGGATAATCGAAAAAGCACGGGCGCTGCTCGCCTCAAAGGGCAGCGCCGTGATAGCCCTTGACGGGCGGGCTGCGGCGGGCAAAACCACCCTTGCCGCGGCTCTCGCCGAGCGGCTGAACGCCGAGGTCATACATATGGACGACTTCTTCCTGCCCCCGGAGCTTCGCACGGCGGAGCGGCTCTCGCTGCCGGGCGGCAATGTGCACTACGAGCGCTTCAGCGCCGAAGTTGCCGACGGTATTCTGAGCGGCAAGCCCTTTGAATACTCGGTATTCGACTGCTCGATAATGGGCATTTCGGGCAAAAAAAGAGCGACCCCCGAGGGAGTCACCATAGTTGAGGGCGCATATGCGCTGCACCCGCAGATCCCGGACATTTACGATATAAAAGTCTTTGTCACCGCCCCGCTTGAAACGCGCCTCGAGCGCATCCTGCGCCGCAACGGCGGAGAAAAGCTCGAAGCCTTCCGCCGCAAATGGATCCCCCTAGAAGAAGCCTACTTCAGCGCCTTCGATATAGAGAATAAATGCGATATAGTCTTCGAGCAGCTCCGTGGCCTATAAGGCGTTATCCTCCGTCAGACTCAATTAAATTCTCAGCATAAAAATAACCGACTGCTGTGAGGCACGCCTTCACGCAATCGGTTATACTTCTTTCAATATCAGCGCTTTACGAAAAATAAGAACGAAAAAGTTCGGGCAATATTTCAACTGCTGTGTTACAATCGTTATCGAGGTGAACGGTATGGATGTTTTAAGAGAACTGAACGATGTGTCGGATTACATTGAAGAGCACATTACCGATGATATCAACATTGATGAGCTTGCAAGGATCGCCATGCAGAGCGGCAATAATTTCTCGCGCCTGTTCAGCTATATGGTCGGTATGTCCGTCAATGAATATATTAGGCGGCGCAGGCTGTCGCTTGCCGTAAATGACCTGCAAAACAGCAATGCGAAAATTATTGATATCGCAATGAAGTACGGCTGGAACAGCTCCGACGCTTTCACTAAGGCTTTCATTAATCAGCACGGCACTACTCCGACAAACGCAAGAAACAAAATCGGTTCTGTTAAAATATTCCCGCCCGTTTCCTTTGAATTGAACATTAAAGGAGCAAAAGAAATGGATTTCAAAATCGTAACCGTTGACAGCTTTGAAATTTTCGGTTTGTCAAAGCAGTTTAATTGCCGCTCGGCTGACAGATTCAAGCAGGAGAACATCATGTGGTCCGTTGAATTTGAGCATTACCCCGAAAGGATCAGCGCCGGCTATGACGGGATCTGGTACGGAGTCTTCGACAACGGAAAATACTCTATTGCAAGAGCCCAAAAAGATATCGACTATAGCCGTCTGGAAAAGATAACTGTCCCCGGCGGGCAATATGCGGTTTTCACCACCGAAAAGGGCGGCTATGCCGGAACGGAGCTGCCCCGCCTGCACGAGCTGGTTTTTAATTCCTGGCTGCCCGACTCTGAGTACAAAATCAAAGAAGAATTTGTAATTGAAGTCTATCATCTGGCTACAGACCGAGCCGAACGCAGGAAAAATAGGTATTATGAGATGTGGATCCCCATCAGTGAACCCGACACGGAATAATCTAAAAGCCAAACATTATTTCTCCACGTTCCCCGCATTTTCAATATAAAAATAAATGTAATATCGTCATAAAATAACCCTGCGCCCACTGCGGGCGCAGGGTTTGCTTTCGCCTGTCGCATATGCAAAAAACAAATATAACTGAAAAGCCCCTGTTCAAAAGAACAAGAGCTTTTCTGGTGGAAGAGGGTGGATTCGAACCACCGAAGTCGATGACGGCAGATTTACAGTCTGCTCCCTTTGGCCGCTCGGGAACTCTTCCGAATATTCAGTTGCGTTATCTCGTGGGTGGAGCTGGTGGACGGACTCGAACCCCCGACCTGCTGATTACAAATCAGCTGCTCTACCAACTGAGCTACACCAGCACGGAACGCTCGATTAATATAGCACAAAAAAAGCGTTTCGTCAAGTGATTTTTTAAAAAAATCGTAATTTTTTGAAAAAAGATTGTTTCTATGCTCGCCGAGCTGAGGTAATATTTTTCGACGTGCATTTTGCGACGGATCGGGGCGAAGCCGTATTTGCGGCTCCGCCCCTTTAATTGCTCATCATTCTTTTGTCTCAAAGACAAAGTCGCCGCCCGAGTATTCGCAGACATATTTTTTATCGGGGCTGAATCTGCCCTCAAGCATCTGCTCGGAAAGCTTATCCTCGATACGCTGCTGGATGGCGCGCCTGAGCGGCCTTGCCCCGTATATGGGGTCGAAGCCCTCCTTGCCTATCTCGCTGACGGCGCTCTCGGCAAACTCCACCTTGAGGTCAAGCTCAGCGATACGCTTTGAGAGACCCGCAAGCATCCTGCGCGCGATCTCGTCGATATCGGTCTGTGTGAGCTGACGGAACACGATTATATCGTCGACCCTGTTGAGGAATTCGGGTCTGAACACGTTCTTGAGCTCGCCCATGACGGCTTCGCGGATCTTTTTGTCATCCGCCGTTTCGCCGCTCGAGGGGGCGAAGCCCAAAGTGCCTGCGCCGCTCTTGGCTATCATCTTTGCACCGACGTTTGAAGTCATTATGATGATGCAGTTTCTGAAATCGACGCGTCTGCCCTGTGAATCGGTCAGAATGCCGTCCTCAAGGATCTGGAGCAGCATATTGAACACATCGGGATGAGCCTTCTCTATCTCATCAAAGAGCACGACGGAGTATGGTCTGCGGCGTACCTTTTCGGTGAGCTGGCCGCCCTCCTCGTAGCCGACATAGCCGGGAGGCGAGCCGACGAGCCTTGAAACGGTGTGCTTCTCCATGTATTCGGACATATCGAGCCTTATCATCGCGTTCTCATCGCCGAACATAGAGGCGGCGAGGGTCTTGCAAAGCTCGGTCTTGCCCACCCCGGTGGGGCCGAGGAAGATGAACGAACCTGTGGGACGCTTGGGGTCTTTAAGCCCCGCTCTGCCCCTGCGGATAGCCTTGGCGACGGCGCTGACCGCCTCATCCTGGCCGACTATGCGGCGATGAAGCTCCTCCTCCATATTCAGAAGCCTTTGGCTCTCCTCCTGAGTGAGCTGCACGACGGGGATGCCCGTCCACTGCGACACAATGGCGGCTATCTCCTGCTCACCAACCTCGCCCGCGGCGTGAGTGCTGCGCTCCTTCCAGAGCCTGCGTTCGCTCTCAAGCTCGTTCGAGAGCTTGTTTTTTTCGTCGCGGATCGACGCTGCCTGCTCAAAATCCTGCGAATTGACGGCGCTCGCCATCTCCTCATTCAGGGATTTGATTTTTTCTTCAAGCTCCTTTAGGTCGGGCGGGGTGGCAAATGCCTTGAGCCTGACCCTCGAAGCTGCTTCATCGACAAGGTCTATCGCTTTGTCGGGCAGATAGCGGTCGCCGATATATCTCGACGACATCTTGACCGCCGCGATTATCGCACCGTCGGTTATCCTGACCTTGTGGTGCGCCTCGTATTTGTCGCGCAGACCCTTCAAAATGTCTATTGCCTCCTGCTCGGTCGGCTCGCCGACGGTAACAGGCTGGAATCTGCGCTCAAGGGCGGCGTCCTTCTCGATATGACGGCGGTATTCGTCGAGCGTTGTGGCGCCGATGACCTGAATCTCGCCCCTTGCGAGCGAGGGCTTCAGGATATTTGCGGCATCGACCGCACCCTCCGCCGAGCCTGCGCCGATGAGCGTGTGAACTTCATCTATGAAGAGTATCACATCGCCGGACTTTTTGACTTCTTCAATAGCGTTGCGGATGCGCTCCTCAAAGTCGCCCCTGTATTTGGTGCCGGCGACCATGCCTGTGAGGTCGAGCGAAACTATCCGCTTATTCCGCAGCAGCTCGGGCACCTCGCCCGTGGCTATCTTGAGCGCCAGCCCCTCGGCTATGGCCGTCTTGCCGACACCGGGCTCGCCGATGAGACAGGGGTTATTCTTCGTCCTCCTGCTGAGGATCTGAATGACCCTCTCTATCTCCTGCTGCCTGCCGATGACGGGGTCTATCCTGCCCTGATTTGCAAGGGCGGTCAGATCCCTGCCAAACTGTGAGAGCGTGGGCGTATCGGAGCGCTCCTTGCTCTCCTTCTTTGACTCGCCCGTGCCCTGAGCGTTGCTGCCGAGGGCGGCGGTGAGGTCGGAGAGCAGATCCTGCGGCTGGACGCCGAGACGGCTGAGCACCTCGGTGGCGGCGCTCGTGCCCTCACGGATTATGCCCATGAGTATATGCTCCGTGCCGATATAGGCGTGACCCATTCCCCTGCCCTGCAATATCGCCGTGTCGATGATATTCTTGGCTCTGGGCGTGAAATCATTGGGCGAAAGCACCGTAGGCGAGCCGATGCCCACGCTGCTTTTGATTATCGACTCGACCTCGGCGTAGGTGACTTTCCTCGCCGAGAGAGCGGTGTAGGCCATGCCCCCGTTCTCGGAGAGCAGACCGAGCAGCAGATGCTCGCTGCCGACATAGGTGTGGCCGAGATCCTCCGCCGCGGTGATGGCGTTGTTGAGCGCCTCGTTGGCTTTCTGAGTAAAGCCCGTAAATCTATACATACAATTTCCCCCTGAATATACTTCGCTTATCTTTTATTACGCAAGCGCCTCTCTGACCGCCTTTGCTCTGGCGGCGTCCCTCGCCGCGGGGCCTATAGCTCCGTCGGCGGCTGCGCTTATCGTAGCGGGCTGCATATTGACTATCAGCTCGTTTATCTTCTCGAGCGGGATATCCACTACCCCTCTCGCCGCGCCGAGCCTCACCTCGGAGATAAGCTCCATGAATTCGTCGCTGCTGAGCAGCCTTGCATTCTGAAGCACTCCGAGTGCACGGAATATCTTATCCTCCTCGGCGGGATTCTTGACTATCTCCTGCGCCGCAGACCTCTCCTGAGCGACGAGCTGCAGGACTATTGAGCGCAGGTTGGCTATCGCCGTCTCCTCGGTGATGCCGAGGGTTATCTGATTGCTTATCTGATAAATATCGCCCGTCGAGGCCGAGCCTTCGCCGTAAGCGCCCCTTATCGTCAGGCCGAGCTTCGACACCGTGCCCGCGAGCCTTGCTATCTGACCGCAGCGGGTCAGGGCGGGCAGGTGGAGCATGACGGAGGCTCTCATCGCCGTGCCGAGATTGGTCGGGCACTGGGTGAGGTAGCCTATGCGCTCGTCAAAGGCGTATTTCAGCTTGCCGTCAAGGATAGTATCTATCTTATCCGCCTCGGCATACGCCTGCTCAAGCGCAAGACCTGCCTTTATTACCTGAATTCTGATGTGATCCTCCTCGCAGAGCATAATGCTCACGCTCTCGTCGGAGGAGAGCAGCAGAGCCGTGCCGTCCCTGCGGGCGGCGAATTCGGGGCTGATAAGGTGCTTCTCGGCGAGCGAGACCGCCTGAATTTCGCTCAGGCTCTTCATATCAATATAGCTGAGGTCGCTGCCGTCACAGAGCAGAGCCGATTTGACGGCGGAATTTACCTTCTCCCTGCCCTCGGCGTCGAGCTTCGACGGGAACGGGAATTCATCGAGGTTTCTCGCAAGCCTGATCCTGGTGCTCAGGACTATATCGCCCTGCTCGCCTTTATCAATATACCATTTGCTCATTTCGTTTCCCCTCCCTCTGATTCAAGGCTCTTTATCTCGTCGCGGAGCTTCGCCGCCTGCTCGAATTCCTGAGCGGCGACGGCCTCGTCCATCTGGGCCTTGAGCTTTGCTATCTTCTCTTCTTTGGTTTCCTCTTTGGGCTGCTCTATCGCGCCCGAGCTTGCCTTGCCGCTGTGCTTTATCCTGCCGTGAATGCGCTGGATAGAGGGCAGCAGCTCGTCGTAAAACGTCCTGTAGCACTCTGCGCAGCCGACCCTGCCGCTGCGGACTATATCGCTGAACGAAGTGCCGCACTTGGGGCAGCGCTCCGAATTGCCCCTCGTGAGGGCGGGCATCATGTCGCCGAGGAAGCCGCCGAGGAACTCCGACAGATCAAGTCCGAAGCCCGAGAGCATATCGGAGTAACCTAAATTTTTGGCGCATTCAGCGCAGAGATGGCTCTCCGCCATATCGCCGTTAACTATCTGTTTAATATGTGTAGTGGCTTCATTTTTACCGCAGTTCTGACACAACATTATCTATCATCCTTTCCGTTTGCAGTTAAAAGCATCTGCTTGAATATCGAGGCTCTGACCCCGTCGCGGAGCTGTGCGGGCACGGCTTTGAGGGCATTGTCGCCGAGAGCCGCAAGCATAAGGCGGGCGCTCGGCGCGTCCAACACTCCGCCGTGATGCAGGTTTAGGATATGCGCCCGACAGGTCTGCATATCCGCCGCGTCGCCCACGCAATTGACCGTGTGCATTATCGCAACGGGGGCGTCGAGCCTGACGCGGGTTATCTTAATATATCCGCCGCCGCCCCGCCTGCTCTCGACAATATAGCCCTGCTCGGGCGTGAAGCGGGAGGCGATGACGTAATTAATCTGGCTCGGCACGCAGCCGAGGGTTTGGGCAAGCTCATTCCTCTGGATTTCGGTGGTGCCGCTGCTCTCGAGCATATCCATCAGCAGCCCCGCTATTCTGTTGCTCAAGCTCATAATACCACTTCTTTGCTTTATTTTGACTTTGACTTTCTTTGACCTTTATTTTATTATAGCAAGGTGCCTTCGCAAGGTCAAAGGTCAGAAAAGGTCAAATTGAATTTATTATGCCGATTTATCGCCTTTTTTCTGAATTTTACTTTGAATTTCTCATTTTTTCTCGTTTTTTCATCATTAAGCGCCCGACAAATAATTATTGACTGTACCACGGCTCAATATTATGAATATTCTTGCGTTTCGTCGCTTTTTGTGCTATGATTTCGAGTAGCGACAATTCGGAGGTCGTCAGGATTGAAAGAATCATCTAAAAACGCCGTCCTCGGCATCACGCTGACCCTGCTGGGCGGTATATTCTGGGGCTTCTCGGGCTCCTGCGGTCAGTATCTTTTCACCAATTGCGGCGTTACGCCGCGGTGGCTCGTCCCGATAAGAATGATCTCGACGGGCGCTATCCTGCTCGGCGGGGCGGCGGTTAAAAACAAAAAGAAAATATTTGACCTTTGGCGAAACGGGCGCAGAGCCGTGCGTATGCTTGCATTCACGCTCTTCGGGCTTGTGATGTGCCAATTCGCATATTTTAAGGCAATAGAGCTGTCGAACGCAGGCGTTGCGACGGTGCTGCAATATCTTTCCCCCGCTATGATACTCGTTTACACCTGCGTAAAATGCAGAAAAAAGCCGACCGCGGCGGAGGCAATATCCATCCTGCTTGCGATCGGCGGCACATTCCTCATTGCAACGGGCGGCGACGTCGGCGGGCTCGCCCTCTCGCTCCCCGCTCTGCTGTGGGGGCTTGCGGCGGGGGTGTTCCTCGTTTGCTATTCGCTGATACCCGTACCTCTGGTCAGGGAATATGACACGCCCACCGTGCTCGGCTGGGGAATGCTGCTCGGCGGGCTTGTGCTGCTGCCCGTATTCCGTCCGTGGGAGATAAATCCGCAGGCGAGCCTCGAGCTTTTCGGCGCTCTCGGCGGCATAATAATCCTCGGCACGGTGCTGGCGTACAGCTTCTATCTTGAGGGCATCCGCCGCATCGGCGCAACGAGGGCGAGCGTTATCTCGAGCATCGAGCCCGTCTCCGCCACGGTCATATCCGCCGTATGGCTCGGCACGGGATTCACCCTGACCGATATAATCGGCTTTGCAATGATAATCTCAACGATATTTATAATCTCACTTTTCCCGAGAAAGGACTGATGATATGTCTTCGCCGCTTGCCGACAGGCTCCGCCCAAAGACTCTCGACGAAATGGTGGGGCAGACCCATTTGCTTGCCCCGGGCAAGCCCCTACGCAATATAATCGAATCCGGCGAGCTGCCGAACATGGTCTTTTACGGCCCTCCCGGTGTCGGCAAGACCACTTTGGCGAGCATAATCGCAAAGCAGACCGACCGCCACCTCGTGCGCCTGAACGGCACGACGGCGGGCACGGGCGATATCAAGGAGGTAGTCGCCCAGCTCGACACCCTCGTTGCCCGCAACGGCATTCTGCTCTTTCTCGACGAGATACAATACTTCAACAAAAAACAGCAGCAGACGCTGCTTGAGCATATCGAGAGCGGGGCGATAACGCTCATCGCCTCGACCACGGAGAACCCGTATTTCTATGTTTACAGCGCTATTCTCAGCCGCTCGACGGTCTTCGAATTCAAGAGTGTGACCCCCGCCGAGACGGAGAAGGCGGTGAAGCGGGCCTTTGCCCGCCTTGCCGAGGAGAGGCACGAGGAATTCTCGATAGAGGACGGCGTTTGCTCCCATATCGCCACCGCCAGCGCGGGCGACGTCCGCAAGGCGCTGAACAGCGTTGAATTATGCGTGCTCTCGGCGAACACCGAGGACGGCAAGCGCCTGATAACGCTTGAGAACGCCAAGGAACTGACCCAGAAGAGCGCCATGCGCTACGACAGGGACGGCGACGAGCACTACGACATCATCTCCGCCTATCAGAAGTCTATGAGAGGCTCCGACCCGGACGCGGCGGTGCATTATCTCGCACGGCTGCTTGAGGCGGGCGACCTGCCCTCGGCGTGCCGCAGGCTGATGGTCTGCGCCAGCGAGGATGTGGGGCTTGCCTACCCTCAGATAATCCCGATAGTCAAGGCCGCCGTTGACGCCGCAATGATGCTCGGCCTGCCTGAGGCGAGGATCCCCCTTGCCGACGCGGTGATACTCGTTGCGACCAGCCCAAAATCCAACAGCGCCTACAGCGCGATAAACGCCGCCACCGCCGATGTGAAGGCGGGAAGGACGGGTCCCGTGCCGAGGCAGCTTCAGAATATGCACTATGACGGCGAGGATAACCCGAACAAGGGTCAATTCTACAAATACGCCCACGAATACGAGAACCATTGGGTCGATCAGCAGTATCTGCCCGACGCCATCAAGAACCGCCGCTATTATGAATTCGGCGATAACAAAAACGAGCGCGCCGCAGCGGAATATTGGGCACGCATCAAAAAGAAGAGATAAAAAAAGAGCAGGAATTCAATCCTGCTCCTTTATTTTTGCCCACCGCTTGCTTTTCGGTGGGCAAACGGTGGACAAAACAGTTAATTTTACGATTTTTATCGGTTTCGGCGGGCAGATCAGAGTCTTTTACAAAACCCGAAAAGCCTTGAAATTACGCGTTTTTCATAGCCTCTTCAACTGCGACTGCACAAGCGACGGTGGCGCCGACCATGGGGTTGTTGCCCATGCCGATAAGACCCATCATCTCAACGTGTGCGGGGACTGAAGAGGAGCCGGCGAACTGAGCGTCGGAGTGCATTCTGCCCATGGTGTCGGTCATGCCGTATGAGGACGGGCCGGCTGCCATGTTGTCGGGATGCAGAGTTCTGCCGGTGCCGCCGCCGGAAGCGACGGAGAAGTATTTAACGCCGTTCTCGACGCACCACTTCTTATAAGTGCCTGCGACGGGATGCTGGAATCTGGTGGGGTTGGTGGAGTTGCCGGTGATCGAAACGCCGACGTTCTCGAGCTTCATGATGGCAACGCCTTCGGGGACGTTGTCAGCGCCGTAGCACTTGACGTCCGCTCTCGGGCCGTTTGAATATGCCTTCTGCTCGGTGACGGTGACGGTCTCGGTATAGGGGTCAAACTCGGTCTTGCAGTAGGTGAAGCCGTTGATCCTGGAGATTATCATTGCAGCGTCCTTACCAAGGCCGTTGAGGATAACTCTGAGGGGCTTATTTCTGACCTTGTTTGCGTTAAGAGCGATCTTGATTGCGCCCTCTGCGGCGGCGAAGGATTCGTGACCCGCGAGGAAGCAGAAGCACTCGGTCTCCTCAGAGAGGAGCATTTTGCCGAGGTTGCCGTGGCCGAGGCCGACCTTTCTGTTATCGGCGACGGAGCCGGGGATACAGAAGGACTGAAGGCCGATGCCGATAGCGGCAGCAGCGTCGGCAGCCTTGGTGCAGCCGCTCTTGATAGCGATGGCGCAGCCGACGGTGTAAGCCCAGACAGCGTTCTCAAAGCAGATGGGCTGGGTCTCTCTCACTATCTTGTCGCAATCGACGCCCTTAGCAAGAGTGATTTCTTTGCATTCTTCGATGGAAGAGATGCCGTACTCGGCGAGGACAGAGTTGATCTTATCTACTCGTCTTTCGTAGCTTTCAAATAATGCCATTTTAATTTACCTCCTCTTACTGATTATTCTTTTCTGGGGTCGATATACTTAGCGGCGTCATTAAATCTGCCGTATGTGCCGATAGCCTTGTTGTATGCGTCGTTGGGGGTGTCGCCCTTCTTGATGAAGTCGGTCATCTTGCCGAGGGAAACGAACTCGTAGCCGATAACCTGATCGTCGGAGTCGAGAGCAAGTCTGGTGACGTAGCCCTCAGCCATCTCAAGGTAACGCACGCCCTTGACCTTGGTGCCGTACATGGTGCCGACCTGTGAACGCAGACCCTTGCCGAGATCCTCAAGACCTGCGCCGACGGACAGACCGTCATCCGAGAAGGCGGACTGGGAGCGGCCGTAGACTATCTGGAGGAAGAGCTCGCGCATAGCGGTGTTGATGGCGTCGCAGACGAGGTCGGTGTTGAGAGCCTCAAGGATGGTCTTGCCGGGGAGGATCTCAGCGGCCATAGCGGCGGAGTGAGTCATGCCCGAGCAGCCGATGGTCTCAACGAGAGCTTCTTCGATGATGCCCTCTTTGATATTGAGCGAGAGCTTGCAGGCGCCCTGCTGAGGTGCGCACCAGCCCACACCGTGAGTGAAACCGGAAATATCCTTGATCTCATAAGCCTTGACCCATTTGCCCTCCTCGGGGATGGGAGCGGGGCCGTGATTGGGGCCCTTGGCTACGCAACACATTTCCTGAACTTCTCTGGAATAGTTGATCATATTACTTCTCCTTACTTATAAAAATCGTTCCGAACGGCGGATATCCGACAAACACCGAGCTCTCCGCCGAAAAACCGCTTATATTATAATAAACCAAAAGCGGCATAATATCAATTGTGATTTTGCACAACTTGAAATATTTTATTGCAAAAATCTCTTGTTAGTGTGGATTATTTTGCCTTCTTTTTGAGCATCGGAGCAAAATCCTTGCGATAGATTATGACCGCGCCGAGGACGGAGGCGACTATCGTGACGAACATGAGAGTGCCTGCGGGCAGGGTGGGTACGAATACAAGCACGACGACGCCGGTGATGATGGGGGCGAATGCGAGCCTCCAATGCTTGACGAAGTAGCTCGCGCCGAGTGCGCCGAAGAGTGCGGGAAGCACCTGCTCAAACGCGGGCTTGAATATCGAGCCGTCCGCGGTGATGAGCGGGAGCACGGGCGAGAATGCGATAACGCCGACGGCGATGATGACCGTGGTGGTTATCGAGGAAACGCCTACCGCGATGGTTGAGATAACTTCTCCCTCGTCGGTGTTGGGGCGAACTCCCGCACTCTCCATTGCGTTAAGACCGCAGGGGAGCTTGAGGTTGGGGATATTGCCCGTGACAAAGCTGAGGTATGTTGCGCCTGCGCCGAGCATGGGCACATAGGTGAATATCTCGATAAGCGCGACCGGCCAATAGAGCGGGATGAGCTTGAGCATAGCCGAGCCGAGAGCCTTGAGGTTTGGGCCGACATCGAGGTAAAGGCAGAATGCGGCAGGCACGCAAAGGAGCACGAGCAGCGCCCCGATATCCCAGATAACGCCGCATCTGTGTATCATATCATAATAATTAGATTGTTTTTTCATGCCTGTCACCTCCACACAAAGTTAGCGATATCTGCGGGCACGACCGCCGAGATAAGCATTGCCGAGCCCATGCCGATGAACATACTCAGCGGCATTGCGAACTGCTCGAGCTTGTCGAGCTTGAATTTGGTGCAGATCTTGCTGAGGATGAGCATAGACGCCATTGAAATGACAAGCACGCTGACCGACATAACGCCGGCGTTGCCCTTGCCGTCCTTATTGGTGCCGTCGATCGCTCTGGCTATGAAAGCGGACATGATGCCGATGAAGGCGGCTGCGGAGATTATGTCGCCCACCTTGCCGCTGCTCTCGCTCTTATTCATCGCCTTGCCTATCTTGCTTTGCAGCTTTTTGCAGACGAACGGGAGCATGATGAGGCCCGCGACTATACCGAGGGTCATTGCCCAAGTGATGGTGACAAACTGCTGCGGGTCGGTCACTTCGCTGTTGATCGAGCCGCCCATTGCCTCAAGAGCGCTCTGAGCCGCTATCGTCTCGTAAGCGAGGTTGCCGACGACCGAGAGCCTAATCCACGGCAGCACTATGCCCAGCGCATTTGCGAGCACGATGACTGTGACGAGGATCGACAGCGCCGGGGCGATGGTGAAAAGGATGCTCGACACGATCGTATTCTTCATCTTTTCGCCGGAGAGACCGAGCTGCTTGCCCCTCTTCCACGCCTTGACGATGAAGAAGATCGACTGAGCGATAACGAATGCCACGACTCCGAGCGCCACGGCATACATAAATCCGCTCTCTTTAAAGTCCAATGAAATCACTCCTATATTTTTGATGATTAATATTACCACATTCGGGGTGTATAAGTCAAGAATTAGCCGCAGGCTATTTACAATTTCTTTGTAATGCTGTATAATTATTCCGCATCGGAAAAGGAGGGGCGAAAAAATGGCGGAGAAAAGCAAAAATCCTCACGAGCGCCACAGGGAGCGCATCAGGGAGACCTTCCGCAAAACGGGGATAGAGAATATGCCCGAGCATTCGGTGCTCGAGCTGCTGCTCTTCTATTCCGTGCCCCGCAAGGATACCAACGAGCTTGCTCACCGCCTTATCGACACCTTCGGCTCGCTTTCACGGGTGCTGGACGCGCCCTATGAGCGGCTCATGGAGGTCGACGGCATCGGCGACAGCTCCGCATTGCTGCTCTCGAGCATTCCCGCCCTCTGCCGCCGTTATATCGAGGATTCGGCGGGCAAAAAGCTCTCGCTTGCCGAGCCTGAGGACGTGATGAAATACGCCGTCGCCAAATTCTACGGCTGCAAGAGCGAGGTATTCTATCTCATCTGCCTTGACGCAGCGGGCAATCTGATAAACTGCTGCAAGCTCGGCGAAGGCACCTCGGCCGACGTGCTTGTTGACCGCCGCGCCGTGCTCGAAACGGCTTTTCGCAACAACGCGGACACCGTGATATTCGCCCACAATCACCCGGACGGCGTGGCTGCACCGTCAAAGAACGACCTCGACATGACCTCCGACTTCGCAAAGCTGCTCGGCGGTGTTGGCATAAGACTTGCCGACCATATTATCGTTGCTGGCTGTGACAGCATTTCTCTGGCGTCGATACCGAGATTTTCGCTTCTTTTCATGTGAATAATGCGGGTAAATCTATTGCCAAACCTGCAAAACTGTGTTATACTGTATCGGTAATCAAAATTTTTTATGTTAGGAGTAATCAAATGGCTGCTTCAATGTTTCTTAAAATGTATTGCAGAGCCTACCAGGGCGTTTTCAGAGTTGCCGTCAACTTCCTTAATTGGAAGGAGCCCGAGCTTGTCAAGGGCGAGGGCAGCGTCAAGAAGCTCCCGCAGGTAGTCAAGGCAAACGGCCACAACAGCGTGCTTGTCGTCACCGACAAGGGTCTGATGGGTCTCCACCTGCTTGACGGGCTCTTTGAGGGCCTCGACAAGGCGGGCGTCAAATATACCGTCTATGACGGCACACAGCCCAACCCCACCATCGACAACATCGAAGAGGCCAGAAAGCTCTATATCGACAATAACTGCTCGGCAGTCATCGCTTTCGGCGGCGGCTCACCCATGGACTGCGCTAAAGCTGCGGCCGCAAGGATCGCAAGGCCCAATAAGACCGTGCAGCAGATGAGAGGCACCCTCAAGATCCTCAAGAAGCTGCCCACCCTTTACGCCGTGCCCACCACCGCAGGCACAGGCTCGGAGACCACCATTGCCGCAGTCGTCTCCGACCCTAGAACTCACGAGAAATACGCTCTTCAGGATCCCGTCCTGCGTCCGAAATACGCAGTGCTCGACCCCGAGCTTACCATCGGCCTGCCCCCGCACATCACCTCCACCACCGGCATGGACGCCCTGACCCACGCGGTCGAGGCTTATATCGGCCACAGCAACACCAAGGGCACCGCAGAGGCGGCCGAGAAAGCGACCAGACTTATATTTGACAACATACTTACGGCTTACGAGAACGGCAAGGATCTCAAGGTGAGAGAGAATATGCTCGTCGCCTCCTACCTTGCGGGTATCGCCTTCACCAGAGCTTATGTCGGCTACGTCCACGCGATAGCCCACAACCTCGGCGGAATGTACGGCACTCCTCACGGTCTCGCAAACGCAGTCATACTCCCCTATGTCCTCGAGTATTACGGCTCGACCGCTGCGGCTCCCCTTGCGAAGCTCGCCGACATCGCCGGCCTTGAGACAAACGGCATGAACGACGCTCAGAAAGCGGCTCTTTTCATTGAGAAGATCAAGGAATTCAACCGCAAGATGAATATCCCCGAGCATCTTGAGATACTTGAGAAGGATATCCCCACCATCGCAAAGAGAGCGCTCAGAGAGGGCAACCCGCTCTATCCCGTCCCCAAGATCATGGATTATGACGACTGCGTAAGCGTCATCAAGAGGATAGCGAAGTAACTGCATTTGACCCGCCGAGCCTCGGCGGGTCTCTATATTTTCAGATAATCGCGTCAATTTGTCTGCACAATTCCGCCGCAAAGTGTTGAACTTTACGACGTGATATGATTTAATTGTATTGTTACCGTCTTTATATAAGAATCGACATCGGCAGCCGCCGCTGTTGTTCAGCGCAGCCGACCGTCTTTTATATAATATTTGATAGTATAATTATAAAGGAGTGCTTCTAATGAAATTACGCCGAATCATCAGCATCATCCTCGCAGTCTGCCTTATCAGCTCCGCCTGCCTCATTTCGGCAAGCGCCGCCGACACCAAATGGGAGCCGAAAAACGAGCAGCCCTTCATCTTTGTCCACGGCCTTAACGGCTGGGGCGGCGCCGAGGACATCAACGGCATCATGCCCTACTGGGGCGCCACCACGGGCGACCTGATGCATTACCTCCAAAACAAGGGCTATGACTGCTACTCCGCCTCCGTCGGCCCGCTCAACAGCGCATGGGACAGAGCCTGCGAGCTTTACGCTCAGCTCATGGGCGTGACGGTCGATTACGGCGTTGCTCACTCCGCGAAATTCAACCACGAACGCTTCGGCAGGACCTATTATCAGCCGCTCATCCCGAATTGGGGCGAGCTTGACGAGAACGGCAAGCTGCAGCAGATCCACCTCATCGGTCACAGCTTCGGCGGCACCACTATAAGAATGCTCGTCCAGCTGCTCACCGAAGGCTCACCCGAAGAAATGGCGGCGACCGATCCCGAGGATATCTCCGGTCTTTTCACAGGGGGCAAGGGTGACTGGGTCAAGAGCGTCACCACCATCTGCACCCCGCACAACAGCTCCTCCATATATTATCCGATCGTCTATCTCGGCCTTGCCGACCTTGTGCAGTTCGTCAGCTACGCCTATGCCGGTATAATGGGCAGATCCATATTTAACGGCGGTCTTGTCGACTTCCACCTTGAGCAGTTCGGCCTCACCGAGATACCCGGTGTCGGCAGCGCAGACCCGTATTTCAAGGCTCTGCGCCGCGTACTCGCCAACAGGCAGGATTCCTGTCAGTATGACCTCACGCCCGAGGGTTCAATGAAGGTCAACAAAAAGCTCGACATAAACGACGATATCTATTACTTCTCATACGCATTCTCCACCACCAAGGAAGTTCCCCTCATCGGCACTCAGGTTCCCTCGATAAAAACCAACCCTGTCATAGCCCCGCTTGCCTTCGTCATGGGCTTTCTTCAGTTCACCGATCCCATCAACGGCACTGTCTATGACAAAGAATGGCTCGCAAACGACGCCCTTGTCAACACCGAGAGCGCCAAATTCCCGCTGGACGAGCCTCACACCGACTACGACAGCAACAATATAAATACAGGCGTTTGGAACGTCATGCCCGTCCAGGAGGGCGACCACGGCACGGCAATAGGTCTGTTTGCTGATGAAGAAAAAACGCACAGCTTCTACATAGACCTTTGCGAAATGCTCAACGCGCTCCCCGACAGGCATCAAGCAGTATAAGGAGAGAGTAAAATTGAATTACAACACAGTCATCATCGGCGCAGGCCCCGCCGGTATCTTCACCGCCCTTGAAATGCTCCGTAAGGGCAGCAAGCAGAAGATACTTATCGTCGAGAAAGGCAAGGCGGTCGAGGATCGTCAGTGTCCCAAGGCCAAGGTAGGCCACTGCGTCAGCTGCAAGCCCTATTGCCATATAACCACCGGATTCTCCGGCGCAGGCGCTTTCTCGGACGGCAAGCTTTCGCTCAGCTACGAGGTCGGCGGCGATCTGCCGTCGCTTATTGGTGAGAATGTCGCTCAGGAGGCTATCGACTACACCGACAAGATCTATCTTGAATTCGGCGCAGACGAAAAGATTGAGGGCGTCAGCGACCCCGAGGCGGTCAAGGAGATAAGGAAGAGAGCAATTCAGACCGGTTTGAAGCTCGTCGACTGCCCCATCCGCCACCTCGGCACCGAGAAGGCAAGGGATCTTTACTACGCCATCGAGCAGTATCTGCTCAAAAACGGCGTTGAGATGATGTTCGGCTTCGAGTGCCTTGACGTTATCATGGAGGGCAGCACCTGCAAGGGCGTATGCATCACCAACGGCAAGGTCGATTATGAGGTGTACGCCGACAATACCGTTATCGCCGCCGGCAGGAGAGGCGCCGACTGGCTCGAAGCAAAGTGTGCCGAGCACAATATCGCCCACCAGCCCGGCACGGTCGATATCGGCGTCAGGGTCGAGGTACGCAACGAGATAATGGAGACGATAAACGAGGTGCTTTACGAATCAAAGCTCATCGGCTATCCCCTCCCGTTCAAGAATAAGGTTCGTACCTTCTGCCAGAATCCCGGCGGATTCGTCAGCCAGGAGAATTACGACAACGACCTCGCCGTCGTCAACGGTCATTCATATAAGGATCTCAAATCCGACAACACCAACCTCGCTATCCTATGCTCGCACAACTTCAACGAGCCGTTCAATCAGCCCATTTCCTACGCTCAGAAGGTAGGCGAGCTGACGAATATGCTCGGCGCGGGTCACATTCTCGTGCAGCGCTTCGGCGATATACTCGACGGCAAGCGCACCTGGCAGAAGGAGCTTTCTCAGAGCAACGTGCGCCCGACGCTCGTTGACGCCGTCGCGGGCGATATCACCGCCGCCATGCCCTACAGAGCGATGATGAATATCATCAACTTCATCCAGGCGGTCGACCATGTCGTGCCCGGCTTCGCTTCGAGAGAGACTCTGCTCTATTCCCCCGAGCTGAAATTCTACAGCAACAGGGTCAAAATGGATAAGGACTTCAACACAAGCGTTGCGGGTCTCCACTGCCTCGGCGACTCCAGCGGCTGGACAAGAGGTCTGATGATGGCCTCCGTCATGGGCGTGCTCATGGGCAGGCATCTTGCCGAAAAAGGCTGATAATCAATTTCATAAATATGCTGCCTGACACAAAGGGTTTTTGCCCTGACTGAAAGGTGCGGTAATTCGTTTGATACGCAAAAGCTGTACCTTTCTGTGCAAAGGTACAGCTTTTATTATTAGGAGGTAATTTAATGCAAACAAGAGTAGCTGTCATGTCCGCAATAGTGGAGAATACCGACTCGGTCGAGAAGCTCAACGAGCTGCTGCATCAATACGGCGAATTCATCATCGGCAGAATGGGTCTGCCCTACAAGACGAGAAAGATAAACATCGTCTCGATAGCCCTCGACGCGCCGCAGGATACGATATCCTCTCTCGCCGGCAAGCTCGGCAACCTGCCCGGAGTGAGCGTCAAGACCGCCTATTCCAACGTGAGCAGCGATGAATGAGCTGCTCCTAAGGCTTAGCCGCACACATTCGCTCACGCTCGGGGAATACGAGCGTCTGATAGTCGAGCGCAGCCCCCGCCTCGCCGAGGAAGCTGCCGCCCTTGCGCTCGAAGCACGCCGCGGCGTCTACGGCGACAGGGTCTATATCCGCGGGCTTATCGAGGTCGGCAATTATTGCCGCAACGACTGCCTATACTGCGGCATCCGCCGCTCAAACAGCCGCTGCGAACGCTATATCCTTACCGAGGAGGAGATATACGCCTGCTGCCGCGAGGGGTATTCGCTCGGCTTTCGCACCTTTGTGCTCCAGGGCGGCGAGGGGATATTCCCCGCTGACAAGGTCTGCCGCATCGTCGCACGGATAAAGCGTGAATTCCCCGACTGCGCCGTTACGCTGTCTCTCGGCGAATTCCCCCGTGAGGAATATCAAAGAATGTTCGACTCGGGCGCAGATCGCTATCTGTTGCGGCACGAAACGGCGGACAAAGCGCATTACGAGCGCCTGCACCCGCCCGAAATGTCATTTGATAATCGAATGCGCTGCCTGCGCGACCTTCGGGATATCGGCTATCAGGTCGGCTGCGGCTTCATGGTCGGCTCGCCGTTCCAAACCGCCGCAACGCTTGCAAAGGATCTCAAATTCATTGAGGAATTCTCGCCCGATATGTGCGGCGTCGGGCCGTTTATCCCGCAAAAGGACACGCCCTTCGGCGACCTGCCCTCGGGCACGGCGGAGCTGACGGTCTATCTGCTCTCGCTGATACGGCTGATAAAGCCGAATATCCTGCTGCCCGCCACAACGGCGCTCGGCACAATAGACCCGCTCGGGCGCGAGAAAGGGATATCCGCCGGCGCGAACGTAGTCATGCCGAATCTCTCCCCCGTCAGCGTGCGGCGGAAATATGCGCTGTATGACAACAAAATATGCACGGGCGACGAATCGGCGCAATGCAAAAGCCGCCTTGCCGAGCGCATAAGCTCCGTCGGCTGCGAGATCGTGACCGACCGAGGCGATATAATCAAATAAAAAATCTTATCTGACGGAAAGAGCCATCTGACCGCAAGAAAGGAAAATCATATGTCAATCTACAACCCCAAATCAATGAAGGCGGAGGAATTCATAAACGACGTCGAGATCAGAGAGACCATCGCCTACGCACAGGCAAATAAAAACAATGTCGAGCTTATCGACTCCCTGCTTGAGAAAGCCCGCCCCGTCAAAAACGGCAGCGGCGTCACCTGCGCAGGTCTAAGCCACCGCGAGGCGGCGGTGCTGCTCGCCTGCGAGATACCCGAGAAGGTCGAGGAGATGTATAAGCTCGCAAACGAGATAAAGCTGGCATTCTACGGCAACAGGATAGTCATGTTTGCGCCGCTGTATCTCTCCAACTACTGCGTGAACGGCTGCGTTTATTGCCCGTATCACATGAAAAACAAGCATATTGCAAGGATAAAGCTCACCCAGGAGCAGGTCAGAGCCGAGGTAATAGCCCTACAGGATATGGGGCACAAGCGCCTTGCCATCGAGGCAGGCGAGGATCCCGTCAATAACCCGATAGAATACATTCTCGACTGCATCAGGACGATATACTCCGTCCACCACAAAAACGGCGATATCCGCAGGGTGAATGTCAACATTGCCGCCACCACGGTCGAGAACTACCGCAAGCTGAAAGAGGCGGGCATCGGCACATACATTCTCTTTCAGGAGACTTACAACAAAAAAAGCTACCTCGAGCTGCACCCGACAGGGCCGAAGCACGACTATGACTACCACACCGAGGCAATGGACAGAGCCATGGAGGGCGGCATAGACGACGTCGGTCTGGGCGTTCTCTTCGGGCTCGAGGGTTATCAATATGAGTTTGCGGGGCTGCTCATGCACGCCGAGCATCTTGAAGCCGTCCACGGCGTGGGGCCGCACACGATAAGCGTGCCGAGGGTCAAGCACGCCGACGATATCGACCCCGACGTATTCGACAACGGCATATCGGACGACCTTTTTGCCAAGATAATCGCCTGCATCCGCATCGCCGTGCCCTACACAGGCATGATAATCTCCACCCGCGAGAGCGAGCAGGTCAGGGGCAGGGCGCTTGAATACGGCATTTCACAGATAAGCGGTGCCTCACGCACCTCCGTCGGCGGCTACACCGAGGAGGAGCGCCCGCACGATTCCGAGCAATTCGACGTCTCCGACCAGCGCACTCTCGACGAGGTGGTCAGATGGCTCATGGAGAAGGATCATATCCCGTCATTCTGCACCGCCTGCTACAGAGAGGGGCGCACGGGCGACCGCTTTATGAGCCTGTGCAAAAACGGCCAGATCCTCAACTGCTGCCACCCGAACGCCCTTATGACCCTGACGGAGTACCTTGTGGACTACGCCTCAGAGGAGACAAAGAAAGTCGGCTTCGAGCTGATAGAGCGCGAGCTCAAAAAGATACCCAAGGATAAGGTCAGGCAGATCGCGGCTCAGAACATAGAGGCCATCAAGGCCTCCGACCGCAGAGATTTCAGATTTTGACGAGGTGAAAATATGGGACTTAACGACAGAGTATCCGCCGAGAGGATTCACATCGGCTTTTTCGGGCTTCGCAACGCAGGCAAATCGAGCGTTGTCAACGCCGTCACGGGTCAGAAGCTCTCGCTCGTCTCCGATATAAAGGGCACGACGACCGACCCCGTGCAGAAGGCAATGGAGCTGCTGCCGCTCGGCCCCGTTGTGATAATCGACACGCCGGGCATTGACGATGAGGGCATCCTCGGCGAGATGAGGGTTAAGCGGGCTAAGCAGGTGCTCGGCAAGACGGATATCGCAGTGCTCGTCACGGATTCATCGAGAGAATTGCAGCCCGCCGAAAAGGAGCTTTGCGAGCTTTTTAAAGCGCGAAACATACCGTATATCATCGCATTCAACAAGTGCGACCTGCTGCCCGAGCTGCCGAAAGCGCCCGAGGGCGGGATCTATGTCAGCGCCGCAGACGGCACGAATATCTATGAGCTGAAAGAGATGATAGGCAGGCTCGCCGCCCGTGCGGAGCAGCCGAAGCAGCTCATCGGCGACCTGATAAGCGAGGGCGACCTGATAATTCTCGTCACGCCCATCGACGGCTCGGCGCCAAAGGGGCGCATGATCCTGCCGCAGCAGCAGATGATAAGAGATATCCTCGATAACGCCGCATTCTGCGTCGTGACCCAAGTGCCGCAGCTCCCCGCCGTGCTCGCAACAGTCGGAAAAGCGCCGAGAATGGTAGTCACCGATTCGCAGGCGTTCGGCGAGGTCAGACGCATAGTGCCGGAGGATATCCCGCTGACCTCGTTTTCGATACTTTTTGCCCGCTATAAAGGCGAGCTGCGCAGCCTCGTGCATGGGGCGGCGGCGCTCGACAGGCTGAACGACGGCGACACCGTGCTAATCTCCGAGGGCTGCACCCACCACCGCCAATGCGGCGATATCGGCACGGTCAAGCTGCCCGCATGGCTCGGCAAATACACGGGCAAGACGCTGAATTTTGAATTCACCTCGGGCGGCGAATTCCCCGGCGAGCTTTCAAAATACGCCCTTGTGATTCATTGCGGCGGCTGTATGCTGAACGGGCGCGAGATGCTCTCACGCCTCGAAAGAGCCGAAACAGACGGCACTCCGATGACGAATTACGGCGTGGCGATAGCGCAAATGCACGGCATCCTGCGCCGCTCCCTCGGCATCTTCCCCGCATTGCTTGAAGAGCTGAATTGTTGACCGTATGAATGCAAACGCCCCCGCCTTTTCGGCGGGGGCTTGGACTTGTCTGATAGCTTGCAGTTAAAATCACCTCCCATTTAGGGGCGCCGAACACCACAGCAGTTGGCTTGCAGTTATGGACTCCTTTTGAAGGGAGCTGTCGCGGAGCGACTGAGGATTGTCGGGTAATGTTAAAAGTAAATTATTGTTGATAATATAAGAAAATAATCTAAGTCCAATCGTAGGGGACGATGTCCTCGGCATCCCATGAGCAAAACCGAAGTGTAAATATAATAACGTTAGGGGCGAACTGTGTTCGCCCGCATAAAACTGTCAAGCCCGCGAGACGGATGAGGTGTGCGTAGGCGGAATACTTATTTTTCAACAAAACTCCCTCCGTCCCACGGACAGCTCCCTCAGGAGGGAGCCTAAGAGGCGGGCGACAGTTTCATATTATAGTGCTGTGCAAATTCCGGCGGGCGAACGCAGTTCGCCCCTACCGTTGTAAAACCGATTTTTTATTGTAACTCTCAGGACGTCGAAAACTCAGAAATTGTTTAAAAAGGAACGAGCCTTCCCGAAAGGGAAGGCTCTCTTTTAAGCATAAATATAGGTAAGCTTATGCTTCTTCCTGCTGTTTCTTTGCGAAGCACTCGCTGCAATAAACAGGTCTGTCCTCACGCGGCTTAAAGGGAACTTTAGCAACTCCACCGCAGGAATCACAGGTAGCCTCAAACCACTCACGCTCTCCGCGGGTAGCGTTCTTGCGTGCGTCGCGGCAAGCCTTGCAGCGCTGGGGCTCGTTTACGAAACCTTTCTCGGCGTAGAACTCCTGTTCACCGGCCGTGAAAACGAATTCGTTTCCGCATTCCTTGCAGATGAGAGTTTTGTCTTCGTACATGATAGTTAACCTCGCTTGAAAAAATTTTTCGCCCTTGGGCGGAATCGCACCGCCACCTTTGATGAACAACGCTCTGCTTTAAGCTACGGGGGCATATTAAGCTCTGAGAGCCATTTTACAGCTTTGAGCGTATCTTTTTACGTATACGCTGCACGGCATTATCGACTGACTTTGCGCTCGTGCCGAGGAGCTCGGCGATCTGGGCATAGCTCTTCTCCTCCAGCATGAGGTCGAGCACTCGGCGCTCATAGACCGAAAGGGCGCTGTCCACTATCCGCCACAGCTTCGCGGGGGCGGCCGCTTCGTCGATAATATTTTCGGGATTTGAGGCGTGGTCGGTAAGCTGCTCATCGTCAATGGGCACTGCACCGGTCAGCGGGGAATTCGCCGCGCTGTTATTCCTGTTGAACGCATTTATCATGCGGTTCTTGATACAGACCGAGGCGTAGGCCTTGAACGGCACGCCCTTGGACGGGTCAAACTTCTTGACCGCCTCGAGGAAGCCGAGCATACCCTCCTGCACCAGATCCTCATCGGAGATACGCACCTGAGCGAAACCGGCCGCCTTTGCCTTGGCAATGGGCATGACGGTAGCAATGAGCATTGCCATGGCCTCGTCGTTGCCAGCCGCAGCGAGCGACGCAAGCTCATTTTCATCCATATCTCTCAGAGCGTTTTCCGGCATTGCTGAACCTCTCAAAATCCTCTTACGAATAATAATAAGCTAATTTTTGAATTTTGTCAACAACTTTTTTGCCGTTTGGTTAAAATATTTTTGTTAATAGTGACAAATATTTTTTATATCCCAATATATTGTGCTTTATTCGCCGGAAAATCCTATTCCTCTCGATGCCGCAGCCCCGCAATTCATCAGTGAAGCCCTCGTTACGGAGCGCTTGCCGTATTTTGCGCGTATGCCGTCAACGCTCGTTTCGAGCCGCTCGAGCTTCATCGCCTTCTTGTAGTCGTATTCAAATGAGAGCTGCACGCATTCGCTGTCGCTCATCAGCTCGCAGGCTCTTATACCAATCGAGCGCACCTGCCGCTGCCACTTCCAGCTCCGCCTGAAAAGCTCCATGCCTACGGTGGCAAGCTCGCTCGCAAGGCGGGTAGGATACCCCCCCCGACGCACGCAAAAAAATACGGATCACAGTGCAAAACAGCTTTTTCCGCTCTTGTCATTTTCGAATTTATTTATAGAACATTTGTTCTATAGATATTTTAGCCCTTTTCTTTAGATTTGTCAAGAGGTAATTTTTTAACCCGGCATAAATGCGGGATGCGCTTTTAAAATATAATCGGGGGGCGATAAAAACGGACGAAAAAACACGCACGCTCTGGCGTGTGACGGCGGTTTTGGCGGTGGAGCTTGCACTTTTGGCGCTCATCGTGTCGCTCACGGGCGGCCGGGCGCTCGCAATGTGCCTCGGGTGCAGCGGCGAGCGTGTGGCGGCGGTGCAGCGGCAGCTCGGGCGGCTCGGGCTTTATGACGGCGAGATAAGCGGGCTTTACGACCTCGGCACACGGCGCGGAGTTAAAAATTTCCAGAGGGAACACGGCCTTGACCCGAGCGGAGAGGCAAACGGCAGGACCGCAGCCGTTCTCGGGCTGAGCACGGCGAACTGCGAATGCTTCGGCGGCGAAACGGAGCTGCTTGCCCGATATATCCAGCTGCGGCACGGCGCATACGGGCTGCCGGGTATGCTCGCCTTCGCGCGGCAGACCCTCGAGGAGCAGCCGTCGCTTGCCGCTATCGTCGGGAGCGAGCCGAGGCTTTGGCGGGAGCTGCTTGCGGCCGAGCCGACCTCGCAGGCATACGAAGCGGCGTTTGAAGCGCTGAGCGAAAGATAAAACGGCGGTTCAGAGCGAACCGCCGCTTTAATTTTACATTAAAAAGTTTTTCACAAGCCCGACCGCGAGGCTGACCGCGCCGCAAACGACCATTACGAGTATCGGATTCAGCTTGAATTTACGCAGCGCAAAGAACGCCGCCGCAAAGAGAATAAGCCCAAGCCATTGGATATTTGAAACGCTTATCACTCCCGAGGCAAAAACGACGTTTATCAGTATCGTCAGCCCGGCCGAAGCTATGAGAGCCACCACAGCGGGGCGCAGGCTGCCGAGCACATTCTGCACAACGGAAACGCTCCTGTACTTCATATAGACGAGAGCAAGCAGCGAAACAATGACGCACGAGGGCAGTATGCACCCGAGGGTAGCCACAACGGCGCCCGCAACGCCCGCTATCCTGACCCCGACAAAGGTTGCGGAGTTGACGGCTATCGGGCCGGGGGTCATCTCGGCGATCGTGATAAGATCGGTGAATTCGCTCATGGTGAGCCAGCCGTATTTCTCGACAACGCTGCTTTGGATTATCGGCATGGCCGCGTATCCGCCGCCCACGCTGAAGAGACCGACCTGGAGAAAGCTGAGAAAAAGCTCAAGATATATCATTGCGCTTCCTCCTGACGAACTTGATACATTCTATAATAATGCCGACCGCGGCGCAGGCGAGGATGATGATTATCACATTCACGCCGAAGAAGAATGTGGCGGCGAAAGCGGCTATCATCACGATGATATGCACCGCCGACCGCCCCGTAACGACCTTTTTGCCGAGCGAAAAGACCACGTCGAGTATCACGGCAGCAACTCCTGCCTGCATCCCCTTGAGGACGAGGGCGACATATTCGTTGCTTGCGAACGCGGAGTAAAAGAGCGAGATAACCGAGAGTATCACCATCGGCGGGATGACCGTACCGAGCACGGCGACAAGCATACCGATGAAGCCCGCCACGCGCCAGCCGACGAGGATAGCGGCATTGACCGCGATAGCCCCCGGGGAGGACTGCGCTATGGCGGTCATGTCGAGCATCTCCTGCTCGTCTATCCAGTGCAGCTCATCGACGAATTTTTTCTTCATAAACGTCACAATGACAAATCCGCCGCCGAACGTAAACGAGCTGATATATAAAGTTGAGAGAAAGAGCCTCAGCAGCTTGCGGCCGCGGCTCATCTCTTTTTTATCCTGCGGCATAATTTTCCCTCCATCGACTTTATTATAGCACTTGCAATCGGATATGTAAAATGTTATTATGAATATAGCAGTAATTTTTTATCATCAAGCGACCGTTCGTAAGGAGGAAAACGAATGAAAAACACCGTTTCCGTATCCAAGCAGGAGCGCAGAAATCTTATCGCTTTCCCTATAGCGACCGTGGGCAGGGATATGTGCAGCCAATTTTTCTCGCTCTCGGTGCTGAATTTCATTCTCTTCACCAAAAATCTGACCGTGGAGCAGTTCTCGGCGGTCAGCGCGATCATCGTGGCGGCAAGGGTCTTTGACGCCTTCAACGACCCGATAATGGGCACGATAATCGACCGCACCCACACCAAGATAGGCAAATTCAAGCCGTGGATGATCGCGGGCGTTATCACGACCTCGATGGTGGTGTTCGCCGCATTCGTCAACAATCTGACGGGCTGGCGCTTCGTCGGCTTCTTCGGCTTCATCTACTTCATGTTCAGCATCTGCTTCACGATGAACGACATATCCTACTGGGGCATGATACCCGCGCTGAGCAGCAACCCCGAGAGCCGCAACCGCTTCACCTCACGCACGATGTTTTTCTCCGGCATGGGCGCCGCCTTTGTGACCGTGCTCGTGCCGATGCTCACGGCAGGCGACCATGTTATCGGCGGCAACGCCGTCACCGCCTACCGCACCCTCGCCGTCGTCGCCTGCCTTGCGCCCGTGACGATGCTCTCGGCCTTCATCTTCGTGCGCGAGAACCGCGAGGATAGCGGCAAAAAGAAGGAGAACGTCTCGCTCGGCAAGATATTCAAGACCATATTCCGCAACGACCAGCTCAAATGGGTGGCGCTCGTCTTTGTCTGCCAGCAGATCGGCAGCGCGCTGATATCAAACGGCCTCGGCTCGACCTACATATATCTTGAATTCGGCTACAACGGCACGCTCGCAACGCTCTTCACCGTTATCGGCATGTCGACCACGGTGTTCCTCATGCTCTTCTACCCCGCCATTGCAAAGAAGCATTCAAGAAATTCGCTGATAAAGGTGTCGGCGGCGGCCGTCACAGCGGGCTACCTCTTTGTGCTCGCGGCGGGTCTGTTTGCGCCGCACGCCTCAATGCTCAAATACGGGCTTATCGTATCGGGCTTTGCGGTCGCGAATTTCGGCTCGTACTGCATTTATCTGATAATGAATATTTCCATTTCCAACACGGTGGAATACAACGAATATAAATTCGGCATCAGGGAGGAGGGCATCATCTCCTCGGTGCGTCCGTTCCTGACGAAGCTCGGCAACGCCGTGGCGCTCATGCTCATCTCGCTCTTCTATCTGCTCACGGGCGTTACGACCTACACCAACCGCATCTCGGAGCTTGAGAATCAGGCCTCTCAGGGGCTTGTCACCGCCGACGAAAAGCTGCGGCTGATAACCGAGGCGCTTGCGGGCGTCACCCGCAGCGAAACCACGGGGCTGCTGCTCGCAATGACGCTTATCCCGCTCGGCACGGCGCTCTTCGCCTGCTTCCTCTACCTCAAAAAATACAAGATCACCGAGGAGAAATATCTCGAGATCCTCGGCGAGCTTGAAGAAAACAAAGCCGAAGTGACCGCCGATTAAATCAAAGCGGTCGTGAAACAATTAACCGGCGCGGTCGATAATGACCGCGCCGATTTTGTCTGTAGGGAAGCCTGTATGAAGTCGGCAATAACCTAAATGTCAGAATCGCACGTCTTAAAGCGCCATTGTGTAAAATGGAGCTGTCGCCGTCAGGCTGATTGAGGGGTTGACTTATTATGATTGGATAATTTATTGAATTGTTGTTCGCCTCTTGGGCTCCCTCCTGAGGGAGCTGTCCGTAGGACTGAGGGAGTATTGCAGAAAAAAGCACTCCGCCTGCGGCACACCTCATCCGTCTCGCAAGCTCGTCGGTTTCACCCTCAAGGCAACTTTACGTTCTTTAACGATATTGTATCAAATCTATATTTAAATTTGCAATTGCTGTTGATATTTACAAGCATATATGATATATTGTTTTTACTGAAAATCATATCAACAACGAGGAGTTGATCAATTTGAAAACGGCTGACAGGCACCGTGTGCAAAACGCGATTTTGGCAGTCACCTGCGTGGTCTATACCGTCTTGCTGCTGCAAGCGCTGTTTTTTAAGCTGGTCTCGCCGGGCGAGCTTTTTGATATCGGCGGCAGGGTGCGTGCATTTAATTTCATCCCGTTCGGCAGCTCGGAATACATCTACGCAATTAAAAAGGATGTTATTATCAACACGATGCTTTTCGCCCCGCTCGGCTTCATGCTCGCCATGCGAAGCAAGGGCAAGCGCCGCCGTCCGCTGCTACTGATCGCCGCATTTGCGATAAGCGTTTGCGCCGAGGCGCTGCAATACCTGCTCGCAGTCGGGGTCGCGGACATAACCGACGTCATCTGCAACACCGTCGGAGCCGCGCTCGGCTTCGCCCTCTATGACATCTCATCCAAGCTCGCCAAAGGCTCCGAGAAGCTCGACAGTGTTTATTACACCGCCATGCTTTGCGTATGCTGCATCGTGCTCGCCTGCTTCATCGTGGGCAATTGGCATAGGCTGACACACTGAAACACATTAAAAATTGCCGCCTCGGTCAAACCGAAGCGGCTTAATTTATTTCACCGTGTAGCCCTTGGCTTCAACGACGGCTTTGAGCGCATCATCGGAGATATCGGCGTTCAGCGTTACCTTCGCCGTGCCGCTCTCGTGGCTGACCTCGGCTGAAGTGACCTGCGGCAGCTCCTCGAGTGCCTTCTTGACCGTCGCCTCGCAATGACCGCACATCATTCCCTCGATTTTAAGCGTTTTTTCCATAGTCTTCTTTTCCTCCTTAGTTTTCTTTTCGGGCTTTGCACCCGTTTTGAAGAAGTTAAGTCTGAGCGCATTAGTCACAACGCAGAAGCTCGACAGGCTCATCGCCGCGGCGGCAAACATCGGGTTGAGCTGCCAGCCGAAGAGATTGATAAACACGCCCGCCGCGACGGGGATGCCTATCACGTTGTATATGAACGCCCAGAAGAGATTTTCTTTGATATTTCTAAGAGTTGCGCGGCTGAGCTTTATCGCTGCGGGCACGTCGCCGAGCCTGCTCTTGACCAGCACGATATCCGCCGCGTCGATGGCGATATCCGTGCCTGCGCCGATGGCTATGCCCGTGTCGGCTCTTGTCAGGGCGGGCGCGTCGTTGATGCCGTCGCCGACCATGATGGTCTTGCCCTGCTCGCTCAGCTCCCTGACGACCTTTTCTTTACCGTCGGGCATCACGCCCGCAATAACTCTGTCAACGCCCGCAGCCTTGCCGACTGCGTCGGCGGTGCGCTGATTATCGCCGGTGAGCATGATGACCTCAAGCCCCATTTTATGAAGCTCGGCTATGGCCGCGGCTCCGTCCTCTTTAATTGTATCCGCCACGGCGACCGTGCCGAGCAGCTTGCCGTCATAGGCAAAGAACAGCGGGGTTTTGCCCTGCTCCGCAAGGCTTTCGGCGGCCTCACGCTGCTGCGCGCTTACCTGCGCGCGCTCCGAGATGAAGCCGAGATTGCCGCCCACAAGCTCCTTGCCGTCGAGCTTTGCAACAAGACCGTTGCCCGGCAGAGCCTCGAAATCCGTGACCTCACGAGCCGTCGAGCCGCTTTCCTCCGCTTTCAGATTGACGGCACCCGCCAGCGGATGCTCGCTCTTTGTCTCAAGCGAATAGGCGTATTCGAGCAGCTTCTTGCCGCTTGTGCTCTCGGCAGGCAGGATGTCCGTCACCACGGGCTTGCCGCTCGTGACGGTGCCCGTCTTGTCGAGCACGACGGTCTTTGCCTTGCCCGCCTCCTCAAGCGAAACGGCGGTCTTGAAGAGTATGCCGTTCCTTGCGCCGACTCCGCTGCCGACGGTTATCGCAACGGGCGTTGCAAGCCCCAGGGCGCACGGGCAGCTTATCACGAGCACGCTGATGCCCCTTGCAAGGGCAAAGCCGAAATCCCTGCCCGCAATGAGCCAGCCGATTACCGTGACCACGGCTATCGTAATTACCGACGGCACAAACACCGCCGAGACCTTATCCGCTATCTTAGCGATGGGTGCCTTTGTGGCGGCCGCATCGGCGACCATTTTGATTATCTGTGAAAGAGTGGTATCCTCGCCGACCCTCGAAGCCTCGCACCTGATGAAACCCGAGCGGTTGACCGTGCCCGCCGAGACGAAGCTGCCCTCCTGCTTATCGACGGGCAGGCTCTCGCCTGTCAGTGCGGATTCATCGACGGCGCTCGTGCCCTCAATGACCGTGCCGTCAACGGGTATGCTCTCGCCGGGGCGGACGACGAAGATATCGCCCTTCTGCACCCTCTCGACCGGCACGGACAGCTCCTTGCCGTCCTTGATAATATTCGCCGTCTTGGGCGCAAGCTCCATAAGCCCTTTAAGCGCGTCGGTCGTCTTGCCCTTTGAACGGGATTCAAGCATCTTGCCGACCGTTATCAGGGTCAGGATCATTGCGGCGGATTCAAAATAATACTCGTGCATATAGCTCATGGCGGTCTGCATATCGCCCGCCGTCTGAGCCTTTATCGCCCCGAAAAGGGCATAGACGCTGTAGGCGAACGCCGCCGTCGAGCCGAGCGCCACGAGGGTATCCATATTCGGCGCTCTGTTGACAAGCCCCTTGAAGCCGCTGATGAAGAATCGCTGATTTATCACCATTATCGCAACCGTCAGCAGCAATTCGACCAGACCCACTGCGGCGTGATCGTCGACAAAATATGAGGGCAGCGGCAAGCCGACCATGTGACCCATCGAGAAATACATGAGCACGGCAAGGAACACGACCGAGGCCGCCAAACGCTTTTTCATCTTCGGCGTTTCCTTATCCTTGATCTCTTCTTTTTGAGCCGCTTTTGCCGCAGACGGGGCATTTTTGAGGCTCGCGCCGTAGCCTGCCGCTTCAACGGCGGCAATTATGCTCTCGGGCGAAGCCGTGCCCTCCACTCCCATGGAATTCATCAGGAGATTTACCGAACACGAGGTCACGCCGTCCACCTTTGAGACCGCTTTCTCGACCCTTGCGCTGCACGCAGCGCAGCTCATGCCTGTCACATTATATTGTTCCATTACCGTTCTCCTTTACCGTCGTGCCGCAGCTCCGTGCGCCGTTCCCTTTCAGCCGTGGGACTTTTCGTATTTTTTACCGCCGAACCGCCTCGGATGCCTATTTTTTATGACCCCGTCAGCGGCACATACGGCATTGATCAGTCAATATAAAATACTCTGCCCTCTTTGCGCTCGGGTGCGGCGGGGTATTCGCCGTCGGCATAGCCGAGGATGCAGTGGCCTATGCCCTCGTAGTCGCCCTCAACGCCTGCCGCTCTGAGCAGTTCCTTACCCTCCTCGGAGTCGAATTCCTCCTTGGCGCGGTGGATCCAGCAGCTTGAAACGCCCAGCTCATGGGCGGCGAGCATCAGATTCTGCATCGTAAGGCTGCCGTCATAGACATGTGTGGGGAATGCCTTATCCGCAAGCACGACGAGCACGACGGGAGCGCCGTAAAACGGGTCGCCGTCCCTGCCCATTATCTTTGCGTTGAGGCTCGAGAGCCTGTCGCGCACCTCTTTATTCGTAATTGCAACTATTATCTGCGACTGCCTGTTCATGCCGCTCGGGGCATACAGCCCCGCCTCGATTATCTTATCGAGGATATCCTTCGGCACGGGGTCGGGTCTGAATTTACGCACGCTTCTGCGGGTTTTGATATTTTCAAGCACTTCGCTCATAACTCTGCCTCCGTTATTTTTATTTCGGCATATTTTCGCCGCGGACATGCCTTTTTATCGCTTCAAAGGATTCGTCGCTGATGTCATGCTCTATCTTGCAGGCATCCTCAACGGCGGTCTCCTTATCGACCCCGAGCTTTTCGAGCAGCTCGGAGAGAAGCGTATGGCGCTCGTACATTTTTTCGGCTATTTCTCTGCCGCTGTCGGTGAGAGTGATGTAGCCGCTGCCGTCGACGAGTATGTAGTCGCCGCTCTTGAGCAGACCGACCGCACGGCTGACGCTGGGCTTTGAGAAATTCATATATTCGGCGACGTCGAGCGAGCGCACCGAGCCGATTTTTTTGGATAAAATATAGATGGTTTCGAGGTACATTTCACCGGATTCCTGTAAATGCATGAGACCTCTCCTTTCCGATTACTTATGATGATATTATTCTACCACCGCGGTATGAAAAAATCAAGTTGCTTGCCGCTAACTAAAAAATTTTACATTTGCTTTTATGCGTATAATGCAAAAGGAGCAGGCTGACCTGCTCCCGTTTTTTATTTTGCAAGGAATCTTGAGAGGAAATCCTTGGTTTTTGCATTCTGCGGGTTGCCGAAGATATCGGCGGGTCTGCCCTCCTCGCAGATAACGCCGTCCGCCATAAAGACCACGTTAGTGGACACGTCCCTTGCGAACGCCATTTCGTGGGTGACGACCATCATCGTCAAGCCCTCCTCGGCGAGGTTGCGCATTACGCCGAGCACTTCGCCGACCATCTGGGGGTCGAGAGCGCTCGTCGGCTCGTCAAAGAGCAGCACTTCAGGCTCCATTGCAAGGGCGCGGGCGATCGCCACTCTCTGCTTCTGACCGCCCGAGAGTTGAGCGGGCTTCGCATTGATGAACGGCTCCATGCCGACCTTGCGGAGATATTTCATCGCCGTCTCCTCCGCCTCGGCGTGGCTGCGCTTGAGGACGGAGACCTGGCCGACGATGCAGTTTTTCAGCGCCGACATATTGTTGAAAAGGTTGAAGCTCTGGAACACCATGCCGACCTTGGCGCGGTATTGCGAGAGGTTGAAATCCCTGTCGGTAATATTCTTGCCGTTGAAGAATATATTGCCGGAGGTGGGAGTCTCGAGCAGGTTGATGCAGCGCAGCATCGTGCTCTTGCCGGAGCCGGAGGCGCCGATTATGCTGAGCACTTCGCCCTTGCTGACGCTCAGGTTGATATCACGCAGCACGAGATGATCGCCGAACTGCTTTTGCAGATGGGCAAGCTCTATCACTCTGTCCGCCATTACTCTGCCTCCTTTTTGATATGTATCTCGGCGTCAACATCCGTCTGAGAGCCGAAGATAGTGTAGTTATCCTTACCGTCGAGCTTCTTCTCGGCGAAGCGCAGCAGCCTCGTTATCGTGAAAGTGAGGATGAAATACAGCACGCAGACCACAAAATAAGTCTGGAATGTTTGGAAATTCGTGCGCTTGATGACGCCGGCGATGGAGTAAAGCTCCGTAACACCGATAACATTCAGCACAGAGGTATCCTTGATGTTGATAACGAATTCATTGCTGACTGAGGGCAGGATATTACGCATTACCTGCGGGATAACGACCTTGAACATGGTCTGCGAATGCTTCATGCCGATCGAGGAGGCGCCCTCGAACTGACCCTTGTCTATCGAGATGATGCCGCCTCTGACGATCTCGGCCATGTAAGCGCCGGTGTTGACGGAAACTATCATAATACCCGAGGGGATCAGCGGGAGAGTCTGGCCTTGCATGGCAAAAGCATAGCCCCAATAAATGACCATTGCCTGCACCATCATGGGGGTGCCTCTGAACACCTCGACATAGACGGCGATGACGGCGTTTATGACTTTATGCAGCGCCTTGAGCACCGGATTCTTTGAAACGGGTGCGGTGCGGATGATGCCGGTCAAAAGGCCGACCGCAAGGCCCGCCACAGTGCCCGTCAGGGCGATAAGCATCGTGTTGCCGATGCCCTGAAGCAGCAGCATATGATACTTGACGAGGATATTCCAAACGTCATTCAAAAAACTCATACTGATTCCCTCTGAAAATTATTTTTTATTTCTTGATGATAACAACAAGATTTGACTCGTAGTAAGGCGTGGTGAAGTCGATCTCCTTGGCTCTCTCGGCGGTCGGGCTCATACCTGCGGCAATGGCGTCAACCGTGCCGGACTGAACGGCGGGGATGAGCGAATCCCACTCCATAGCGTATATCTCGAGCTTCATGCCGAGCTTGTTGGCGATATACTGAGCTATCTGCACGTCGTAGCCGTTGGCATACTGGCCATCCTTGCCCTCGCTGCTGATGGGCACTGCGCCGATGGTCGGGGTGCCGACGTCGGTCCAGTTATAGGGCTTGTAGTTGCACTCCATAGCGACCTTGAGCACGCCGTTGGTGGTTGCGGGAGCCTCGCTGGTAAGCGCAAGGGTCTCAACGGTGCCGCCTGAGGCGAGGGTAGCCATCTGCTCCATGAGCCGGCTCTTCTGCTCCTCAGTGATGCCCGCGATGACCTCGTTTATCTTCTCACGAAGCTCGGAGCCCTTTTTGAGGCCGACTGCGATGCTGGTGTCGCCCTCGGAGGTGGTGAAGCCGGTGTCATTATTCTTAAAGGGCAGGAAGGTGAGGTTGGAGTCGGTCGTGGTAGCGAAGAGAGCGGTCGGCTCCTCCGAGATATAGCCGTCGATCGCGCCGCTCTGGAGAGCGACGAGCAGATCGTCGAACGCGGGGTAGTTGCTGCCCTGGACATCCTCTATTTGGAGGCGGGCGTCGGCGTGGAAGGTGCCGGTCTGGGCCGCTATCTTAGCGCCCTTGAGGTCGGCGATGGTCTTTGCATTTTTGATATCAATGGTGTTAGTGTCGGTCGCGTCCTTGCCGCAAGCAGCGAAGCAAAGCACGCACATAACGGCTGCAAGCAGCACTGCGATTACTCTTCTGGTGTTTTTCATTTTAAGCATCTCCTTAAAAAATGTAATAAAATAAGCCTGCGACCCCGAAAGGGTATCACAGGCTTTTTATTCCGAAAATAATAAAAATACCGTTGATAGCCCTCCACGCATATCTGCGTGACAGTACCGCATCTCTTAAATGCGGCCCCAACAGCAAACCGACGGCAATCGAATTGCAGTTTCGGCGGAATTGCCTTTCGCTTTCGTCCGCTTGCCGGCGTATGACGAGAGCTACTGATCGCTTCCGCAACCTCTATCAATTTTTTCATATTATAACTCGCCGTAGCCGATCTGTCAACCCTTTTTCGCTGCTTCGGCGGGAATTTGACCGATTTTGAGATGTTTTCACAAAGCAGGGGCGTATATTTCATCATTATCGGGCATTTTGCCGTATAAATATGCAAAGCCGCCGCCGAGCAAACGCCCGACAGCGGCAGTTTTATTGATTATTTGGAGTATTTGCCCCTCTTGACATAGTGGGTGTGAAGCACTTCGTGGGCAACATGGCTGCCCGGTTTCTCAAAGAACTCTCTGTAGACGGTCTTGACAGCCTCGCTCTCATGCGACTTTCTGAGCGGGAGGTTTCTGTCCGCTTCATAGAGCGCCTTGCCTCTGATACCCTTGAGGTCGACAAAGTTGCGAACGCTTGCGGGCTGGACGGGCTGACCGCCGCCGTTTACGCAGCCGCCGGGGCAAGCCATTATCTCGACAAAGTGATAGGGGCTTACGCCGTTCTTGATATCCTCCATGACCTTCTTGGCATTTGCAAGGCCGCTTGCGGCGCATACCTTGATCTCCATGCCGTTGACGGTGTAGGTGGCTTCCTTGATGCCCTCGGTGCCTCTGACCTCGGTGAAGTCAAGGCTCTCAAGCTCTTCGCCGGTGAGGGTCTCGACTGCCGTCCTGAGAGCGGCCTCCATGACGCCGCCGGTCGCGCCGAAGATGACGCCCGCGCCGGTGCCCTCGCCGAGAGGATTATCGAATTCCTCGTCGGGCAGGAGGTTGAAGTTGAGGCCTGCGGTCTCAATCATCCTTGCAAGCTCTCTGGTGGTGAGAGCGTAATCGACGTCGGGGTAGCCGCTTGCGGACTGATCGTCTCTGCCGCACTCAAACTTCTTGGCGGTGCAGGGCATGATGCTGACAACCACGATATCCTTCGGGTCGAGGTTCATCTTCTTGGCGTACCAGGTCTTGGCGACTGCACCGAACATCTGCTGCGGGGATTTGCAGCTCGAAAGATGATCTATCTGCTCGGGGAAGTAATGCTCGCAATACTTGACCCAGCCGGGTGAGCAGGAGGTGATAAGGGGCAGCACGCCGCCGTCGCTTATCCTCTCAAGCAGCTCGTTTGCCTCCTCCATAATGGTGAGGTCGGCGGAGAAATCGGTGTCAAAGACCTTGTTGAAGCCGAGCCTGCGAAGGGCTGCGACCATCTTACCGGTCACGTTGGTGCCTATCTCGTTGCCGAACGCCTCGCCCAGAGTGACTCTGATAGAGGGAGCGGTGTTGACTATGACATACTTATCGGGATCCGCAATGGCCTCAAAGACCTTGGCGGTGTCGTCCTTCTCATAGAGAGCGCCTACGGGGCAGTTGACTATGCACTGACCGCAGGAGACGCAGGAATACTCGTAAAGGGGCAGCTCAAACGGGGAGCCGATGTGAGTGTCGAATCCTCTGGCGTTTGCGCCGATAACGCTGATAGCCTGATTGTCGCAAGCGGCGATGCAGCGGCGGCAGAGGACGCACTTGCTGTTATCCCTTATCATGTGGGGAGCGGAGTCGTCATACTGGAATGCGGGGTATTCGCCTGCGAAGGCGTTCTCATCGGTCACGCCGTAGTCGCGGCAGAGCTTCTGAAGCTCGCAGTTGCCGCTGCGTACGCAGGAGAGGCATTCCTTCCTGTGGGTGGATAGAACCAGCTCAAGGGTGTGCCTGCGGCTCTTTCTGACCTTCTCGGTGTTGGTGAGCACTTCCATGCCCTCGTTGACGGGGAACACGCAAGCCGAGACGAGCGAACGGGCTCCCTTGACCTCGACCATGCAGATACGGCAGGCGCCGATCTCGTTCATATCCTTGAGGTAGCAGAGGGTGGGGATCTCGATGCCCGCATATCTCGCCGCTTCAAGGATCGAAATGCCCTTGGGTACGCTCAGGGGCATATTATTTATCTTTATGTTTACCATTTCCATTAGCTTATGCCTCCTCTATTAGCCTTTGCTGATAGCGCCGAACTTACAGTTATCCATGCAGGCGCCGCACTTGATGCACTTGGTCGTGTCGATCGTGTGAGGATTCTTGACCGTGCCGCTGATAGCGCCGACGGGGCACTTCCTGGCGCAGAGGGTGCAGCCCTTACACTTCTCGGGGTCAATGGAGAAGTTAAGCAGCTTCTTGCACACGCCTGCGGGGCATCTCTTATCCACAACGTGAGCGACATACTCGTCACGGAAGAATTTGAGAGTCGCAAGAACGGGGTTGGGAGCAGTCTGGCCGAGGCCGCAGAGAGAATTCTCCTTGATGTAGTAAGCCAGCTCCTCAAGTCTGTCGATATCCTCGAGGGTACCCTTGCCGTCGGTGATCTTCTCAAGCAGCTCCATCATGCGCTTGGTGCCGATACGGCAGGGGGCGCACTTACCGCAGGATTCGTCGACGGTGAAGTTCAGGAAGAACTTTGCGATATCGACCATGCAGTTGTCCTCGTCCATGACGATGAGGCCGCCCGAACCCATCATGCAGCCGATGGCGGTGAGGTTATCGTAATCTATCTCAGTGTCTATAAGGCTTGCGGGGATACAGCCGCCGGAGGGTCCGCCGGTCTGAGCAGCCTTGAACTTCTTGCCGTGAGGCACGCCGCCGCCGATATCCTCGATGATCTCTCTGAGGGTGGTGCCCATCGGGATCTCAACAAGGCCGGTGTTGACTATCTTGCCGCCGAGCGCGAAGACCTTGGTTCCCTTTGATCTCTCGGTGCCCATGGAAGCGAACCACTTGGCGCCTTTGAGGATGATCTGTGGGATATTTGCGAAGGTCTCGACGTTATTCTCGGTGGTCGGCTTGCCGAACAGACCCTTGACCGCCGGATAAGGCGGGCGGGGACGGGGCTCGCCTCTATTGCCCTCGATGGAGGTCATAAGAGCGGTCTCCTCGCCGCAGACGAACGCGCCTGCGCCCAAACGGATGTGGAGGTCGAAATCAAAGCCGGAGTCAAATATATTTTTGCCGAGCAGGCCGTATTCCCTTGCCTCGTCAATAGCTATCTGCAAGCGCTTGACGGCGATGGGGTACTCCGCGCGGACATAGACATAGCCCTCGGTAGCGCCGGTGGCGTAGCCGCAGATGGTCATTGCCTCGACGATGCAGTGCGGGTCGCCCTCAAGCACGGAACGATCCATGAATGCGCCGGGATCGCCCTCGTCGGCGTTACAGACGACATACTTCTGATCCGCTGCGTTCGCCGCGGTGAAGCTCCACTTGAGGCCGGTCGGGAATCCGCCGCCGCCTCTGCCTCTGAGGCCGGAATCCTTGACCTCCTGGATGACCTGCTCGGGGGTCATCTCGGTCAGCACCTTGCCCAAAGCGGCATAGCCGTCCATTGCGATATATTCGTCGATATTCTCGGGGTTTATGAGGCCGCAGTTACGCAGCGCAACTCTCTTCTGAGTCTTATAGAAGTTGGTGTCGTTAAGTGAAACGTGCCTCACGGCAGCGTCCTTGACCTCCTCGGCAACATCCTTGTAGACGAGCCTGTCCACAAGGCGGCCTTTAAGCAGGTGCTCCTCGACTATCTCGGCAACGTCCTCTTTCTTGACGTGGCTGTAGAAGGTGCCCTCGGGGTAGACGATGACAACGGGGCCGAGCGCGCAAAGGCCGAAGCAGCCGGTCTGGACTATCTTTATCTCGTCCTCGAGGCCCTGCTTCTTAAGCTCCTCTTCAAAGGTGGACATGAGCACCTTGCTGCCCGATGAGGTACAGCCCGTGCCGCCGCAAATCAAAACATGGGAACGAATCATATTATTTAACCTCCATTATGAGATAGCGTTGCTGATGGTGTATTCGTCAACGATCTGACCGCCCTTGAGGTGCTTCTCAACGACCTCAGCAGCCTTTTCGGGGGTCATCTTAACATAAGTGACCTTATCCTTGCCCGCCTCGAAGATCTCAACTACCGGCTCATACTGGCAAACGCCGATGCAGCCCGTCTGAGAAACGGTGACCTTCTCGCCGAGACCGGCCTCGCTGACCTTCTCGACGAAGGTGTTGAGAACGGGTCTTGCTCCGGCGGCGATGCCGCATGTCGCCATGCCGACGACTACTCTGATCTCGCCGGTGCCTTCACGCAGGATGACCTTGTCTTTCATCTTTTCTCTGATAGCAGCAAGCTCAGCCAATGATTTCATAATATCTATCCTCTCTTAAATTAGTAACATATTTATATGAGTGAAGCGTACCCCTCTTTGAGATAATCCTCAACCCATTTTATGACCTCGAAGTTGTCGAGCGGCACATCGCCGAGCACTTGGCGAAGCTCCCGTGTGTCCAATTCGACCTTGCCGGCGGGCGTCTCATGGATGAAGCGCCACTCTATCCCCGGCGCGCCCTGAATGAGCGCCGTGACCGTGGATACGATATCGCCGAGCGGTGTAAAGTCAATGTTATTTTTATTGAAATTTGCCGTTACCCTTGTCCCGTGCCGCCGCGGGTCGTCCCTCTCGCTGACGGAGGATATCTCTATCCCCCCGCCCGTCTGCTCTGCGGCGAGCTTCAGCAGCGGAACTCCCAAGCCGACGTTTCTCGTCGTCCTTGTCGTGAAGAACGGGTCGATAACTCCCCTGACCGCCTCGGCGTCCATGCCGCAGCCGTCGTCGGTTATCTCTATCGTCAGCGTATCCGCCGTCTCGGTCAGGCGTATGTCAATGTCCTTTGCGCCCGCCTTGACGGAATTCTGAGCGATATCAAGGATATTCAGTGATAATTCTTTCATAGGTTTCTAAGCCTTTCAAATAATGCGTGCCTTATCTCGGCGTCGTCCGCTCCGCAGTCAAGCTCAAAGTAATTCAGCCTGCCGCTGATATCCCACAGATAGTGGGCGTCGGAGGAAACGACGATCGGCTTGCCCCGAAGGATCGGGTAAGCGCTGCGGAATTCCTCCGTTCTGTCGCCGTCGTGCAGCTCGGCACAGGGGAAAAACGGCTGCTCCGGGAATGTGCCGAGAGTGGCGACTATCCCGTTTGCCTCACGGTCGATATGAGCGGGGTAGCATATCCCGCCGAAGCTCTCGACCATGCCGGGCGCCGAATCAACGCTGATGTCGGTCGCATTCGGCAGCAGATCCTCCTCGGAGCCTATAAGCTCATCATATTCATTCATAATGAGCTGCTCGCCGAAGATATCGGTGCGGTTCTTTATGAGGATGCGGTGAGAATCGACCGCAGAGCTGAATTCCATAGCCTGCTCAAGCTCCTCAAACAGGCAGACGAGGTGGATATCCTCGGCAGTCGTCAGCTCCATGCCCGCCACGGGGATTATCCCGTTCTTCTGCGCCGTTTTATAGAAAGCGGGGCAGTTGCGGCAGGAATTGTGGTCGGTGAGCGCCATGATATCGAGCCTTGCGACCACGCCCATGCCCGCAATATTGTTGGGGGTCATGTCGTCGTCGCCGCAGGGTGAAAGGCAGGAGTGCATATGCAGGTCGTAGTAAAACTTCTTCATTTTAACTCTTTGCCGAGCAGCATTGCAGCCTCGTAAGCGGTAAGCTCGGTCGAGATGACGTTGACACCCTTGAGACCGGCGGTCTGCGCGACCGACCTGTCAAGCGTAACTCCCTCGGCGAGGATGATGCAGGCCACATCGGCGAGCGAAGCGACGGCAACTATGTTGATATTGGACATGATGGTTATCCATGCGTCACCCGCCTTGGCTCTGCCCATGACCCAGCTCAGCAAATCGCCGATATAAACTCCGCTTATCTCTCTGTCGCCCTCGGGCAACGAAACAGCGTTGAACCCTTTGACAGCAGCAAGCTCATTTACCGTCACTCTTATCACCTCCGGCATAATTCTCTATGTATTTTTTGATCAGTTCCTTATAGGCGATTATGCAGTCGTTCTGATCCGCGTTGCCCATGACGATATCCTCGGCAAAGGCGCGGCAGCTCGGGGCGCCGCAGGAGCCGCAGTCGATGCCCGGCAGCTCACGGCGAAGCGCCTGAATGCGTGACATGAGCCGCATGGACTCGCCTATATTGTCGCTCAGTCGATTGAGCGGATGATAATCCGGGAAGTCGGTGAAGAACCGTTTCTCGGGGATATAGCTCTCGCCCTGCTCCATACCGTTGAGCGATACGGGCATATACCTTCTGAGCGTGTGCAGCCTGTTTTTGGCCACATATGGATTCTCTATCGTAAGCACGCCGCCGACGCAGCCGCCGGGGCAGGCGTTCAGCTCGACGAAATCAACAGGCGGGATATTGCCGTCCTCTATCTGATCGAGCACCGATATTACGTTGTTGATGCCGTCCGCCGCGATTATCTTATCGTTCAGCAGAGCCGAGCCCTCGCCGCCGCAGATAGCCCAGCTCAGGCCGATCTTGCCTGCCTGAGAGGTCACGGTCGGCTCGCCGTCATGCTTCATCACGTTTATCAGCTTCAGGTAGACCTCGCTCATAGAGACCGCGAGATCGACCTCGCTCTTGTAGCTGCCGAAGCCGTTTTTGATGTAGCTGACCTTGGCGGGGCAGGGAGAGATGAAGCAAACGCCGATATCCTCCCTCGTAAGCTCGGGGTGCTTTTTCTTTGCCTCCTCGACCGCCATCGAAGCTGCGACCTCCATCGGAGGCAGCAGTGGGATGAGGTTATCCTTGAGGAAGGGGAAGCGCAGAACGATAAGCCTCGTTATGACGGGGCACGCCGTGCTGATGACGGGCTTCTTGATGCCGTCCGCCTCGAGATAAACTCTCGTGTATGCCGAGACGGTCTCCGCAGCCCGCGAGACCTCAAACACATCGTCGAAGCCGATATCCAGCAGCCCCTGCAGGACTATGTCGATATCGTCGAGATTGTCAAACTGAGCGAACAGCGACGGTGCGGGCAGCGCAATTTTATACTTGAAGCGGTTCATCTCCTCAAGCGAATTGAAGCTGCTCTTTTTTGCGCCGTGGGTACATTTCCTGATGCATTCGCCGCAGTCGATGCAGCGCTCGGAGTCGATCTCGGCGCAGCCGCCGCGTACTCGGATGGCCTCGGTGGGGCAATGCTTCATGCAGGTCGTGCAGCCGGTGCATTTATTAGGGTCGAGCGATACGGAATGGATATATGTATTCATTAAAATACAATCCCCCTCGGTCAATAATCGACCGCCATGGTTATCGTAGTGCCTACGCCGACGGTGGAATCTATCTCCATACGGTCGGTGTAGCGTTTCATATTAGGCAGACCCATGCCTGCGCCGAAGCCGAGCGAGCGGATATTGTCGGGCGCCGTTGAGAAGCCCTCCTGCATCGCCTGCTCGATATTCGCAATGCCGGGTCCGGTATCTTTAAGGATTATTGTAATACTGCTGTCGCTGACTATGACCTCCGCCTCGCCGCCGCCCGCGTGGATGACCATATTGATCTCTCCCTCATACATGGCTATCGAGACTCTGCGGATGGTCTCCGGGTCGATGCCGAGCTGGCGCAGATTTTTCTTCACCTGCACCGAAGCCTGACCCGCCGAGGTGAAATTGCCGCCGTCAACGTCGTAGCGGAATACCAAAGGCTCAGTCATTTGTTTCACCGTTTCCTTTAAGCCCGCTCATATAGAGCTTGCCGCACGCCTCATACATACGCAGCGGGGTGGTGAGCACGGCTATGCCGCTCTCGCGTGCCAGCTCCAGCATATCCTGAGACGGGCGTTTTGACCTGACAAAGACTATGCAGATCATATCCATCATCTCGGCAGTGCGGATGACCTGAGCGTTGACAAGCCCGGTAAGGAGCACCGCCTGATTCTTAACGTATGCGAGCACATCGCTCATCATGTCGCTTCCGCAGGCGGAATGGACCTCCATATCCAGCCTTTCGCTCCCGCAGAGCACTTCGGCGCCGAGCAGCTCTCTAATATCATTGATAGTCATAAGCATTGACTCCTCATCAACAGCAGAATTTGTTAACAAGCAGAATTATTCGTATTTAGCGAGTATATCCTTGACCTCTTCGGGGGTGACTCTGCCGTAAACATCGTCGTTGACGGTGAAAACGGGAGCAAGGCCGCAGGCGCCTATGCAGCGGCAGGCCTCGATCGAGAATTTGAGATCGGAGGTGCATTCACCGGGCTCAACGCCGAGAACCTTGCATATCTCGTCGAGCAGCTCCTGGGAGCCCTTAACGTAGCAAGCCGTGCCGAGGCAGACGGAGACGTTGTATTTACCCTTGGGCGAGAGTGCGAACTGAGCATAGAATGTGGAGACGCCGTAGACCTTCTGAAGGGGAACGTCCATTCCCTCCGCGATCATGGTCTGCACCTCGATGGGCAGATAATCGTAGATCTCCTGTGCCTTCTGCATAACGTGCATCAGCAGACTTTTGTCACCCTTGCACTCGGCGATAACAGCCTTGAGCGCAGCCTCCTGCTCGGGAGTGCCGCTGAAGGGTATGTTGCTTATTTTCTTGAGCATTAAGCCATTCCTCCTGAATGATTTTTTATGGGATATAACTCAGCGTGACTCTACGGGTCGCAATTGACCGCATTATCACATTATACGGTATTATAACATACTAACTTTTGAATTGCTACTTTTTTTACGCAATTTTTTTAAAAAATATACAGTTAAAATGTCCCCCGAACGGCAACTTTTACTCATAAGGGCATTCGCCCGCCGTTTCGGTTGACATAACGGAGCCTTTTGTGCTATATTTAATTATTGAAATGTTTACCTATGAAAGGGATATCGCATGAAAACAAAACGCAGCTTCCCTATAGTGACCGTCACGCCCAAGGCGGAGACGGCTATCAAAAAGGGCCACCCGTGGGTCTATGACGCCGAGATAACCGATTCCTTCGGCGACACGGCCAACGGCTGCCTTGTAGATGTGCTCTCGCGCAAGGGCTCATACCTCGGCACGGGTCTGCTCAGCCTTGAGAGCAAAATTCGCGTTAGGATCCTGTCATCCAACGCCAACGAGAGCTTCACCCCCGCATTTTGGGAGCGCAGGCTCAGATACGCAATAGACTACCGTCGCACCGTCATGGGCGGCGACTTCTCCTGCTGCCGCCTTGTATTCGGCGAGGCGGACGGCCTGCCCGGGCTGACGGTGGACAGATTCTCCGACCTGCTGTCGGTGCAGATAGCCTCCTACGGCATGGATAAGCTCAAGGATACCCTCTATCCGCTGCTGATAAAGATACTCGCCGAGGGCGGCGACACGATAAACGGCATTTACGAGCGCAACGACATTGCCCTGCGCTCAAGAGAGGGGCTTGAGGAATACAAAGGCTGGTATGAGAAGCTGCCGCACCCCGATTCGCCCGTCACCGAGATAACCGAAAACGGCATAAAATATCTTGTTGACGTTGAGAACGGGCAAAAGACGGGATTTTTCCTCGATCAGAAATACAACCGTCTCGCCGTAGCAAGCATCTCAAAGGGCAAGCGTGTGCTCGACTGCTTCACTCACACAGGCTCGTTCGCGCTGAACGCCGCAATGGGCGGGGCTGAGCACGTCACCGCCGTCGACGTCTCCGAGACCGCGGTCGAGATGGCTCGCCGCAACGCCGAGCGCAACGGCCTTGACGGGCGCATGGATTTCCTCGCCGCCGACGTATTCGACCTGCTGCCCGAGCTTGAGAAGAACGGAAAAAAGCCCTATGATTTCATTATCCTCGACCCGCCCGCCTTCACCAAGAGCCGCCGCACCGTCGGCTCCGCCGAGAGGGGCTACAAGGAGATAAACTACAGGGCGATGAAGCTGCTGTCCCGCGGCGGATACCTCGCGACCTGCTCCTGCTCGCACTTCATGCCGAGCGAATTATTCACCAAAATGCTGCTCAGCGCCGCAGCCGACGCGGGCGTGCAGTTAAAGCAGATAGAGGCTCGTCAGCAGTGCAGGGATCATCCCGTGCTGCTCAGCGTGCCCGAGACCGATTACCTCAAATTCTATATTTTTCAGGTGGTGTGACAATGTTTTACGAGAACTGGATGTCCTATATCAAAGACGATGCAAAACTCACCAATATCGCCATACCCGGCTCGCACAACGCCGGCACGAGGGGCATGGTCGCCCTCGCCCGCTGCCAGAACGGCACCCTGCCCGAGCAGTATTGCTACGGAGTGCGTAAATTCGGCATCAGGATCAAGGCAGGCAGAAACGGCAAGCTCTATATCGCCCACGGCCTCGCCAAGGGCATAACCGCCGACGAAGCCTTCCGAGAGCTGGGCAGCATAGTCGACAAATACGACGACTTCATGATCCTCGATATCCGCACCTACCCCGGCCAGGGCATAGGCCCCTTCCGCTTTGAATACAGCTCCGACCCCAAGGAAATAGACGCCCTCATCGCAAAATACCTGAAGCCCGAGAAATACGCCCTGACCGACTTTGACGATATCAAAAACGTCACCCTCGGCGATATCAGGCGCGAGGGCAAAAAATACATAATCCTCAGCTCAAAGAAGGAGTATGAATACTCCTGCGACTGCCAGCTCCTCGAGCCGTGGGACCCCAAAATATTCGGCTCGAAGCCCGAAGTATTTGCCAAAGAATGCGTAAACTACCTCAGAGAGCTTGAGACCGAGGGCTTCTTCTGGCTCCAGACGCAGCAGACGCCGAATTTCGGCACGGATGTCGGTCTCTCCACACCGAAGAAGCTCGACGAGCTGAGCCGCCTTTATTTCCCGTCGATAATGGAGGAGATAGCCGCCGACCCCGTGCTCATAGAGAAGCTGAATATCGTGGCGGGCGACTTTATGACGAGAGATCACATGAAGGCAAACGAAATTCTCTATTTCAACCTGCTCAAGGGCGTCGTCAAGGACGAACTCATCGACGAATACGCCGCGGCGATAGGCAAGTAAGGAGCGAATCATGGAACTGACCGTTTTAGGCAAATACGGCCCCTACCCGAAGGCGGGCACGGGCGCGGCAAGCGGATATCTCGTCAGCGACGGCGGGGTAAATCTCGCCCTCGACATGGGCAGCGGCACTCTCGCCCGCTTGCAGCAGACGACGGATATCTCAAGGCTCGACGGCATATTCATCTCGCATCTTCACTACGATCACACGAGCGACCTGCTCCCCCTGCGCTACCTGCTGGAGGATCTTGACCGCACGCTGACCGTATACACCGCCTATGAGGACAGCGAATGGTATAAGCTCCTCTTTGGCCACCCGAATCTCAAGGTGGTGAACGTGGACTCCTCGAGCGTTATCAGGCTCGGCTCGCTCACGCTGCGCTTTTACGATATGCTCCACACCGTCCCCTGCCTCGCGGTTAGGATAGAGGGCAGCAAAACGCTCGTCTACACGGGCGACACGATGTATAACGACAATATCCTCGCCGCCCTCGTCGGCGCGGACTGCGCCCTCGCGGACTGCTCAAAGCCCGACGGCTTCAACGGCCCGCATATGACGGTGAGCATTGCGAAAAAGCTCAACACCGAGACGGGCGTTCGTATAATTTCGACCCATCTCAGCCCGGATTATTCACCCGAAGAAGAATACAAAGAATTCCCCGGCATATCCGTCGCCGAGGAATTGAAAACCTACAAAATTTAAGGAGTAAAAGGTATGGCAAAATACAGCTCTGCTATAATCGGTCACGCAACTCTCGACACCAACACCGACCATCTCGGCAACACCGTCAAGATAGTCGGCGGGGCGGTCATATATTCCTCCGCGTCGGCATACGCCCTCGGTCACAGGGTGGCTGCGGTCACAAAGATAGCCGACAAGGATATGGACAGGCTCGAACAATTCACCATCCCGAAGGAGGATATCTACTGCCTACCGAGCGAGCGCTCGACCGACATGGTGAATATCTATCACACCGCCGACAAGGAGCGCCGCACCTGCTCCTGCCTCTCAAAGGGTGATCCGTTCTGCGCCGAGGAGCTGCCCGACCTTGACGCCTCGATATATCACCTTGCGGGGCTTGTTTTCGGCGATTTCAACGGCGAAATGATCCGCACCCTCGCAAAGAAAGCGCCCGTGGCAGTGGATGTGCAGGCTATGCTGCGTCACGTCAACGACGATGGCTCGATGTTCTTCGCCGACTGGGCGGATAAAAAAGAATGCCTGCCCTATATCGACTTTCTCAAGACCGATGCCGCCGAGGCGGAGATAATGACCGGCTGCACCGACCGCAAGGAGGCCGCAAAGCATCTCTACTCATGGGGCGCAAAGGAGATACTCATAACCCACAACACCGAGGTGCTCGCCTATGACGGCAATGAATTCCACACCTGCCCGATAAGGGCGCGCAATCTCAGCGGCAGGACGGGCAGGGGCGACACGACCTTCGCCGCCTATATCAACGAGAGGCTCTCACACTCTGTGCCCGAGGCGCTGCTCACGGCGACCGCCACCGTTTCTCTTAAAATGGAAACACCCGGCCCCCTCAAAGGGAACCGGGCGGATATCGAAAAATATATCGACGAATTTTACCCCGATTTCAAATAATTCAATCGGTCTGAGCCTTCCTTTGCGAAGGCTCTTTTTTTCTGCGCCTGCGCTGCGGCGGCACGGTGTTCCTCTCCCAGAATACGCCGTCGCTGTAGCCCTGCACGGAGCTGTCACTCTCGGCACGCTCAAGCCTGAGCTGCGCCCACACGCAATACTGCGGATTCAGCTCAACGCCTATGAACCGCCTGCCGAGCTTCTTTGCCGTCACGCAGGTCGAGCCTGAGCCGGCAAACGGGTCGAGCACCATATCGCCCTCGTTCGAGCCGGCGAGTATGAGCTTCGCGAGCAGCTTCTCGGGCTTCTGAGTGGGGTGCGCCGTATTCTCCGCCATAGACCAATAGGGCACGGAGATATCGTCCCAGAAGTTGGACGGGCAGGTGTTGCGGAACTTGCCGTCCGCCGTCTCCTCCCAATCCTTCGGCGCGCCGTCACGCTTATAAGGGGCGACAACGCGGCGGCGCAGCTTGACCGCGTCCACGTTGAAGGTGTATTTGTCCGAGACGGTGGCGAACCATATATCTTCGCAGCCGTTCTTCCAATTTTTGCTCGCTCCCCTGCCTTTTTCACGCTGCCAGGTGATGCGGTTGCGTATCTTGAAGTATCTGCCGAGCACGGCGCTGACCGCCCCGCTCGACTGCCAGTCGCAGCAGACATAGACCGTGGCGGTATCCTTGAGCAGCGGGAGCACGGCTCTGACCCATTTATCGGTGTATTCGAGATAGTCGCCGTCATTCATGTGCCTGAACTTGCTGCCGCCGAAATCCTTGTCGAGGTTATACGGCGGGTCGGCTATCAGCAGATCGACCGATTTCTCGGGCAGAGCCTTCAGCGCCTCAAAGCAGTCGCCGAGGATGATGCAGTTCTCGCCGCTCTCGCCCGATTTCAGGCAGCGGTCGAGGTATTCGCCGCCCTGCTCAACGGTCAGATCTATCGTCTTGTTTTTATCGGATCTCATTATTATCCTCTCAGTTGAATTTGTGGACTCCGGGGCCTATCTCGGCAGTTTTGCCGCCGAGGATAACGCTTGCGGTGCAGCCCTCGGGCACGGTAAAGATATACTCGGTCACGCCGTTCTCCGTATGCCATTCCGAGCCGATAACGCCGTAGCGGCTCTCGATGGAGGCCTTGACATAGCTCAGCCTGCCGTCGGTCAGCGGAGCGAAGATTATGTTCTTAAAGCCGGGGGCGCTCTCGTCGGTCTTGATGCCGGCCGCGTCGCCGTAAAGCCAGTCGGCAACGCTGCCGTAGGCGTAGTGGTTAAAGGAATTCATGCCTATGCTCCACATTGAGCCGTCCGCACGCAGGCTGTCCCAATGCTCCCAAACGGTGGTTGCGCCCATCTTGACCGAGAAGAGCCACGAGGGGTATTCCTCACGGAGCACAAGGCTGTAGGCGGTCTCGGCGTAGCCGTTGTCGCTGAGCACATGGAGCAGGTACGGCGTGCCGACGAAGCCTGTCTTGAGGTGGCCGCAGGCGGTGACAAGGGCGTTGAGCTGCGCTGCCGTCTCGGCAACGTCGGGGCTGATGCCGAAGTGCGACGCCAGCACGCAGGCGGTCTGGGTCTCATACTCGGGGCGGATTTTGCCGCCGTCCATGTATTCCCTGCGGAACGCCTCAATCGAGCGCTGCCTGTTTACCTTATATGTCTCGGCGTCTCCGCCGCAAAGCTCGATGGATTTGATAAGTAATTCACTTGAATAGATATAAAATGCCGTGGCGATAAGATCCTTGTCAACGCCGACATCACAGGGTCCGTTGCTGTCATGCTCAAGGTTGAGCCAGTCGCCGAAATGCCTGCCGCCTCTCCAGATGCCGTCACGGATAAACATATCAATATAGCCGATCCATCTCTTCATGGAGTCAAGAGATTTCTCTATTATCTCACTGCCGCCGTAGGTCAGGTGCATCTGCCACGGGCAAACGGTGACGGCGTCCGCCCACGCCGCTGAGCTGAACATATCGGGGTCAAACACGTCGGGTATTACATGAGGCACGCCTCCCCAGGGTCTCTGCGCCGTGCGGAGATCCGCGAGCCACTTATCAAAAAAGCGCTCAACGTCAAAATTGTATGAAGCCGTCTTAACAAATACCTGAGCGTCGCCCGTCCAGCCGAGACGCTCGTCACGCTGCGGACAGTCGGTCGGCACATCGAGGAAATTGCCCTTCTGACCCCAGATAATATTGCCGAAGAGCTTGTTTACCCGCTCGTCGGAGCACTCAAAATATCCCGTGCGCCTAAGCTCGGAGTGAACGACCACGGCGGTGAAATTCTCGGGCTTTATCTCGTCGCTCCAGCCCGTGAGCCTCGCATAGCGGAAGCCGAAGAAGGTGTGCTCGGGGGTCATCAGGTGCTCCTCGCCGTCGCAGACGAATTCCGCCCTCGCCTTGGCGGAGCGCAGGTTGTCGCGGTAAAAATTGCCGTCCTTATCGAGCACCTCGCCGTGCTCTATCAGGGCTCTCTCGCCCTTTTTGCCCTTTATCCTGAATTCGATAAAGCCTGTCATATTCTGACCGAAGTCAAGCACGGTCTCACCCTTGGGGGTGATGATGATTTCTTTAACAGGCAGGCGCTCGTGCGCCGTTATCCTCTCGCCGATGCGGTCGACAAGAGTATCCTTGGTGTGAAATATCTCCTGAGCCGGGAGCGGCTCGGGGTCGGTGAAATTCGCGTCGTAGACATAGCCGTCATAGATGCCCGATTCGAGATATTTGCTTCTCTCGGCGAGCCATGAGCTGCCGCTCGTGAATACTTGCTCGCTGCCGTCGGTAAATTCTACAGTCAAAGCAAATATCGCCGCCGCCTCGCAGGCACCCAGTGAGGGCGAAACGGGCTTCGCCTTGATATTGCCCGCCCAAGCGGGCGACATCCCGCATTTCCAGCCGGGGGCAAGCTCGATCTCGACCGTGTCCCTCCCCGTGAGCATCGCCGTCACGTCGCAGGTCTCGACCTGTATCCTCTCGGCGTACTCCGTCCAGCCCGGTGCAAGGTATGCGTCGCCGACCTTTTTGCCGTTGATATACGCCGCATAAACTCCGAGCGCCGAAGCCTCGAGATAAGCCTTTTTGATATCTTTATCAAACGAAATTTCTCTTGAGAAAGTGGTAACGCTGCCGAGGAAATTCCTCGGGGATCTGATCCATGACGCTTCTTTAATATGCTTCATGCCGCCGCTCCTTTACTTCATTTATATTTTAATGATAACTGATTCCGCGAAAAAATGCAACGGTATTAAAAAATTAATATTTATTCTATTGAACATTGAGCCGTTAACTGATACAATAAGCACGGAGATGATGTGATGAAAAAGTTAATTTCTGTTTTGCTCGCCGCGGCGGCTCTGCTCTCGCTCTGCTCCTGCTCGGGCAAATCAATAAAATTCGGCGACGATATCACCCAGACGACCGAGGCGATACCCGGGCTGCCGAGCGTTGAAACAACTCAGGATAAGCGTGAATTCAAGGATGAAAGCGGCAGGACTGTCTGCCTCGTGACAGGCGAAATACCCCAGCTCAGCGGCGGCGCGGGCTACCCGACCGATAAGATAAATTCGGCGCTCAAGCTGATGTTTGTCCATAAATCGGACGAAGCGAAAAACAACATCAAAAATGCCGCGGAATTTATGGACTCCCAAAGCTCCGAGCAGCCGTGGTCGACCAAGCTGACATACGAGCTGAAATACATGGACGAAAGCATCGTGAGCTTCCTGTGCAACATTTATTTCTCATATTTCGGTCCTGACACTCTCGTCCCGTCTCACACCGCCGTCGGAGTCTGCGTCGACATGAAAACGGGCGAGATACTGAACCTGCTCTCCTTTGCGGGCGACGAAAAGGACGCCGCAAGGCAGCAGCTCATTGAGATAGTGCAAAAGAAATCAGCGACCGGATTCTATGCGGGCAATACGCTCACCGAGGAGCAGCTGCAGCTCATAGCCGACACCTTTGACGAGAGCAATTTCTGGTATAAGGACGGCGTATTCAGCTACTTCTTTGACCGTGCGACGATAGCCCAAAACGACAGCGGCTATTATGTATGCGAGATGAGGCCGTCGGATTACAGCGGAATTCTCAGCCTCGAAAGATAACTGGATAAGCAAAAAGCCGAACCGTTCTCACGGTTCGGCTTGATTTTTATCCTTTTGTTACCAGACAACGCTGACGGTCAGACCGTCGACGGTGTAGGTCGCGTCACGGCGGTAATGATTCTTTATCGCGTTGCAGAACGCCCTGACCATCGCCTCATCCTTCATAACTATGGAGAATTCCATTCTGAGGCTTGCGGGGATATAAATTGTGTCGCTCATCTTGAAGCCGTTGAGCCACCAGTGAACCTGCGGGCCTCTGTGAAGCAGCAGCTCGTCGCCGTGGTAGATATCCATCGTCATCTCCATCATCTGCTCGTCATTGGCGCAGTTATAATAGCTGCCGATGCTGCCGGGCTTGCGGTTATACAAGCCGACCTCTCCGCCGTTGGAGATGAGATAATTGCCCTTCCAGATCTGTATCATCCACTCAAGGCCGTCATAATCGAACTTATAGCGGCGGGTGTGATAGTTGAAGAACGGGGTAGAATAGCTGAAAATATCATAGAACAAGCAGAAGCCGAAGTTACGCATCCAGATATTGACGGGTGAATACGCGACAAGCTCCTTGACGGAGAAGTCATAGCCGAGGCCGAGCATACCGGTGCCGTATCTGCCGTAGACCGCGCCTGTCTCGGGGTTAAAGAATATCGCCGAATAGAGCGTGTCGGAGCCGCCGTCCTTATAAGTGACCCTGACGACGACCTCATAGAGGTTATCCTCGCCCTCTACGGGTATGCCCTGCACCTGGCACTTGTCAATGACGCTCAGCCAAACGCCGAACCACCTGACAATATAGGACTGCGCCTTTTTGCCCTCGTTCGCAAGCTCGGCGCTGCGCTCAACGGACTGCTTACGCATCTCCTCGGTGTCGATGTCAAACGCCTTGACTATAAGCTGTGAATACTGATTTGTCTCGGGCAGCGAGCCGAGAATGAGGTCAAGGTCGAAGCCCGTCTCCTCAAAGACATAATCAACGCTGCCGGCGAACATCTCGTCAAGCGTGAACTGGAAATTCTTCTGCGGGATGAGTATCTGACCGGTGAGCAGCCTTGTCACGAAGTTGAAGGCGTTGATTATCTTCATGAACTGCTCGGTGGACATTGCGGGGTAGCCGTTCTCTATCAGAGAATCTCTGTAGTCGCTGATGCTCTGAACCTCAACGCATCTCTCATTTGCCGCGAATGCGGGAGTGACCGCCCCGAAGCAGAGCACAAGCGCCATGAAAAGCGCCGCTATCCTGTTCCTGAATTTCATATTTACCCTCCTGCTTGTTGATTAATATTATTATGCACAGCAAGGGTAATTTTATCATATTATGAAATTATATGCAATATACAAAACAGCGTATTTGTATAAAAACCGTGCCGCCCTTTCGGACGGCACGGAGATATGCTTTATCTGGTTATCTTACTACGCTCCAGACAAGCTGCATTACCCTGTTGATAACGCCGAAGAAAATATTGGTGAACTTCCAGGTTATCTTGATATTCAGCTTGGAGAGTATGGAGGTGATGAAGTTATCGATAGCGTTCGACTTGTCGGAGACGGAGTCGGTCGGCGCCTTATCGTCGAGCTTCTCTATGGCGAAGTAGTCTGCCCTCACCGCTTTGCCGTCGACCACCTTGTAGGCATTGTAATAGAGCCTGTCGCCGTCGACGGTTATCGAGGAGAACATCGGATGGCTGCTGTTGACTATCGCCTCCGCTCTCGGGAAGAGCTTGTCGGTAGCCTCGACATCCTTTGTGGCGTAGACCTTGACGCCCGAGGTGCCGCAGATCGAGTAGATCGTGCCGCAGGGGTCGTGCTTCATCCTGTAAATAAAGCCGTTGTAGTCAACTGTGCTGCTCTTGACGGGAACCACCGCGTTCGCCTTCATTGCGTCTGTTCTCAGATAAACATGGTCGTGGCCCTGAAGCACAAGGTCAACGCCGAGGTACGGCAGCAGAGCGCTGAGCTGGCTTCTCATGCCGACGACTTCCTTATCGTCATAGTGAGAGCCGTTGGAGTAAAGAGCCTTGTGAAGGACGACTATCTTCCACTTCGCGTCGCTGCCCTTGATATCGGAGGTGAGCCATGCGAGCTGAGCGTCGCTGAGCTTGTTGTCAACGATATCGTTTGTGTTGAGCACGGTGAAGTGAACGCCGTTATAATCATATGAATAATAGGTGCCGCTGTCCTCATCCTGCTCGGGCACGTTGGGCAGGGTGAAGTTGCTCTTGAGGACGGAGCCGCTCTTCTCATGGTTGCCCGTGGTGGGCATGAACGGCATATTCATAAATTCATCAGTTGAATTGAAGAAGTAATTCCAATGCTTGGAGTTGGTGCCGAGATCGACCTGATCGCCGGCGGAGACCACAAATTTACCGTCGGGATACATATCCTTTGCAGCCTTTACGACCTCGTTGTAGGTCTCGTAATGGCTTGCCCTCTGAGCCTGAGGATCGCTCAGGTAGAAGAATGTAAAGGGATCGTTACCGCCGCTTGCAGTTTCAATAACGCCCGCTTCGCTCCACCAGCCCTTTTCGGCGTCGCCGACACGGTAGCTGTACTTCGTGCCCGGCTCAAGGTCGCTGAGTTTGACGGTGTGCAGGACGTAATCGGTCTCATACGGAAGCAGACCGAAGATGCCGAGGTCTGCGCCGGGGTAGCTCCTGGTGACCGCTTCGCTTGAAGCGTTCACTCGGCTGTCGGTTGTGGGCCTGCCCGTGAATCTGGGCGAACTGCTGTAGGGCAGCAGCTCGATATCGGAAGCGGTAAGGCTGTATTTGGTGAGCCATGTCACGGTGACCTCGGTTGCGGAGTCCTCGCCGAGATTCATCACGACATTTGAGGGCAGCCTGAAGTCCTCCTTGGTCGCCTCGACCTTGACGGGGCCGGTGTAGGTGAACACTACGTCGTTGTCGCTCTTCTCTTCGGGCTTATCGTCGCTGACAAGCGAGCCGACCATCCATGCGATGGTGCCGCCCCACGACTCAAACTGGCTGAAGGTCAGATATTCGTCGACCACAAGGGTGTCGATTATCTCGTCTATCGAGCCGTAGCCGTCGGGAACGACGGGGAGGGAGAGAATGCTGTCGATAAGGTTTGCAAAGCTGTTGTCGCCGCCGAGCAGAGTCTCGGTGATGCTCTGAAGCAGCCTGCCGAATACATAGAAGAGGGTATTCTTCGGGAAAAGTGCGCCGGGGTTAAAGTCGAGGTTTGCAAGCAGCTCATCCTCGACAAGATCGTTCACAACGACTTTGCGGAGCAGGTTAAAGAATTTCTCTGCGGTAACGCCGCTGTCAAAGCCCTCAAGGGTATCCTTGACGAAGGGCAGCCCGCTGATATCCTCGTCGCCCGCATAATAGGTGAGCAGCACGGTGGTCGCAAACTGACCGAGAGTGCAGCCGCCCTCGTATTTGTAATTGTCGCCGAGGAGCTGGGCGTTGTAGGTGTTGGGGTATTTGCTGACCTCGAAGTTAAGCAGCTGCTCGATAAGAGCCTGAGCCTTCTTAAGGGTAAGGTCGGGCTGGTTGATATAGACCTCGTCGACCTGAGCGCCGAGATCGTTGATGAACGACATCACGTTGCCGCTGACGGTGAGGATATCCGCCTTGCCTATCGCAAGACCGTTGGTGCCCAGAGCGTCAACGATTATCTTCTCAATGTCGATATTCTTGGATGCAAGATACTTGATAAGTCCGCCCTCGGCCTGTATATCGGCAAAGAGATTCTTTATCATCGGGCCTATCATATTCATTATGAGGCCCTCAACGCCGCCCTCGCCGAAGGTTCTCTCGAACGAATAGGTGAACTTGAAGGGCTTCTCATACACCTCGCCGTAGTCGGAGATGACGGGCTGATATTCGTCGATGTCGTGGGTCGCCATCTTCATCGTGGTATTTTTGCCATCGGTGGAGAAATCGACCGTCCTGAAGGTGTTGGGGTAGCCGGTGAGCGTCGGAGTGAGGATATCGTAAACGACCTCCCCGTTGTCGGAGATGTGGTCAACCACGTCGGTGGAGTGGAGATGACCGGTAAACACATGATGAATGCCTGCGTCGGCGTAGGTGTCGGCTATTCTCTGCCAGTCATCAACGACAAAAGCAAAGAAGGTGGCGTCCTCTATGTCCATGTGAGGAATGAGATTATGGTGCTGCATGGCGATTATCTCTCTGCCGTCCGCCTTGGCCTTGGCAGCCTCATCGACTATCCATGCAAGCAGGTCATCACCTATTCTGCCGTCGGTCAGGTGCTCGTCGCCGCTCGAGCCGTTGTCCTTGCTGTAGATACAGCTGTCAATGACTATGAGCCTGTAGGCGTCGCCGAGATTTGCGGCGTAGGAGAGCATGCCGCCCTTGTTGCCGGGCTTCGGGGTGAAGAAGCTGTCCGCCTTGTCAAAGCCGAGATTCTTATAGATCTCTCTGAACTGCTCGGGCGAAGTCTTGTCGGCAGGCTCCTTAACACCGTTCTCAAAGGTGCAGGCGTTGGAGTTGTTGACATCGTGATTGCCGTTGGTGACGAATACGGGTATGCCCGTCTCTGCCTGGAACCTCTCGAGCCTTGCGGCAAGCGCCTTGTGCGCCTCAAGCTCGCCGTCCTTGGTCAGGTCGCCGGGGATAAGCAGGTAATCCTGCCCGTTCTTGACCGCATTGTGGAGCACGCCGTCAAGAGCGTTGTCGAGCAGCGAATTGTTGACGTCATATTCCTTCTGTCTCTCAAAAAGGAACTGCTGCCATGCCTCGCCCCTGTCGCCCTTGAGCGAATCGGCGTAGTAGTGGACGTCGGAGAATACTCCGAGGCGGATGGACGCTTCGTCTGCACTGGCGAGCATCGGGACGCAGGCAACAAGCATGGCAAGCGCCAATATAACGCTTATCGCCTTGAGAGAAAACTTCTTGAAATTCATTTTCCTTTCTTTCCTCCGTTTTTAAATATTTTTCAAAAGGGGACCTATTCCCTTTATCGCCTTGGGAACGCACTTGAGGATGGCTCTCACGCCGCCCTTCTCGTCGTTGAGGATCTTAAGCAGACCCGCCGCCATATCCTCGCTGAATACGCCGCCGCTCATGCTGATGAAGTCGCGGAACGGGGTCTGGAGCGCAATCGCCTGAGCAAATCCCTCGGGGACGAGCTTCTTGAGGGTCTTATAGAGCTTTGCGCCGTTCTTGGTGTGGGCGGCATTCTCGAAGTTGTCGGTCACGTCAATGGGGATATCCTTCCTCTTGACGGTCGGGGGCAGAGGCCTGCCGAGCACGGCTTCAAACTGCGCCGCGGGCACATTCTGCACGTCGCCGGTGTAGTAGTCGGGAGCGGTCTTTGAATAATCGGGCATCTCGACCTCGGGGGCGTTGACCTTGACGCAGGCGCTGAGCCTGATATCGGCGCTCGATGAGCCGACGAGGATATCGAATTCGCCGCTCTCAACACACCAGTCATTTATTTTAACATTATAAAATGCAAACGCACGCCTGCAAAGCTCGACGGTGACTTCCTTCTCCTCACCCGGCTCGAGCCAGACCTTCTTGAAGCCTTTAAGCTCCTTGACAGGTCTGTAGACGGTGCTGACCTTATCCGAAACATAGACCTGAGCGATCTCCGCACCGGCAACGCTGCCGGTATTCTTGACCTTGAACGAGACCTTGAGAGTGTCGGTATCGGCCATCTCGGATTTGTCGAGCTTTATGTCGGAATACTCAAAGGTGGTGTAGGAGAGGCCGAAGCCAAACGGGTAACGGACCGCCTTATTTGCCTTTTCGTAATATCTGTAGCCTATGTAGACGCTCTCTCTGTACTCGACCGTAGCGGGGTTGCCGGGGAAGTTGTTGACAGCGGGAGTGTCGCTGTAATAGACGGGGTAAGTCTCCGCCAGCTTGCCGCTTGGGTTGACCTTGCCGGAGATTATGTCGGCGACCGCGCCTGCGCCCGCCTGACCGCCGAGATAGGAGTTGAGAACGGCTCTCACGCTGTCGTTCCACGGCAGCTCAACGGGCGAGCCGCCCGCAAGCACGACGATGACGTTCTTGTTGACTCTGACTATCTCCTCAACGAGCTTGTTGTGAGCCTCGGGAAGGGTCATATGAGTTCTGTCGAAGCCCTCGGATTCGTAATCGTCGGTAAGGCCGATGAAAACTATCGCGGCGTCGCATTTAGCGGCGAGGGCGGCGGCAGCGTCGATATGGGCGGCGTTCTTTGCGGCTTTCTTTGCCGAACGCTCGTAGCCCTGAACAAACTCAACGTCATAGCCGAGCTCTTTCAGCTCGTCATAAGCGTTATCCATCTTGGTGGGGTTTATCTGGGAGGAACCTGCGCCCTGATGCCTCGGGAACTTCGCAAAGTCGCCGATGACCGCAATCTTGCCCTCTTTCTTGAGCGGCAGGATGCCGTCGTTCTTGAGCAGCACCATGGACTGACCCGCGATCTTCCTCGCAAGGGGCTGATCGTCGGCGTCGTTGTATTCGTAGCCGGGCTTTGCGCCGTCGGCAGCTTTCTTTATAAGATTCAGCACGTTGAGCGCTCTCTCGTTGACCACGGCTTCATCAAGCTCGCCGCTCTTGACGGCCTCGACTATCTTCTTTGCGCCCGAGCCTGCGGAGGAGGGCATCTCGAGATCGTTGCCGTTCTTGAGGCCGAGCACTCTGTTGTTGACCGCGCCCCAGTCGCTGACCACCACGCCGTCGAAGCCCCACTCGTCACGGAGGATCTCTATCTGAGTGTGCTTATTCTCGGAGCCGTGAGCGCCGTTTATCTTGTTGTATGAATTCATTACCGTCCAGGGTTTAGCCTTCTTGATAGCTATCTCGAACGCGGTGAGGTATATCTCCCTGAGCGCTCTCTCATCCACCACGGAGTCGCAGGTCATCCTGCGGGTCTCCTGGCTGTTGGCGCAGAAATGCTTGATGGAGGTGCCCACGCCCATTGACTGCACGCCCTCGATAAAGCCCGCGGCAAGCTCGCCCGCGAGGACGGGATCCTCTGAGAAATACTCGAAGTTCCTGCCGCAGAGCGGAGATCTCTTCATGTTGACGCCGGGGCCGAGGAGCACGCCGACCTCCTCTTTAAGGCACTTTTTGCCCAGAGCAACGCCCATCTCGTGAAGCAGGTCGGGGTCCCATGAGCAGGCGGTGGTGACTGCGGTGGGGAAGCATATCGACGGCACGCTGCAGGAGAGGCTCGAGCCGGTCTTGTTGTAGTCCTTTTTACGCAGTCCGTGAGGGCCGTCGCAAACCATTATTGACGGAATGCCATACTTTTCCATTCCCTTGAGATGCCAGAAATCCGCTCCGTCGCAGAGAGCTGCCTTATCCTCAAGAGTCATCTGAGCGAGAATTTCCTTTGGGTTTTTCATTGAAGTTCCTCCTTCATGTATCTGAATTATCTTCTTCCAAGCCTAATATATCCGCCGCGCTTGAGCCGTCCAGTTCCCCGGCCTTGCCGAGCTTCTTGCGGATTATCTCGTTGCGCTTATCCGCCTCGTCGAGCGACTTGCCCGCCTCATCTATCTTTTGCCTTGCCTTACGCAGCACCACGCCGAATTTGTCATACTGCACTCTGGCGGCGGCGAGCAGCAGGCGGACTTCGTTTGCCTTCTCGTTTATCGCAACGGCTCTGAAGCCGAGCGAGAGCGAATTGAGCAGCGCCGTTATCGTGGACGGGCCCGCTATCATCACATTGAACTCGCTGCGCAGCTTCTCCGGCACACCCGAGCGGGACGACGCTATCTCGGCGTAAAGCCCCTCGGTGGCGAGATACATTATCGCGAACGGTGTGGTCAGCGGGACGTTTATGTATTTGGATATCGTGCGCGCTTCGTTGACTACCCTGCTCTCAAGAGCCTTCCTTGCGGCTGCAAGAGCCTCGGCGTCCGCCGAATCGGCGGCGGTGCAAAGGCGCACATAATCTTCCATCGGAAATTTTGAATCTATCGGTAGATAGGTCGTCTGCTCGCCGTCGCTCGAGGGTATCCTCACGGCGAATTCGACCTTCTCTTTTGAATTCGGCACACAGGTGAAATTCGTCTCATACATACCCGGTATGGTCTGGTCGAGGATCGAGCCGAGCTGTATCTCCGCCCAAGTGCCCCTCGCCTTGACGTTGGTGAGCACTCGGTTGAGGGTCGTGACGTTCGCAGTCACGCCGTTTGAGAGCTCCTTCATCTCGCCGAGCGATTTATAGACGCTCTCAAGCCTGTCGGACACGGTCTTGAACGAGCTGTCGAGCCTCTGCGAGAGGGTCGAGGTCAGCTTCTCGTCGACGGTGACGCGCATCTGCTCGAGCTTTTTCTCATTGCTCTCGCGCATCTTGTCGACCGCCTCGGTCAGCGCCCTGCTCTGCTTCTCATTCTGCTCGATATTGTTGAGCTGCATTGCGCTGAGCGACTCGGCAAGCGACTTCTCTATCCTGCCCTGCCAGCCCGTATTCTCAAGCCTCAGCTTTTCGAGCTTCTCGCTCATCTCGCCGAGCGATTTCGCCGTCTCAGCACGCATATCGCGCTGAGCTTCGCTGCTCTCGCGCCTGCTGCGCTCGAACTCCGCACCGAGAGTCGAGGCAAGGTTATCTATCTTTTCCTCGGCCTTGCCGCTGCCCGCCTTGCCCTGCTTTATAAGCAGCACTATCAGCAGCACGATAGCCACGGCGAGCATGGCCGCAATAATATACTGCATATCACACCTCTGTTACTTTGTTTATATAGACCTATTCATAATACCACATACTGATAAAATTAGCAACAGCTTTTTCAGCGAATTTGACCGAAATATTTACGAAATTATGAAATGATTAAGAAAAACCTAAGACAAACCTAAGACTTGCGAAAGGTCGATTAAGAAGTGATTAAACCCCTTGACCCGAGGCGGCGGGCGGGCTATAATCGGGGCAACGAAGCCGATAACGGCACGAAACGGAGGGAAAAGGAAGACAACGGCAACCGATTTTTTGAGGAGTTTGTAAGCAAAAACAAAAAGAAGAAAAGAGGAATTCACCATGAAAAAACTTATCGCGATCCTGCTTGCGGCAGCCACCCTTGCGGCGGCAAGCGTACCCGCCTTTGCGGAGAATGAGGGAGTCACGCCTGCGGAGCAAAACGTCGCTCAACAGGTCGAGCCTGTCGAAGAAAAAGAGGAGAAAACAGAGGTCGAAACGCCCGCCCCCGCAGAGGAAAAAGCGGAGGAAACCTTGCCTGTCGAGGAAGCGCCAGTTGAGCAGCCCGCCGAGCAGAACGCAACCCCTGACGAGCAGCCCGAAACGCCCGAGATAAACTCCGAGGAGATCAAAAATTTCCTTGCCTCCGACGAGGTAAAATCCGCTCTAAGGGAAGCGGGGCTTGACGAGGACGAGATCGAGGACATGACCGAGAATCCCGAATCCGAAATAATCTATATTTCGCAGGAGGAATATGAGCAGATGCGCCGCGACTACGCCAAAACCGCTTTCTCCGGCGCGGCCGACGTTTTCCTTACCGGCGCAAAATATATCCTGCTGATCCCCGCAACGCCGATAATATTCTTCATTCCGTTTGCCGGCCCGCTCATGTGCGGCGTTATCCTGGCGTCGCCCATCGCACTGATCGGCGGTCTCGGCGCCCTCATCGCGTCGCCCGTCGTCGCACTCGTTCTTTACAACAGCTTTAAGCTCGAGCCGCCGTATGAGCTTGAGAAATAAGGCAAAGGAGACTGTATAATGAAGAAATTTATCGCAATTCTGCTCGCTGCGGCAACCCTTGCGGCAACAAGCATACCCGCCTTTGCGGAGAATGAGGAAGTCACGCCTGCGGAGCAAAACGTCGCTCAACAGGTCGAGCCTGTCGAAGAAAAAGAGGAGAAAACAGAGGTCGAAACACCCGCCCCCGCAGAGGAAAAAGCGGATGAAACCTTGCCTGTCGAGGAAGCGCCGGTTGAGCAGCCCGCCGAGCCTGCCGAGCAGGAAGAAGCAATCCCCGACGAGCAGCCCGAAGCCCCCGAGATAAGCTCCGAGGAAATCAAAAATTTCCTTGCGTCGGACGAGGTAAAATCCGCTCTCAGAGAAGCGGGGCTTGATGAGGATGAAATAGAGGACATGACCGAGAACCCCGAGCTGAAAATAAAATATATCACGCGAGCGGAATACGAGCGGATGCGCATTGATGACGCCATGATAGGCTTCATGTACGGTGTCGAGGAGTTTTCGATAGCTCTTGAAGGTATTCTCGGGATTTTTGTGTCGACTCCATTATTCCTTGCCTTTCCTATTGTAGGACCTTTTTTGGTGATTATTTTCAATGCCGGCGCGATCCCCATTACGGTCGGAGCTTTTGCCGCAGGCGTCGGTCTCACCGTCGCTTCGCCTGTCATAGTTCTCGTTCGCTATATTAACTATGAGCTGCCCGATTACTATGTGGTAGTGAAATGATCCTTCCCCCTCCGTGTTGATATTTTCGGATATTTATGTTAGAATGTTCCGAGAATTCACACGGAGGTTTTTTATTATGATAGGAATTATCGGCGCAATGCACATTGAGGTCGAGACGGTCAAATCGCTTATGGAGAATAAGGTCTCCGAGACCGTCAGCGGCATGGAATTCGTCAGCGGCACTCTGTTCGGCAGAAAAATTGTCGTCGCCGTATGCGGCATAGGCAAGGTCGCCGCTGCAATGTGCGCCCAGACGATGATACTCAAATATTCGCCCGAATGTATCATAAACACAGGCGTCGGCGGCAGCCTTGACCCCGAGCTGCATATCTGCGACGTGGTCATTGCCGAGAGCCTTGTGCAGCACGATATGGATACCTCGCCCCTCGGCGACCCCGTGGGTCTGATATCGGGCATCAATATTGTAAACATACCCTGCGACGGCAGGGTAACGGCGGCTCTGCTCAAGGCCGCGGAGGCTCTTGACGGAGTTCACACCGCCGCGGGAGTTATCGCCTCGGGCGACCAGTTCATCGCCTCGGCCGAGGCAAAGAAACGCATAGTCGACCGCTTCGGCGCAAGGGTGTGCGAAATGGAGGGCGCCGCGATAGCGCAGGTCTGCTATATCAATTCCGTGCCGTTTGCGATAGTTCGCGCCGTCTCCGACTGCGCCGACGGCAGCTCGCACATGGCTTATGAGGAATTCCTGCCGAACGCCGCCGCGACCGCCGCCCGCCTGATAGAGGGCTTCGTAAGGGTATATTGATTTTATTAAAACCGAACGCTCAGCCTTTTTACTGTATTTTTTTGGATTCGGGCACGATTATTTGTTGACATTGACAGATGTTTCTGTTAAAATGAAGTGAATATATAATGCGGGAGTACACTTTCGCATAACTACAAGGAGGAAATCAAAATGATTGATCAGAAAACCCTGGCGTACATCAATCTTTACGCCGTTCTCGGCACCCTCGAGAATCTTTGCGAGCTTGCTCCCGAAGCGAGCAGCCTGCTGACCAACAAAAAGCCCATTTCGATAGGCTTCGAGGTCAAGGGCGGCCCGAGCGCGACCATCACCTTCGCAAACGGCAGATGCAGAATGGAGCAGGGCTGCACCAAGTGCGACGTTAAGCTCCCGTTCGCTTCCTGCGAAAAATTCAACGGCCTCATCGACGGCACCGTTACCCCCATACCCTCAAAGGGCTTCCTTCACATAGGCTTCCTGCTCAAGGATTTCACCGCCCTTACCGACCTGCTCAATAAGTACATGAGACCCGAGCCGGCGGATCTTGAGGATCCCGATTTCTTCAGGATCAGCACCACTCTTATGCTCGACACCATAACCGTCGCCATCGCTCAGATAGGCAACAACGACGAGATCGGCAAGTTCTCCGCAGATCACATGGTCGACGGCGAGATCTCCTTCTCCATCAAGGACGGCCCCGCAACCACCATCAGAGTCAAGAACCACAGGCTTCTCGGCATCAAAAAGCGCTGCGAGAATCCCAGAGCCATCATGGAGTTTGAGTCCATCGAGCTTGCGAGAGACCTCTTTGACGGCAAGGTCAATGCGGTCGCCTGCATCGGCACCGGCGATATCGTCATGAAGGGCATGATCTCAATGCTCGACAACCTTAACAGGATCCTTGACAGAGTAGCTGTCTATTTAGCATAAGGAGGTTTGCGAAATGAGTTTCAAAATAAATAAATATGATAAAAGCACCGAGCTCTTTCAGAGAGCCGCTAAGGTAATCCCCTCCGGTCTTTACGGCCATCAGGGCCCCGCTGAGGGCTGCTGCATCCCCGTATCGGCATATCCCCTCTTCAGCCAGAAGGCTAAGGGCTCCTACTTCTGGGATGTCGACGGCAACAAATTCATCGACTATATGTGCGCTTACGGCCCCAACGTGCTCGGCTACAATGACCCCGATGTTGACGCCGCAGCTCTTGCACAGGCTAAGATAGAGAACTGCGTCACCGCGCCCTCGACCAAGATAATCGAGTTCGCGGAGTGCCTTGTCGACACCGTCGCTTCGGCTGACTGGGCTTTCTTCGCAAAGAACGGCGGCGACACCACCACCGCAGCTATCATGACCGCCAGAGCAGCCACCCACAGGAAGAAGATAATCTTCGTCAACGGCTTCTATCACGGCGTCGCTCCCTGGTGCCAGAAGGTCGACTACCCCGGCGTTCTTCCCGAGGATGTCGCCAACAACCTCTATGTTGACTGGAACGATTTTGAAGGTCTCAAGAGAGTAGTTGAGGAGAACGAGGGCGAGATCGCAGCGTTCATCTCCACTCCCTACCTTCACGGCAATTTCATAGACAACGTCCTCCCCGCAGAGGGCTATTGGCAGAAGGTCCGCAAGCTCTGCACCGAGAAGGGCATCGTCCTTATCATCGACGATGTCAGAGCGGGCTTCCGTCTTGATATCGCAGGCTCCGACCACTTCTACGGCTTCGAGGCCGACCTTATCTGCTTCTGCAAGGCTCTTGCAAACGGCTGGAACGTCTCCGCACTCTGCGGTAAAGAGTGGCTCAAGAGCGCTATCAGCGGCCTTTCCTACACCGGCAGCTATTGGATGAGCGCGATCCCCTTCGCGGCAGGTCTCGCCTGTATCGAGAAGATGAAGAAGCTCGACACTCCCAAGATGTTCCGTGAGAACGGCCTCAAGCTGACTAACGGCCTCAAGGCTGCCGCCGAGAATAACGGTTTCCATCTCTCCGTATCCGGCGAGCCCGCCCTTTTCTACCTCATGCTCAAGGACGACGACTCCCTCATGCTCCATCAGGAGTGGATAGCCGAGATAGTCAAGAGAGGCGTATTCATGACCAACCATCACAACCACTTCATGAACGCATCCCTCACCGACGAGGATATCAAGCAGACCATAGACGTTGCGGAGGAAGCCTTCCACGTTCTTCGCAAAAATCACCCCGAGCTCGGTTAATCAACCACGGAATACGGCGGCTCGACCGCTTAATGAAATATAAGCAAGGAGGAACATCATATGGCATTATCAAAGCAGGAATGGCTGGCTCTTGAGAAAAAGGCCTATGAGCTTCGTAACCTCTGCCTCGACACCACCTTCTGGGCAGGAAGCGCCCACATCGGCGGCGGCATGAGCGTTATGGATATGCTCACCATTCTTTACTACAAGTACATGAAGATCGACGTTGCAAATCCCAACTGGGAGGACAGAGACCGTCTTATCCTCAGTAAGGGTCACGCAGGCGTTGCTTACGCAAGCGTTCTCTGCGAGCTCGGCTTCAATGACAAAGAACAGCTCAAGACCTTCAACCTGACCAACTCCAAGATGGGTATCCATCTTGACTCCAACAAGGTCATCGGCGTTGACGCCTCCACCGGCTCACTCGGCCACGGCCTGCCCATCGCAGTCGGCACCGGCCTTGCGGCAAGAGTGCTCGGCAAGGACTATAAGACCTACTGCATCCTCGGCGACGGCGAGTGCGACGAAGGCTCCAACTGGGAGGCAGCCATGTCCGCAGCTCACTTCAAGGTAGATAATGTCATCTCCTTTGTCGACCGCAACAAGTGCATGATCGACGGCAGGACCGAGGACGTTATGTCCCTCGAGCCCTTCGCCGACAAATGGCGCGCATTCGGCTTCATCGTTAAGGAAGTGGACGGCCACAACTTCAATGAGCTCTCCGAAGCTATCGACTTCGCTCTTGAGAATAAGGGCGCTCCCGTCATGATCATCGCCAACACCATCAAGGGCGAAGGCATTGACTTCATGGAGGATAACTATCTCTGGCATTACGGTGCTATTGATGATGAAAAATATGCAAAGGCTAAGGAAAGCCTTGACAAACATTACGCTAAGCGTGTAGCTCGTGCAGAAAAGGAGGGCGTCTGATCATGGCAGGAGGAATGACCTATACCGCCGCTGAGTCCACTCAGTTTGCGACCGCTGAAATTTACGGCAAGGCTCTTTGTGAGCTTGGCGAAAAGCATCCCGAGGTAGTCGCTCTTACCGCCGACCTCGGCAAATCAACCAAGATCGGTCTGTTCGGCGAGAAATTCCCCGACAGATTCTTCAACGTCGGCATCGCTGAGCAGAATATGTTCGGCATGGCAGCCGGCATGGCAAAGGCAGGCCTTGTGCCCTTCCTTTCCACCTTCTCGGTATTCGCTTCTCTCAGAAGCGCCGACCAGCTCCACACCGACATCTGCTATCAGAATGTCAACGCTAAGATAATCGCTACCCATGCGGGCACTTCGTTCGGCCAGGCGGGATCGACCCACCACGCTATCTGCGACCTCGCAGTTTGCCGCTCCATCCCGAACCTCACCGTTATCTGCCCCGCAGACGGCATCGAGACCTACAACGCAGTCCATGCTGCATATGATAATTTCGGCCCATACTACATCCGTATAAACAGAGGCTTCGACAGAGTTCTCTATGAGGATTCCGATTACGGCTTCGAGGTCGGCAAGGCAGTCACCGTTCATGAGGGCTCCGACCTTACCATCATCGCTTGCGGCTCCTGCGTGTTCCAGGCTGTCCAGGCTGCCAAGTTCCTTGAGAGCGCGGACGGCCTGAAGATCAGAGTGCTCAACATGCACACCATCAAGCCCATCGACAAGGAAGCCATCATTAAGGCGGTCATGGATACCCGCCGCATAATCACCGTTGAGGATCACAACGTCATCGGCGGTCTCGGCAGCGCAGTCGCCGAGGTCATCGTTGAGGCCGGCAAGGGCTGCGCCTTCAAGCAGCTCGGCATCCCCGACAAGTTCGCCCCCATCGGTCTGCACGAGGATATCATGTCCATGCTCGGCATTGACCAGAACGGCATAGTCGAGTCCGTCCGTGAAGTCATGGGCAAGGACTTCGAGCTTGACGACGACTGGGACGACGAGGCGTGATGCGCCTTTCGACAAATTGCAGAAAGGATTGATATATATGGCTTCAAGAGAAGATATATTAACTAATAAAGTTTTCCTTTGTGCGGTTCTGCCCCTCATCAAGACCATCGCTATGGATGACCCCAAGCTCGCCAAGAAGTTTGAGCACGCTCACGCCGTCATCCAGGTCAGCGCCAAGGATCCCGACGCTCCCGCAGGCAAGTACGCGACCCATTTCGTCGTCAACAGCGGCGAGTGGCTCTGCCACACCGACAAGGTCGCCGACAATGCTCATATCGAGCTTTGCTTCAAGAGCGTAGAGGCTATGAACGCATTCTTCAAAGGAAATATCGGCCCCGCTACCCTGCCCTCAATGAAGGGCGTGGCAAAGAAGCCCGCCGTCTTTGCAGCATTCATGATGACGCTGCTCAAGATGTCCTCGCTTCTCACCGCCAAGGAGCCGCCGCAGGATGAGGAGACCAAGAAGCTGCTCGTTAAGTGCTACTTCTATCTGCTCTCGAGCGGCATCAGCACGCTCAACAAGCAGGGTCACGAGGATATCCACAATTGGGCGCTCAAGAGCCCCGACAGAGTCTATGCATGGGCAGTTGACGGCTACCCCGAGATCTCGGCTTATATCCGTATCAAGGCGGGCAAGTCAAAGGCAGGCAGAGGCGTTTACAAGCGCGCTCTTCCCTTCTTCACCATGAGATTCGACTCGCTCGACAGTGCTCTCGGCATCCTCATGGGCACCGCGGATATGCTTGACTACACCAAGGACAGCAAGCTCATCATGGACGGCGCACCCGAATTCGGCGCGCAGATCGGTACTTACATGATGACCGTCGCGGGCTACGCACAGTAAAATATGCTTTTTATGCCGCATTCCGAAAGGGATGCGGCATTTTTTGCGTCCATGCGCCGAATACGGCAAAGAAAATTTTCTCAAACTCTTGTATTTCCGTTCAAAATTATCTATAATGTTTTCATAATAGGATAGTGGGGTATTATGACCTTTCCGAGGCGATACCCAATATGAAAAGGAATGATAAAATGTCCGTTCAGGCAGTCAGAGAATACCTCGCCCGCTTCGGCGTTGACGGCAGAATTCAGGAGTTCACCGAGTCCTCCGCTACGGTCGAGCTTGCGGCGGCGGTGGTCGGCGTTATCCCCGCGAGGATAGCCAAAACCCTCTCGTTTAAGGACGGTGACGGCGCAATGCTCTTGGTCGCCGCAGGCGACGCCAAGGTGGATAACCGCAAATTCAAAGATACCTTCGGCTTCAAGGCAAAAATGCTCTCCGCGGGCGACGAGCTGGAGCTTGTCGGGCACCCCGTCGGCGGTGTTTGCCCCTTTGCGCTGAAGGACGGCGTTAAGGTCTATCTCGATGTCTCGCTTCAGCGGTTCGACACCGTTTTCCCCGCAGCGGGCAGCTCGAGCAGTGCGGTCGAGCTGAGCTGCGACGAGCTTTTTGAATGCTCCGGGGCGGAGAAATGGATCGATGTATGCAAATTGCCTGAAGCATAAACCAAATTCGTAACTTTTCGGTCATATTTTATTAATGCAACCCGGCGTATTATATTATATAATATTCAATGGTGGTTCAAGGAGGATTATATGAGCGCAAAACACGTTATATCTTACGATATCGGCACTACCGGAGTCAAAACCTGTCTTTTTGAGATCGACGATACGATAACCCTCAAAAGTGCGGCAATGGAGGGCTACAATCTCTATATTCTGCCCGACGGCGGCGCAGAGCAGGATCCCGACGAATGGTGGAGCGCCATTTGCTCCACGACCGCGACCGTATTTGAGAACTGCAAGGACATAACCCCCGACATGGTCGACGGCATTTCGTTCTGCTCACAGATGCAGGGCCTCGTGCTTGTCGATAAAGAGGGCAAGCCCGTCCACAGAGCGTTCAGCTACATGGATCAGAGGGCGAGGAAGCAGCTCAAGGAGGGCATGGCGAACGGGATCCAGATAGCCGGCGCCAACATTACAAAGCTCATCCCCTCTCTCATAATCACCGGCGCAGTCTCCGCCAGCGTCAAGGACCCCGTCTGGAAATATCGCTGGCTCAGGGACAATGAACCCGAGAATTTCAAGAGAGTCTATAAATGGCTCGATGTCAAGGAATACATAATCAGCCGCATGACGGGCAAATTCGTCATGACGAGGGATTCCGCATTCGGCACCCTGCTCTATGATATCCGCAAGGGTCACGAATGCTGGAGCCCGAAGATATGCAAGCTACTCGACGTTGACCCCGCTCACCTTGCCGAGATAGTGGACTGCACGGCGAACGTCGGCGGTCTGACCGCAAAGGCGGCTAAGGAGCTGGGTCTTAAAGAAGGCACCCCCGTATTCGGCGGCGGCGGCGACGCCTCGCTCATAGGCGTGGGCGCAGGCAGCGTAGGCCTCGGCGAAACTCACATCTACTCCGGCACCTCAGGCTGGGTCTCGACCGTCGTTGACAAGAGCGTCGTTGACGCTTCCGCAATGATAGCCGCCATCACCGGCGCTCAAAAGGATAAATTCAATTATTTTGCCGAGCTGGAAACGGCGGGCAAATGCCTCGAATGGGTCAAGGATCACCTTGCCCTCGACGAGATCGGCATCTTCCTGCAAAAGACTCACGTCGCGGAATCCAAAGAGTCGGTCTACACCAGCCTTTACGATTACCTCTCAAAGATAATCGATGAGACCCCGGCAGGCAGCGGCGGAGTTATCTTCACTCCGTGGCTTCACGGCAATCGCTGCCCGTTTGAGGATCCGAACGCCAGAGGAATGTTCTTCAACGTCAGCCTCGAAACAGGCAAAACCGAGCTCATCCGCTCCGTTATCGAGGGCGTTTGTATGCATCTTCGCTGGTTCCTCGAAACTCAGGATAAGAAGATAAAGACCTCTCAGACCGTTCGCTTCGTCGGCGGCGGCGCCCTCTCGGACGTCACCTGCCAGATCCTTGCCGATATCACGGGCAGGACTGTTGAGACGGTCGACAGCCCGCAGAATGTCGGCGCAGTCGGCGCGGCGGTCATAATGGCGGTCGGCCTCGGCGTTATAGGCGACGTTTCCGAGGCGAAGAGGCTTATCCCCGCCAAAAAGACCTTCACCCCCAACACTGCAAATAAAGACATCTACGACCGCAACTATGCAGTCTATAAGATGCTTTATAATAATAACAAAAACGCTTTCAAAGCCCTGAACGGCTGAGACGGCTCAAAGAAAGGATCGGAGAAATGAAAAAGTATTTTGCTCTCATCATCAGCGTTATCGTGATCCTCACCTGCTTCACCGCCTGCAAGCCCAAGCTCAAGGACGGTGTGCTCGTCACCGACGCGGCCGGCAAGGGCTACGCCGCAGTCACTCAGGAGGGCGGCGGAGCTGCCCGTGACGACGCGGGCAACCTCGTGGTGCTCGTCACCGACAAAAACGGCAAAAACGTCAAGGGCGATAACGGTGAATACCAGACCGACGCCATCGCGCTCGACCATGCGGTCGTCATCGGCAACCGCATTGAATGTCCCAACTACTCGATAGCTATCCCGAGCGGCTGGAGCGACAGCATGAGCTACAGCGACCTCATCCTCAAGAAGGATAACTCCGAGGATCAGATAAAGCTCATGAGCTCAAGCGGCAAGAAGCTCTCCGCGGTAATGCAGGATACCTCAAAGCTCATCGACGCTGTCAAGTCAAAGTTCAGCGACTGCGTATACACCAATAAGCAAATCACCGTCAACGGCGGCGAGGCCACGCTTATCTCGGTATATGTACCCAACAACAGCTCAGGCACCGCCACTTACATCGGCTATATCTTCTATGAGCATGGCGGCACGGTCTACACCTGCATGATAACCTCAGACAGCGACATGGGCGCACGCCTCGACGATGTGATCGCCATACTTGACACTATCGAATACAGATAATTATTCCGGAGGAGAAAAGATATGTTATTTACACAGGATATCGGCATAGATTTAGGCACGGCGAACACCCTCGTATTCGCAAGAGGCAAGGGCATCGTCATCAGAGAGCCGTCGGTCGTTGCGGTCGATCAGAAGAGCAACCCGCCCAGAGTGGTCGCCGTCGGCACCGAGGCAAAGGAAATGATAGGCAGAACTCCCGGCTCGATCATCGCGGTGCGCCCCCTCAAGGACGGCGTTATAGCGGATTTCGAAATAACCGCAGAGATGATAGAATCCTTCATCAAGCGCACCACCAAGCGCAGACCCTTCTCAAGGATCAGAGTGCTCATCTGCATCCCCTCGGGTGTCACCGAGGTTGAGCGCAAGGCTGTCCACGACGCCGCAAAGAGCGCAGGCGCCAACTACATCAGCCTTATCGAGGAGCCCATGGCGGCGGCTATCGGCGCGGGTCTCCCCGTCAGCGAAGCGACCGGCAGCATGGTCGTCGATATCGGCGGCGGCACCTCCGAGGTGGCTGTTATATCGCTTGGCGGCGTTGTCACGGCGAATTCCTGCCGTGTTGCGGGCGACAATTTTGATGAGTCCATCATCTCCTACATCAAGAAGAAATATAACCTCCTTATCGGTGAGAGAACCGCTGAGGATATCAAGATAAAGATCGGCTCCGCCTTCCCTTATGACGGCGAGGGCACGATGAATATCAAGGGCAGAAACCTCATGGACGGCCTGCCGAAGAATGTTGACGTCACCTCCGAGGAGATAAGGGAGGCAATGGCCGACCCCGTATCCCAGATAGTTGACGCCGTTAAGTCCACGCTTGAAAAGACTCCCCCCGAGCTTGCCGCCGATATCATCGACCACGGCATCATGCTCACAGGCGGCGGCGCTCTGCTCAGAGGCCTCGACAGGCTCATCTCCGCGGAGACCAAGATCCCCGTCCTCGTGGCGGAGAATCCCCTCGATTGCGTTGTTGACGGCACGGGCATCTGCCTTGATAACGACAACCTCAACGTGATCAGTAATAAGAAGTACATCTAAGTATCTAATCGGATTAAGGAGCTATATTGATGATTCGCTTTTTGAAGAGCACGGCATTTAAAATATTCGCAGGTGTCGTCGCCGCATTGCTTGCGGGGTCGATATTTGCCGTCGCCTCAAGAAGCGGCTCATCACCGCTCACGAGCGTTACGAGCGTAGTATTCGGCCCCGTTTCACGACTTGCGTCCTATGTGGCGTCCGAGGTGTCGAAGCTGCCGATATCGTTCCGCTCAAGCTCCACCCTCTCCAAGGAGATAACCGACCTTGAGGAGCAGGTGGATTCGCTCAGAGAGCAGCTCGTCGACTACGAGCAGGCAAAGTATAAGAATGAATTCTATCAGGAATTCCTCGGGCTTAAAGAGGAGCACAGCGACTATGTGTTCGCCGAGGCAGCCGTTATCGGCAGGGACGCTGCAGGCAGATTCGGCACGGTGACCCTCAACAAAGGCTCGGTAAACGATATCAGGGTCAACGACCCTGTTATCTACGGCGAATACCTTGTCGGCGTGGTCGCCTCGGTCACCCCCACGCAGTGCACCGTTAATACCATTCTGAATCCGAATGTCAATGTCAGCGCCTATGAGGTCAGGACGAGGGATCTCGGCTTCGTGACCTCGACCGTCGAGCTTGCCGAGCAGGGGCGCTGCCATATGCCGGGTCTCCCCGCCTCCACCTCCGTCACGGCGGGCGGCATCGTCTGCACCTCGGGCGTTGGCGGCATTTTCCCGAGGGATCTTATAATCGGCACTATAGTTGACGTCGTGGACGGCACGGTGGATATCTCCGCCAGCGCCGTTATCGAGCCGGGCATTGATATCTCAAAGCTCACCGACGTCTTTATCATCACTTCATTTGACGGTCAGGCGCAGTGATGCGCCGCCGTCCCCGCTTTTTTATATGACTATTGAAGCTCAACGCAAAAAGTTGATAATCCGCAGGGTTATACTCGCCCTGATAATATTAACGCTGTCAGTTATGCAAAATACCGACGGCTTTTTTCCGCAGATATTCGGCGTGCGCGCGCTGCTGCTGATACCCGCCGTTGTTTGTACGGCAATGTTTGAGCGCGACATAGTCGGGATGCTTTTCGGGCTTTTTGCGGGTATGCTGTGGGATATCACGGCCTCCGGCAACAATTTCAACGCCCTCTACCTGCTGGCGGTCGGCTTTATCTGCGGCACGCTCATCAACACCGTGATGCGTAACAACGTGGTCACGGCGTCCCTCCTCTCGGTGGGATTCATCATCATCTACAGCCTCGGCTATTGGCTGTTTCACTATGTATTCGCTTCGATCGACGGGGCGACTCACGTGCTCGTGCGCTACTATCTCCCCGGCATCCTCTACACGGCGATATTAGTGCCGATAATCTTTATCATCGTGCGAGCCGTGGAGAAAAAATACTCAATTGAGCAATAATCAAAGGAGGTGCAGATATGCACGCAAAAATGACTCGCGGCAGGCAGATAGCGGCTGTCTGCGTTATCCTTTTTTTCTTTATGGTGTTTGCCGTTGACCTTATCAATCTTCAGATCGTCAAGGGTGACGAATACGACGCCGCCAGCTCCGCAGTCTCCGCCAAGACGGCTCCCATCTCCGCCGCAAGGGGCGAGATAGTCGACTGCGACGGCAAGCCCCTCGTCTACAACAGTCAGGGCTATTCTATAGTCTTTGACTACGCATATTTCCCTCCCGCCTCCGAGCAGGAGACTCGCAACGAGATAATCCTCAGCCTCATCAAGCTCTTTGAGAGCAAGGGGCTTGAATGGATAGATAACCTGCCGCTCGTTTTTGACGCGGACGGCAATATCGCTTTTAAGGAGGACAGCGACGCCCTCATCAAGGAGATGAAGAGCGCCGATATGCTGAACCTCAACGAATACGCCTCGGCACAAAACTGCTTTGACGCCCTTGTCAGCAGGTACAAGCTCTCGGCTTACTCCGAGCAGGATGCCCGCAAGATAGCCTCCGTCTGCTACGAGATGAAGCGCATATATTTCAGCATCAGCACGCCTTACACCTTCGCCGCGGACGTGCCCGACGACGTGGTGTCACTTATCAAGGAAAACAGCGGCTTCTATAAGGGCGTTGACGTTGAGGTCATCCCCGTGCGGCAGTATACCGACGGCACTATAGCCCCGCATATCCTCGGCAGGGTCGGCGCTATCGACGCCGAGGAATACCGGGAGAAAAAGGCCGACGGCTATAAAATGACCGATATGATAGGCAAGAGCGGCATCGAGGCCGCCATGGAGGAATATCTCAAGGGTACTGACGGCGAAAAGACCGTCTACACCGACAACGACGGCAATAAGCACACCGAGGTGACCATCGAGCCGCAGCACGGCAACACCGTGGTGCTCACCATCAACTCGGGGCTTCAAAAGGTCGCTCAGGATGCGCTGCAAAAGGCTTTGCAGGATTATTCGGGCAAAAAGGGCAATGTCGTGCCCGACGCGGGCGCAGTTGTAGTGCTCAGCTGCAAGGATTCCTCTATCCTCGCCTCGGCCACTTACCCGACCTACGATATCTCGACCTACGCCGATAACGCGGAGGCTCTCAACAAGGCCTCCGGCGCCCCGCTTTGGAACAGAGCGCTGCTCTCGACCTACGCCACAGGCTCCACGATGAAGCCCTCGGTCGCAGTCGCCGCCCTCGAGGAGGGTATAATCGACGAAACGACCACCGTCTACTGCTCCGGCTCATATGAATACCTCGGCCAGCACTTCAAGTGCGAGCAGCATCATATAACCCGCTTTGTCAACGTCGTCAACGCAATCAACGAATCCTGCAACACCTTCTTCTATGAGGTCGGCAGGATGCTCGGCATTGAGAAGATGAACGAATACAGGACTCTGTTCGGCCTAGGCTCAAAGACCGGCTGCGAGCTGGGCGAAGCGACGGGAGTGCTCGACAGCCCCGAATACAGGGCATCGCTCAATCAAAAGTGGCTGCCCGGCTACACCGTCCAGTCCGCAATAGGTCAGGCGGGCAACCTTTTCTCCCCTATCCAGCTTGCGAATTACTGCGCCACGATAGCGAACGGCGGCACGAGATACAAAACTCACTTCGTTAAGAGCATCAAGAGCCACGATTATTCGCAGACCGTGCTCGAGACCGAGCCTGAGGTAGTCTGCGAGACGGGTATTTCTCAGAAAACTCTTGATATTGTAAAGAGCGGTATGCTCAAGGTCGGCACGGTCGGCTACTGTAAGGAATACTTCAAAAATCTCCCCGTAAAGGTCGCTGCAAAGACGGGTACTTCTCAGGAATACCGTCAGATAGGCGGCGACTCCGTCAAGATAAACAACGGCTTCCTCATCGCCTTTGCCCCTTATGAGAACCCCGAGATAGCGGTCGCGGTGGTCGGCGAGGGCATGACCTCGGGCGTATTCGTCGCCCCCGTCGTCGCTGCGGTAGTCGATTATTATTTCGGCCAGAGCGGCTCAACAGAAGCGGCTCAGCCCGAAAACTCACTTCTCCCCTGATTTTATTTGAAAGGAGCGCTCACTGTGGCTGAAATCATCCTCGTTGCCTCCGGCAAAGGCGGCTCGGGCAAATCGACCTTCACCGTCGGCGTTTCAAAGGCTCTCGCCTCCTGCGGCAAAAGAGTGCTTGCGATAGACTGCGATATCGGCCTGCGCTCGCTCGACCTGCTGCTCGGCGTCTCCGAGAGCGTGGTGTTTGACTGGGGCGATCTGCTCGAGGGCAGGTGCTCCGCCGAGCAGGCGCTCATCAAGGGCAGCGTTGACCTGCTCGCCGCTCCCCGCGCCTACGGCGACGGCTTCACCGACGAGGGCTTTCGTCAAATGGTCGCGGGCTTTGATAATAACTACGATTTCATCTTCCTCGACTCCCCCGCGGGCATCGACAGGGGCTTCACCCTCGCCGCAAGCGGCGCAAGGCGCGCCGTGGTGGTCACAACGCCCGACAGTGTCTGCGTCAGGAGCTGCAACCGCGCCTTCTGCGAGCTGGACAGGCTCGGCATAGCCGACGTGCGCCTTATCATAAATATGTTTGAGGTCAAGCCCGTCTGCAAGCGCAGGCTGCTTAACATAGACCAATGCATCGACGAGACGGGAGTTCAGCTCCTCGGCATAGTCCCGAGGGATATAAGCCTCGGCTTCTGCTCCGTTACGGGCGACGCCCCCGGCGAATTTTCGCCCTCAACGCTCGCATTTCAGCGCATTGCGAAGCGCCTTTGCGGGCAAAAAGCCCCGCTCATCTGCGAATGAAAGGTTAAAACCATGGAGAATTCAACCATCGCCGCCGTTGCGACTCCGAATGCGCCCGGCGGCATAGGAATAGTCAGAATATCGGGCAGCCGAGCCATTGAGACGGCTGCCGCTGTTTTTACGCCCATCGGCGGCTCGCCGCTGACCGAATGCAAGGGCTATCACGCCCGATTCGGCACGGTCCACGACGGCGAAGAGCGGCTCGACGAGGCCGTATGCCTCGTTTTCAGAGCGCCGAGAAGCTACACGGGCGAGGATGTGGTCGAAATTTCGTGCCACGGCGGCATTTATATCACGAAACGAGTGCTGCGAGCCGTGCTGAACGCAGGCGCAGTTCCCGCCGAGGCGGGCGAATTCACAAAAAGAGCTTTTCTTAACGGCAAAATAGACCTTGCGGGCAGTGAGAGCGTCATGGCGCTCATCAGCGCCTCGGGCAAGCAGGCGGCGAGCGCCGCTCTGAACACCCTTGAGGGCAGGCTGAGCGGCGAGATACGCTCCTGCGCCGACAAGCTCACCGCCGTTTGCGCCTCACTCGCCGCATGGGTCGATTACCCCGACGACGATATCGAGGAGATAGGCGGCGGAGAAATGCTCCCCGTTTTTAAGGATGTCAAGGCCGCTCTTGAAGCGATAGTGCGCCGCTACGACTGCGGCAGGGCGGTAACGGACGGAGTTGACGCCGTTATCGTCGGCAAGCCGAACGTCGGCAAATCAACGCTGATGAATATGCTCTCCGGCTTCGAGCGCTCGATAGTAACCGACGTTGCGGGCACTACCCGCGACGTGGTCGAGGAGCGGATAGTCCTCGGCGACATCCTGCTCAGGGTCGCCGACACCGCGGGAATACACGACACTGAGAATAAAATCGAGAATATCGGCGTTGACCTCGCCAAGCGCCGCCTTGAGCGGGCGGAGTTGGTGCTCGCCGTATTCGACGGCAGCTCCCCTCTCACCGAGGAGGACGCCGAGATAATCGCCTGCTGCCGTGACAAGCGCAGGGTGGCGGTGCTCAACAAGGCCGACCTACCCCCGCAGGCGGATATCGACTTCATCCGCAGTGAATTCCCCGAGACGGTGGTGCTCAGCGCCTCTCAGGGCAGCGGAGCGGAGGAGCTTGAAAAGGCGGTCGCGCGGGTGCTCTCGACCGACGCCTTTGACCCGAACGCCGCCTGCCTGACGAGCGAAAGGCAGCGAAGCTGCTGCGTGAGAGCTATTGACGACTTGAGCCAGGCCGTCGCCGCCCTTGAGAGCGGCGTGACCCTCGACGCCGTGAATGTCTGCGCAGAGTGCGCCGTCGGCTCGCTACTGGAGTTGACGGGCGAAAAAGCCACCGACGCCGTGGTCGACGAGGTCTTCTCCCGCTTCTGCGTGGGTAAATAGTAAATTTTGGTCAATACTATAAAGGACGGTGCGCCGTTTGGCATACCGCCCTTTTTGCATCTTGATTTTTCTGCCGATATCTGTTAAAATGGTAAAAAATTCTTGAGGAGGATAACAAATGAAGAACCCCCTTTCAAGGGCGCTTGCCCTGCTTTTTGCGGCAATTTTAGCTTTCTCCTGCATTCTCCCCTGCACCGCCGCTTTTATTGATGATGATATCGCTCTGCTTGCCGAGAGCGGCGACGGCGAATCTGTCGACCCTGAGAACCCGGAAACCCCCGATCAGCCTAAGCCCCCCGCCGCCGAGCCGAAGCTCGAGGTCACCTCTGAGAGCCTCTCGGTCTTTGTCGGCAAGAAGCTCCAGCTCACCGCGACCGTCACCGGCGTTGACGCGCAGCCTAAGATCGAGTGGTACACCATGGACGGCAACATCGCCTCAGTCGACCAAAACGGCCTTGTCTCCACAAAAAAGACCGGCAGAGTTGAGATAGTCGCTAAGACCACCGTCAACGGCAAGGAGCTGAGCGACGGCTTCATCGTGAACGTCGTCACCCGCAGCAATCCCGTCAAAAATCTGCTTGAGAAAAAGCAGGTGCTCAGCTACAAATACAGCTACACCGACGACTACTATTACACCAACGATAAGAACTGCTGGCAGCATAACTTTGGCTTCGCCAAGTTCTATGACATCGTCGCCCCCTATGTGCTGCTCGAATACGACTATGTGCGGGTTTACTTCACTTACAACAACAAGGACTGGATGATCCAGATGTGGAAGGGTCAGTACGGTCTGCTCTTCTTCGGCAGCGAAATGGGCATATATCGCAAGGATTCCTCCGACAAGGCACCCGGCCTCTTCACCTTCTACGGCTGCCCGAATGAGGACGAATGGATAAAGATGGAGATGACCCTCTATCACGACGAAACGGGCAACGGCAACTATGTGCGCCAGCTCACAAGAGACTACGGCGACTATTGGTGGTGCACCGGCTTCAAGCCCGGCCACCTGCGCCGCGAAGAGCCCGCCAAGGAGCTTAGAATGACCGGCCGCCTGACTCTCAAGAATCAGGAAATGACCGATCTCTTCATCGAGGGTCTCAAGAAATGCGGCTTTAAGCAGACCGAAAATGCCGAAAAGATAGGTCTTGACCAGTTTCACGTGGACGGCACTGATATCCGCCTTTGCTGGCAGAATATCTCCGACGCCGAGAACACCATGCCCATCAAGATAACCGCGGGCGCAATGATAGCGGTCAGCATCCTCTCCTTCTTCCTGCTCATCATGGTGATGTTCGGCATGTTTGCAATGCTTGCGTTCATCTTCTTCATCTGATAAACAACCGATAAAAATACGGAGCTATGACTTTCGCCATAGCTCCGTTTTGTTGTTTATTGATTATTTGTAAAGCGGGCCGTAGTTCTCGCAGGCTCTGAAATCAGCGCCCTCGAGATCCTTGGTGCCGAATGCGCCCCAGCAAGCGGGACGGAATATCTTCTCCTCGGGCACGTTGTGCATTGCGACGGGTATCCTCAGCATGGAAGCCATGGTGATGATATCCGCGCCGATGTGGCCGTAGGAGATAGCGCCGTGGTTTGCGCCCCAGTTATTCATCATGTCGTATGCCGACTTGAATGCAAGGGAGCTGCCGTCGCATCTGGGAGCGAACCAGGTGCAGGGCCAGGTGTAGTCGGTTCTCTTCCAGAGAATGTCGGAGACCTCGTCGGGCAGGTTGACAGTCCAGCCCTCTGCTATCTGAAGAACGGGGCCGAGGCCCTTGACGATATTGAGACGGATCATCGTAGCGGGCATCTGAGCTCTGGTCAGGAAGCGGGAGGAGAATCCGCCGCCTCTGAAGTAGCCGTTATCCGCTGCGTTCCAGGTGGTGGCGGCAAGCATCTTCTCGATGTCGCCGTCGGTCACGTCATACCAGGGCTTGATAACGCCGTTGCCGTCTGCGTCCTTGACCTCGCCGCAAGCGTCGAGGCAGCAAGCGCCGGAATTGATCAGGTGGATAAATCCGCCCGCATCCTTTGCAACGCCCTCGATATCATAGCCGGTGACTCTCTTGACGGAGTCCGCGCTCCAATAGGTGCGCACGTCGGCGAACATCTGAGGCCTGTTGGTGAGTAGCTTCATAAAGAGCATACCGATGCCGTTGAGGGTATCGTTCTCGGTGGCGAGGACATAAGGCTCTCTTGCGCCGTTCCAGTCAAACGAAGTGTTGAGCATAGCCTCGGCAAAGTCGGCGTTGGGATAGAAATCCGTCCACTGACGCTGACCCTGGAAGCCCGCGACGATGGCGTTGTGGCCGACCATCTCCTCCTCACGACCCTCGGGCAGCTTGCTGTTGCCGTTCATGAGATCCTTGATGATGCACATCATCTTGACGGTGAATTCCCAATCCTTTTCCTTCTGCTCGTCGCTCTTTCTGACGAATTCGGGGTTCTTGTCGAAGCCCTCTTTGCACTTCTCCTTAGTCCACTTGAGTGCCTTTTGGAATTCCTCCTCGTCATAGATGCCCTCGGTCATCCTGCGGATGATCTCGACCTCGTCGACGGACTCAACTCTCATGCCGAGGTATTCCTCGATGAACTCAGGGTTGATGGTGGAGCCTGCGATGCCCATACAGATGGAGCCTATCTGGAGATAGGATTTGCCTCTCATCGTGGCGGCGGCGACAGCGGCTCTGGCGAAGCGGAGCAGCTTCTCCTTAACGTCGGCGGGCATATTCATGTCGTCGGCGTCAAGCACGTCCTTGCCGTAGATGCCGAATGCGGGCAGACCCTTCTGAGCGTGGGCTGCGAGCACGCTTGCAAGATAAACGGCGCCGGGTCTCTCGGTAGCGTTGAAGCCCCAAACGCCCTTGATGGTGTTCTTATCCATATCCATCGTCTCGGAGCCGTAGCACCAGCAGGGAGTGACGGAAAGAGTGATATCCACGCCCTCTTTTTTGAACTGAGCGGCGCAGGCGGCTGCCTCGGCAACTCTGCCGATGGTGGTGTCGGAGATAACGACCTTGACTGGCTCGCCGTTTGAGTATCTGATATTCTCCTCAAAGAGCTTCTTGGCCGCAAGAGCCATGCCCATGGTCTGCTCCTCGAGCGACTGACGAACACCCAGAGGGCCTCTCCTCGCATCAATGATGGGGCGAATGCCTATCACAGGGTAATCGCCGATAAGTCTGCTTTTTGCCATGATTTTTTCTTCCTTTCTGTGTATTGTAGGGTTAGTTTATTTTTTTACTTAATAGCGTTCCTCACGCCTCCCTCTGACGAGGGAGGTGGCTTTGCGTAAGCAAAGACGGAGGGAGAGAAAAGATAAACAACCAAATCTTTGCCGAAAACCGCAAAGCGGTCTCTCCCTCAACCCTTCGGGCAGCTCCCTCGTCAGAGGGAGCCGAGAAACTATTCGGCAATGATCTGATTTACAACGCTGTCGATGTGATCGCATATTTCCGCAAAATTATCGTCTATTTCATTATTGGGAATACGCAAAACAATCAGGCTCAAGTTTTCAAGCCGCTCCGTGCGAATCCTGTCATTAATTGCTTCGTTTCTATTATAATGCTGCGAACCGTCAAGTTCAATAACAAGTCCCGTTTTTGCGAAGTGTTTTTGCCAAAGGAATATTTGATTTGCTGTACGGTCTCATATCTGCACACTCCTCGGCAAACCATTCTCTTTTCGGCTTTTTCTCACTTCACAACCTTTAAGAATCTCTCATAGGCGGTCGACCATGAGGCGGGGTCATGGGGGAGATATTCGGCGGTGTTTTCGCTGTTGCGGACTATGCGCCTTGCCTCGGCGATGCTGTCGATCGCGCCGCCGGCGATGAGCTGCACGGCGATATTGCCGAGCACGGTCGCCTCGATGGGGCCTGCGACGACCTTGCGGTCACAGGAGGAGGCGGTCATCGAGCAGAGCAGCGTATCCTTGACGCCGCCGCCGATAACATGTATGGCGGGGTAGGTCTTGCCCGTGCAGTCCTCGAGCTTCTCAAGGGTCAGGCGATACTTCATTGCAAGGCTCTCATAGATGCACCGCATTATCTCGCCCACGCTCTCGGGGACGGGCTGGCCTGTCCTGCGGCAGAATTCCCTTACCCTGCCCGGGATATCGCCGTGCGGGACGAATTCGGGGGCGTCGGGGTCGATGAAGCACTTGAAAGGCTCCGCGGCGAGGGCGAGCTTCTCAAGGTCGGCGTAGGAATAATCGCTGCCGTTTCTGTTCCAATGGCGGCGGCTCTCCTGAATGAGCCACAGCCCGATTATATTCTTGAGGAAGCCGACGCTGCCGCCGTAGCCGCCCTCGTTGGTGACGTTCATGGCGAGCGACTTCTCGTTGACTATCGGGGCTTCAAGCTCCGTGCCGAAGAGCGACCATGTGCCGCTCGAGAGGAAGGCGAAGTCGCCGCTCTCGCAAGGGACAGCGGTTATCGCGCTCTGAGTATCGTGGCCGCAGACGCTGATAACCTTGGCGGCGGGCACTCCGCACTCGTCGCAGATATCCTCGCGCAGCGTGCCGAGCACCGAGCCTGAGGGCTTGATGTCGCACAGCAGGCGTGACGGAATGCCGAGTCTGTCGAGCAGACCCGTCGCCCACGTCTTGGTGGCGATATCCACCATCTGCGAGGTCGTGGCTATCGAATATTCGGTGGTCATATTGCCCGTGAGCATATAGCCGAAAAGGTCGGGCATAAAGAGCAGCCTATCCGCCCTTTCAAGGATATGCGGGCGGTATTTTTTGAGCGCATAGAGCTGATAAACGGTGTTAAGCTCCATGAACTGAATGCCCGTGGTGCGGTAGAATTCATCATTCGGCACGATCGCGGCGCATTCCTCGATAAGCCCCTTGGTGCGCTCGTCGCGGTAATGCACGGGGTTCTCGAGCAGGCAGCCGAATTCGTCGATGAGGCCGAAATCAACGCCCCATGTGTCGATCCCTATGCTGTCGAAGGAGCCGAGCTGCTTCGCCTTGGCGATGCCCTGCTTTATCTCGTGGAAGAGGCGCAGCACATCCCAATAGACCGTGCCGCCGACCCTGACGGGGTCGTTGGAGAAGCGGTGGACTTCATTCAGCGTTATCTTTTCGCCGTCAAACGAGCCGACTATGGCTCGGCCGCTCGACGCGCCGAAATCTATCGCAAGAACTCTCTTTTCACTCATTGAATAACAACGCCCTTTTTAAGAATAATGTTGGCATATATCGCGGTTTCGCCCGTGGCGACGACGGCATATGCCTTCTTTGCGCGCTCATAAAAGGCGAATCTCTCGACCAGCTCAAACTCCTTGTCGCCCTCGTTGGCGGTGACGGTGGCTTTGTATGCCGACCATATCGGCGGGCAGTTGTCGGGGTCGCCGTTATCCATCAGGGCAACGGGGGCCTCAACATAGGTATCGAGCGGCATGAGCTTGAGGATAGCGTCGAGGATCTCGTCAACGCCGTGGCCGTCAAGGCGCACAAGGCGCTGAGCTATCGAAGCGGCGGGGAAATTGCCGTCGCCGATAACTATCTCGTCGCCGTGACCCATCTCCATAAGGATCTTGAGCAACTCGGGGGAAATGATAGGTGAAATGTTTTTAAGCATATTTTATTTTCCTTTCTGAGATTATATAGTTGAGTACATACCGTACATTTTGCTGTAAACTCCGCCTTTTTTCATCAGCTCGTCGTGCGTGCCCTTCTCGGCCACGCCGTCCTCGGTGAGCACGACTATCTCGTCGGCGTTGCGCACCGTAGTGAGCCTGTGGGCGATGGTGAGGGTAGTCCTGCCCTCGGCAAGGCGCTCGAGCGACTGCTGCACGAGCCTCTCGCTCTCATTATCGAGCGCCGAGGTCGCTTCGTCAAGCAGCAGCACGGGCGGATTCTTGAGAAACACCCTTGCTATTGATATCCTCTGCTTCTGACCGCCGGAGAGCTTCAGGCCGCGCTCGCCGATATATGTATCGTAGCCGTTCGGCAGGGCGCTGATGAAGTCGTGCGCCCCCGCCTGCCTGCAAGCGGTTATCATCTCGTCCTCGGTAGCGTCGGGCTTGCCGTAGATGAGGTTATCCCTTATCGTGCCCGAGAAGAGGTAGACATCCTGCGCCACAACGCCGATATTCTTTCGCAGCGAATGGAGAGTGATATCCTTGATATTCATGCCGTCAAGCAGTATCTCGCCGCTGTCCGGCTCATAAAATCTCGGTATGAGGTTGCAAAGCGTGGTCTTGCCGCCGCCGGAGGGGCCGACAAGCGCCAGATTCTCGCCCGCCTTCAGATGCAGGTCAAGCCCGCTGAGTATCTTTTTCTCGCCCTTGACATAGCTGAAGGTGACGTCTCTGAACTCGATATCGCCCTTTGCTTTGCCTATCTCGACCGCGTTCTCGCTGTCGGTGATGTCGGGCTGCACATCCATTATCTCACGGAAGCGCTCGATGCCCGTAATGCCTCGGCTGAACTGCTCGCTGAAATCAACTATTGTCCTTATCGAGCCGAGCAGGGTCGAGACGAGCAGCAGGCTTGCGGCGAAGTCGCCGGGAGTTATCTCGCCGAGGTGCATGAAGTATGCGCCGACGCCGACAACGACGATATACATGATGCCGTCGATGAGCGTGACCATCGAGTGGAAGGACGACATATACTTATGCGCCGTATTCTTGACCGATACATACTCGGCGCAGCCCTCGAGGAATTTCTCACGCTCGGTCTCCTCATTGGTAAAGGAACGCACTACCCGCACGCCGAGCAGGCTGTCCTCCAGCCTTGCGTTTATCTCGCCGACCTGGTGGCGGCTGCGGCGGAAAGCGTCGCGCATCCTGCCCCTCGACTTCTTGGTGAGTATCACCATGAACGGCATGAGGATGAATACGCAAAGGGCAAGGCGGTAATCCATCGTGGTGAAAATATAGAAGCTCGCAAAGAATTTGACAACGGTGGTGAATATCATCTCCGGGAAATGATGCGCCCACTCCGCAACGTCAAAGAGGTCGGAGGTCATGCGGCTCATAAGCTGGCCGACCTTGGTGTTGTCAAAGAAATTGAACGAGAGCGTTTGCAGGTGGTCAAACATATCCGCCCGCATCTTATTCTCGATTTTAACGCCCATCACATGGCCGTGATAGGATTTGACATACTCCGTCAAGCAGCCTATTCCCCGCAAGACTATATAGAAAAGGCAGACCTTGACTATCTTTTGCAGCGTCAGTGCCGCAAGGCTGCTCGTGGCGGTGTTTGTTATCTCACGCACTATGAGCGGCAGGACTATCTCGCACGCCGCGGAGAACGCCGTGCACAGCAGCACCATCGTGAGCGTGGGGATATGCTCCTTGAGATACGGAAAAAAGCCTTTGATAAGCTCGATATTCTCTTTGAGCGAATTTTTGCGCCGTTTCTCTTCGGGCGGCGCGGGCGGCTGCGGTCTCATGGCAGTTCCTCTCTGTTTTAAAATAATTATATATATTTATATTATCTAACAAAAGGCGCAATTTGTAAAGCGATTTTAAAAAATTTAACAAAAATAAAGTGACCATGTGATTTGAAAATCCCCGTGGTCACTTTTTTCTTAATTCGGTTTATTCTGGTATTCCTACAATTCTATTTAACTTTTTAACAGCCTCGGCGCGATCCTCCCCTACAGTATCCCCCTCTTCTTCAAATCTGTACGCATAGCTACATTTTCCCCAATAAATATCAGACAAATCGTTATACATATATGCTGACAGTTCTTCATATATAGAAAATCCACCCAAATAAAAATACTCTTTCCGAAGCACATTATGCACTTCATTGAGCTTCCTGTCGGCGTATCTATATATCTCATCTACTATATTTTTGTCACTTATGTTAATTCCTTCGGAGTTATACTTATTTTTAATATCTACATACAGGTCATTAAATCCCATTGTCTGCTCAAACTCAAACAAAAAATCAATTACTGCATCATAAACGCGCTTTACCGAATTCTCCTGCTTTTCAGTCCAATTTTTCACAATGTTGCTCCTTTCCCTTAGAAAGATTTTATAGTTTTTAATTCCAAATAAATCTGCAATTGCTTTTATCATTTCAATTGCAGATGGTCCATTTTTCTTATACTTCCATTGATGTACTGCGCTTTGCGACACATTCGCTTTTTCTGCAATTTTTTCTTCAACTTCTTTTACCATTTTTCCGTTAGTATTCTTATAAACATTGAATTGATTATTAAACTCATCAAAACTAAATTGATATTCTTTTCCGTCAATCTCAAATATAGTCAAAGTAATATCGCCTTCCTTTCTTCCTTTTAATTATATTCCTCAATCTTCGTCATTTCAAGTTAGAGTTAACCATCTAACTATATCTAACAATAAAAAGCCGCACGCCGAAGCGTGCGACCTAAAAAGCTCTTATCAGAAGTTTATAACGCCGAGGTGCTCGAGGAGTATCTTGAGACCGATGAGGATGAGTATCACACCGCCCGCAAGTTCCGCCTTTGACTTGCATTTTGCGCCGAAAGCATTGCCGACCTTGATGCCGGCGGCGGAAATGACGAAGGTGATCACACCGATAAATGACACGGCGGCGGCGATATTCACGCCCGGGAGCAGCGCAAATGTAACGCCCACGGCGAGGGCGTCGATGCTCGTCGCAACGGCGAGGGTGAGCATTTCACGCACCCCGAGCGAGTCGTTCGCCTTCTCCTCCTCCCCGGAGAGTGCCTCCCTTATCATGTTGCCGCCTATAAGGGCGAGCAGCACGAAGGCGACCCAGTGGTCGAAGCGGGTTATGTATTCCTCAAAGGTCGAGCCGAGGAAATAACCGATAAGCGGCATGAGCGCCTGAAATCCGCCGAACCAGAGGCCGACGATGAGCATATGCTTGACGCCTACCTTTTTGGTGGCAAGACCCTTGCAGATAGAGACAGCGAAAGCGTCCATGGAGAGGCCGACCGCAATCAAAAGCAGCTCTGAAATATTCATTTGAAAAATCCTTTCATATTTCAATTATATAACAAAAAAACGGATACTATCCGTACCCGCAAAAAAAGACGCAGATACGGCAATGGAACCGTATCATGAGTCTCGTTATCATCCGAAACATCGGTTTAGGCAAGCCAGATGCAGTGCATCAGTATGTTGACTTGCCGCGCATGGCGCAAACTACTCCCTCATGAGGACGCCGCTGAAAGCAGCTTAGGTATTTTATCACACTAAAGTGCCGTTAGTCAATACTAACTTGCAAAAAATCTCGCAAAACCGAAAAATCGGAGGAGAACCGCAGCTCTCCTCCGTAATTTTTATTTATACTGATATGCTCTGACATAGTCGACGACGAAATCTGTCGGGGGGTTCTCCGCGTCGACCGCCGCACCCGACCATCCGTCGGCAGGCTCGCCGTTCGCGCCGTCCACCTCAACCGAAAGGATCATCCACTCGGGCACCTTGGACACGCCGAACCTCGTCCTGCCCGCCTCAACGCCGTTGATATAGAATATGTACCCCTTTTCGTTCCACTCAAGGCCGTAGGTGTTGAATTCCTCATAAGGATTGTTGGCGGTGACTCGTGAGTGGCAGACGCTCTTTGTCCTGTGCTCCTCGCCGTAGCCGTTGATGTGGATATTCGAGGCGACCGAGTTCCCGTCAACGCCTTCAAGGTGATAGTACGGGGATTCATAGATGTCTATCTCAGCACCCAGCTCGCCGTCATGGTCGAGCTTGACAACGCCGCTGCAGAACATCCAAAACGCCGACCACAGACCCGTACCCTTGGGCAGGATGCAGCGGCACTCAAAGTAGCCGTACTGCTGCTCATAGCTGCGGCTCGTGTCGATCCCGCTCGTGTACCAGCCGGGCTTGCCGTTGCCGTTCAGCCCGTCGGGGTAATATTTTGTCGCTATATGCAGGCTGCCGTCGCTGACGGTAGCGAGGGAATTATTCCAATAGCTGCCGCGCCTTATGATAGTATCACCGTCGGAATAATAGTGACCGTCCCACTTCGTGAGGTCGAGCTTGTCGCCGTCGAATTCATCCGACCATGTAAGCTCGAATTTGCTCATGTCAAGCTCCCTACCGTGAGGGATAGTGGGCCTCCCCGCCAGCGAAAGAAAAATTGACGCTATGCAAAGAAATACCGAAATAAGCGGTCTGATAAACCTCGGATATTCAAGAATATTCATGGGGTTCCTTTCTCCTGTCAATTCTTCAGGCTCTGCATGGGCGCGGGTATCCTGCCGCCCCTTGCGATAAACTTGGCGGGCGAATAGGTCGAGAGAGGCATCACGGGGCCGCTGCCGAGCAGGCCGCCGAAGCTCAGCTCCTCGCCGACTTTTTTGCCTATCGCGGGGATAACTCTGACCGCCGTGGTCTTTGAATTGACCATGCCTATGGCGGCTTCATCCGCAATTATGGCGGAGATAACCTCGGCGGGGGTGTCTCCGGGAATATTTATCATATCGAGGCCGACGGAGCAAACCGCCGTCATAGCCTCGAGCTTCGTGACGCTCAAGGCGCCGCAGCGGGCAGCGTCTATCATGCCCGCATCCTCGGTGACGGGGATGAATGCGCCCGAAAGCCCGCCGACGTGGGAGGAGGCCATCACGCCGCCTTTCTTGACGGCGTCGTTGAGCAGGGCGAGAGCGGCGGTGGTGCCGTGGCAGCCGCAGCATTCAAGCCCCATTTCCTCAAGTATATGAGCGACGGAATCTCCTATCGCCGGGGTCGGGGCAAGCGAGAGGTCGACTATGCCGAACGGCACGCCGAGCCTGCGCGAAGCCTCGCTCGCAACGAGCTGACCCATGCGGGTGATCTTGAAAGCAGTCCTCTTTATCAGGTCGGCAACGGCGGTCAGATCGCAGTCGCCCGCCTTGGCGAGAGCCGCTCTGACAACTCCGGGGCCGGATACGCCGACGTTTATAACGCAGTCCGGCTCGCCCGCGCCGTGGAATGCGCCCGCCATAAACGGGTTATCCTCCGGGGCGTTGCAAAACACCACCAGCTTTGCGGGGCCGATGCAGTCCCTGTCGGCGGTCAGCTCCGCGCTGCGGCGCACCACCTCGCCCATCATGGCGACGGCGTCCATATTGATGCCCGCCTTGGTCGAGCCGATGTTGACCGAGGAGCAGATATGCTCCGTCACGCTCAGCGCCTCGGGGATAGCCTCGATAAGCTCCCTGTCGCCGGGGGCAAAGCCCTTTTGCACCAACGCCGAGAAGCCGCCGAGGAAGTTGACGCCGCATTCGCGGGCGGCTCTCTCCAGAGTCTTTGCGAGCTTGACGGCGTCCCTGTCGTCGCAGGCGGCAAGTATCATAGCCGCCGGGGTGACGGAGATGCGCTTGTTGATTATCGGGATGCCCAGCTCCTTCTCGATCTGCTCGCCCGTCTTGACGAGATCCTTTGCCTTGCGGGTTATCTTGTCATAAACTCTGCCGCACATCGTGTCGATATCGCTGTGGCAGCAGTCGAGCAGTGATATGCCCATAGTAATGGTACGCACATCAAGATGCTCATCCTGTATCATTGTGATCGTCTCAAGAATATCTCTTGCATTAAGCATAGAATTCACCCCGCTCAGATAGTGTGCATTGCGTTGAATATATCCTCATGCATGGCGTGAATGGACAGCCCCATGTCGCTGCCCATCTTGCCGAGCTTGTCGGAAAATTCGGTGAAGTCGATATCCGACTTTGAGATATCGACCATCATTATCATCGCAAACATATCCTGAAGTATCGACTGCGTGACCTCGAGCACGTTTATGCCGTGCTCGGCGCATTCGCCGGAAACCTTTGCGAGGATGCCGACCATATCCTTGCCTATTACCGTTATAACTGCTCTCATGGTTTAACCTCCGTGACCTCGGCGATATCGCCGATTATGAAATCCGCCGCCGTTGCGACGTTTTCTTTCCTTGTGAAAAGGCAGCCGTATACACCGGCATTCTTGCCGGAGAGCACGTCTATCTCACGGTCGCCTATCATCATCGTCTCGCCCTTATCAAGCCCATATGTGCCGCATATCCACTCCACCGCGTCGGGTGCGGGCTTCGAGGGGAAATTCATTGAGGAATCCACCCCGCCCGAGAAATACCGCTCTATATCATATTCATTAAGATAATGATATGTGCTCTCATGCCCGCGGTGGGTATAGAGGTAATTCCTGCCGCCCGAGGCGACTATCGCCGCCAAGGTCGAGGCTGTGTGCTCAAACGGGACGGCTATGGGTCTGAGACCGTAATCGTGCTCATACTGCCTGTGGCGCTCCCTTATCTCCTCGCCCGCCCCGTAATATGCGTAGGCTGTGGCATAGGATATCTCGAGCTGCGCCTTTGCCTCGTCGTAATCCGCCTCTATGCCGAAATCGGCAAGGGCCTTGAGGAACGCCGAGGTGATATGCGGGTAGCTGTCAAACAGCATCCCGTCAAAATCCCAGATATAATTTTTGATCATGCTTTTCTCATCGCCGCAAGGTCACGGTAATTGATGAGCTTGATGCCGTGAGCCTCGATATGCTGCTTGGTGGCGGGGTCGCTCATGACCCTGTATTCCCACACTCTGCGCTCCCATACGCTGCTCGTGCCCTTGAGGTCGTCGCTCTCCTTGGCGGGGTGCAGATAGGTCTCGGTAACGCCCTCGGGGATGCTCGCATACAGGTCATAGAGATACTCTCTGAACTGCTCGTAGCTCTGAGTCTGCGGCTCGTTCCACTCATTGGGCATGAGGTAATCGGGGATGGCGACGCCCTGCTGCTTTGCAAAGGCCACCACCTTGCCGAACACCATCTCTATCATGCTCTTGTCGATGTTGATGTCGAGCATGGTGTTGTTGAACTGCGCCTCGGTGAAGGAGCCGGGGAAGCGGAACGGCAGGCCGTATTCGCCCGCAAGGCTGAGAGTCAGCTCAAGCAGCTCGAATCTGCCGGTCTCGATGCCGTAGAGCGAGCCCATGTGATTGTCAAGGTGAGAGGGATTGGTGAGGCCGAGCCTCTTGCAGCGCTCGATCTGAGCCCTGATCTCGCCCTCGACCTCGTCAAGGTCAACGTGCTCCTCGACCTGATCGCTCTCGTGCCACATATAGCCCTCCTCGTCGCGCAGCGAGGCGGTATGCTCCGCATTGACGGGCGCCCAGCGGTACTTTGACCACTCGCTCGTGAGGGTCAGGTGAACGCCTATCGCAAGCTCGGGATTCTCGGCGGCGAATCTGCACGCCTCGGGTGCCCAAGCGCAGGGAGCCATTATCGTCGATGAGGTCAGGGCGCTCTTGTCATTCTTGAGCAGCTCCATGACGGCAAGGTTTGCGCCGCGGCACATACCGAAATCGTCGGCGTTGATTATAAGATATCTATCCATTTCATTTTCCTTTCCAAAAATTTTGTTTTCTTTATTCTACCATCTTATGCCGCCGTTGTCAAACAAGGGCGGAGTAGGGAATTATATTGCCGTCAAAGCTGTCGGCGTCTATCTCCCTGCCGCAGAGGAAGGCTCGCTTCACCTGCTTCCTGCCCTTGACGAATTCGGGCTTGCCGGGGCAGAAAGGATAAAAGCCCAGCACGCCGAAAACATACCAAAGCGCCATGGTGCCGTTGTCCTCGTCGCCGGGGAAGCCGTCGTCGGCATAGGAGAATGCCTCCTTGCAGAGCTTCTCGACCCAATAGGCCGTCCTGTCGACCTCGCCGAGAGCGGAATAAATATAAGGAATATGGAAGCTCGGCTGATTTGAAATCGCGCACTGACCGAAGTCTGCCGCCGCCATCTCGGTCATCTCATGTATCTCTCTGCCGTAGCCGCCCACCTCGTAATGGGGCTTCTCGGCAAAAAGCTCGTCTATCTTCCTCATAAGCTGTTCTCTGCCGCCGTAAAGCTCGGCGAGACCCTCGATGTCATGCGGCACTGCAAAGGAATTCTGCCATGCGCTGCCCTCGGTGTAGTCCCTGCCCCAGCTCACGGGCGAGAAATCGGGCCTGAATTCGCCTTTGCTGTCCTTTGCGCGCATGAAGCCGGTTTCGGGGTCGAAAATATTCCTGTAATTCTTTGCCCGCCTGTCGTATTCGGCGGCGATATCGCCCTTGCCGAGAATTTCGGCGACCCTTGCAATGCACCAATCGCCGTAGGCGGCGTCCTGGGTGAGATTCACGCTCTCGCCGTATTTATCATAGGGTACCCAGCCGAGCTTGCAATAGTCGCCCGCGCCCGTCCTGCCGAAATTGCGGTTCGGTGCGTCGGTAACGGAGTGCTTTATCATGCCCTCAAACGCAATCTCAAGTGTGGGTCTGTCAATGAAGCCCTTGACGGCGGCGTCGCAGATGACCGCGTCCACAAGGGTGCTCGGCATACAGCCGCATTCGCCTATCGAAAGCCAGCGGGGCAGCCAGCCGCTCTCGGTGTATTCATTTATAAAGGCGGTCAGCATCTCCTTCAGCTCATCCTTAGCAGCAAGAGAGAAGAACGGGTAGACCGTCCTGTAGGTATCCCAAAAACCGTTATCGGTGTAGCGCACACCGTCGTGAATCTCGCCGTCATGCGGGCAATAGTGGATCACTCTGCCGTCGGCAGCGTATTCGTGGCACTTGTGCGGGTAGAGGAATGCCCTGTAGAGGCACGACGTGAAAGTGCGGAGCTGTTTTTCGTCCTCCGCTTCGATCGTAAGGCGCGAAAGATAGCTCTCCCAGACAGCCTCCGCCTCGGCTCTGACGGCTTCAAAATCCTTATCCGCTGTCTCACGCTCAAGATTGAGCTGCGCCTGCTCAAAGCCTATGTATGAAGCCGCCAGCTTAATTTCAAAGCTGTTTTTGGCGAGATGCAGGTGGATGGCGGTGTAATCGCCGGATATCTCAAACCCGGGCGTGAAATCCTCTTCATCCGGGCCGTCGCTGACGAGCGCGCCGTCCACGACTCCCTCGGGGAAGCGGACGACAAGGTAGTTTTTGAAGTTGACCGCTTCGCCGCTCATATGCATATCGGTGGTCGCAAAGAGAGTGCTGCTCGCCTCGTCATAGCGGTATTCGCAGCAGCCCTCGACGGGCAGGACGGAGAAATAATTGCTGTCCGATTCGCCGTAATTCAGCCGAATTACCGCCCCTCGCTCCGTCGGCGCAAGCTCAAAGTCGCACTCCGAGCGCAGGAAACGCAGCTTCATCGAATACGGGGTGAGCACGGCCTCCTCGGGTCTGTAGCCCGTCCAGCGGTCGCCCGAGGCCGCGCCTATCGGGCTGCGCTGCGGCATGAACACAAACGCGCCGTAATCCGCTATCCACGGCGAGGGCTGATGGGTCAGCCGCACCCCCTCAAGGCTGCGGCTCGCGGGGTGATAATACCACCGCTTGTCGGGGTTCGTCTGCGGCGCGAACGCAGTCATTCCGAACGGGAGCTGCACGAGCGGCAGCGAATTGCCGTTTGAGAATCTGTTGACCGAGGCGCTGCCCTGCTTGGTGTTGACAAGATCGCAGTATTTCATTTTGCTTTCTCCTGTAATTCAAGAATATTTATCAGATTGGTCAGGCTGTAGCGCCTGCTGCGTGAGGCAAGGGCGCAGAGCCTGTCAAGGTTTATTTCCGAATGCTCAACTTCCTTTGAGAATTTTTGCAGCACGGCGGTGCGCTCGCTTTTGGCCGCACAGTCAAGCCCTGTCTGTATGCGGACGGCGGCTATAAATTCGGCGGCAAAGAGCTTGGCTTTTATCAGAATTTTACCGTCGAACGCCGCAGTCATAAAGTAGCGAAAAACGAGATATATCAACAGTTTTTCGTATTCGCATTCCGCCTCGGGCGCGATTTTGAATGTACCCGCTTTGCCTGCCGAGAGCGAGCGCTCCCACTCGGGGTCAAGGCGTTCGAGCGAACGCAGATCGGCAAAATATTTCAAAGCGCTCTCCCTTGCGGAGCGCGTTTTATTCTTCGGCTCCTCCGCCCGTTCGGGGCTGCCGCCGCTTATCTCGGCCTGCGTGTCGGCGCACAGCAGCAGGAAATTTTTCACCCTTTGAGCTACGGAAATTTTCCTGTCCGAGAGGATATCTATCGCCGTTTTTTGCGCTTTTGAGAGGATAAAATATACCGTCGGGTCTATCGAATTCGGCTCGGCGGGCTCGTCTGTCTCCTCGGTCACGAATTCGGTCGGCTCCTCCGTTTCGAATATGAGTCTCGCCGCCTCGGGGCACGAGAGCGAAAGCCCCGCCTCACGCCTTGAACCGAGAACGCATTCAAACCTCGGGAAACGCTCGCAGGTGCGGCATAGCGCCTGCTCGCCCAGCTCGCAATACAGCTCGCAAAGCCCGCTGCCGAGCAGGAACGGGCATCTGCCGCCCTCGGAGCGAAAGACCGTGTCGCCGTCCTCATCGACGGTCAGCACATCTCTGAGCTTATCGCCTATCGGCGCGCTCTCCGCACGGTAGCGGCGCTCGCTCGGCGGGTCGACGACCACCTCCCACCCGGCGCAGCAGGTGTCGGGGCATTTGTCCGCAACGCAGCGGAATTTTTTATAGTAAGACGGATAAATATTTTTCATCGGGTCATCCTCAAATTGTTATATCTAAACTATACCTAAAACCCGCTGTAAAGTCAATAACAAACGGGGATTGATTTTTTCAATCGTCGGCGCAGTTTCGCCCCCTCAAACGCCGAAATCTCGCACTTTAAAGGCTCCCTTGTGTAAAGGATGGCAAGAGCAAGTGTAATTTTTCGGCGCATATCGTAGTGGACGGCATCCTCGACGTCATGCAAACCAATTGCAAATGTGGAATTATCACGGTAGTGGCGAACTGTGTTCGCCCGCTTAGAGCGCACAATACTGCAACAATTCTCAAATCCGAAATGTACTATCTCAGAAAGTTTACTTCGCATGACGATCTGATTTCGGCAATCGAGCGTTATCTCTATTTTTACAACAATAAGCGTTACCGGCAGAGACTCAAATGCATGACGCCGATGGAATTCCTGATAAAATGTTTTTGTTTTTTCACTGTCTACTTGACAGGGGGCACATCATTTTTGTGTGAAAGTCGTTTTTCACCTTGCTTTTTCATCTGAAATCAAATATAATGGTGTTCGGATTCATCATCTTCGGCAATATCGGCACCAACGTCCTCTTCCCCTGGCTCCATAAGCACTTCCACCATTGGTTCAATCCCAATAAATAATCCCATTTGGCAATTACCCACGGGGCTGTCACCTATCCGACAGCCCCGTTTTTTTGCTCAATGCGGCTTTCAAAGTTATTTATTCTGTCTAAATATCAACCTACTGCTGCGGGGCATTGACTATCGGGGCGGGGTGTGGTATACTTTCGTGTAGTAAAACCTCTTCGCCGTTCTATATATAATGTATAAAGCGTTTTAGTGGAATTGCCCTTATTTGCGTGGTCGATCGGCCGATTTATTGCATAAATGTATGAAAATACATAAAACGGGTTGACAAATGCGAGCTCGTGTGCTACTATAACACCAACTTATTTGGTAGGTATTTCGCATGAAAGGAGAATGTCACCGTGAGAAAGGCAATTGCGACTATGTGCATTATGGGCATGTGCGGCGAGTTTCGCATGTGCATGATGACTATTGCCAAAAATCCGGCACGTTCTTCATTAAAAGCAGCTCGATAAGCTCGAGCGCCAATTGATTTGCTTTTAACCGGGAACCTCGTCGGAGGCTCCCGGTTATTTTTATTCTTGCGGAGGTTTTCACCATGATAAGCTGCCTTGAAGAGCTTGTAAGAGCTAATTTCAGATTCGGGCGAATGTGCCGCTGTCTTGTGGTATGATCGTTAAACTGAATAAATATTAATTTTGAAAGGTCGAATTAAAATGAAAAAGATAGTTTCCGTATTACTCGTCGCTGTCCTCGCACTTGCAATATTCGCAGGCTGCTCAAATAAGCAGAGCGAATCGCTCACCATCGCAGTCCCCAATGACGCCACCAACGAAGCCAGAGCGCTGCTCCTGCTCCAGGCAAAGGGCTACATCAAGCTCAAGGACGGCGCAGGCATCACCGCCACCGTCAACGATATCGCCGAGAACCCCAAGAACATTAAGTTCAACGAGGTCGAGGCAGCTCAGCTCCCCAACGTCCTGAAGGATGTTGACTACGCAGTCATCAATTCAAACTATGCTATACCCGCAAACCTCAACCCCGTTAAGGATTCTCTCCTTATCGAAGACTCCGCTTCCTCCTACGGCAACATCCTTGCTGTTAAGGAAGGCAACGAGAATACCCCCAAGATAAAGGCGCTCAAGGCCGCTCTCGAGAGCAAGAAGGTCGCCGACTTTATCAACAGCAAGTATGAAGGCGCAGTCATCAGCGTGGTTGAGAATCCCGGCGACGGCTTCGACGCCACCCTTGACTACGACGCACTCAAGGGTCAGGAGATAAGCGTTGCCGCTTCCCCCACACCGCACGCTGAGATCCTTGCAGTTGCCAAGGAGATCCTTGCCGAAAAAGGCATCACTCTTAAGATCCTCGAATTCACCGACTATGTCCAGCCCAACAACGTGGTTGACAGCGGCGAGGTCGACGCCAACTACTTCCAGCACATTCCGTACCTTGACGACTTCAATGCTCAGAACGGCACTCACATCGTCTCCGTGCTGACCGTTCACGTTGAGCCGATGGGTCTCTACGGCGGCAAGCAGACCACACTTGACGCTCTTAACAAATAAGATACCTTATAAAATCTACGGGAATAATGCCGGCTGTTATCGGGCGGCATTATTCCCTTGCGGGAGTTATGGATAATGATTGAAATTCAGCACTTAACTAAGACGTTCCCCACCGCCGATGGCAATTTCGACGCCCTGCACGATGTCTCGCTCAAGATAGAGGACGGCGAGATATACGGCATCATCGGCATGAGCGGCGCAGGCAAGAGCACTCTTGTGCGCTGCATCAATATGCTCGAGCGCCCGACCGAGGGCAAGGTCATAATCGACGGGCGCGACATGAGCACGCTCACCGAGTATCAGCTCAGGGAGCAGCGCAGGAATATCACGATGATATTCCAGGGCTTCAACCTGCTCATGCAGAGGAACTGTCTCAGAAACGTCTGCTTCCCGCTGGAGCTTGCGGGGGTCAAAAAGTCCGAGGCGGTCAAGAGAGCGACCGAGCTGCTCGAGATCGTCGGTCTCGGCGACAAGCTCAAGAGCTACCCGGCGCAGCTCTCGGGCGGCCAGCAGCAGCGAGTGGCTATTGCCCGCGCGCTGGCGACCCACCCGAAGATATTGCTCTGCGACGAAGCAACGAGCGCGCTTGACCCACAGACAACGCAGTCCATTCTCTCGCTTATCCGCGATATCCACGACAGGCTCGGCATCACCGTGATAGTCATCACTCACCAGATGAGCGTCGTTGAGCAGATATGCACCAAAGTCGCTATCCTCGATAACGGCACAGTCGCCGAGGAGGGAGCGGTCAGCGATGTGTTCTCCGCCCCGAAATCCAAGGCAGCAAAGGCTCTTGTCTACCCCGACGGTTATGACCAGGACGCCGTAGTCGCCGACAACGAGACCGTCGTGCGTATAGTATTCAACGGCTCAAACGCCACCAAGACCCCGCTGATAGCTCAGATGGCTATCGACGAAAACATAGCGGCGAGCATCCTCTCGGCGTCGACACGCTCGATAGGCGAAAAAGCCTACGGCAATATGCTGCTCGGCATCCCCGGCGGCAGAGCGGAGCTTGAGAGGGCGATCGCTTACCTTACCAGAATTCCCGATATCTATGTTGAGGAGGTGACAAGCGATGATAAGTGAGTATTTGGCTTCGGAGCCGGTGCAGGAGGCGCTCAAAGTCTTGCGTGAGCAGTTCCCGCTCGCAATATGGGAGACCGTCTATGTCACCGTGCTTTCGACCTTCTTTGCGATCATCATCGGTCTGCCCCTCGGAGTGCTGCTTGTCGCAGGCGAAAACAACAAGATAATCAGAGTCCCCAAGGGCCTGCTCCATGCGCTGAATGTGATAATCAACCTGCTGCGCTCGGTGCCGTTCCTCATATTGATGATAATGGTGTTCCCGCTCACAAGGCTGATAGTCGGCACGGTCGTCGGCACTCCCGCGTCGGTGGTGCCGCTCGTCATTGCGGCGTTCCCGTTCATCGCAAGGCTCGTTGAGGGCAGCCTCAGAGAGATCAACCCCAACATAATCGAGGCGGCGCAGAGCATGGGCGCTTCGCCGTTCCAGATAATCGTCAAGGTCATGATACCCGAGAGCGTCCCCTCGCTCATCTCGAATGCGACGATAGCGATAACCACCGTGCTCGGTTACTCCGCAATGAGCGGTATAATCGGTGGTGGCGGACTCGGCAAGATAGCCATCAACTACGGCTACTACAGATATAAATATCTGATAATGATCTTCGCCGTCATCTTCCTGATCATCCTCGTTCAGGTGTTCCAGAGCGTCGGCACCCGCCTCGCAGTTAAGAGCGATAAGCGGCTCAGAAACAGAAAATAAGCTAAAGTTAAAGCTCCGTCATTGACGGAGCTTTTTGCTGTCTTTATTTCCTTTTGCAATCGTCTTTTGAGCAGTTACCGTTCATCGGGCAGCCGCTGCATCCGGAGCAGCCGCACCCGCACCCGCCCCTTTTCCTTTGGCGCACGAGCGAACGCACCGCAAAGAAAACAGCGGCGGCGATAACGGCAAGAATTATATAATCGCCGACGGTCATATTATCATGCTCCCTATCCTGAACACCAAGAAGGCGCATATCCACGCCACGCCGCACTGGAGTATCACAACGCCGGCGGTCTGTATCTTTGAGCCGAGCTCACGGCGGATAGAAGCGACCGCCGCAACGCACGGGGTATAGAGCAGGGTGAATACAAGGAAGCTGACCGCCGAGAGCGGGGTGAACATCGCCGAGAGTGTGCCGCCGAGATTTGCAAGATTTGTTTCAAGCAGCACCGCCATGGTGGAGATAACAGCCTCCTTTGCCGTGAAGCCGGAGATGAGCGAGGTAGCCGCTCTCCAGTCGCCGAATCCAAGAGGCTCGAATATCGGGGCAACGACCCTGCCTATCATGGCGAGCAGACTGTCCGCGCTGTTCTCGACCACATTCAGGCGGGTGTCGAAATTCTGAAGGAACCAAATAACTATCGTTGCGACAAAGATTATGCCGAATGCACGCTGCAGGAAGTCCTTCGCCTTATCCCAGAGCAGCAGAGCCACGCTCTTCGGCGAGGGGAGGCGGTAGTTCGGCAGCTCCATGACAAACGGCACGGGGTTGCCCTTGAAGGCGGTGTTCTTGAGTATCAGCGCCATGATTATCGAGAGCAGGATGCCGAATACATACAGGGCGATCATCACGAGCGCCTTGTGCTTCGGGAAGAAGGCCGCCGCAAACACGGCGTAGATGGGTATCTTTGCCGAGCAGCTCATGTAGGGCGTCAGGAGTATCGTCATTTTACGGTCGCGGTCGGAGGAGACGGTGCGCGTCGCCATTATGGCGGGCACCGAGCAGCCGAAGCCTATCAGCATCGGCACGAACGAACGCCCCGAGAGACCGATCTTACGCAATACCCTGTCCATAACAAAAGCGACTCTCGCCATATAGCCGGTATCCTCAAGTATCGAGAGGAAGAAGAAAAGCACCACGATGAGCGGCAGGAAGGTCAGCACGCTGCCGACGCCCGCAAAAACGCCGTCTATCAGCAGGCTGTGGACGACCGGGTTGATGCCGTAGGCGGTCAGCGCGCGGTCAGCGAGATTTGTGAATGCGTCAATGCCGCTTGCCAGCAGGTCGGAGAGGGTCGAGCCGATTACTCCGAAGGTGAGCCAAAACACAAGGAACATCACGCCGAAAAACACGGGGAACGCCGTGTATTTGCCGGTCAATATCTTGTCTATTGCCATACTGCGCTTGTGCTCCTTGCTCTCGTGAGCCTTTACCACCGAGGCGGCGACGACCCCCTCGATGAAGTCATAGCGCATATCGGCGAGGGCGGCGTTGCGGTCAAGCCCGCATTCGGTCTCCATCTCGACTATGCAGTGCTCGAGCAGCTCGCGCTCGTTCTCGACAAGCTCCAGCTCGTCCGCCATGCCGGGGTCGCCCTCGATTAGCTTCGTCGCGCAGAAGCGGGACGGCAGACCCGCGCGCTTGGCGTGGTCGTCTATCAGGTGCACAACTGCGTGGATGCAGCGGTGCACTGCGGATTCCGAGGTGCAGAAGTCCCACACTCTCGGCAGTTGTTTATTCTTTGCGACGGCAACGGCCTGATCTATCAGCTCCGACACGCCCTCGCCCTTTGAGGCGCTTATCGGCACCACGGGGATGCCGAGCAGCTCGCTCATCTTGGCGATATCGACGGTGCCGCCGTTGGCTCGCACCTCGTCCATCATGTTGAGCGCCAGCACCATGGGCACCCGCAGCTCGAGCAGCTGCAAGGTGAGATAGAGGTTGCGCTCTATGTTCGTTGCGTCAACTATGTTGATTATGCCGTCGGGCTTCTGATTGATAATAAAGTCGCGGGTGACTATCTCCTCCTGCGTGTAGGGGCGCAGGGAGTAGATGCCGGGCAGGTCGACCACCTTGCAGTTCTTCTGCCCTCTCACGTCGCCGAAGCGCTGATCCACCGTCACGCCGGGGAAGTTGCCCACATGCTGATTCGAGCCGGTCAGAGCGTTGAAAAGAGTGGTTTTGCCGCAGTTTTGATTGCCCGCAAGAGCGAATATCATGCCTCCGCCCCCCTCTCGCTTTCGGGCTCGCCGACAGTTATATTTTTTGCGTCCTCAAGGCGCAATGTCAGCTCGTAGCCCCTTATGCGTATCTCGATAGGGTCGCCCATGGGCGCCGCCTTTTGCAGCGTGACCCTTGTCCTCGGGATAAGCCCCATGTCAAGCAGGCGACAGCGCAGAGCGCCCTCACCGCCGACAGCCGTAATTACCGCAGATTGGCCGATTTTTAATTTGTCAAGCGTCATATATCCTCCGATAAAAATGTTAGTACAGACTAATTTCGATAATATGTTAGCACGCGCTAATTCTTTTGTCAAGAATTTTCGACCGCTTCCTTTATAAAAAATACGACCGACGGTCCGAATGACCGCCGAGCCGTATTGCAGTGATCGAAAGTCTGAATTTTTATGCAAATATCGCCATGACGACGGTACCGGCGAGCATGAGGGCAAGGCCGAGGGCGGCCTTTTTGCTCAGCTTCTCCTTAAAGACGAAGTAGGAGAATATGACCGTGGGCAGCAGGCTCATTTTATCTATCGGCACCACAACGCTCACGACGCCGTTCTGAATAGCGTAGTAGTAGCAGAGCCACGAGCCGCCCGTCGCAATGCCCGAGAGGGCGATGAAGCCCAGCTCTTTTTTATCAAGCGTTTTGAGCTGCGGGAGCTTGCCCTTGATGATGACTGTCAGCCACGCCATGACCAGCACCACCGCCGTGCGGATAGCGGTCGCAAGGTTTGACTCAACGCCCGAGATGCCGACCTTGGCGAGGATAGAGGTCGCGGCAGCGAATACCGCCGAGCCGATGGCATAGAGCAGGTAGCCCTTGCCGCTTGCGGAATTTTCGGTCTGTTTTTTCTCCACCATGAGCAGCGTGCCGACCCCGAGCAGAGCCGTGCCGATGAGCTTCACCGCAAGGTGCTCCGTTTCGCCGAAGCAGATTATCGCGAGCAGCACGGTGAGCACGGTGCTCGACTTATCTATCGGCACGACCTTGTTGACGTCGCCGAGCGAAAGCGCCTTGAAATAGCATATCCATGACGCGCCCGTCGCAATGCCCGAGAGGGTCAGGAATATCAGCGATTTTGCGCTGATCTGCGATATCGAGCCTGCCGAGCCGGAGATGAACACCATTATCCATGAGAATACGAGCACGACCGCCGTGCGGATGGCCGTCGCCACGTCGGAATCCGTCTTGCGGATGCCGCACTTAGCGAGGATAGCCGTCAGAGCGGCAAAGACCGCCGAGAACACAGCCGCTGTAAGCCACATAAATAAGACCTCTTTTTATGAATTTTCACACCCCGCCGAGACTATCTCGGCGGACTTTGGCGTCTACGCCGCCCTTGCCGCTGATTTTTGCTCGTCCATTTTTCTTATTCCTCCGCTGCCGAATATCGTGTGCGGAATGTTGATTATCATCGTGCCGAAGCAGGTGAAGCGACCTATTTGCTCAAGCGTTTCGACGAGCTTGTTTTGGTATTTGTTTTCAAAGCCGTCCTTGCATTTGGCGGCGAAAATGATATTCGGCACCATGATGACGATGATGAAAATAAGCCCGTAGAGATTGAACCATTTCATTTGTTTTGAGTTCTCCATTCCTCGCCGTCGAGCCAGTGAAAAACCTCGCTCAGGTGCTCGTCGGTGAATACCTCGAGCATCTCGGCGAAGCCGTCGCTGAATTCGGCTGGGTCAAGCTCGCTGAGCTTGACTCTGAATATTTCGCCCTCGTCGGAGGAGCGCAGCTCGCCCGAGAAGGTGCTTGTTTTATAGAGAAAAATTATGTAGCGGTGGTCGTTATCGGGCGGCACCCAGTGGCAAACTCCGCAAAGACGCACGTCGGCTATATCGAGCCCCGTCTCCTCCTTGACCTCGCGCACAACCGAGTCAACGAAGCTCTCGCAAGGCTCCACATGGCCTCCGGGGAAGCAGATGCCGGGCCAGCCCGGGGCGTTCCTGCGCTGGACTATCACATAGTCCCCGTCGCAGATCATACACATATTCGTCAGTATGCAGTTATCCATTCACTTTTCCTCCTGAATTCGACTATGTGTTATATTATACACCCTGCCCCGCAGGATTTCAATACGCCGAAGGGCGGCGAAAGATAAACTCTGCGAATATTCCGCAAAAGCCGTCGAAACAAATAACTCTTAGCTATTGACAAGCTGCACAATAATGCGTATAATTAGTAACGGATTGTTATTAAATGTGAGAGGGGTAACAGCTTAATGCAGGAGAAATCGGATATTTCCTCGGTGCGCCGTTCGAATTTCCTCGCGGTCAGCGGGTATCTGCGCCGCCGCGAGTCTTCCACCATACCGCAGCTCGCCGAAGAAACAGGTCTGAGCCTGCCCACCGTCACCCGTGCGATAAACAGTGGCATCACCCTGAGGATATTTACTTCATGCGGCATTTGCGACTCCGACCGCGGGCGCAAGGCTGTCTCCTATGCCATCAATCCCGACTTTATGCATTGCGCCGTTCTTTATTTTTTCTCTGACACGCTTCATTTTGATGTGTTTGATTTTTGCTTCAAGCGCTTGTTTGAATACAAATGCGAGATAAACGACGATAACGCTCTCGAAACTCTCGATTTTGCGGTCAAAAAATCCTTGACCGCCGACCCGCTCATCGGCTTTTATGCTTTCGGAGTGCCGGGTCATGTGCTTGATAATATGATAGTCCGCTCGTGGCGCTTCCCGAGCCTTGAGGGCATTGATCTTAAGGAGCGCTTCGCCGAGATGACGGGTAAGCCGGTTTTAATTGAAAACAATATGCGTGCCGCCGTCACGGGCGCCAAGATGTATTTGCCCGATTTTGACAGCGAGACAGTCGCCGCATATACATACGGCACCAAGAAATACGGGCTCGGCGTATCGGTCAACGGCGATATTCTCAGGGGCGCAAGGGGCAAGGCGGGCGATATCGGCAAAATATTCACCCCTATGGCCGACCGTCAAAATCTTGAGTTTTACTCATATCAGCTTCGGGCGATAATATCCGTGCTCGACCCCGACCGCATCGTTCTCTACCCCACCGATGACGGCTGTACCTTTGATATGCTGGCCGATAAAGCCGCCGAGTGCTTCGGCGAGGAGATACGCAGCAGGTTTGTGAGGAACTGCGACCTTTATACGGACTGCCTTTCGGGGCTGCTGTGGCGCTTTAACGACGAGCTGAAAACGACCTTTGAATAAAAGGCCGTTTTTATACGGGCAATTATTAACGGTTCATTATTAATTGCTCTTTACGAATTATATCGGCGTCTATAGACACAGCAACCAACCGCATTCAAAACGACCCCTGCACAGCGGTCGTTTTTATAAAAGGGAATTAATAACGAATGATTATTAATTTGTCTTTAGAAATTCGGAGAGAGGAGGCGCACCACGTTAGCTCGGCACCCTTTAATCAATATAAAACATTAAACTAAGGAGAACGAAAATTAAAAACTTCAAAAAATCGTTGAGCATTTTCATGGCGCTGTGCATGATGCTGGTCTCCGTCCAGTGCATCAGCGCATTCGCCACAGCAGATTCACTTGCAAAGCTCGAAGAGGATGTGACCGCATTCGACGGCAAGCTCTCGGTCGCAGAGCCCGATGAAACAAGGGAGCAGGCGAAGCTGCGCCGCAAGGCGATGAAAGAGGCGAGCAAGCAGCGCAATATCTACGGCAACGTCGCCGCGCCTTATCTCTCCGCCGTGCGTACCATCGAGCTTTATGAGGGCTACAACGACCTTGACGAGATAATCAGCAACTATGACGATGTCGTCAACGAGCGCAACGCCCGCCACGAAAGAGAAAGAAAAGAAAAAGAAGCGACCATGGCTGCCCGTGCCCTCGACAGAGAGCAGAGACAGCAGCAAAAGAAGCTCAGAAAAGCAAAATAGCAGCAAAAAAGAAAGCAGGCTTGGCAGATTTAACTGCCGAGCCTGTTTCATTATATTATATTCAGTTTACCCGTGCTTTTTATTCACCGCAAGGCTGACGGCGCAAATGACCGCGGCAACGGCGCAAACGCCGAGCATGAGCAGGAATACCGGGCTCCAGCCACGAGATTGCGACAGCGCGCCGAGCGAGTATGAGGCGGTCGTGCTGCCGACATAGCAGAATGTATTCAGCAGCCCCGCCGCAAAGCCCGCGTTCATCAGTCGGCGGATATCGAGCGGGAATACGCTGGTGATGACGTTGTTGATCATCGCCATAGTGCAGGATACGCCGATGAAGCAGACCATTATCATCACGATGCTGTGCAGCTTCAGCGAGAGCAAAATACCGCCGCAGAGCAGTGCGGACGCAATGAAAAACAGCATATTCATCATCGAATGCGAGATGATGACGGAGTGTATCTTCTTAACGAGCATCGCGCCGAAGGTCGCAACAAGCGGCAGCAGCAGGGTGAGCATTATCGAGAAGGACTGCGAAACGCCGAATTCCTCATACAGCACGGAGGTGACCCAAGTGTTCACACCGTCCTTGACGAAGCCGTTGACTATGCCGCAAAGGCAGGTTATCGCTATCGTCATCGCCATCACGGCGCCGAGCTTGCCACGGCGACCGCTCTCGGCAGTCTCGACCTGCGTCGGCTTATGCGACGGGCCGAAGAGCGCAAGCCAAATCCCCGCAGTGACGAGCAATACAACGGTCGCGAACGCAAACATCCCGCGCCAATTGCCGAGTTTCACAAACAGCGCCGAGAAGCCGTAGGCAAAGAACGTGCCCGCAACGCTCGTGGTGCTCATAACGAGGATAGCCCTCGGCATCATTTCCTCCGAGACAAGTTCGGATATGGTCTTGATGAGCGTGCTCCACAGCACGGACTGCACCATGCCGTTCGCAAGCCAGATATATTTCATTATCGCAATGTCGGAGCAGAACACCATCGCCAGGTTGAGCATCGACGATATGCCGAGCGAGAGCGCTATCATCAGCTTTGAGTTATAATGCTTTGAGAGAACGCCGTTGACGAGCTGACCCGCGCCGTAGGCGAAGAAGAAGCAGGAGCTGACAAGCCCCGCCTGAGCCTTCGTGACCCCGAGATCCGAGATTATCGCAACTATCGAGGCGCTGAAATTCAGCCTGCCGACATAGGCCATGGCGTACGCCAGCCAGCAGATAAAAATTATCCTTTTGTCCCGCCGCAAAACCGCTTCACGGGTGAGCGTCTGTTCCATTCGATCGCTTCCCTATATTAATATAAAGTGATTGATATAGTTTAGCACTTCGGCGCCGTAAGGTCAAGGCAGTCAACGGATTTTAAGCATTTTTCTCCCGCAATTTTTTAAGCGCCTTGCGGAATCGGCTCGCAAAGAGTATCCCCGTGCAGGAGACGGCGATGATGTCGGCGCACGGCTCCGCCGTATAGACCGCCATGGTCTGATCGGCGATAACGTGCGGCAGGATATAGATCAGCGGCAGCAGGAGCACGAATTTACGCAGCACCGCGACCGAAATCGAGCAAACGGCGTTGCCGATGGATACAAACGTCATCTGGCAGGCGATCTGGATTCCAAATATAAAGAGCACCGCGCAGTAGATACGCAGCGCCTTCGCCGTGAAGGCTACAAGCTCGGCGTCGGACGTGAATATCTTGGCAAAGACGGCGGGGAAGAGCATTATGCAGCCCCACAGCAGGAATGAATACGACAGGCAGACCGTCAGCAGCAGGCGGAAGGTCTTGCTCACCCTGTCGGCGTTGCCCGCGCCGTAATTGTAGCTCGTTATCGGCTGCGCCCCCTGAGCGATGCCCTGGAGCGGCAGCATGGCGAACTGCATTATGCTCGTGAGGATAGTCATTGCGCCAACCGCGATATCCCCGCCGTATTTGAGCAGTGACGAATTGAAGCAGACCGAGATAACGCTCTCGCTCGCCTGCATTATGAATGTTGACAGCCCCAACGCAACGCAGGGAAGTATCAGCTTCGGCGCGGCGATGAGATTCTCTTTTTTGAGGCGGAGGATAGTTTTTTTGCCCGTGAGGAAGCATATGACCCACACGCAGGAGATGCCCTGTGAGATGACCGTTGCGAGCGCCGCTCCGCGTACGCCCATTTTAAACCCGAAAATAAATATCGGATCGAGCGTGATATTGGCAATCGCGCCGATTATGACCGTCCACATGCTGATATTTGCGAAGCCCTGCGCCGTGATAAAGGCGTTCATGCCGAGCGTGAGCTGCACAAACAGCGTGCCCACGGCATAGATGCTCATGTAGTCCGTCGCGTAGCCTATCGTGTTGCCGCTTGCGCCGAATGCCGCAAGCAGATCGCCGCTCCACAGCAGCATCACGGCGGTCAGGATTATCGAAATTATTATTTGCAGCGAAAAGCAGCCGCCGAGTATCTTTTCGGCAGTGGCGTGATCGCCCTTGCCCATCGCTATTGAGGCTCTCGGCGCGCCGCCGGAGCTTATCAGCGCCGCGAACGCCGAAATTATCATTATCAGCGGCAGGCAGACGCCGACGCCCGTGAGCGCAAGGCTGCCGTCGCCGGGCATATGGCCGATGTAGATGCGGTCAACAATGTTGTAGAGCATATTCACGAGCTGCGCCACCACCGTCGGCACCGCCAGCTTCAGCAGCAGCCTGCCTATCGGCTCCGTGCCCAAAAAAGTCTTATCTTGCTTCATTTTTATCATCTCCGTTAGTTATCCTGTCCATGTTGCGGGCGAATGCGTCAAGGCATATCCGCAGCTCGCTTAGCTGAGCCTCCGTCAGCCCGCGGGTCAGTTCCCGCATAAAGTTCTCCTGAAATTCCCGACCCTTTGCAATGATCGGAGCGGCCTTTTCGGTGCAGCTTAGGCGGCATTTGCGCCTGTCGCCGGGCACGGCGGAGCGCTCGAGATAGCCGTCGTTCACGAGCTCGTCGACCCTGCAAGAGACTATGCTGGGCTTCAAACGGCGGTATTTGCATATGTCGCCCGCAGTGTTCAACTCAGGATTGTTCGCAAGGAACATCAGCACGTCGACAGCGCTCTGAGCCGCACCCAGCTCATCGCAAAGCGGCCGCATCGCCGCCGTGTATGCCTCCTCAAACCTCTTGGTGTAGGCGTATGCCTGCGCCGCAGTCATCATTTTTCCTCTCTCCTTCCCAAATACTTCAATTTTGAACATTTCAATTATACACCGTTTTTGCAGAATGTCAAGAACGAAACCAAAACAATTACGAGTTGTAATAACTTTACGGGCTATACAGTTCAATTTGTATTGGATATAATATAAGCAAATCTGCGGTTAACGCAAAAAAGCGAGGTTATCTATATGAAGAAAACTTTAAAAAGACTTTTGTGCACAGCTCTTGTATTTATACTGGCTTTTGGCTCGATTTTTGTCACGTCAAATGCAACAGACGGCTGGGAGACTACTACAGGGGTTGTAACTCCCCCTGACGAGCCAAAAAGCGAAATGGTTCAGATAACAGTGACAACAAGTAAAAATGAGTATGCGTTAGACGAAACAATAACATTTAACATCAATATTAAAAACACAAGCAGCGAAACTATACGCCGCATTACTCCCGTATCGTGTGCAGCTGCGGAAAACGTGTTTTGTCCTTCCGCCGAGCTGAGCTTTATCGCAGCCTTGCAGCCGGGTGAAAGCGGAACGGTCACTTGCGAATACTCAACGAGCAGCACGTCGCCTGTAAAACGACTCTTTAGAATACTTCGTTATATTTTCAGTCGTTTCTTCGGCGGTGCTGCTATTGATACAGTCGAATATCCCTATGTTTCCACCGTCAAGGTCGGGGCATTTAATTATGATTTCGGCTTCAATGTTTTATTTAATGTCGGCAGCTACAGCAATGATATTGAAGAAATAGTTTCGCTCTACAATGCAGCTCACGAAGTTACTCGTCCTGCCCCCAAGGGGCACTCCATCATGGAGCTTGACGGCGCTATCACCGGTGACGGCGCTCTCGGCGGCGTCCTCAAGGTTGCTTCTCCCATCATCCAGAACACTCTTGAGAAGAACTCCGTGGAGACCGACTATATCCCCGGCAAAGGTCGTCTTTGGGCAGAAGATGCCGTAAGTGCCGTTTCTGTATCGAGGGGTGGAATTACAGAAATAACAATTCACCTCAAGGAGCAGACCGACGGCCCCGAGGCCGATGCCCATACCGCAGGTCCCGTTGCAAGAGGCATCGGCACTCTCGGCAATATTGATAACGCTATCGAGTCCCTTGGCGCTGAGCTTCTCAGCGGCAAGGAGACCATAAAGCTCACATATAAGGATGCTTATATCAAATGCCGAATAGATAACAGCACGGGCAAAATCATCGGCGGCACATGGCATTACGCCGTCCATGTTTATGTCGGCGAGGCTGAGGTAAAGCTCGGACTCAAATTCACCGTTAAAAATCTGAAAGGTATAGTTGATTATACTGTTACAATTTAAGTGAGTTAACACGGCTTGTTTTGCAGCGCCGAGCTTAAGTGCTCGGCGCTGTTTCTATAAATTTTATTAAAATTTTTGTTAAACTGTGAACCGATTCCGCACAGTATAGTTGCCGGGGCGAGCATTGTGGTAGTAATACAGGATGTCTTACCCCGGAATATCTCCACCTTTAATTAAAACACCGCTATCAGTATAAAAGAACGGGTTATCCTGTGATACCGAAAACTCTTCAAAAGCTCGCGGATAGGTATTCGGCAAACTCGAAACAGTTGAAGGAACAGTTAGTTTTACAAGATTATAGCAATCTGAAAAACAATCGCTCCCTACTGTTTCAATACCCTCGGATATCGTAACGCTTGTAAGGCCTGTCTGTTTGGCAAACGCACCTTCCCCTATCTCCACAACGGGGTAGCCGTCTATCTCCGCGGGCACGGTAAAGTCGCCTGTTATAGTCCCTGTTGTGCCTGTGATACACGCCTTGCCGTCGGTAACGGTATAAGTCAGCAGCCCGGGTTCCGCCGCAAACGAGCGGGGCATTACACACGCAAACCCGACAAATACGATAATAAGCGCCATTGCAAATGATATCAGTTTTTTCATACGACCACCATTTTTATCCTTTAATAGCGTTGAATCGGCATAAAAATGCGCAAAAACAAGCAAATATACTGCATTTCAGCCCGTTTTCGACGATTTGCTTAAATTAACAGCCGAAGATACTCAAAAAATTCATTTGCAGCCGCAATTGCTTGAATAAACAACCGCGTTCAGAATTTCTGCGATTACAAATTGTCATCAAAACTGCCACTATATTTGTGAGCATGAAAAATATATAATGTAATTGAATATTTCACTTTGGCAAAAAGAAAAAATTTTTTTGAACTTTTATAAAATTTTTTGAACCTTTCCGCATATTGCTGTGTCTTTAGTTATTGAGATGATAAAATCTTAAAAGGAGGAGTATTATGTCGTCATTTATACCTAAACCGTACCCCAAGGAGGCTGTGACCGTGAGGGTCGAGAGCGAGTATCTGCAGCAGATCGATCATATAATCGCGCTGGACGGTCGATTCAGCCGAAGCTCACTGATAAACCAGTGTGTCAAATTCGCGCTCAACAACATTGACATGAAGGATCTCGAGGTTGATGAGCCTGTCGAGGCGAGCGAATTTACCGCTGAGGAGTCGCCGGTGTGAAAGACAGCGACTGATAAAGAATATTAAATGTATACGGCCTTCGACAGTTGCACGGCAATCGTCGGAGGTCGTTATTTACTGTGCGGCAGGCGTGAGCCGGTTTCTTAATTCGTCTTAATAATTTCATAAGCGATTTTTAATACGCTGCGTAGTTTAATGTTAAGAATTCAAAGCGTATAATTGTGGCTGAAAAAGCGGAGCTGCCGAGGCAGCCCGAATTAATATGAGGAGGCAACAAAATGAAAACAGCAAAGAAATTTTTGGCTGTGCTGATGTGCGCGGCAATGCTCTTCGGCAGCGTTGCAATGTTCGGCGGCATAGCCTCCGCGGCCTATGAAAAGGAGGGTTTCCTGACTTTTCAGATAGAGGGCGACGGAGCGGTGCTTATCAAATGCGACGAGAGCGCAACCGGCGAGATAACAGTGCCTGCCGCTATCAGCGGCGTGCCCGTCAAGAGGATCGCGAGCGCTGAATTACTCGGCGGACGGTTTGGCGCATTCGGAAGCTGTGAAGGCATAACGAAGCTGAACTTGCCTGACAGTATAACGCAGATAGACGATGCGGCTTTTATCTATTGCTCAAAGCTCGCCGAGATAAACATTCCCGCAGGCGTGACGGAGATAGGCAGCAACTGCTTCGACGGATGCGAAAGTCTCAAAAGTATAGATATTCCGGGCAGCGTAAAGTCCATAGGCAATTATGCTTTTGACGGCTGCAAAGAGCTCAGAGAAATCGTCATATCCGACAGCGTAACCGAGATCGGCTATGGCGCATTCAGATGCTGCGAAAAGCTGGAGAGCGTGACGCTGTCGAAAAATATAACGGCGATCAACTCGAAGCTTTTCAGCAACTGCTTTTCTCTCGGCAGTGTAGATATTCCCGCCGGCGTCACGGTTATTGAGGATAATGCGTTTGCCAACTGCACGAGCCTTGAAAGCGTTAATATCCCTGAGAGTGTAAAAAAGATAGACGATGCTGCTTTTATAGACTGTGTCAGCCTTAAGAGCATGGAGCTGCCCTCCGGTCTTGTGAGCATCGGTCGCTGGGCGCTCAGCGGCACAGCGCTCTACAACAACAAGACAAATTGGCAGGACGGTGTGCTCTACGTCGGCAGTGCGCTGATCGAAGCGGATTGCCTTGCAAGCAACGCATATACGGTGAAAACAGGCACAAGGTTAATTGCAGACTACGCATTTTCAGAATGCGGAGCACTGAAATCCGTAGTGCTCCCCGAAGGGCTGCTCTCTATCGGCAGAGAAGCCTTTGATAGCTGCACAAAGCTGGCAAGCATTAATATTCCCGACAGCGTGATCTCCGTGGGAGGCGATGCTTTCTATAACACGCAGATCTGGAATTCATTTAAGTGGCGCAACAATGCGCTTTATATCGACAATGCGCTGATAAGAGCTGCGGGAAATCTCAGCGGTTCATACACCGTGAAGCCCGGCACGACGGTCATAGGCTCAGAAGCCTTTAGTGATACCGATACTTTGACGGAGGTCGTCATTCCCGACAGCGTAAAGTCCATCGGGCGCCAGGCTTTTTACGATTGCGATAAGCTTGTCAAGGTCACTCTTCCCAAGGGACTTGAGAGGATAGAAGGAGCTACATTTGCTCGGTGCTGCAGCCTTAAAAATGTCAATATTCCGGAGAGCGTTAATTACATCGGCGATTTGGCATTCGTAGATTGTACAAACCTGGAAAATATAGTATTGCCGCCGAGCCTGAGCCGGATAGATGAATATGTGTTTACCAATTGCGCTTCACTCGACAGAATAAACATACCCGAAGGAGTTACAAGAATTGAATACGGAGCATTTTGGGGCTGCTGGGGAATCGGCAGCGTCACGATCCCCGACACCGTTACCTATATCGGCTTCGAAGCGTTTGCCGATTCGGAACTCAAGAGCGTTTATATCCCTGCAAGCGTTGAAAAAATAGAAGATGATGCTTTTGGCGGTCGGTATTCACTCGAAAAAATAACCGTATCGCCCGAGAACAAGAATTATGCGAGCGACGGGAGCGGCGCGCTCTTTACCAAAGACATGAGGACTCTCATTATGCTTCCCGACGGCACAAAGATCACCGAATACACAATTCCCGACGGCGTATACACCGTATATCCTTGGGCTATTGACGGCAAGGTCGAGGTCGTCAATGTGCCTGCGTCGGTGGATGAGTGCACGGATGCCTTCCACGGCAACTGGCTCACAGCCGTAAATGTTGACCCCGCAAACAAGAATTATGCGAGCGATGAATACGGCGTGCTCTACAACAAAGAAATGACCGAGCTGCTCTGCTACCCGAACGGAAATCCGCGCGACCGCTACAGAGTGCCCGACGGCGTTACCGCGATATCGGATTACAGCATCACCAATACCGCTCTCAATGTTATCAGCCTTCCTGCTTCCCTGATGTATTCGCCGCATTTCGACAGATATGACAGCCTGGCTTTGATCTATTTCAGAGGAAATAAGGATCAGTGGAATAACATCAAAAACGAATGGGGGGATGGTCACAGCGACAGCTGCGCACCCGTCATAATCGGCAGAGACATTCCAGAGGATGAGGCAAAGCTGAATTCCGACCTTGCCCTTGCGAGTCTCAAGACAAGATTTGCGCTTATCAGGGCGAATATCAAAAATATCATCGACAAAATCATTCGCTTCCTCAAGCGTATATTCGACAGCATCGGAATACGATGACCGTCAATTCTCCGTCGGCTCGACCCCCGTGCCGACGGCTGAATAAAAAGGCGGCGCCTGCGACCTTGCGGCTGAAATCAACAGTGACCGCTTTGCCCCCTTTCCGCAGCGCCGCAGGCCGCCTGCCCCCGATAAATAACAGAGGATAATATAAGAGTTCCAGTTTCTTTGAGGAGTTTTTATATATAGCGGGAAGCAGCCCGCAACCAGGCAGACCCCGCCGTCGCCTCAGAGACGGCGGGGAAAAGCCTGCCCACGGTTTTGTATTCGGCAGAGTATCTCTGCAAAGATAATATCAAATTTTGAGGAGTCAGAAAAATGAAGAACAAAAAACTATTCACACGCGCATTATCGCTGATGATTTGCATGATAATGGTGCTCGGTTCGGTTGCCGCAGGAGCCGGAGGGATTAATCTTTTTAAAGCAAGCGCGGCATCAACATTTACTCCGAGGACAACGGCACCGACTTATGATAAGTATTATAAGCCGCAGAGTTCGTACAATCCGTTTGCGGTAAACTATAGCGCGTACGGTGGAAACTGCACTTGGTATGCATGGGGAAGAGCATATGAAATAACAAATTCATACCCCAAACTTAGCCGAGGAAATGCAGGAGAGTGGTGGGGTTATAACAAAACCAACAGCTATTATTCTTCCGGTTCAACGCCTAAGCTCGGCGCAATCGCTTGTTGGTCGGGTGGAGCCGGTCATGTAGCCGTTGTCGAATCTATTAATTCAGATGGTAGCTTTTTAGTGTCTGAATCCGGATGGTCGTCTACTTATTTCAGACTTCGCACCGTTCCTAAGAACGGCTATACAAGCGGGTTATCTTTTCAAGGTTTCATATATATGGGGGACTATACTTTACCATCTGAAGTCACTTCTGAACTTGAAATGTTCTTGAATGACAGTCTGTATAACTACGCATACAATTCTGATTTTGCAACTTTAGACAAAGAACATTATCGTACTAGAAACTCATCTAAGTATGAATTAAGCGTTGATCCTTCCGAAAAGATAGATGGCTATAACAGCTTGAAAATCAAGGCTCTCGAGGCGGGCGCAGATCAGAAAGACATGATTATTGATACTCAGCTTCAAAATTCGACGACGTATGGAAATACTGGCAACGAAGGTAAATTTATTGTATCTTTTTTCGCCAAAGCTGATGCGGCAGGTTCAAAAATGTACTGGCGTTGGGGTGGAGATCCGACATATAAGTCAATATCTCTTTCAACAGAATGGGAGTATTACTCTGTAGTGATGGACAAAAGCCCAGAATATAATTTTTGCTTACATCCTTATATCGATAGAACATGTACAGTTTGGCTAAACCAATTTCAAGTTAGCGATGATATCAGGGAGTTTAAGCCTGATAACGGGAAAGTTATTTCCACTATAAAAGCAAATGTCGGACAAAAGTATGGAAGTCTCCCGACTCCAACAAAAGACGGTTATACGTTCGCAGGTTGGTATACATTGAAAAATGGCGGAACGAGGATTGATAGTACGACAAGTGTCAGAATTACTAATCTGAGGGTTTATGCGCATTGGGACAAAAACGACAAAAACAAAGTTACTCTGTATAATAACTATAGTGAAAAAAACTATATTTCAGGAGTGGCAGACAGTTCAAATGAGCCAATAAACAAATACTTGTTCTCACGTGATTCTAGCACATACAGAGTAACCATTGATGACGACCTGTTTCAAAACTCCAATGTCATAAAAATTGAGGGCTTTGAAAAGGGTGCATCATATCCCAAAGATATGTGCTTGATTACAGATACAAGCACATCCACAAATGATGGCGGCGTAGGTGACGAGAAAACTATGACCTTGTCGTTCTTTGCCAAATCAAACGTTTCAAATACGAATATGTATTGGCGTTGGGGATATAATTCAGAGTTCAAAACGGTTTCGCTTTCAACAAATTGGAAACAGTATACTATTAAAGTACCTAAAAGCAAGTGGTTTTCACATAACTTGCTACCGTATTTCGACACCGTCGGGACTGTGTGGCTCAGTCAGCTACAGTTAGAGGACGGAGATGCGGCGACGGACTATGTTCCGGAAACATCAGGCATTTTCGATGAATTTACTTATTCTGGTTCATTCAGCAGCAGTACACTCAGCTCCTATGTGCCGGTCAGAGAGGGTTACGATTTTGACGGCTGGTATACAAGCAAGGTCGGCGGCGCAAAAGTTACATCGAGCAATGATGTAGCCCTCGGCGATGTGAAGCTCTACGCTCACTGGTCAAAATCAGCATGTAAGCATAACTATGTAGTTGTAGCCGATACCGAGCCTACCTGTCTGAACGATGGCAGCAAGACATTTAAATGCTCCAAGTGCGGCGATTCATATGTAGAAGCCGTCCCCGCCCCCGGGCATAAGGCGGGCGAATGGACGGTTGAGACGGCTGCGACCTGCACCGCAGCGGGCAAGAGAGTGAAATACTGCACCGTTTGCAGAGCAGTTGTTGAAACAGAGACACAGCCCGCAAAGGGTCACAGCTTCGGCGAGTGGAAACAGGGCGCGGCGTCCTCTTGCACCTCGGACGGCTATGAATACAGGGTATGTGTGTCCTGCGGATTCGTTGAGAATAAGAATGTTTCCGGTACCGGCCATTCATGGGCTTCGGAGTACACGATAGATAAGGCTGCCACCTGCACCGAGAACGGCTCAAAATCAATTCACTGCACCAAGTGCACTGCAACAACAAACAGCACGGTGATACCCGCTAAAGGCCACAGCTTCGGCAATTGGCGCACTCTGAATGAGGCCACCTGCACCGCCGACGGCTTGGAGATAAGGAATTGCTCCGCTTGCTCGGCAACCGAGAAGCGAACCGTGGCCGCAAAGGGTCACATCTGGCAGGATGATTTCACCGTTGACAAAGAGGCTACCTGCTCCGAAGCGGGCATCAAGTCGGTACATTGCAGGAATTGCTACGCAACAAAGTATGAGACAGAGATAGCCAAGAAACCGCACAATGTTGTCATTGACAACTCAGTTGCGGCGACCTGCACAACGGCAGGCTTGACCGAGGGCAGCCATTGCTCGACCTGTGGCACGGTAATCAAAGCTAGGACGACTGTTCCCGCCACCGGTCACACCGATATGAATAACGACGGTCTTTGCGACAAGTGCGGCAAGAGCCTTGTGCCGACTGTTTATCCGAAACTCTCGATCAGAACCCCCTCGACCACAACGGTCAGCTACGGCTTCACGCTGAATCTTCATGCGAACGTAACCGATCTTCCTGATGGTGCAAGGATAGTTTGGAGCATGGACGGCAGCGGATTTGAACTTATACCCTCCGCCGACGGCATGACCTGCGGCGTGAAATCCGTCTCCAAAGGCTCGGCGACGATAACCGCAAAAGTCGTTGACAAGACCGGCAACGCAGTTAAGGACGCAAACGGCAATGAAATAACCGCTTCGCAGCAGTTGACCTCAAAAGCAGGCTTCTTCCAGAAGCTCGCAGCGTTCTTCAAAAGGCTCTTCGGCTCAAATATGGTCATCCCCTACGCACTGAACAAGCTGATGAAGTAAACCAAACCCCCGGGCAGTTTCTCAACTGCCCGGGGGTGATTGTTTAGCGGTGTTTAATTTTTACGCTGCTTTTATTTATAGAGAATTCTGTTTAGTGCCGTTTTGATTTACGGTAATTTATCGGGATATTAATTCGGTATTTAAATTTGGTGATATTATCGGAGCTGCTTCGTTACGCCGTAACTTCTTCGGCGGGGGATGCTTCGGCATTCTCCGCATTATCGCCGGTTGTGGGTTCATCATCCTTCTTCTCCTCGGGCGGGAGGGTGACGGGGCGCAGGGCGACTATGAGGTTGACTATTGCCGAGAGCAGGAACAGCGCCGAGCTGACGAAAACGCCCCAACTCACGCCGCCGCTGACTGCGTCGGCAAGGGTGGTCTGCGCCATAAGGGTGTTGAAGCTGTGGAAACACACGGCGCTTGCCGCCATCATCAGGCTTGCGAGCAGATTGGTGACGAAAAGCCCCTTGCTGTCGAATTTTTTGAAATTCAGCAGCAGGAATACAAGGCTGACGGGCAGCGAGAGCGCACTGAGCGCCACAAAGAGCAACGCCAGCAGCAGCCGCAGCGACGGCGCGCCTATAACTGCCGAGCCGGGGGCGCTGATAAGCCCGCCGAGGTCGAGATTCATTATATTTTTGACTATTGTTATCGCGTTGAGCGTGAAATTCTGCTCAAAGTAGGGAATAGACACAGCAAGCGTGCCAAGCGGGAGCAGGAACGAGAAAAGCGGCAGCACGCTCACGGGGATGCGAGCGATACGCAGCTTTGTGCCGACAAATGAGAATTTGAAGCGGCGCATGGATTCGTGGAGCTTTGCAAATGCCGCCTCGGCGACAACGGAATCCTCCTCAAGTCGGCGTTCCCAGTCGTAGTTGGCGATATTGACCCCGCATTTGGGGCACTCCGCCTTGACATTCCAGATATGCAGCTTTATGCCGCAGTGCGGACATTTTGCCATAAGTATCACCTTTCATCAGTTTATTATTGAACGCACGTCATTTTTGGCCGTAGTAGGCGTTTGCGCCGTGCTTTCTGAAATAGTGCTTCTTCTGAAGAAAAATATTTGCCGTCGGAGCGTTCATGCGCTCGCTGAGGTAGGCGTCCTTGGCGACGGCCTCGAGGACGGCGGAATTTTTGGCTGCCTCGGCAGCGCTTTTGCCCCAGGTGAACGGCCCGTGGGAGCGCACGAGCACGGCGGGCACGGCTTCGGGGTCGATCGAGCGGCTCTCGAAGCATTCGGCAATGACCTTGCCCGTGTTAAGCTCGTATTCACCCTCGATCTCCGCCTCGGTCATATCCCTTGTGCAGGGGATCGCGCCGTAGGCAAAGTCGGCGTGGGTCGTGCCGTAGGGCTGAATACCCCTTGCCGCCTGTGCAAAGGCGACCGCAAAGGTCGAGTGCGTGTGCGCGACGCCGCCTATAGCGGGGAAGCGGCGGTATAGCTCAAGATGTGTCGGCGTATCGGAGGAGGGGTTAAGACTGCCCTCGACAACATTGCCGTCAAGGTCGAGCAGCACCATGTCCTCGGCTCTCAGGCGTGAATAATCTACCCCCGATGGCTTGATGGCAAATATTCCGCTCTCGCGGTCGATGCCGGAGACATTGCCCCAGGTAAAGATAACAAGCCCATATTCGACGAGCTTCATATTCGCTTCATAAACCTGCTGCTTAAGCGCCTCAAGCATAATATCACCTCACACATACAGCGTCGCAACGACGGTGGAATACACCCTCTCGGGGTTCTTTAAGAAATTTCTCTTCAATTCGTCCGCCTGGTCGAAGTCGGCGGCGTAAACGGTCAATTTCATCAGCGGTGTGCCTTTATTCAGGATGATGAAGGTCACATCGTAGCCGTCCTCACGCTCGACGATATCCACCTTGCTGCTGCCTTTATTCTTCTCGGCAAGCTGTAAATTCAGAGCGTCGGAGAGGGCGGTCTCCCTAACCGTGGGGGGCACGTCGCTCTCAAGCTCGTCGAGCGAGGCCGCGCCCTTGGGCGTGATATACAGCAGCGACTCGGATGAAACGAGGCTGCCGTTGTCTATCAGCTCATCGAGCGCCTGCGTTGCTTCAAAATAATTCGCAAGCCCGTGAGCCTGCACGGCTTCGATAGCCATGCTCTCCGAGAGCGGATCCTTGACCGATTTGACAAGGAAGGCTATCAAAATGCGTATCTGTGTTTTGTTTCTCAGCCCGCCGAGGGATACTCCCGCGTCAAAGGCGTTGAATTCGTTATCCATGTTCTTTCTCCCTGCGCTCCTCAAGAGCTTTTTGGATCTCCTGCTTCTTTTTGCCCGTGTAGTCGTTGAATATCATCGGCACGGCTGCGAGAGCGAGGCCGATCATCGGGATTATCGTTATCATCACGAACATACCGTTGAACACTTTCTCGGGCTGATCAAGCACGGGCACGTCGTTAACGGGCTGGACGAAGCCGACATATTTGAGCACGAAGCCGGTGATATAGGTCGAGATGCCGGCGGTCAGCTTGCTGATGAAGGTCTGAGAGGCGAAACATACGCCCTCGGAGCGCCTGCCGGTCTTGAATTCGAGGTAGTCCACGCTGTCGGCGACCATGGCGTAGGTGATGACGTTGAATATCCCGAGCGGCAGCCCGATGACGACGAGCAGCGCCAGCAGGAGATAGAAGTTGCCGTAGCCGACAAGGTAGAGAATGCCGTGAACGGCGGCGCCGAAAACGGCGGAGCCGATATATATCGCCTTGAGCGAGAAATGCTTCCTGAGCACGGGCATAAGCAGCATCGCCGCGAGCATACCGACGCCGATAGCCACGGTCATGGCGGTCTGGACGATATCTTTGGGCACCGCACCCGAATCCTTGATGAGATAGGTCGCTATATAGCTGCCCGAGGTCTGAGCCATGAGCATAGTCGAGCCAAGCACGCTTGCAAGTATGAGCAGCAGGAGCGGTTTATTCTTGACAAAGGCGGAGACGATCTCGCCCGCGGTGACCTTCTCTTTGGGCTGCTCGACGCGCTCCTTGGTGCCGAAGAATGCAAGCAGCGAGAGGCAGGAGCCGAGCACGGCGAATATCAGCCCCGAGATAAAGAATCCCTTGGTGTTGCCCATCCCAGAGCGGAGCACGGGCACGAGCACGGTGGGCAGTATGCCGCCGACGGTGCAGAATATCCTGGCGGTCGATATAAATTTGGTGCGCTCGCTCTCAAGCGGAGAGACGACGGCGCTCATGCCCCAAAACGGGACATCCTGTATCGTGAAGCATATGCCCCACATCAGATAGGAGACGGTCGCGTAGGCGAGCCTGCCGCCGTAGCCGCAATTCGGCACATAAAAGAGGGCGGCGGTGGCGATAAGAATGAGCGGCGGCGAGAAGAGCAGGTAGGGCCTCAGCTTGCCGAATTTGCTTTTGGTCTTATCGACGATTATGCCCATTATCGGGTCGTTTGCTGCGTCAAATATCCTTGCGGCGAGGATTACCGTGCCCGCATGGACGGGGTCGAGCTTGGCGGCATCGGTGTAAAATATGAGCAGGAAGGTGGACATCAGGGTGTATATCATGCTCCTGCCGAAGCCGGCGCAGGCGAAGCTGAGAGTCTCGCTCGTCTTGAGATACTTTTGCTGCATTATTTATTCCTCTTTCTGCCTTTGATATCTTTTCTTGCGCTTCTGTTGGGGTTGATGGGCTTGCCGTAGCGGCCCCTGTTGCGGCATTCATCGGTCAGGAAGCGATCCTTGGTCGCGTAAAGGCCGCAGAGATTTGCCCAGCCCTCGCAATAGAGCCAATAATACGAAACATTCTTCTCTTTCCTCATTTTAACCAGAGCGGGCAGACCGCACCAGATGAAGGAGGGCAGAGCGATCACGAGCAGCCATACGGGGCCGAGGATGAGGGACTGCACGGTGTGGCCGTATTCGTGAATTTTCATGTCGTGGAGCCTGTCGCCCGTGGTATTTTTATTGATGAAGATAAACATACCCAGCGACACGCCGCCGAAATTCTTCTTGTCGATATAGGTTATCACGGCGTTGTGGAATATCTCGCTCTTTGCGCCCCTTGACTTATAAATGGCAAGCATCACAAGACCCGCGATATTCTGGAGTATCGCATATGTAAATTGCCAGAAATAGAAGAGGATCGCTCTGACGGTTTTCATAAAAAACACCTCGGAATTAATATTATTAATTTATTTTAACATATGTGCGCGGCTTTTTCAACATTCAGTCGTGAAAAACACGGCGAACTTTCAAATACTCATCCTCGGTTTCGCCGAGGCCGAGGAAATCCCCCTTGGGCGAATAGACCCGAAATATGCCCTCACCCTTGATCTTGAGCCTTTCAAGGAAAAGCTCGCCGCCGTTTAAGAAGCGTTTCGCCTGAGCCTCGGTGACGGTGACCGAGCCGTAGCCGCCGAGAGCCTTGTCAACGGGGAGCAGTATTTCGCCGAGCCTTTCTTCGTTTGCGGCGGCCTCAAGCTGCTCTATCGTCACAGCATCCTTTATATCAAAGCCGTTGGCGCTCGTGCGGCGCAGGGCGGTCATCACCGCTCCGCAGCCGAGCTTTTCGCCGATATCGGCTATAAGAGTGCGTATATATGTGCCCGAGGAGCAGGCGACGGCTATCTCATATTCCCCCGCTTCGGCGTTCGCCGATAGGAAATCTATTGAGAATATGCTGACCTGCCTCGGCGTGCGCTCGACCTCGATGCCCTGCCTTGCAAGGTCATAGAGCCGCTGACCGTTGACCGATATTGCGGAGTACATCGGCGGGAGCTGGCTTATCTCGCCAACGAAGCCCTCGGCGGCGTCCCTGACCTGCTGTTCAGAGCAATCCACCGCGCGGGTCTCAAGCACCTTGCCCGTGATATCGAGCGTATCGGTCACCGTGCCGAGGCGGAACGAAGCGATATAGCTCTTGTCGTGGCTCTCAAGCAGCTCGCAAAAGCGGGTCGCCCCGCCGAGCATGACGGTCAGCACGCCCGTCGCCATCGGGTCGAGGGTGCCCGTGTGGCCGCATTTCTTGGTGGAACATATGCGCCGCACCCTTGCCACCGCGCCGAAGGAGGTCATGCCACTGGGCTTATCTATTATAATGATACCGGTCATATTGTCGCCTCGCTGTAGTGTGATAATGCAATTGTACCATATTTTTGCCGCACTTTCAATAAAACAGATTGACATAATTTTGGCGCTGTTGTAAACTTAAAGCGTATGGAAGGAGGAATAAAAATGCTTTCAAAAAAATTTGTCTGCGCCGGTTACGATTACTCGACCTACACGGATTTTGTGCCCGCGCCGTATTTCAGAAAGAGCTTTTATGTCGAATGCCTGCCGACGGACTGCCGTGTGACGGTCTGCGGCCTCGGCTTCTATGATATTTTCATCAACGGCACAAAAATAACCAAGGGCTTGCTTGCCCCATACATCTCAAACCCCGACGATATAATTTATTATGATGAATACGACCTCTCCGAGTACCTTGCCGAGGGTGAAAACGTGCTCGGCTTCCAGCTCGGCAACGGTATGCAGAATTCGCCCGGCGGTCAAATCTGGGATTTTGATATAGCCGCGTTCAGAGGCGCGCCGAGGCTTGCCTTTGCGCTTGAGCTTGACGGCGAGACGATAGAAGCGGATGACAGCGTCAAGACCGCCGCTTCGCCGATAGTGTTTGACGACCTGCGCTGCGGCTGCTTCTATGACGCGAGGAACGAATCCGACGGCTGGGCTGAGCCGGGCTTTGACGACAGCGCATGGAAAAGCGCCCTCAGAGCCGAAACTCCGAGGGGTGAAGCCCGCATTTGCGAGGCCGAGCCGATACTGCCGAGGGAGACTTTGAAGCCCGTATCCGTTCGCCGCTGCACCCTTGCCCATTATGAGGCGAGAGGCGACGTCGTAAAGGATTCAAAGCCGTTTTGCAGCAAGGAAAAAGAGGGCTGGCTCTATGATTTCGGCGTCAACACGGCGGGCATAGAGACTCTGCGTATCAAGGGCGAGCGCGGTCAGCAGATAGACCTGCAATTCGCCGAATACATCAACCCCGACGGCGAGCTTGACTACGGCAACCTCGGCTTTTACCCCGACGGCTTCGTGCAGAGGGACGTCTATATCCTCAAGGGTGAGGGCGAGGAAGTCTTTGAGCCGCAGTTCACCTATCATGGCGCAAGATACTGCCTTGTGCTCGGCCTCACCGACGAGCAGGCGACCGAGGAGCTGCTGACCTTTGACATCTGCGCCTCCGCCATAGGCGACAGGGGCGATTTCCGCTGCTCCGATGATACTGTCAACAAGCTGCAGGTCATGACCCGCAACTCCGACCTCTCGAATTTCTACTATTTCCCGACGGATTGCCCGCACAGGGAGAAAAACGGCTGGACGGGCGACGCTTCCGTCTCCTGCGAGCAGCTTTCGCTCAATTTTGCGCCCGAGAAGAGCTATAAAGAGTGGCTCAGGAATATAAGAAAAACTCAAAAAGAGACGGGCGAGCTGCCCGGCATCATCCCCACGGGCGGATGGGGCTATGAATGGGGCAACGGCCCCGCATGGGATCAGGTCGCGACAGTGCTGCCGTATATGACATACCTGCTTCGCGGCGACAGGGAGATTCTCGAGGAAAACTCCCCGATGATAATGCGCTACGCCGAGTATATCTCAAGGAACAGAACCGCGAGGGGCACGGTGGAGCTGGGGCTTGGCGACTGGTGCCCCGTGACAAAGTTCAAATCCCCTCTTGAATTCACCGACAGCGTGGTCTGCATGGATATCCTTGACAAGGCGGCGTATATCTTCTCCGTGCTCGGTCAGCCGCTGCAAGAGAAATTCTGCGTGAAGCTGCGCCGTGAGATCCGCTCCGCCGTCAGGGAGCATCTTGTCGACCTGAGCACCTGCACGGCGATAGGCTGCTGCCAGACCTCGCAGGCGATGGCGATATATTACAACGTATTTGACCCGGGCGAGAAGGCTCAGGCGTTCAAGGTGCTGCTGAAAATAATCTCCGACTCCGACGACCATATGGACTGCGGCATCCTCGGCGCAAGGTGCCTGTTCCGCGTGCTTGCCGACCACGGCAAGGCCGAGCTTGCCTATGAGCTGATAACGAGGCCGGATTACCCCTCCTACGGCAACTTTGTCACAAGGGGGCTCACCGCCTTGCCCGAGGATTTCCTGAGGGAGGGTCATCGCCCGAATTCGCTCAATCATCACTTTTTCGGCGATATTTCGGCGTGGTTCATCGAGTATATCGCGGGCATAAGAGTAAACCCCGCGGGCAACGACTGCCGCGAGGTGAGGGTGACGCCGAATTTCATCGCCCGCCTCGATTTCGCCGAGGGTCACTATGACACCGTGGGCGGCAGGGTGGCCGTGCGTTGGGAGCGCGACGGCAGCGACATTGCGCTGACGGTCGAATGCGCCGACGGAGTTCACGGCGAGATCCGCCTGCCGAACGGTTGCAGATTTAAGCAGTCGCAGCTCTCGTTTGCGGAGCTTGAGAGCGGCAGATATGAAATAGTATACTAAAAAGAAATGAGGCTGTTGTCGTTTGACAACAGCCTCAGCGGTTTTAAATTATTTCTCGGCGAGAGTGGTTATCTCGGCGGGGTCGGTCCTGTCTATCGAATACTTGACAGTGTTCTGATAGCGGAAGGTTACGGGCACGGTGCCGACGCTCTCAAGCGAGCCCTGACCGGTGACCTCGGTAGCCACGTCGATATTCTTGACATACTCTATCTCGATGACCTCGTCGGTCTCGACAAGAGCGGTGATGATTATCTGGCAATCCTTATAGGTGAGGGTGGGATCCTTGACGGTGAGATATTTCTCAGCCTTTCTGAATTCATCCATTACCTCGTCGACGTTGCCCATGTCATACGCCTTCTCGATAACTGCGGGCAGAGTGGGGCTCTTGAGGTTGAGGGTGATGGTCCTCTGGAGGCCGTTGTCAACGCAGGTAGCCTTGTCGACATCGTCGAGGGTGAGGGCGCTGACATAATCCATGCCCTTAACGGGGAGGAAGCCCTTGAGATCGTCGCCGTAGGCAGCCTCCGCGCCGTCGTTGTGGAGCATATAGCTGTCAAGCGAATTGATAGCGGCGTTGACATACTCGTTGTCGCTCATCTTGACGCTGTTGCCCTCGGCGTCGGTAGCCTTGGTTATCTTCTTTTTCTGGCTCATCTTGACGGTGGCCTTGATATCCTTCAGCTCGTTGACGTGGAGGTTAAAGTATTCAAAGATGGTGGCGGTATTCTTCTGAAGATTCTCAGGTGAATATGTAGTGTCGGTCACGACCTTGCTCTCCTCGTCAAGAGAGGTGGTGATGTCGGTCGGCAGGGGGGTCTTTGCCTTAACGGTCGTCGTAGTCTCTTCTTCGGAGGTGGAGCTGCAGCCCGCAAAAGCAAAGAGGAAAGCGAATGCGAGGATCACGCTCACGACGGCGAGGATCTTTTTGTTCATATTGAGATTTTCTCCTTTCGCAATCGGCAAAGAGCCGTGCATTTGTGCATTTATAAAAGTTATTATAGCACAATTTCCGCCGAGAAAACAGCAAAATTATCGTTAAATCAAAATTTTGTTGAAACGGCAAAATTTTGCAATGTGGATTTGTGGATAATGCCCAAAATATCAGACGTTGAGACCCTTTTCGTCAAAGAGGAATACGGTCTCAAGGCAGATGTCAACGCCCGCTTCGATGGTCTTGAGGTCAAGATTGTCGTGGGTGTCGAGCCTTGTGTGATAGTAACGGGCAGGCGCGGGATCCATTGCCGCGAAGCTGGTCGCCTTTATGCCTGCCTGCGAGAGAGCGGCGGCATCGGTCGAGCCGAGCGAAACGGTCTTGAACGGGATGTCGTAGCCGGCGATTTTTGCGCCCTCATAGAGGAGCTGCGAAGCCTCGTCGTCGTTCTTGACAAGACCGGTCATATCCTTATTATATATAGCCATGAAGTCGTAGTCTCTGACGGTGTCGAAGCCGACGAATACGGTCTCGACGTCCTTCTCATTCTTGAACTGCTCCGCGTGAGCCTTGCAGAATGCTTTTGCGCCTCTGAGACCTGCCTCCTCGGCGCCGGTGCAGACGACCCAAACCTCGGTGTTTTCGAAGCGGATGTCGTGATCCTGGAGGAATCTGGGCACTGCCATTGCGGTGTAGCAGCCGGTGAGGTTGTCGTTTGCGCCCTCAACTATCCTCTTGGGGTCATAGAAGAGCAGGCAGAAAAGGAATACGGGGATGAAGCAAACGGAGATTATTGAGAGCACCCAGATCGCCTTGCTGTCGGCGGGGGAAGTGCCGCCGATAACGATGATGAGAGCTACGATATCCGCAACTGCTGTGAAGAGCACGCCGATCATGCCTATGCCTATCGAGGGCACGACGAGCTTCGGGCCGCCCCAATAGGTGAAGCGCCACTCCATTGCGGAGTCCGCATGGCCGGAGACGATGATGCGGCGCTTGGTCTCGCCCGAGGGCTTCCTGACGGCTACCACGTTGTGCGAGGTGCTCTTTTTGGTGAACGGGTCAAGGGTCTCTTTATAGAAAAGGAACTCGGAGATAACAAAGAAAAGGGCGATAACGACAAGGGCTACGCCTATGCCGAGCAGGGGGTATGCGGCTGCGGGGAAGAAGTGGGAGAGGAACAGCATAACTGCCGCTGCGGTGACGCAGAATACGGTCAGCTGGATCCAGCCCATGAACGCTCTCGGGTGAAGTGAGAACGACTCGATATTGACATCGTCGCAAGTGGTTTTAAGCTCCTCGGCCATCAGCTTCTGTGCCTCAAGCTCTTTCTCCGTGCCTGCACAGCGCGGACCGACGGTCTTGCAGACGTTCTTTATGTTTCTTGCGACATAATTAGCGTACATTCTGCGTTCCGACGTGTAGTTTTTTACGCTTTCGTTTGCTTTCAACGCAAACACACTCCTTTCGGAAATTGTTAAAATTTATTTACAATGCGATTTTAAATTTGACAATCGCTTGTATCCGAGTTACAATATAAGGTGCAATGTAAATTTATAATCTTTTAAGGGAGATCGAGATAATGAAAAAAACTTTGGGATGCGTCCTGCTCGGCATTCTCGCCGTGGTGCTCATCGGCTACGGCATAACGAGCGCTGTCGAAAAGAAGGACCCCGTGATAACCGAGGGCACGGTCAACGACGCATATAATAACGCCGCTGCCAAGGGCACTCTTGCGGGTGACACCGCCCCCTCCGAGGGAACTTCGGCATCCTCCGCCGCTTCAACCGCCGCAGGCACCACCGCAGCCGCCGCGGCAAACGCCGTTGACGACTATGAATACGCCTATGCGGGCTTCCACCCCGCCTACGCCAACCTCAATATTTCGGATTGGACCTTGCTGCTGGTCAACAGGGATTATATCCTGCCCGACAACTATGAAGTGAAGCTCGCCCCCGCGGTCAACTCCGACCCGGACGGTGCAAAGCTCGACTACAGAGTGGCTCCGCACTACAACGAGATGTATCTTGCCGCCGAGAAGGACGGCATCGAGCTGACCCCGATCTCGGGCTACCGCTCATTCACCCGCCAGAGGAATAACTTCGAGCGCAAGATAAATAAGTATCTTGACCAGGGCTACAGCAAGGCGGAGGCAACCAAGATGGCCGCTACGATAATCCTGCCGCCCGGCACAAGCGAGCATAACGCGGGCCTTGCAATGGATATTTGCAGCCTCGAGCAGAGCTTCGATAAGACCGCAGAATTCAGATGGCTCAACGAGCACGCCGCCGATTACGGCTTCATCCTGCGCTACACCGAGGAGAAGCAGGACGTGACCAAGATAATCTATGAGCCGTGGCACTGGCGCTATGTCGGCGTTGAGAACGCCAAGGCAATAAAGGCGAGCGGCAAATGCCTTGAAGAGTATCTGGGAGCGGTAAGTTAAGGCCTGCGGGTGTTTCCTTTCTCGCCGCCCTCCGAGATGCCCTCTCGGCAAAGAACGACCTTAACGGTCTTAAACATTATTTTAATATCAAGCCAAAGGCTCTGTTTGTCAACGTATTCTTTGTCAAACAGGGCTTTTTCTTCTATCGAGAGCTTGTCCCTGCCGTTGACCTGAGCCAGCCCCGTCATGCCCGGGCGCACGGAGTAAACGCCGTATTCGCGGCGCAGCGCCCTTATCTCCTTCTCCTCGGGGATGAGCGGGCGCGGGCCCACAAAGCTCATCGAGCCGCTGAGGATATTGAAGAGCTGGGGCAGCTCGTCAAGGCTGGTCTTCCTGAGAAATCTGCCGCTTTTTGTGATGCAGTTGACCGATTCGGTCAGCTCGTCGGTCGCCACGTTGCGGGTATTGCAGTGCATGGTGCGGAATTTATAGACATAAAACAGCTTGTTATCCTTGCCCACGCGATACTGCTTAAATATGACGGGCGAGCCTGCGTCAAATAGGATTATGACGCTGATTATAAGGAAAAGCGGGGAAAGCAGGATGATGAGCAGCAGGCTCATCGTGAAATCGAAAAAGCGTTTCATTTTACACCCCGATTGTCAATGGTTGCCGGACCAGAAGATGTAGTCCGAGATAAGTACCGCCCGCACGGGCGCGGCCTCCAGCCCGTCATAGAGCACGGGAGGGGCAAAGAGAAAATATTCGCCCGGCTGCACTTCAGAGAGGTCAAGCCCCTCGAGGATAGCCGTGCCGCCCTGCATGAACGCCTTGTGAGGGGCGGTCTCGTTGCCCGCGCAGCCGACGGAGAGTGAATCCGTGCCGATGAGCATCAGACCCCTGCCCGACAGCTCCTCGGCGGAGGAATCCATAAAGAAGGCCCTGCCGCCGCCCTTTATCAGCAGCCGCTTGCACTTCTTAGGGAAATGCTTGTCGACATATTCGCCCGTGATGACCCCGCCCGGCACCTGAAGCACCGTGCAAGGCCCGATGAAGGCGTCAAGCTCCATGCTGTCTATCGCGGCGCCGCCGCTGAGGAAGTGGAGCGGAGCGTCGGCATGGGTGCCCGTGTGCGCCGAGGCGTGGACGGCGGTGATATTGCAGTCGCCGCCCTCACCGATGCAGGCGAGCCTCTCGGCCTTCGGCCCGGGGTCGCCCGGGTAAACGTCGCAGGAAAAGAATTTTCTCGAAATATCGATTATCTTCATAATACCAACAGTGAGCCGTCAGTTCTTGAGCGACTCCATCTTGAGATAAGCGTTTATAAAGCCGTCGATGTCGCCGTCCATAACGGCGTTGATGTTACCGGATTCAAAGCCGGTGCGGTGATCCTTGGCGAGGGTGTAGGGCATGAATACATAGGAGCGGATCTGGCTGCCCCATGCAATCTCACGCTGCTCGCCCTTGATGTCGTCTATCTTGTCGAGGTGCTCTCTCTCCTTTATTTCAATGAGCTTGGATTTGAGCATCTTCATGGCGACTTCCCTGTTTTGATGCTGGCTGCGCTCGACCTGGCAGGCGCAGACAATGCCCGTGGGGATGTGGGTTATACGCACGGCGGAGGAGGTCTTGTTGACCTTCTGGCCGCCCGCGCCGCTGGAGCGGTAATAGTCTATCTTGAGGTCGTCGGGGTTTATCTCGACCTCAACGGTGTCGTCGATCTCGGGCATGACCTCAAGCGAAGCAAAGGAGGTGTGCCTCCTGCCCGAGGAATCGAACGGAGAGATACGAACAAGCCTGTGAACGCCCATCTCGCCCTTGAGGTAGCCGTAGGCGTTCTCACCCTCGACAAGCAGCACGGCGGATTTGAGACCCGCTTCATCGCCGTCGAGGAAGTCTATCATGCTGACCTTGAAGCCGTGCTTCTCGCCCCAATGCTGATACATACGCACGAGCATCTGGTTCCAATCCTGAGCCTCGGTGCCGCCAGCGCCGGCATGGAAGGTGAGTATGGCGTTCTTTGAGTCGTATTCGCCGGAGAGCAGGGTGCTCAGGGTCATGGCCTCGAGCTTCGATACAAAGGCGTCGACGCTGTGCTTGCATTCGTCGAGCATATCGAGATCCTCCTCTTCGTTGGAGAGCTCGATGAGCACGAGCGCGTCGTTATATTCATTCTCAAGCGCGGTGTAGGCAGCGACCTTGTTTTTGAGCTGGCTTATGCGCTGCTGCACCTTCTGCGAATTCGCAAGGTCATTCCAGAAGCCGTCCTCGGCGGTCTGAGCCTCGAGCTTCGCTATCTCCTCATTCATCGCGTCAAGCCCGAGAGCCTCTCTGAGCTGCTTGAGCTTCTCTTCGTAGTCGAGGAGTGAAAGTCTTAATTCTTCAAATTGGATCATATTTATTCTCCTGATATAAATTTTTCATTTTATTACGGTGAGAAAAGGCGATTATCAATGTACGAACATAAAAATTCTCCCGATGCGTAATTTTTCACCCTACATTATATATAAAAAATGGTGAAATGTAAAGAACTTAAATTATTTTTTAAATAATAATTGAAATTTAAAGAACAATTCGGTAATATATAAGGTGTAATATAGTAGCAGTCCCGGAAAAGTTATAAAACGAAGATGGTTAAAAGAAGAAAAGCACTTCTCATGAACTTGACAGCGCGGGAAGCGATAAATTGTGAAACAAGCGTTAAAGCTGATAAGGGGGAAAAATGAAAAAGAAGGTATTAACGGCACTCCTAATAATCGAAACTGTTTTGCTGACGGTTATATTAATTTTTGGGCTTTTCCGCTTTAACACCAGTAAAACGGAAAAAGAGGTTTACCGGCAGATGTCGGAGGACGGAAGCCAAAATGTGGTTATATATGAGGTCGGAGAGCCTGATTGGCCTTTTGGCAAGGCTCATTATAAAGTATATGGGCCTTCAAACTTCTTTGTCGATGTTTCTGATGACGGAGGAAGAGGACAATTTACTGTCGAGTGGAAAGAAACTTCTGTAGTTATCACTTTCAGAGGATCTGAACAGAAAGATGCAGTATACGAGCTCCCGTTCGGATAAAACCGATTTTGGTTAAAGTATTATTTTAAAAGGAGATTAAAAAACGCAGATGAAATATAACGGTTTGCCCTGCCCCGTTTGCGGCAGGATAATGACTGACGACGACGATATCGTCGTTTGCCCCGAATGCGCCACCCCGCAGCACCGTGAATGCTGGATGAAAACGGGGCACTGCATAAATGAAGATAAACACTCGAGCGGCTATGTGTGGGCTGCCCCCGAGGCTCAGCCGGGGGCGGAGCAAAGCGCACCGCCCGCCGAGGAAGCGGGAGCCCCCGCAAACGTCAAGATATGCCATGTCTGCGGCAGTGAGAATCCGCCAGAGGCTCTGCATTGCGGCAACTGCGGCGCCCTCTTTGATGGCGGGCAGCGTGACCCCTCCGAGCCGAAGAACTGCCCGATGTGCGGCAGGCCGAACGACGGCGACGCTCTGCACTGCAAATATTGCGGCGCACCGTTCCTCGCCGACGGAGCTTATCCGCAGAATCCCTATCTTTTCGGTGCGGGCATAGACGAAAACGAGGATATCGGCGGCAGGAAAGCGGGCGAGATCGCCTACTATGTGCAGACCTCCGCTCCGAGATATCTCCGCAAATTCAAGAGATTTGCCTCGGGCAAGAAGCTCTCGTTCAACTGGGCGGCGTTCTTCTTTGCGCCGTATTGGTTCTTTTACCGCAAGCTCTATAAGGTCGGGGCGATATTCCTGCTGATATTCGCGGCGACCTCGCTTGCCCTCTCAGGCCCCGCGAACGACTATATCGACGCGGCGAATAAATTCTACACGGCAATGGGCAACAGCAGCGTGACCGACGAGCAGGCGAACGAGCTTGCCGACGAATTCGTGCAGGCGACCGCAAAGACAATGCCGATAATCGGCGGCGTGTCGCTTGCGCTGCGCCTTATCTGCGCCCTGACCGCCGACCTTTTCTACTACAGGAAGATGCAGAAGGATCTGGCGATGATAGCCGACGAGATCGACGATGAGAATCTCAAGAGGCTCATGCTCGCCCGACGCGGCGGCGCGTCACCGATGCTCTTTGCGGCAGGCTTCTTCGGCTACAACTGCATTATCAGCCTGCTGACCTATATCGCCGATATTATTGTTGACCGCTTTTAAAAAATACCAATTATATAACTATTTATACTAATTCAGGAGGTAATATCCATGAAAGTCAAGAAAGCAATTATTCCCGCTGCGGGTCTGGGCACCAGAGTTCTCCCCGCTTCAAAGGCAGTCCCCAAGGAAATGCTGAATATCGTCGACAAGCCGGCTATCCAGTATATCGTTGAGGAAGCCGTTGCCGCGGGCATCGAGGATATCCTTATCATCACCAACAGGGGCAAGGGCGTTATCGAGGATCACTTCGATCACTCCTTCGAGCTTGAGTATCAGCTCAGCAAGAACCCCGCAAAGGCGAAGATATATGAGGATGTCAAGGCCTGCGCCGGTCTCGCCAACATATATTTCATCCGTCAGAAGGAGACCAAGGGTCTCGGTCACGCCATCCTCTGCGGTAAGTCCTTTGTCGGCGACGAGCCGTTCGTAGTCCTCTACGGCGACGACGTCATCATCTCCGAGGATCCCGTCACCGCTCAGCTTTGCCGCTGCTATGAGAAGTACGGCAAGGGCGTTGTCGGCGTCAAGGAAGTTCCTGAGGATCTCATCAAGCTCTATTGCACCCTCGGCGTTTCACCCATCGAGGGCGAGACCAGAGCGATGAACTGCCACAAGATAATCGAGAAGCCCACCCCCGACCAGGTCATGTCCCTCTACGCTATCCTCGGCAGAGTCGTGCTGCCCCCCGAGGTATTCGGTATGCTCGAAAAGGGCCTTGCCGAGACTCCCGAGGGTCAGGAGCTTTACCTGACCGACGTTATGAGCGAGCTCGGCGCCAGAGGCGAGCTGCTTGCTTATGACTTCGACGGCAAGAGATATGATATGGGCAATAAGCTCGGCATCATGAAGGCTAACTGCGAGGTCGCCCTCAATCATCCCGAGATCGGTGAAGGCTTCAAGGCTTACCTCAAAGAGCTTGTCAAAACCTTCTGAGAACAGAATAGTGCAATAAATCACGCCCTCGGCTCAGTGTCGAGGGCGCTTTTGCTGTACCGATGATGCCGTTCCCTGCGGTTTCATTGCAGATTTGCGGTTGTATGATCAACAGCATTTTGCCTTTCTCTGCTGCCAAACACTCCTCAGTCACTCCGTGACAGAGGAGTGATTTATCAAATTGCTGCTTGCCTCTTAGGCTCCCTCTTGATGGAGCTGTCCGTAGGACTGAGGGAGTTTTTATTGAAATCAAGCCCAAAATCCCTACGTAACGGCTAAAGCCGTGCCACCTCCATTTACACAAGGGAGGCGAGGGTAACTGCAACCTCGGCGGTTTTTGACGGGCGAACGCAGTTCGCCCCTACGATGATGATTTTTTATTCGCGATTTTTTTGTGACGCTGCGGACGTAATCCCTACAACAGAAACGATGAATTGGTGGGGACAAAATCGGCTGCAGGTTGCTCTCACCGGCTATCCGACGATCCTCGGTCGCACCGCAACAAAGGTGCGGTTTTTTCTATCAAATTTAATCCAAACAAAAAAACTCCCCCGGTCGTTATGATCGGGGGAGTTGTGGATTCAATTGACGACTCAGTCCTCGTCGTCGCCGCAGCAGCCGCAATCGCAGTCGTCGTCGCACTCGATCTCGAACTCAAGAAGCTCATCGCACTTGGGGCAGTTGATGCTGCCCTCCTCAAGGATGTCTCTGTCAACGGTGATGATCTCGCCGCAGTTCGGGCATTCGACGTCGTAATACTCCTCGTCGTCGTCATCGCAGCAATCGTCGCAGTCGCAGCAGTCGTCGAGATCCTCATAGACATAGCCCTCAAGCTCGTCAAGATCCTCGTCAACAGCGTCAAGCTGCTCGGAGATGAGATCAACGCCGTCCTCAAGGTCGCTTACCGAGAGGGCAAGGTCGTCGAGAACATCCATCATAGCCTTTATCACCTTGGTCTCGGGCTTGCTCTCGTCGAGGTTAAGACCCTCGGCAAGACCCTTGAGATAGGCGACTTTTTCAGTCACTGTCATGTTTTTGTCCTCCATAAAAATTATTACACTTGTTATGTGTTATGCACGGCTGAGATACTCGCCGGTGCGGGTGTCGACTACTATCATTTCGCCCTCGTCGATGAAGAGAGGAACCTTGACCTCAGCGCCGGTCTCAAGAGTTGCGGGCTTGGTGGCGTTGGTAGCCGTGTTGCCTGCGAAGCCGGGGTCGGTCTTGGTTACCTGAAGGGTAACGGTGGTCGGGGGCTCAACGCCGAATACGCTGCCCTTGTAGGACAGGATGCGGCAGGTTTCATTCTCCTTAACGAACTTGAAGTTCTCGGGGAGAGTATCCTTACCGATGGGCACCATATCGTAGGTCTCGGGGTCCATGAAGTAATAGAGACCGCCGTCCTCATATGAATACTCCATTTCCTTGCGCTCAATGTAAGCGGTGGGGAATTTGTCGGTGGGGCTGAAGGTACGCTCGACGACTGCGCCGCCGATGACGTTCCTTATCTTAGTCCTGACGAAAGCGGCGCCTTTGCCGGGCTTAACGTGCTGGAACTCGATGATCTGATAGACCTGACCGTCCATTTCAAAGGTCACGCCGTTTCTGAAATCGCCTGCTGATACCATAAAACTTATTCTCCTTACAGTGTTTATATGTTTTCACAGTTATTTTATACTATTCACCGTGATTTTTCAAGTCTTTTTTTGAATTATGCCTGTCGCTTACAGAATTATAAGCGTTTTGGGGCATTTGGTGAGGTTTTCTGAGCCGTTTTCGGTGATAAAAGCCATATCCTCGATGCGTACTCCGAATTCGCCGGGCAGATAAATACCGGGCTCGACCGTTACAACGTCGCCCGGGGCGAGTATCTCGGCGCTCCTTGGGTTGAGCACGGGGAATTCGTGGATCTCGACGCCGACGCCGTGACCGGTGCCGTGGCCGAAGAATTCGCCGTAGCCCGCAGCGTTTATGACGTCCCTTGCCGCCGCGTCCGCATCCTTGCAGGCAACGCCGGGCGCGAGCAGGTCAAGCGAAGTGAGCTGAGCTTTGAGGACGGTGTCATAGACCTCCGCCTGCTTGCCGCTGACCTCGCCGACGGCGACGGTGCGGGTCATGTCGCTGTGGTAGCCGTTGACGACTGCGCCGTAATCCATCGTCACAAAGTCGCCGCGCTCGACCTTCTTGTCGGTCGGCACGCCGTGAGGCATTGAGGAATTCCTGCCGCTGACCGCTATGGTCTCGAATGAGAGCGCCTGTGCGCCCGCGCGCAGCATGAAGTAGTCAAGCTCCAGCCCTATCTCGCGGTCGGTGACTCCGGGCTTTATAAAGGTGCGGATATGCTCGAACGCCTGCTCGGCTATTCGCTGGGCGGCGCAGATATTTTTAAGCTCCGATTCGGTCTTGGTGCGGCGCAGCTCCTTTATCGCTTCGTCCGCCTTCTCGGCGAGGCATTCGCAATCGAGCGAGGCACCGAGGGAGTTGAATTGACCCACGCTGAGCCTTGAAGCTTCGATATATACCTTATTTATATTAAGGGATTTGATATAGCCGTTCAGATCCTCCGCCGCGTTTTTGAGCAGAGCTATCTCCGTGCAGCCGGTCACCTTCGCTCGAGCAGCCTCGATATAGCGGCTGTCGGTGAGGAATACGCTCTCCTCCGTGGTGACGAGCAGATAGCCGTCGGTGGATTCAAAGCCTGTCAAGTAGAGCCTGTTCTCCGGCGAAATGACGAGGAACGCCTCGCCCTCGCTTAGATAAGCCATGAGTTTGTCGGTCATAATACACCTGCTTTCTTATAAAAAGAGACACTGCCGAATGTGTGCAGCATTCGGCAGTGCGTTGGGGAAAGAGAAAATAAAAATGAAAAAAGAAGATGTCAAAGGAATGAAAATGTCTAACACTCAACATTAAATCATCTAAATGTATGATATTACAGATAGAAGCATGAGATGTTAACATACCATAAACTATATATTAACAAACTGTAAACTTTGAACACTTTCTCGCTTTTCTGTCCCAACTTCTGCCGAATTCCGCAACGGCATGATATTATTTCTCGAGGAATGCCTTGAAGCCCTTGAACGCCATATAGACGTCTAGCTTTGCAACGACCTCAAACGGAGCGTGCATCGAGAGGACGGGCACGCCCACATCGACCACTTCAACGCCGAGATTTGCGATATATTTTGCGACGGTTCCTCCGCCGCCCTCGTCGACCTTGCCGAGCTCGCCGGTCTGCCATGCGACCTTCTCGCCGTCGAAGAGAGTGCGGATCTTTGCGACGAACTCCGCATTTGCGTCGTTTGTCGAGCTCTTGCCCCTTGCGCCGGTGTATTTGGTGACGACGATGCCCTTGTTGAGGTAGGCGGCGTTGAGCTTATCGTGAACCGAGGGATAGGTGGGGTCGAAGCCAGCATTGACGTCGGCGGAGAGGCATTCGGAAGCTCTGAGCACGTCTCTGCCGCACAGACCCTGAGTCCTTGCGATATCGGCGATGAAATCTTCAAGATAGGCGGAGCAAAGGCCGGTGTTGCCCTCGGAGCCTATCTCTTCCTTATCGGTGATGACGGTGACGGTGGTGCGCTCGGGAGCAACCGCCGCGAATGCCGCTCTGATCGAGGGGTAGGCGCAGACTCTGTCGTCGTGGCCGTAGGCGCCGATGAGACTGCGGTCGAAGCCGATGTCAACAGCCTTGAATGCGGGCACCATCTCAAGCTCGGCGGAGATGAAGTCGCTCTCGACTATGCCGTATTTCTCGTTGAGGAGCTTCATTATATTGAGCTTCACAAGCTCGCTGCCCTTATCCTTGCCGAAGGGGCGGCTGCCGATGAGAATATTGAGATCCTCACCCTTGACAACGTCCTCTGCGGAGCGCTTTGCCTGCTGCCTGTCAAGATGGGGGAGCAGGTCGGTGACTACAAACTGCGGGTCGCCCTCATCCTCGCCGAGGCGGACGGTGACCTTGGTGCCGTCCTTGCGGCAGATGACGCCGTGAAGCGACAGAGGGATGGCGGTCCACTGATACTTCTTGATGCCGCCGTAGTAATGGGTCTTGAAGAGAGCGAGGTCAGTATCCTCATAAAGCGGATTGGGCTTGAGGTCGAGCCTCGGGGAGTCGATATGGGAGGCGACTATCTTTGCGCCGCTCTTAAGGCTCTGTTTGCCGAATACGCACAGGATGAGGGCCTTGCCCCTGTTGTCGTAATAAACCTTGTCGCCGGGCTCGTAGCTGCCGTCGGGGTCAAACGGGATGAAGCCGTTCTCCTCGGCAAGGGTCTTGACATAAGCCGCCACTTCACGTTCGGTCTTGCAGCGGTTAAGGAAATCAATGTAATCGCCGCAGAAGCTGTCGGCGGTCTCGATTTCGCCGTCCTCGCAGGTGAATGCGGCGTGCTCGGGCGAATAGAAAAGCTCGTCCTTCAGAGCGTCGGCGGGAGTTTTTTCACACATGATGGTACTTCCTTTCTTATTTATAGAGATTTGAATATATATTGAGCGCCTTGGTTACTTTTTTAACGTAATGCGCCGTTTCGCTTATCGGTATCTTGGTGAGAGTTTTGCCATCGGGGGATATCTCGGGATCCTTGAGCCACGAATTGACCCTGCCCCTGCCCGCATGGTAGGCGGCGAGGGCGACGGGCGTTTCATCGAATTCGTCGAGCAGATAGCTCAGGAAGAACGCGCCGTATTTGACCGAAGTCTCGGGGTCAAACAGGCTCAGCTCGCCCTGAGTCTCGCCCAGCTTCATACGGAGCCATTCAAAGGTCTCTGGCGTTATCTGGGTCAAGCCCACGGCGTCAGCCGAGGAGACGGCGGAGGGGTCGAAGGAGCTTTCCGTCCTGATAACGGCATAGAGCAGGGCGCTGTCAAGCCCGAATTCGGCGCTGTATTTCTCGACGAATTCCTCGTATTTATGGGGATAGGAGAGCTTCATGACCGTCCTGTAGCTGCCCGCGAACGCCGCGAAAAGCAACGCCGCGATGACGGCGAATATCAGTATGGTCTTCAGCTTGCCTTTTGCAGTCATAATGTTAGCCTTTCAAAATAAACAGTCGATCGCTTTGCGGAGATCGGTGCCGTCCCCGTTATCAATTATAATGTCGCTCTGCTTTGCATAGAACTCCTGCGGCGGCTGGGCGGCGATACGCATCAGGGCGTCCGTCTCGCTCAGGCCGTCACGCTCAATGATGCGGCGCAGCCTCACGGAGTCGTCGGCGGTGATGCACACCGTCTTGCCGCAAAGGCAGGCAAGATCGCTCTCAAAGAGCAGGGCGGCGTCGATAACGGCGGCCTTTGCCCCAGAATCCTGAGCCTTGTGTATCTCGATAACGGCGAGGCGGGTTATCTCCGGGTGAGTTATAGCGTTCAGCGCGGCGGTCGCCTCGGGGGAGGCAAAAGCTCTGCGGGCAAGCTCCCTGCGGTCAAGCTCGCCGTCAACTATTATGTCGCTGCCGAAGCGGGCGCACAGGGAATCCTTGACCGCTCTGCTCTCGACCGCTTTGCGCGCGAGAACGTCGGTGTCTATAATATAGTATCCTTTTTGTCTGAAAATATCTGCGGCGGTGGTCTTGCCCGCGCCCGTCTGACCGGTCAGGCCGATGACGGGAACGTTGAAATCAAGGTCGATGACCCTGAACGCCGCCGAACGCAGCAGGCGGTTATAGACCGCCAGACCCACTCCGCTTGCAACGGGGCAGCGGACAAAGGCTCTGGCGCAGCCGATAGCGTCGACCTGCCGCAGGGCGTCAAAAATATTGTGCGCCTGGGTGTCGGGGCTGTCCGCCCTGCCGTATTCGATGAATTTATAAAAATTCTTGCCCTCGCCCTCGAAGCATACGGCGCAGACCGTGTCTTTTTGAGCGAGCAGGAATTTTTTGTACTGTTTAAAGCTGCCCTTGATTATCGTGACCTCCGCGGCGGGGGCGTAATGCTTGTATTTCATGCCCGGGGACTGCGGTCTTTCGCCGTCCTTGAGCTTCTCAAACACCGCTGCCGCGATATTGACCTCGCCGAGCACCTCGCGAAGCTGCTCGACGGTCACTCCGCCCGGTCTGAGCAGGGTGGGAGGCTCGGTGGCGAGAGTGATAACGGTCGATTCAACGCCCACGGAGCAGTGGCCGCCGTCGACTACGGCGTCTATCCTGCCGTCAAGGTCGGCGAGCACATGCTCGGCGCAGGTGGGGCTTGGCTTGCCCGAGGCGTTGGCGCTCGGGGCGGCAAGAGGCAGCCCGCTCTGCTCGATTATTGCCCTTGCACAGGGGTGTGAGGGCATACGGATCGCCACGGTCGACAGACCCGCCGTAACGGCATCGGGCACTATCTCCGACCGCTCGGAAATTATCGTCAGCGGCCCCGGCCAAAATCTTTCGGCGAGCTTCAGCATCCTCGGGTCGACCTTTTTGACCAGCGGAGGTATGGCGTCGAGCGAAGCGACGTGGACTATCAGCGGATTATCCTGCGGTCTGCCCTTGGCGGCGAATATCTTGCCGACGGCGACGGGGTCGAGGGCGTTTGCCGCAAGGCCGTAGACCGTCTCGGTCGGTATCGCTGCCAGACCGCCGTTCTTTAGTATCTCAGCAGCCTTTTTGATATCTTCTTTTTCGGTTGATTTCAGTCTGAGAGTTTTCATTTGCTTAGGGTCATTCCTCACTTTTGAGCTTCTCTGCGGTGTCGGCGGTGATAAGAGCATCGATCAGCTCGTCAAGGTCGCCGTTGAGAATCGCTTCTATCTTATAGAGGGTCAGGTTGATGCGGTGGTCGCTGACCCTGCCCTGCGGGTAATTATAGGTGCGTATGCGTTCGCTGCGGTCGCCCGTGCCGACCTGAGCCCGCCGCTCGCCCGCAATGGCGTCGTGCTGCTTCTCACGCTCGGCCTCAAGAATTCTTGAACGCAGGATCTTCATCGCCCTGTCTTTGTTTTTGTATTGGCTGCGCTCATCCTGGCACTCGACCACCGTGCCCGTGGGCAGGTGGGTTATCCTGATGGCGCTCTCGGTCTTGTTGACGTGCTGACCGCCTGCGCCGCCCGAGCGGTATGTGTCGATCTGAAGGTCGGCGGGGTTTATCTCAACGTCCACATCCTCCGCCTCGGGGAGGACTGCGACGGTCACGGTCGAGGTATGGATCCTGCCCTGGCTCTCAGTCTCGGGCACACGCTGCACGCGGTGAACGCCGCTCTCGAATTTCAGGCGGGAATACGCACCCTCGCCCTCGATCATAAAGCTGATCTCCTTGAAGCCGCCGAGTTCGGTCGGGTTGGAATTCAGCACCTCGCACTTCCAGCCCTTTGCCTCGGCGTACATGGAATACATCCTGTAGAGCACGCCCGCAAAGAGCGAGGCCTCCTCGCCGCCTGCGCCGCCCCTTATCTCGACGATGACGTTCTTGTCGTCGTTGGGGTCGCGCGGGAGCAGCAACACCTTGAGCCTTTCACTGCTCTCGGCCGCCCTCTCCCTGGCGCTGTCAAGCTCCTCAAGCACCATCTCTTTGAACTCGTGCTCAAGCCCGCCCGCGTCGAGCAGAGCCTTTGCCTCTGCGGCGTCGCTCTCGGCGGCCTTGCAGCGGCGGTATTCCTCGACTATCGGGGTCAGCGTTTTCAGCTCCTGCATGAGCTTCTTATATTGTTCAAGGTCGGCGACGACGTCGCTGCGGCACAGCTTCTCGTTGATATCCTCGAAGCGTTCCTCGACCTTTTTAAGTTTATCAAGCATAGAGCCTCCGAATTATTCCGCGCCCTCTCGCGAGAGCTTCCTGATATTTTTTTCGACCTTGACGCGCTCGAGCATGACCTCGCGGCCGCACTCAAGGCACTTGATGCGGAAATCCGCGCCGATACGCAGCACGGTGAAGCGGTCGCAGCCGCAGGGATGCTTCTTTTTCATCGTGATTACGTCGCCCACTCTGATATCCATTATTCGCCCTCCGATAATCCGTAGAAGTGCTGAGTCCAACAGAGCTTGCCTCTGGGGTCGGGGTCGGCCGCAACGCCGAAGCCGACTTTGGTGTAAATCGGGTTCATCAAATTCTCATAGTGAGTTTCGGAATTCTTCCACGCAAGGCAGACAGCCTCGGGGGTCTCGAAGCCCCAGCCGAGATTTTCGCCGACCTGACCGGTGGTGTAGCCCGCGTCCCTGAATATCGAGGAGAAGTATTTACCGCCCGGGCGGTAATGGTCATGGTCGCCCGACCACGCCATCTCCTCGGCTCTGGCACAGGACATTATGGTCAGCTCCTCGTCAAGCTCGAGCGGCGCAACGCCGCCCTCGGAGCGGTAGCCGTTGGTGATGCGGAGAATTTCGTTTATATAGCTGCGGTATTTCTCGCGGTTAGCCTTTGCGGCGGGCAGCAGCTCGGCGTAGGTAGCTCCGTAGCCGAAGCGGTTGCATTCGACCAAGTCCGTTCTCTCGCCCGTCTTCTTTTCGCTGCCGTCGGCGAGCACCTTATAGATGAGCGTTATATTTTTATTCACTACAACGCCGTATTTTACTTCCCGCTCGTTTTTGACCTCGGTGCGCTCGACCTCGGCGGGCTTAGTCGCCTTGGTGGTCTTTGTGATGCGCCTTGCAGTAGTCGGCACACTTTTGGCCGTTGTCGGTGCCTCCGTGGTAGTCTCGGGGAGAGTAGTGGTCTCCTCCGTGGCAGTCTCCTCAGCCGCGGTCGAGGTTTCGGCGGCGGTCGTTGCGGAGGCATGGGTACTCACGCGCCGCTTCAATCCGCATGAAGCGAGCGAAGCCACGGCAAGAAGCACCGCTATGACCGCTGTGATTTTTTTAAGCATTTCTCATGTTCCTTTGATTTATTTAGTGATATCGAATTCGAGCACTGCGGTGAAAACTCCGCCGCTGCACGATACGTTGAAGCTGCCACCCTGCATCTCGGCAAGGCTCTTGGCTATCGACAGCCCCAGCCCGTGACCCTCGGTGTGACCCGATTCGTCCGCACGGTAGAAGCGGCCCATCAGCGTGTCGCCGTCGATATCCTCCATAGTCTCTGTCAGGTTTGTGACCTTGACGACCGCCTTGCCGGACTCCTCATAGAGAGCGATATTGACGTCGGTCTCATGCATTGCGTATTTACAGACGTTGGAGAATATGTTTGAGAGCAGCCGCCACATGCTCTCGCCGTCGCACATGACAAACAGATCCTTCTGCGGCAGCGACATACGGGGCAGCAGCCCGCATTGCTCGAAGTTATACATGAATTCCTCGACCGCCTGTGTCAGGGCGATGTTGAGGCTGGCTTTCTCAAGATTTATCTTCCATGTGCCGGCGGTTATCTGCGACGCCTCTATCAGCTCGTTGACAAGGTCTGAGAGCTTCTGAGTGTGGCGCTTGAGCACACCCGCGTATTCGCGGCGCTGCGCCTCGGTCAGATCCTCACGCTCGAGCAGCTCCGCAAAGCTGGATATCGAGGTCAGCGGAGTTTTGATATCGTGCGAGACGTTGGTCAGCAGCTCGGTCTTGAGCTTCTCGGTCTTTAGCTCCTGCTCCATCGCCTTGTTGATCTCTTTTCTGATAAGGTCAAGGTTTCTGCCGTGGGCGCGGATGCTCGATATCGAGAGCTTGCTCGCTATATCGTCGCCGAGCACGCCCTCGGCGAGCTTCTGCCCCTCCTCCTTGACGTAATGCAGGTTGATGGCTATCATCGAGAATATCGGGATGATTATGAGCCTTGTGAGCGCCCAAAGCACAAGGAATGCCTTGAACACCGAGTCGGGGGTGAAGGTGTTGTCTATCAGGCCGAAATACGCTGTGAAGCTGAGGATGACCGCCTCGGAGAGGATATACAGGACGATGCCGAATATCAGCTTCCTGAATACGCCCGAGCTGCCCTGAGCCTTTGCCTTGCGCTTGTCTCTGGGGGTGCGGCGCTTGATATGCTGATAGATGCGGTAGGCTATCATGCTCTTATATAATTTGCCGAGCTTGACCCTGACCGACAGCGTTGACAGGAACGCCATGAGCACCAGCATTATGACGACACAGACGATAATGATAATGACGTTGTTGACGACCATGCCGGTATCCGCCGCGGAGGTCAGCCCTATGACTATCCACGCCGTGACGAGCGTGACGAGCATGAATGCGGCGCAAAGCTCGATCGGCATTCGGTCGACGAAGCCGGGTATCACCTCGCCTGTCTCACTGTTGCAGGTGCCGGCGTTTATCGTGATATAGACCAGCAAAACGATTATCGCGGCCACTACAACGGCAAGGGCGAGGAAGAGGAAGTATTTGAGCGAGTCGGCAAGCTCTATCCATTGGAACGCCTGCTGATATTTATCCCTTGCCTGCAACTCGCTGTTGACCACTATGGAGTATTTCAGCCGCAGCGTCGCAATGCCGCTCTCGCCGCCCGAGAGGAAGAAATCCGAGCTGCCGGAGTAGTCGAGATCCTCGTCTTTATATCCGCCCTCCGGCACGGCGGGGTCGGAGGCGTAGTTTGAGAACAGCGTCTTGCCGCCGATATCGGTTATTGAAAAAACGAAGTTGGTCTGCGAGGGTGAGAATTTCGTTTTATAGTAGTTTATGCGGTATTCGTCGTTTGTCTCGATAAGGCAGGAGTAATAATCCCTTGCCTGCTCGATATCGTCGAGGGTGTATTGCTGCACGGCGATGCTCTTGGCGGTGCTGCCGTTATCGCCGCTGTTGTAGAAACCGTATTGTAAAAGGTAGGCTATGCCCAGCACGCAGCCGACGGCGATGACGGTCATGCAGATGAGTATCGTTATCACCGTGGAGCGGTCATAATCCGAATAAAACTTGTTTTTTGCCATTCCGATGCCGCCTCCCGCTTATTTCTTCTCCATTTTGTAGCCGTGGCCCCATGAGACCTTGAGATAATCGGGTCTTGCGGGGTTTATCTCTATCTTCTCTCTCAGGTGGCGGATATGGACGGTGACAGTATTCTCCGAGCCGAACGGCGTGTCGTTCCAGACCTTACGGTATATCTCCTGCGGGGAGAATACGCAGTCCAGATTCTCAAGGAAGAATTTGAGCAGCTGCATCTCGGTCGGGGTCAGGCTGACGGGCTCGCCGTCCACGGTGACGGTCTTTGACTTGTCGTCGTATTCAATGCCGCCGTTGCAGAGCTTCGAATCCTTCTCCTCCGGCTCGGTGGCGCCGCCGAGGCGTTTATAGCGGCGGAGCTGCGAACGCACGCGGGCTATGACCTCCACGGGCACAAAAGGCTTGGTTATGTAGTCGTCCGCGCCGGCGTTGAGTCCGCTGACCTTGTCGAAATCCTGGCTCTTTGCCGTGAGCAGTATCACAGGGATGTTTGAAGTCTTTCGCAGCGTCGACAGCGCCGTGATGCCGTCCATGACGGGCATCATAACGTCCATTAGCAGCAGACTTATCTCCTCCTTGGCGATGATGTCGAGCGCCTGTGAGCCGTTCTCCGCCTCAAAGATGCCGTAGCCCTCGCCGGAAAGATAAATTTTGAGCGCCGAACGGATATCGGGCTCGTCGTCGCAGATAAGAATGTTGTACATCGTTTTACCCTCTCTTTTCTCTTTTGTATATTACCACTTTTTTTGCGGGCAGCGCTGCCGGATGAATGCCGCCTTGAACTCCGGGTAACAGCCGCATTTCATGCAGGTGCCGCTTACAAGCGCCTCGCATTCCTTGCAAATGCCGAGCCGCCTTATATACTCCTCATCATCCGCTTTGTCATAAGCGTGGATTTTCTCAATGCGTTTTCTTATATCCTCAAGGGTGTCCGCGCCGCCGCTCTCGCGCAGCAGGCAGCGCAGACATACTCTCTCTTCACTCATTTTATGATGAATCTGACCACGCTGCACGGGGGCAGCTCGGCGGTGAAGCCGTCGGCGGTCGGCTCAAAGGCGGTAAATTCCCTTGAAACGACTGCGGTCTTGTTGTCAAAGGTGTTGTATTCGTCCATCTTGCCCGTCAGGATCTCCGCAGAAACAGAGCTGACGGAGAAATCGGCTATCTGGCACTTGATCTCGGCCGCTTCGTCGGCGGAGGTGTTGGCTACCGTCGAGCAGATAACGCCGTCCCCGTCCACCGAGGCGCTCTCAATGAGCTGCGGCAGTGAATAATCGTCGGTGCCGTTTTTTCCGCTCGTGATGAACGAGCCGAGCAGGGTATTTTCCTGATGCTCCTTGAACATCTTGAATACATAATATGTCGGGGTCAGCAGCATATCCTCGCCGTCGGTCAGCGCGACCGATTGCAGCACGTTGACGGCCTGGGCGATATTCGCCATGCGAATGCGGTCGGAATGCTTGTTGAAGATATTCAGCGTCAGCGCCGCGACCATCGCGTCCCGCATGGTGTTCTGCTGATAGAGGAACCCGGGATTAGTGCCCGGCTCCACGTCGTGCCATGTGCCCCATTCGTCAACTATCAGGTCGACCCGCCTGTCGTGATCGTAGCGGTTCATTATCTCAATGTGGCGGGTGATTATCTCGTCAATGTGATACGCCTTTGTGAGCGTGGTGTAATATTCGTCGCGGGAGAATTCGGTGGCGCTGCCCTTGTGACCCCAGTTGTGGGTGACGGTGTAATAATGCAGCGACAGACCGTTCATGTGGTTTTTGGCGTTCTTCATCATCGTCTCGGTCCAGTTGTAGTCCTCGCCGTTCGGGCCGCAGGCGACTTTGTATATCCAATTATTCTTCGAGTCGTAATTGCGGACATAGGTGGCATAGCGCCTGTAGGTGTCGGCGTAGAATTCGGGGCGCATATTGCCGCCGCAGCCCCAATTCTCGTTGCCAACGCCGAAGTATTTGAGCCTCCACGGCTCTTCACGGCCGTTTTTGCGGCGAAGCTCGCTCATCGGGGAGCTGCCGCCGAAGGTCATGTATTCGACCCACTCGCTCATCTCCTGCACCGTGCCGCTGCCGAGGTTGCCCGCTATGTAAGCGTCACAGCCTATCTGACTGCACAGCTCAAAGAATTCGTGGGTGCCGAAGCTGTTGTCCTCCACAACTCCGCCCCAGTGGGTGTTTATCATTTTTTTGCGCTCGGCGGGGTCACCGATGCCGTCGCGCCAGTGATATTCATCCGCAAAGCAGCCGCCCGGCCAGCGAAGCACGGGAAGCCCCATCTCCCTAAGGGCGTTCACAACGTCGCAGCGCATACCGTTGACATTCGGCACGGGCGAATCCTTGCCGACAAAAAGCCCCTCGTAAACGCATCTGCCGAGATGCTCCGAGAAGTTGCCGTAGATATCCTTATTGATTTTTGAAAGCCGCTGATTGGGGTTGATAAGATATTTTTCCATACAGTATCTCCCTCTCGTCAGGTTATTGGTAATTGTTATTATATCAGCAATTATCGGATAAATAAATACTTTTAAGTAAAAATTTTTAAATTATATTTAAATAAATAAAGCGGGGACGCCGCCGCTATTACTCCCCCACGACCCGAGCGCCCGCAAAAGGAAAACCGCCCCGAAACGGAGCGGCGGTCAGCTTTCGTCGGGCACATAGAGGATGATATCCTCCACGGCGACTATGCAGAGGAAGCCCGTCAGTCGTGTCGGACGCATTATTAACAAAATATCTCACGACTGTTAAAATTATATTCATACGCAATTAACAAATGCAGGTTAATATATAACCGTGGTCAGCGGGAGCCGCAACTCGCTGCCGCAGCCCATCGTAGGTGGGCAAGCAATACCCCTCCTCAATTCAACCCCATGCAGAAAAAGGTGCTTCCCGCACCTTTTTCTTGCTTTTAAATGCTTTTTGATCGGCGGCCGCCGTGAAAAATCGAATGCTATTCCGAAGGCAAATTTGCTGCTCCTTGCGGATTGAGACGGATAAGGTATGCCGCAGGCGGAATTCGGCATGATTTATGGGACGCCGAGGACGTGTCCCCCGGCAATGTCGCTGAAAGATTGCGCTTGCCCTCGCCTCCCTCTGACGAGGGAGCCTTTAAAGTGCGTGACTTACGGTTATGGACAACTGGCAGACTTGCTATTGCTGCGTGAAAATCAATCCTCCGGCACGGCTGCGCCGTGCCGCCTCGCAGAATGGCGGCGATGAGAGTTCAAACCTCAATTCTCCTTCATCTTCTTTGTGAATACCGCTATGCCGGCGGCACTCAGGATCACGGCGTAGCCGAGCACTATCGGCAGCTCATGCACGGCGGCGGAGATATCGCCCGCAAGCGCGGCCCGCTCAAGCTCCACGGCGTGGATGAACGGCAGGGCGTCGGCGATTTTTTTGAATACCTTGCCCATCAGGCTCACGTCAAACCACACGCCCGAGAGCCATGCGGTCAGGTTGGTCAGCAGCGCGCCGCAGATGCCGCCCACCTGCTTGTCGGTCAGCAGGCTGCCGCAGAGCAGACCTATTGCGATATACAGCAGCGCCGCAGGCAGCAGGAACAGCAGAGCCCACAGGATGCCGACAGTCGGCTTCAGCCCCAAAATCAGGGCGGCGACATAGCAGATAACGCTCTGCAAAACGCTTATCGGCAGCATCGGCAGCGAGTAGCCGAGCAGGAAATCCGCCGCAGTCAGCGGGGTCGTAAAGAGCCTGCGCTGGAGCGAAGTCTCCCTGTCCTTTGATATGAGCATCGCCGAGAAGAGCGACACGAACGAAAGGCCGAATACACATATGCCGGGGGTCAGCTTGTCAAGCTCAAAGAGAGCGACGGGCACATTCGCCTGTATCGCCGTGAGCAGGAGCAGCACAACGAGCGGGAATCCGAGGCCGAATGCCACGGTCAGCGGGTCACGGATAATTTCTTTAAAAGTTCTGTTTGCAAAAGTGAGCATCCGCATTATTTACCCTCCTTTATGAGCTTCACAAAGGCTTTCTCAAAGTCCGATTCGCCTGTTTCTTTCAGTATTTCGTCAGCCGTGCCCACAAAGAGCAGCCGCCCGTCCTTCATAACGCCGATACGGTCGCTCAGCTCGCGGGCTTCCTCAAGGTAGTGGGTCGTCAGTATGACGGTCGCCCTGCCCTTGAGGCTGCGGATAACGTCCCATAATTCGCTGCGGGCAATAACGTCAAGCCCGAGGGTCGGCTCGTCGAGGAAGAGTACCTTCGGCTCGGAGACAAGCGCCATGGCTATGCTCAACCTGCGCTGCCAGCCGCCCGAGAGCTTCTTTGCCCGTTTGGCTGCAATTGAATTTAGGTCAAATTCGTCAAGCAGCTCCTTTACACGCTGCTTTTTTTCGTCGCCCGAGAGGCCGTATGCCCCGGCGATAAGCTCAAGATTCTCACGCACGCTAAGATTCGGCGCGACTGCCGTCTCCTGCGGCGAAGTACCGATCAGTGCCTTGACCTTTTGCGGCTGCTCGGATATGCTGACCCCGCACAGCAGCGCATCGCCGGAGGTCGGGCGGCAAAGGCACGAAAGCATCTTGATAGTGGTGGTCTTGCCCGCTCCGTTCACGCCGAGCAGGGCAAAAAGCTCGCCGCCGCCGATGCTCAGCGAAAGGCCGTCAACAGCGGTGATATCCTTGTATTTTTTAGTCAGATTTTTGATTTCAACGGACATTTTTATCCTCCTTGCCGTCTTTAGAAATAAAGCGTGCCTTGATGCCCTCATAGGCGTCGGAGACCATGCGGCTCACCAATTCGCTCTCCCAATTAAGGTAAGAGGTGGCTATCATCGAGGCGATGCCGTGGACGAATATCCACAGCTCCAGATGGAGCATAAAGGCGTCGTTCATGCCGAGACCCGTGCCTTTCATGATAAGCTCGACGGATTTTTTGACATCCTCGGTCTCTCCGTCGGATTTCTCCTCGCCCGAGCGGTCGCGCATGAACAGCAGGCGAAACAGCTCCCGCTCCTCGGCGGCGAACCTTATATAGCCCATGCCCATCGCCTTATACGGCGGATAATTTGCCGCCTCGCATTCCCGCTCAAGACAGGCGTAATAAAGCTCAGAAGCCTTGCATATCACCGATTTCCGCAGCTCCTCCATTGACGGGAAGTTTGTGAATATCGGCTGCGTCGAGCAGCCGAGGGCGGCGGCAAGGTTGCGGGCGTTCAGCCCCTTTTCGCCGCTGCGGCGCACAAGATCGACGCCGGCGCTAACGATATCTTCCTTTGAAATTTTCGATTTGGGCGGCAAAAATATCACCTCATCATTCAAAATAACAAATGTTATATAACGCTTGTTATTATATGCCCGCACGGCGAAATTGTCAATCCCCGCAGACGGAATATTTGCGTGCGGCGCTAACTTCTCCAAAATCCTCAGGGCAAGCCGGGATTTTTTCGGCAATTCACCGATTGCACGGCGCTAAATAAAGTGATAATATATTTCTGTAATAAGAGAAAGAGACACGGAGAACTGAAATGAGAAAAAACTACGCTTTGGATATGACCTGCGGGCCGTTTTTTAAGAAAATACTGATATTTTCCGTCCCGCTGATGCTCACGGGGCTGCTTCAGCTCGCATATAACACCGCCGACGTGGTGGTGGTCGGCAGATTCGTCGGCAAGGAGGCTCTCGCCGCCGTCGGCTCGACAGGCTCGCTGATAAATCTCTTTGTCAACCTGTTTATCGGCATTTCAATGGGCTCGGGCGTTGTGGTCGCAAGGCATATCGGCGAAAACAACGACAAGGGCGTGCGCGAATGCGTGCATACTTCGATGCTTTTGAGCATTTTTTGCGGCTTTTTTATCGGCGTGCTCGGCTTCTTCACCTCGGGCGAAATGCTCAAGATAATGAATGCCCCCGGCGACGTTATCGACCTTGCGACGCTCTACCTCAAGATCTATTTCCTCGGCTCGCCGGGGCTTATGGCTTATAACTTCGGCGCCGCGATAGTCCGCTCCACGGGCGACACCAAGCGCCCGCTGTATATCCTGACATTCTCGGGGCTTGTGAATGTGGTGCTGAATCTTTTCTTTGTCATCGTGCTGAAATTCGGGGTCAGCGGCGTTGCGATACCGACGATAATCTCGCAGTATCTCTCGGCTCTGCTGATAATCATCCACCTCAAGCGCATGAATAACGCCTGCCGCCTGTCGTTCAGGTCGCTTAGGATCCACTCGGCGGAGCTGCGCGATATCCTCAGGATAGGTCTGCCCGCGGGCATACAAAGCTCGCTCTTCTCGGTGTCGAATGTCGTTATACAGTCCACGGTCAACTCCTTCGGCTCGAGCGCAATGGCGGGCGTCGCCGCCGGCTCGAATTACGACGCTTATATCTACACCTGCACCAATGCGATATCGCAGACGACAATGACCTTCGCCTCGCAGAATATGGGCGCGAGGAAGTATTCAAATCTCGGCAGGGTCTATCGCCACTGCCTGCTGATAACGCTTGCCATCGGCGTCGGCATGGGTCTGCTCGGCATGGCGTTCGGCGACTTCATAGTGGGGCTGTTCTCGGATGACCCCGAGGTCATCGCCATAGGGGCGGAGAGGCTCAGGCTGATAATGCCGTTCTACTTCTTCTGCTCGCTGATGGATGTCGCCGCGGGTCAGCTAAGAGGCATGGGCAAATCCCTTGCGCCAATGCTCATCTCGCTGCTCGGAGCCTGCGGCTCGAGGATCCTTTGGGTCTATCTCATATTGCCCCTTGACCGCACGCTCGTCAACCTCTTCTGGTCTTACCCCGTGTCGTGGGCGCTGACCTTCGCCGTGCAGTTCGCCGCCTATTTCATAGTAAAACACCGCATGAAGAAAAACGGCACCTTCGACGACGAAGTGCCTGCGTAACGCAAAATCAATTGCAGAGAAACCGTCCACGCCATGCGATATCGGCATAGTATCATCTTGATAAAGCACACAAAACCACCCGCTTGAGCCGAAAGGTTCAGGCGGGTGGTGTATTATGCTGCGGGATTATTGTGAAGTGTTTTCCTGTGGTCAGGCGAAGTATATATTCTTCGTTTTACCGAAGAGGCCTTTGAAGAAGGCGACCACGCGCTGCCAGAATGTCATAGTGCAGGTCAGCTTCTTCTCGGCGGTGACGGTCGTGCCGTCAAGATTGGTTATCTCCGCTTTTATCGTCACGCTGCCCCTGCCTTTGGCAGTCACGTTGCCGTTTGCGTCGACCGCTGCGACAGACGGGTCGGAGGAGCTCCACTTCACGCTGTAGCTGTTCGCACCGTCATTTGTGCCGAGAGTCAGGCGCGTGGAATTGCCGTAGGCGAGCGTATCCGCGCCGAGAATTGCGGCATTCGTCACCGTTACCGTGCCCTCTGGCAGGCTCACCGTGATGTCAACGGTCGATTGCTTGTCCGCCGTGAGGGTCTTGTCAACTGAATTCACTGCTTTTTCGAGGGCTGCAACGCTCTCGTCTGAGTAGAGCGACTTATCGATGGCTTTTGCCCGCAGCGATTTCCCTTGCAAAGCGTTTGAATATGCGTTATAATAAATTTTATGGCAAAGTCCGTTTTTTGGTACTTCCGATACGGTATAATATGTTTAATGACCTTGCGGACGGAGGAGATTTGATGGCAAGAGGCGTAAATCAAAAAATCAGGCTGTTGTACCTGATGAGGATAATGCTTGAACGCACCGACGACGAGCACGGGCTGACCCTTGAGGAGATAACCGCCGCCCTCGCCGAATACGGCATAGAGGCCGAGCGCAAGACGCTCTACGACGATATCGAGACCTTGCAGATATTCGGCATCGACATTGACAAGCGAAAGGGCAAGACCATGCGCTACCATGTGGCGAGCCGTGAATTCGAGCTGCCCGAGCTGAAGCTGCTGGTCGACGCAGTGCAGTCCTCAAAATTCATCACTCACAAAAAGAGCAACGAGCTGATAAAGAAGATCGAGGGCTTCACGAGCTGCTACGAGGCTCGTCGGCTCCATCGGCAGGTATTCGTGACCAACCGCATCAAGACGATGAACGAGAGCATCTATTACACCGTCGACTACATACACGAGGCGATAAACAGCAACGCCAAGGTGTCATTCCGCTACTTCAATTGGAATGAGCGGAAGCAAAAGGTGATGCGCCACGACGGCAAAAAATATATCGTCAGCCCCTGGGCGCTCACTTGGGACGACGAGAACTACTACATGATCGGCTACGACTCCGAGAGCGGCCTTGTGAAGCACTACCGCGTGGACAAAATGACCGATATCGGGCTGATCGACGAGGAACGCGACGGTGCGGAGCACTTCAAAAATTTCGACATGGCGATCTACTCCAAAAAGACCTTCGGTATGTACGGCGGCGACGAGGAGACCGTGACACTGCGCTGTAAAAACGAGCTTGCCGGGGTCATCATCGACCGCTTCGGCTTCGACACGCCCTTTGTCAACGTGACCGACACACATTTTGAGGTGCACGTCAAGGTGCAGGCAAGCCCGCTTTTCTTCACCTGGGTGATGAATTTCGGCTCCGACATGACTATCATTTCACCCGAAATTGCCAGGGAGAATTTCATAAAGCTCGCCGAAAAAGCGCTCGCACAATACGAATAAAACAGGCAAAAGATATGAGTATCGGCGAGATAAGTCCGTTTTTTGGTACACCTGATGCTGTATAATGTAACCGTAGCAATAAAACAGGAGGGTTGCATATGGCATTCAAGATGGGGTTTCATGCTTCGGCTGAACCCGAGCCGAAAGAGACCGTTGGCGAGATAAAAAATCCCGCTCGACCGCCGAGAAGATCTGTGGTGCGTGTGTTCTTCCCCACACGGAATTTCGCCTGCTCTTATTACAACGACGCCTTTGATCTTCACTGCGGTGACATTGTTTTTGTCGAGGGCAAGCTCGAGGGGCTGCGCGGCAGGGTGGTCGAGGTATCATATGACTTCAAGATCAAGCTCTCTGATTACAAGCGGGTCATTTCAAAAGCCGACACCGAAGTGAGCGGCGAGCTTTATCTCGCGGGGTCGCATCTGGCGGCGTTCGACCGCGGCGTTATCCCGTATGAGAAAATTATTTCGTGGTTCAAAATTCCAGAGGCTCCCGACAAGGAATATTTCTGCGGCAGCTCCGATAAGGTCATCCTGCTCGACGAGATGAGCGGCTTCGACATAAGCTCCGCCGCAGCGAAAGCCGGGGACGAATATTACATGGATAACCGCGTGGTCTATATCTGCCTCGACGGCAAAAACGGGCGTGCGCTCGTGGAGGGCAGCAAGCCCTATGAGTTGGAATTCACCTTCAGCGACGGCGAGATCCGAAATCTGACCTGCGACTGCTATTGCGTAGGCAACTGCAAGCACGAATTCGCCGCCATGCTGCAACTGAGGGAGACCCTTGAGATAATCGAAGAGAATTACCGCAGCGAGTACGAACGCAGCGGATACTTCGCCGCCGTCAGTAAAGGCAGGCTGCTGCAGACCGCCCTCGACGGCAAAAAAAGCGGCAAGATCACGCTGGGTTAAACTGAATGGGGTACAAAAGAACTCCGACGGATAGTAACACTATCTGTCGGAGTTTGGTTTTTATATTCGGTTATGTCCTGTCACTGCTTATCCTCTTCGTGCTTCTGCGGGGCGGGAGCGGCGGGGTTAGAGGTATCGGCGGGGGCTGCTGGGGCTGCGGACTTTTTCTCGGGCACACGGTTGACCATTGCATAGGCTGTGACGGTGAGCACGAGCATTATCACTGCAACCGCAAGCGGCGAATCGACGCCGTAGAACGGGGCGCAGACTATCTCAAACAGCACGGCGAAAACATCGTTTGCGCCGAGCGCCTGTGTGAGCATCGAGAGCAGGCAAACTATCAGCCCGACGGTCGAATATATGCCGACTATCCTGAGCCAGAGCGGCTCGCAGAGCTTGAACGCCACGACGAGCGAGGCTATGATGAGCACCGTGTAGCCCGTGGAGGCGAGTATCTCGGCGGCGTTGGGCAATGTCTTGAGCAGCTCGGGGATGAGCTTGATTATCTTCCATATGTATGGCGCTCCGAGCAGCAGACCGCACACGACGTAAAACGTCAGTCGGATATTTTTATCCTTATTGCCCATTGTGAGTAGCCTCCATGAGGGCCTGCGCGAGCTGATCGGGGCAGGATGTGCTCTTGAAGCCGCAGCGGATGCCGCTGAGCTTGTCGATAACATCCTCGACCTTCATGCCGTCGACGATGGCACCGATGCCCTTGAGGTTGCCGTTGCAGCCGCCCTCAAATTGTACATTCCTCACCACTCCGTCCTCGATATCAAAGGTTATCGAGCGGGAGCAGGTACCTTTGGTTCTGTATGTATATTTCATAAATTATCACTCCTTTTTCACGATATTATTATTTTACACCACTTCCGCACTTTTTTCAAGTCCCTCACACCGCAATAATATATACCAGCGCCAAAATCAGCGAATGATCGCATTTCTCATTCATCAGCAGCAGCATGAGCGGCAGGACAAGGCCGATATCAGGGTCGGAGAAGCCTGTATTCATTTGCCGTCGCCGCCCATGAACTGCGTAAGAGTCGGCAGGATATCGAGCAATTTGATTATCTGCATCGCCTCATCAGCCCTCCTTCTTCTCTTCTCGCTCAGCAGGGGCTTGAGCGCCTCTATCAGACGGGTGCGGCTGTCGGGTCTGTTCATCGCGCCCATTATCGAGGTGAGCTTCGCCATCATCTGAGCGTTGTCGAGCAGCTTTGATATATCGGGCGCTCCCGAAGGCGGCGGCGCTTCGCTCTCCTGCGGCTGCGAGCCGAAAAGCTCCGCGGCGGCGCTCTTCAGATTCTCAATATCTTCATCGCTCAGGCCTGACAGGATATCGTTGATGCCGTCCATGCTTTTTTCCCCGCTTACTTCTTAAATTGCTTCATCAGCTTCTGCGCCTGCTCGCTCCTGAGCAGCTCTTCGAGAGCTTTTTTATCTCCGAGAATTCGGAAAAGCTCGTTTTTCTTCTCCTGCGGGAGCCTTTTTTCCACTGCGCCGAGCAGCGCATTCGGATCCTTGCTCGAGGCGGAATTCGCCAGCCTCAGCAGCTCCTCGGCAGAAAGCTCGCCCTTGCCCATGAGATCACCGCCTTTCGCGCCGCACGGCAGGATCGATATTGAAATCCTCGGCGGCAGGTACTATAATACTATATGTTATCGCATTTAACGGTAGAACGGAGACTGAAGCAATGAGGATAATCGTATTTTCGGATTCGCACGGCGGCGCACACTGCATCGCCGAGGCGCTTATGATGCACCCGGAGGCGCAGGCGGTCATCCACCTGGGCGACGGCGAGCGTGATATGGCGGCGCTCGGCAGCCTGCTCGAGGGCAAACGCCTGATAGCCGTCAGCGGCAACTGCGACCTTTACTCCGACCTGCCCGCCGAGGCGCTTGAGGATATCGGCGGGGTGCGGATCCTCTGCACCCACGGCCACCGCTACGGCGTGAAATCCTCGGACGGCGCCCTTGTTGAGCGGGCGCTCAAGGTCAACGCCCGTATTTTATTATATGGTCACACCCACGAGCCTGTTACACGCTACGAGGACGGGCTATATATCATGAATCCCGGCTCGGCTCGGCAGGGCAGATACGGGATGATCGACATCACTCCGAACGGCATCGCCTGCATACTGTGTGAATTGTAATAAAAGACACCGCCGCTTCATATTATCGTAGCAGGCGGTGATTTTAATGTTTGTATACTCTGTAAAGACCTCAAAGGCAAAGATGATAATCATAGCTGCCGTTATAGTTGCAGCGGCCGGCATCCTGGTATTCTTCGGCAGCAGGGGCAGGGGCGCGGAAACGGCGCAGGACGGGGCGATAAGCTACAAGGCGGAGGACTCCGCCCAGCGGCTCGCATTCCTTTCGCAATTCGGCTGGAGGATCGCCGAGGACCCCGCAGAGGTCAGCGAAGTCATCATCCCGCAGGAATTCGACAAGGGCTACACGGAATACGCCGAAATGAACAGGGCTCAGGGGCTTGACCTCGGGCTTTATAAGGGCGTGAGAGCCAAGCGGTGGACATACAACGTGCTGAATTACCCGGGATATGAGAACCGCAGCGGCGTGGTGCAGGCAAATCTGCTGATCTATGAGGGCAGAGTGATAGGCGGCGATATCTGCTCGCTGGAGCAGGGCGGCTTCATGCAGGGCTTTGACTTCCCGATAACGGAAACGACCACCGCCGCACCGACCGAAGCCCCCGCACCGACCGAAACAACAGAAACGACCGAGACCCGACCCGCAGATACGGGAACTCAGCCGCAAGCCGAGACATAAGCAGTAAAAAATGCCTTCGACGGTGGGACCGCCGAGGGCATTCTTCATATTTAACCGCCGTTTATCAGCCGTTTAAGCTCCGCCGCCTCGTCAGGCAGGACGGGCGGACACCTTAGCGGGATATCACGCCCCTGCGTTCCGCCCGCCGGCGAGCGAAGCACAGGCTCGGCTATCCTCAGCATGTTGTCTATCCAAAATTCCCTTGTGTCCATTTTTCACGCTCCCGCGCTGAAATTATCCGAGCTAATTATAGCACCTGCTCACGAGGGTTTCCATACCCCGCGCCCAATATCTCAAAATATCAAAAATCGGTGTTGACTTTGTCGGGCAAATATCTTAAAATAGATAGGTAAACTTGCCGTCCTGATTACATCGGCAACGACCACATAGTATCCCACAGATACCGAAATCACAAAAAACTTAATAAATCCGGGTGTGGCGCAGCTGGGAGCGCGGGTGGTTTGGGACCATCAGGCCGCAGGTTCGATCCCTGTCACTCGGACCAAAATTTTGACCGAAAGCAGAGTTTATTCTCCACTTTCGGCCATTTTTTATGCTGATTTAAGTGTTTCTCCGCCACTTTTTGAGAAATCATGTTCTCCCGACCACATCATCAAATGTGGACTGAAAATTTCCTTTTCTTTGTTTACAGCGGCGCAGAATTTGAAAAGTCAAACGAGCAACCGCCACGGATTTTTCTGTGGCGGTGTTGGTATCCGCCTTACGCCGTCTGTCCAGCCTTGAGCCGTTCTTTCTCAGCCGCAATTTCCGCATTCTTTTGTTTAATCATCTCGGCAAGCCTTTCTTCGCATTCTTCTCTTGTGTCGGCGTAGATATTAAACTTTTTGCGTTTGCCGTTTGGCAATTTCGGAGAATAACTCCCTTCCCATTTCTTTTCGCTGATTCTAAATTTGCACCCTGTTCCGGGACAGCGTATCTTCGGCTGTTTCGGCTCAAATTTCGCTCTTACGGGCGTTTCAGGTGCTCTGTCGGGTGTCTGTCCGTCCCCGCCCAAAGTGCCCTCATTTCTGTCGAACCCCCGTTCGATTTTGTCGGCGGCGAAGCGCTGCATATTGTCGGTAATATGGGTATATATATAACTTTTCAAGGTGCTGTCACGCACAGTGCCCTGCATATATTCCGTTAGCCATTAAGCTTCAGTTCTTTGCTGTACTTCTTGTTCCTTCCCCTTGACATAAATAACCCCCATAGTGTAGACTTGATCCTTTTGTTTTTTCAGGTGTCTACTCTATGGGGATTATATCACTGCGCTGCGGGATAAAAATTGATTTTTAAATTGTGATTGGCAAGCGATGCCGATTTTTTTGCGTCAATAGCCGAAATACTCGAACGGATTCACATACTGCGTCGGGGTCGTGGTGGTTTCGGCGGCCGAGCCGGTCTTGTCCTCGACGAGGGTAGCCTCGACGTCAAAGGTTTCGGTCGAGTAGTCGCTGCGTACTCTGCAGAGAGTGAGGGTCAATTTATCGCCGACCTTGCCGTTGTCTATCTTCTCAAGCAGGATATCCGACTTCGTCAGCTCCTTGCCGTCGACGGCGATTATCATGTCGTACTGCTGCGCCTGCGTATTGGCGAGGGAGCTTGAGGAGGATATCTCATTGATGATTAGCGTGCCTGCGGGCAGCCCTTTGATCTGAGCTATCATATTATACTGCGCGCTTGCGCTGACAGGGTAGTAGGTGATGCCGAGCATGGGCCTGTTGGGCACATAGCTGTAGGCGATAAGATCCTCGATGATCTCTTTAGCCGAGGTGATGGGGATAGCAAAGCCCATGCCCTCATATTCGGTGCTGGCTATCTTCTGGGAGTTGATGCCTATGACCTGACCGTATTGATTGACGAGCATACCGCCGGAGTTACCGGGGTTGATGGCTGCGGAGTGCTGAATGCACTTCATTGTGTAGCCTATCTCGCTGCTGACAGGTCTGTGGATCGCGGAGACGCTGCCCTCGGTGAAGGAGCCGAAGAATTCAACGCCGCCGGGGTTGCCTATGGCGTATACCGGGTCGCCGACGAGCAATGCGTCGGAGTCGCCGAATTCGGCAGCCTTGAGGCCCGTGACCTTTATCCTGAGCACGCCGATATCCGTCCTCTTGTCGAAGCCGACGATATCCGCGTCGTAGGTCTCGCCGTCATGGGTCTGCACCTTGACTTTAACGCCCGAGCCGCTGATAACGTGGGCGCAGGTGATGATATAGGTGTAGGTGCCGCTGCTGTCCTCGCCCATGATGATGCCCGAGCCTTCGCCCGCTGCCGAATTCGACTTGCTCGAATAAACGACTATGCCGACGTTGCTCGCCTTGAGCTTTGCATAGATCTGAGTCGGGGTCAGAGCACCTTCGATATTTGTCTCGGTCGGGCTGACGGGGGAAGCGTTGATGTTGAGCTTTGCGTCCGCGTCGCTGTTGTCTTTTTCGGCCGAGATCTTGGTTTTGGAGTCCGAATCGCTGTCATAGCCGTGGCCGCGCTTTGCGATCTTGACCACCGACGCAACGCCCGCCACCATGGCGAATACGACCACGAGAGCCACACAGGCGATGAACACCTTGATGCCCTTTTTGCCCTTGGGGGTCTGGAGGGGAGCCTTCGGCGGCTGATACTGCTGATAAGGCTGCTGATACTGTTGATAGGGCGGCTGCTGTTGCTGCTGATAGCCGTACTGATACTGCTGCTGATTGTAGCCGTAATTCGGCTGACCGGCGTTATAGCCGCCGTGCTGCTGTTGCTGCGGCTCGACTCTCTCCGCCTCCACCTGGGGGGCGTCATCCTCGGCGGGAGTCGATGCTTCGTTTGCCTGAGCCTGCTGCTCGTTCAGTTCGCTTTTCTCATTTTCTTCGTTTTGCTCGAAGTCTTTTGAATAATCGTCACTCATAATATTGCCTCCTGTTGAGCGACCGTCCGGCAGGCACATTTGCCGGCGATCGCCTGATTACTATATTAAGTTTAACTCTCGGTTGTTAATTCAGTTTGAACGACCGGTTAATTAAATTTCAAAAAAGTTGGTTTATTTTGTTAATTGAGGGGCAAAGTGAATATAAACTCGGCGAATTCGCCGGGCACGCTTCTTGCCGTTATCTGGCCGCCGTGCAGCTCGACCATCGTCTTGACGAGGTAAAGTCCCATGCCCGCGCCCTTGACGTCGTAGCTGCGGGATTTGTCGACCTTGTAGAAGCGCTCAAATATCTTGTCTATCTCCTCACTCGGGATGCCGCGGCCGCTGTTGCGGATCTTGACTATGACCTTCTCGGCGTCGGATTTTGACGAGACCTCGATATAGCCGCCGTCCTGAGTGAATTTGACCGCATTGTCGATAAGGTTATACACGACCTGATTTATCATGTCGCGGTCGGCGACGACCTCGTTGCTCTGCAGGGTGTCGAGCCCTCTTATCTCGATATGCTTGTTGTCAATGAGCTGCTCGAACCCGAGCAGGGTCTGGAATATCATCTCGGAGATATCGAATTTGACGGGCTTTAAGTCAAGCTCGCCCGCCTCCAGCTTGCTCATATTGAGCATACCCGTCACGAGCCTTGAGAGGCGCTTGACTTCGTCGGAGACTATTTGCAGATAGTGGCTCTGCTTGTCGGGGGAGATCGTGCCGTCAAGGATGCCGTCGATGAAGCCGCCTATCGTGGTCATCGGGGTCTTTAACTCATGCGACACGTTCGCAACGAAGCTGCGGCGTGACATTTCGAGCGTCGCCAGCGCCTGAGCCATTGTGTTGAAGGCGTCCGCCAGCTCGTCTATCTCGCTCTCGCCGAAGAGTTTGGAGCGCTTGACGGTTATCCTCTTTGAGAAGTCGCCGTTCGCATACTGAGTTGTTGCGGCGGACATCTCGCGCAGGGGTTTTGTCAAGCGGTATGAGACGAAGTAGACGCAGATAAAGGCTATAGTGAACGCAAAGAGCGAAGCGATAAAGAACATCTTGAATATGGCGGCGATATAGGGGGTGAGTCCGTTGACTATCGGCTGAGTGGAGAACACCGCGCCGACGGTCTGACCGTCCACCTGCAGGGGGACGCCGACGATGAAGTGGATATCGCCGAGCATACCGTTCATGTCGCCCGCCGTCGAATACTTCTGACCGCTGAGCACGCTCTTTAATATATCATCGGGAATCTGATACTTATTATGCACGATGCAGTTGCCTGTGTAGAGCGCCATGTCGGATTGCAGCACGTCCTTGCAATAGGCAACGTGGCCGTCGAGACCGGTGATAAAGATATCGGCGTTGACGGCGTTGGAGGTCTGGAGCAGGGTGTTGCAGATAAGTATGACCGAGGCTCTGCCGCTCTGACCGAGGTAGTCGGATTGGAGCACGTCCCTTGCGTTGTCGGCAACATTGACGGTGTTCTCAGAGAGCAGCTCGAGCTTCTCATCCATCCAGAGCTTTGACACTAAAAGAAGCAGAGCTCCGCCGATAAAGACGAAGCTTGCAAGAATTATTGAAATCGTTATAACAAAATATTTGCGGAAAAGACCGGAATATCTTCTCTTTTTACTTGACACGGTAACACCTACTAACCGACTCAGTCCTTGGTCGCAAACTTGTAGCCGACGCTCCAAACGGTCTTGAGCTCCCATTTGTCGGAGACTCCCTCGAGCTTCGCTCTAAGGCGCTTGACATGGACGTCGACCGTCCTCGAATCGCCGTAGTAATCGAAGCCCCAGACCTCGTCAAGGAGCTGATCGCGGGTAAAGACCCTGTTGGGGTTGCTCGCAAGGTGATAGATGAGCTCCAGCTCTTTGGGCGGGGTGTCTATACGCTTGCCGTCAACTATCAGCTCGTAATTCGTCAGGTTGATGGTGAGCTTGTCGTAGTGGACCTCCTTGACCGCCGTGTCCGCGCCCGCGCCGCTGCGGCGCAGGACTGCCTTGACCCTCGCCATAACTTCCTTGGCGTCAAAGGGCTTGACAACATAGTCGTCCGCGCCCAGCTCAAAGCCGAGCACCTTATCAAAGGTCTCGCCCTTGGCGGTGAGCATGATTATCGGCTTGTCGGAGAACTTCCTGACCTCGCGGCAGACCTGCCAGCCGTCGAGCACGGGAAGCATGATATCGAGCAGCATGAGGTTGGGCGATATCTCCTGGAAGAGCTTGACTGCGTCCGCTCCGTTATGAGCTATCGTTACCTCGTAGCCCTCTTTTTCAAGATAAAGGCGAAGTAATTCGCAAATGTTGTTGTCATCGTCAACGACGAGAATTTTTTCCGCTGCCATAGTGACCCTCCTCGCATTTTTGACTCCGAGGTCTCGGAATCGAGGTTACATCTTAAATTATACACTATTTTTTAACAATTCTGTGAATGAGGAAAAAATAATTTGTTACAAACTCACTTTCTGACCGAGAATTTGAACACCGTGGTGCTCCTGAAGCTCTCGCCCGCGTCGACGGTGCACTGCGGGAATTCGGGCATATTCGGAGTGTTGGGGTAGAACTGAGTCTCGAGGCAGAAGCCGGCATGCTTTATCAGCGGCTTGCCCTGCTTGCCGGGCTTTGTGCCGTCAAGGAAGTTGCCCGTGTAGAGCTGAACGCCGCAAAGGTCGGTGAACACCTCAAGTTGCCTGCCGCTCGACGGGTCGTATGCCGCCGCCGCGGGGCCGTCTCCCTCGCTCAGGCAGAAGTTGTGGTCATAGCCCCTGTCCTTGATGAGCTGCGGGTCATCCTGAGCTATATCCCTGCCGATGAGCTTCGGCTGCCTGAAATCAAAGGCCGTGCCCTCGACGGGGCGTATCTCGCCGGTCGGGATGCTGCGCTCGTCGGTCGGGGTGAAGGCGTCGGCGTTTATCATCAGCTCGTGGCCGAGGATATCGCCCTCGCCCGCAAGGTTGAAATAAGCGTGATTTGTCATATTTATGACCGTCTTTTTATCGCTGACGGCGTAATAATCTATCTTCAGCGAGTTATCCTCAAAGAGGGTGAAGGTCACCTTGAAATCGACGTTGCCGGGGAAGCCCATAGCGCCGTCGGGGCTGTGATAGCTCATTTCGAGGCAATTGTCGTCGGCGATGAGAGGCTTCCACACGGCGTGCGAAAGCTCGGCGCCGCCGTGGAGGCAGGTGACGCCGTTTTCATTTTTCTCGACCTCATATTTAACGCCGTCTATTGTGAAGCTGCCGTTTGCGATGCGGTTTGCGTATCTGCCGACGGTCATGCCCTCATAATCGGAGTATTTCTCGTGCCCCTCGACCGTGTCGAAGCCGACGAGCACATCTGCGAATTTGCCGTCCCTGTCGGGCACAAGGATGCTGTTTATCGTGGCGCCGTAGGTGATGATATCCACCGACGTTTCGCTCGAATTCCTGAGAGTGAATATATCGACCTGCCTGCCGTCGGCGGTAACGCCGAAAGAATTTCTGACTATCATTATTCCGTCCCTTTTCATTGTTAATTTTTATACATTAATATATCCGTCGCACGGAGATATCATTTGTTAAAGATATTTTATCATCAGAAAAAATTTTTGTCAATAAGTAAGACGGGCAAAACGTGGCATACTATCATCGGGCAGCAGCCCAAAGCAATTCCGCCCGAGCGGTGGGAGAAAGGATACAAAACATGGAAAAGAATAATCAGCAGCAGAATCAGCAGCAGAACCAGCAGAATCAGCAGAATCAGCAGCAGAACAAGAAGCAGAATCAGCAGCAGAATAAGAAGAACAGAGAGAACTTCTGAGCATAGTTGGTTTTGCACAGGGGGGCGCACTTTTGTGCGCTCTTTTGCTTTTCCGGCTTCTTTCTGTTACATTCGTAACCGTTTTGTTACCGTTTTTCACTTGATTTTGAAATATTAAAGTAATATAATATCGGGATAAGAAGGAAGGTGTTTTCATGGCAAAAAACAATGCCGTCGGCACTGAATCCGACGATCTCGGCAAGGTCATCAAGAATCTGATAGACTTTGACGCAAAGCAGAGGGCCATCGTCTCCGACTCGCTCAAGAAGCGTGACGAGGAGAGGAAGGCGCTCGAGAATGCCAAGGATGAGATAAACGCAAAGCATATCAAGCTGGCGCAGGATCGCCTCGACGCGCTCGAAAAAAGAGAGAATGAGAACGCCGAGCGCCTGATAAAGGCGGCGCAGGCCGCAGCTAAGAAAAACATTGCGGAGTTCGACCGCACGGCGGCGGAGAAGACCGAGCAGTGGATAGGGCAGATATATAGCCGTGTGTTGGAGGACTGACTGATATCCTCCGAGAAATCGAAGGGAGGCGGCTGAGATCAATAACAAAGCGTCAAATGCGGTCATGACGAGAGTCAGAGCGAAATACGGAAGCCGTCTGACCGTTAAGGATTATGAAGCGCTCACGGGGCTGTCGAGCCTCGGCGAGGCGGCGTCGTATCTGAGCGGCAACAGCAATTTTGCCGCCTATTTTGACGGCGCAGCGGGGCGCAGGGATATATCGAGAGCGGTCTTTGAGGGCGCGGTAAGGAGCGCTTTTTACGGCACGGCGAGAAAGCTGTGCAGCTCCGAGAGCGACGCGGGCGACCATATCTATCGCTATATCGCGCTTGGCCTTGAGAACGATTATGTGCTCGATTACATAATCAACCTGTCGCTCGGCACGCCCGAGAAGATGATATTGAAGCGTGTGCCGGAGCTCAGAACGGGCACAAAGCTCGACCTTACGAAGCTCTTTAAGATCAAAGACCCCGCGGAGCTGGGCAGGTATCTGTCAAAGACAAAGTACGCGAAGCTCGTGCCCGCCCTGCCGAAGAATGCGGGCGAGAAATTCGACATCTCGCTTATCGAAACGGTGCTCAGCAAGATAAAATACAAGCTGGCGTTCGCGGAGATAGAGCGTTCCTACGGCGCGGAGACGGCGAAGGTGCTCGAGGAGAGCATCAAGACCCGCATCGAGCTGACGGATTTCCTGACCGTATACAGGGCAAAGAAATACTACGGCATGAGTGAGATGAGCCTGCGAACCGCCCTTGTGGGCTACCGCTGCGTGATGAATTCGGCGACATGGGAGCGGATAATCACCGCCAAGACCGCCGATCAGGCGCTGACGGAATTCAGCGCCTCGGGCTATGCGCCGAGGATAGAGCGGTTCGGCACGCACGACCTTGAGCTTTTTAAGGAGAAAGCGGCGGCGGTCAAGGATATCCGCCATATGCATTTCTCGACCGACCCGATAATCGTACTCGCCTCATATCTGAGGCTGTTTCAGGATGAGTGCGACAATCTGATAAAGATCGCCGAGGGCATCACCTATAAGCTGCCCCAGGACGAGATAATGGCTGACCTCATACTTTTGTGACACATAAAAGCATCATTACTATAAGGAGCGTGAACAAATGGCTGTTGAAAGGATCAGGCTTCTGACCATACTCGGCCCCTACGAGAGTCTCGACAGGGTCATACGGGTGTGTGCCCAGAGCGGCTGCTTCCAGCCCGAGAACGCCTCGGGCTTCATCGGCGATTCTGAGGGCTATTCCTACCTCAGCGAGGAGAATCCTTACTCGTTTTCGCTTATGAAGATCCGTGAGATATTCTCTCACTTCGGCAAGACCCCGAAGTACACAAAGGACTGCGACTCCGTCGACCTCGACGAGGCGAACAGAAAGATCGACGAGCTTTATGAGACGATAAAGACGATAAAGGATCACGATGGGCTTGTGGATGCCAAGATAGAGGAGACCAAGCGTTCAATTGAGATGCTCTCGCACTTTGAGCATCTTGATATCGACCTTGACGACGCCTTTAACTGCGATTACATAAGAGTCCGTTTCGGCAGGCTGCCCTTTGACGGCTTCGAGAAGCTGAAGCGATACAATAAGGATATCGGCTCGATATTCTACCCCGACTCGAGCGACGACGTTGGCTATTGGGGAATGTATGTCACCCCCGTTGCCAAGGCCGCCGAGGCGGACAGAGTCTATGCCTCTCTCTTCTTTGAGCGGCTGAGGCTGCCCACCTTCAACGGCACCCCGGCGCAGACCCTTGAGGAGCTGCGTAAGGAGCTTGCCCGCATGGAGGAGAGCAAGAAGAAGATAGACGACAGCGACGATATCTACTTTGAGGATAACATCGAGAATTTCGAGCTTTATTATTCAAAGATAAAGACCCTGAGCGACCTGTTTGATATCAGGAAATACGCCGCAAAGTATCACAGCAGCTTTTTCTTCGCCGGTTGGGTGCCGAGGAGCCGCTGCAAGGAGCTTGTGGCTCAGCTCTCGGAGATAGAGGAGGTCGAGGTCGAGGCGGCGCATCCCAAGGATGTCAAGAAGCTGACCCCGCCCACCAAGATGAAGAATTCGCCGCTCACAAGAGCGTTCAAATTCTTCACCGAGATATACGGCGTGCCGTCCTACAATGAGATCGACCCGACCCCGCTTGTGGCGGTCGTTTATACGCTGCTCTACGGCATCATGTTCGCCGATCTCGGCCAGGGATTTGTGCTTGCGATAGTGGGCTTCCTGATGTATAAGCTAAAGGGAATGGGGCTGGGCAAGATCCTTATCCCCTGCGGCATCAGCGGCATGATCTTCGGCACGATATTCGGCAGCGTATTCGGCAATGAGGAGCTGCTCGACCCGCTTTACCATGCCCTCGGCTTCGCAAGCAAGCCGATAGATATCATGTCCTCGGCGCTGAATTTCATCATCGGCGCGATAGTGATAGGCGTTGCAGTCATAATCATATCCATGCTCTTCAACGTCGCCTCAAGCATCAAAAAAAGGGATATCGGCTCGGCACTCTTCAGCCACAACGGCCTGAGCGGCATCGCGCTCTATTCCTCGCTGATACTGCTGCTGGTCAATATGTTTATGAAGCTCGGGCTGAATACAAAGCTGCTTGCGATCTGCGGCATACTGATACCGATAGTGCTCATCTTCTTCAAAGAGCCGCTCGGCAGCCTTGTGAACGGCAGGAAGCCGGAGCACGAGAGCGTCTCGGACTTCATTATCGAGAATTTCTTCGAGCTGTTTGAAGTCATACTGAGCTATATGTCCAATACCCTGAGCTTCCTGCGTGTCGGTGCGTTCGTGCTTATCCACGCCTGCATGATGATGACCTTCTCCTCGCTCGCCGGCATAGTCGGCAGCGGAGTCGGCTCGGTCATCATAATGACCTTCGGCAACATCTTTGTCATTGCCCTTGAGGGTCTGCTGGTCGGCATTCAGGTATTGAGACTTAACTTCTACGAAATATTCAGCCGATTCTACGACGGCGACGGAATTCCTTTCAATCCCGTTAAAATCGGCGATGATAAATAATCAAACATAAAGGAGATTTTTGAAATGTCAGCTTTAACTATTGCTCTTTGCGTTATTCTCCCCCTTCTCGCCCTTGTGCTCGCAGTCGTTGCCGCAATACGCTGCATGGATAAGACCCACAGCGGCAAAAAGGCTTTCGGCAGGCATGTGCTCGTGCTCGCCCTTTCGCTCATCATCTGCTTCTCCTGCATGGCAGTCGCCTTTGCGGATAACAACGAGGTCGCTGCATCTCCCTCCGACGCGGTGGTTACCGATACGGAAGCTGCCAAGGCGGACGACAGCGGCGATTCCGACGGCGGCATCGCCCAGGGTCTGAGCTTCATCGGCGCGGCGCTTGCTATCGGCCTTGCAGCTATCGGCGCAGGTATCGCCCTTGCCTCCGGCGCACCGGCGGCTATCGGCGCGGTTGCAGAGGATCCCAAGTCCTTCGGTAAGGCAATGATCTTCGTCGCCCTCGGCGAAGCGGTCGCGATCTACGGCTTCATCATCGCGTTCCTGATGATCCTCCCGACCCTCCAATAAGCCATGAGATTTATGCTGATAAGCGACAGCCACGACGCCCTGACGGGTATGCGCCTCGCGGGAGTTGAGGGCGTGCTCGCCGAGACAGCAGAGCAGGCTGAAGCCGAAATTAAGAAATGCATCGAGGATGAGACGGTCGGGATAATCCTTATCACCGAGAGCCTTGCCTCGGCTTGCAGGCAGACTCTTGACGAGCTGAAGCTCGGCAGGAGCCGCCCGCTCGTGGTGACCGTGCCCGGCTCGAAGGACGATAAATGCTCCGACGACGTCATGCACTATGTCCACGAAGCTATAGGAATTAAGATCTAAGGCGGTGAGATAATGATCCAGCAAAGCAAGATAAACGGATTTATAAAGTCAATAACCGACGTTGCCGATGAAAAGAAGGCGAAGCTCGACGCCGAGACCCGGGATATCCTTGCCGGGGAGAGGAGGCAGTTGGAGCTTGCCGCCAAGAAATCGGCCGATGAATATTATCGGGTCAGATCCGCCCGTGTGAAGCTCGAAGCGGGTCGCCGTATCTCCGACACCTCCGCCGAGTACCGCAAGCAGGTCTTTGCCCGCAGGGGCGAGATCGAGCGACAGGTGCTCTCGGGCGTTGCCGAGAGGCTGAAAAAATTCACCGAGAGCGGGGATTATGAAGCGTTCCTGCTCGGCAGCGCAAAGCGTATAGCCGCCGAGTTTGACGGCAGCTTCACGCTGCTCATGCGCCCGGAGGATATGAAGTATCAAGCGGCTCTGCTCGCCGAATTCCCGTCGGCAGAGGTCAAAGAGGATGCTTCGATCGCCATCGGCGGGATTAAAGGGCGCAGCGACGGGCAGTCACTGCTCGTGGACGATACTCTCGACAGCCGCCTGAAGCAGCAGACCAAGTGGTTCGAGGAGAACTCGGGTCTGTATATCAGCATAGGGCTGTAAGGGGGAAAGGAGCGGATTATGTCCAACACGATTTTCGGTATAAACGGCCCTGTCGTCACCGTTGCCTCAAAGGATTTCTCCATGCAGGAGATGGTCTATGTCGGCAATGAGAGGCTGGTCGGCGAGGTCATCTCGATAGACGACGACCTGACCACCATCCAGGTCTATGAGGTCACGACGGGTTTGAAGCCGGGCGAGCCGGTGGTTGGCACGGGCAGCGCAATGTCCGTCACACTCGGACCCGGTATAATCAAAAATATATACGACGGTATTCAGCGCCCGCTGCGTAAGATATCGGAGCAGAGCGGCTCATTCATCGCAAGGGGTTGCACGGCTGACGGCATCGACCCGGATACGCTCTGGGGTGTCACCGTCACCGCCAAGGTCGGCGACACGCTCGGCGAGGGCGAGGTCTACGCCACCTGCCCCGAAACGCCGTCGATAATCCATAAAGTAATGGTGCCGCCCGGTGTGAGCGGCAAGGTCACCTACGCCGCCGAGAGCGGTCATTACACGGTGAATTCAAAGATAATCGAGCTTACCGATGAGAGCGGTAAAGTCCACACGCTCACTCTTTGCAGCAAGTGGCCGATAAGAACTCCCCGCCCGATATCAAAGCGCCTGCCCTGCACGGTGCCGCTGATAACGGGTCAGAGGGTCATTGACACCCTGCTCCCCGTCGCCAAGGGCGGCACGGCGGCTATCCCCGGCGGCTTCGGCACGGGCAAGACCATGACTCAGCACCAGCTCGCGAAGTGGTGCGACGCGGATATAATCATCTATGTCGGCTGCGGCGAGCGCGGCAATGAAATGACTCAGGTGCTCGACGAATTCGGCGAGCTTATTGACCCGAGGACGGGCAGGAAGCTGACCGACAGGACGGTGCTCATAGCCAACACCTCCAATATGCCCGTCGCGGCAAGAGAGGCTTCGATATACACGGGCATCACCCTTGCGGAGTATTACAGAGATATGGGCTACGCCGTTGCAATGATGGCGGACTCCACCTCCCGCTGGGCGGAGGCGCTCAGAGAGATATCCGGCAGGCTTGAGGAAATGCCAGCCGAGGAGGGCTTCCCCGCCTATCTGCCCTCACGTCTCGCCGCTTTTTATGAGAGAGCGGGCAGGGTGCAGACCTTGGGCGGCAGCGAAGGCTCCGTCACGGTCATAGGTGCGGTCTCACCGCAAGGCTCGGATTTCTCCGAACCCGTCACTCAGAATACAAAGCGCTTCACCCGTGTGTTCTGGGCGCTCGACAAGTCGCTCGCCTACGCAAGGCATTACCCCGCCATCAACTGGACTGACAGCTACAGCGAATACGACACCGACCTTGCCGACTACTACAACGACAATGTCGATATGTCGTTTATGGAATACAGGCAGCAGCTGCTTTCACTCCTCCACGAGGAGAGCAAGCTAATGGAGATAGTCAAGCTCATCGGCGCAGACGTGCTGCCCGACGATCAGAGGCTCGTTATCGACGTTGCACGCGTGGTCAGGGTCGGCTTCCTCCAGCAGAACGCCTATCATCAGGACGACACCTATGTGCCGCTCGAGAAGCAGTTCCTGATGATGAAAACGATACTTCACCTCTATGAGAAGGGCAAGGCGCTCATAGCCGAGGGCAAGCCCGTCGGCGGCATATCCAAATCGGGGCTGCTCGAGAAGCTGATCAAGATGAAGTATGACATCCCCAACGACAGGCTTGATATGTTTGACGAATATATTGCCGAGATCGATTCGGTCATCGCCTCACTTTCGGCAAAATAAAAAGGGTTTTGATTTATGATTAAAGAATATATCGGACTTAACGAAATATCCGGCTCGCTCGTGGTGCTCGACGGCGTTAAGAACGCAGGCTACGAGGAGGTCGTTGAATTCAACGTCGCAAACGGCGAACGCCGCAGGGGCAGGATAATCAAGATCGACGGCGAGCGTGTAGTGGCGCAGGTCTTTGAGGGCACCAAGGGGCTTTCGCTGACCAACACCGCTACCGTGCCCACAGGCAGGCCGATGGAGCTGGCGCTCTCGGGCGAGATGCTCGGCAGGGTGTTCGACGGCACGGGCAGACCCATCGACGGTTTCGGTGAGATTTACCCCGAGAAGACCGCCGACATCAACGGCTCGGCGATAAACCCCGTCTCGAGGATATACCCGAGGAACTACATATGCACCGGCATATCGTCGATAGACGCCCTCTCGACCCTCATCAGGGGTCAGAAGCTGCCGATATTCTCGGGCTACGGCATGAAGCATAACGAGCTTGCGGTGCAGATAGTCCGCCAGGCAAAGATAACGGGCGCCTCCGAGAAGAATTTCGCGGTCGTTTTCGCCGCAATGGGCGTCAAGAACGATGTCGCCGATTTCTTCCGCCGCTCATTTGAGGAGTCGGGCGTGCTCTCAAGGGTCGTGATGTTTCTCAATCTCTCGGATGACCCGATAATCGAGAGGACGATAACGCCCCTCTGCGCCCTTACGGCGGCGGAGTATCTGGCGTTTGAGAAGAATATGCATATCCTCGTCGTTATGACGGATATGTCGTCCTACTGCGAGGCGTTGCGTGAATTCAGCTCCTCCAAGGGCGAGATCCCGGGCAGGAAGGGCTACCCGGGCTACCTTTACTCCACCCTTGCCTCGCTCTATGAGCGGGCGGGCATGATAAAGGGCTGCGAGGGTTCGGTCACTCAGATACCTATCCTCACCATGCCCAACGACGATATTACCCACCCCGTGCCCGACCTTACGGGCTATATCACCGAGGGGCAGATAGTCCTCGACCGTGCGCTTGACGGCGAGGGCATCTATCCGCCAGTCAGTGTGCTGCCCAGCCTTTCGAGGCTGATGAAGGACGGCATCGGCGAGGGCTTCACGAGGGAGGATCACCCCGCCCTCGCAAACCAGCTTTTCGCCGCCTACGCCAAGGTGCAGGACGCCGTTTCACTCGCGTCCGTCATCGGCGAGGATGAGCTGTCCGAGACCGACAAGCTCTATCTTAAATTCGGCAGGGAATTCGAGAACCGCTTCCTGCGCCAGGGTATGAACGAGAATCGCTCGATAGACGAAACTCTCGACCTCGGCTGGGAGATGTTGAGGATACTGCCCGAGAGCGAGCTTGACAGGGTCAGCAGCGACCTCATCGAGAAGTACTATAAAAAGAAAGACTAAGGAGTCTGAGCATGGCTGCCAGGGTGTCGCCCACTAAGGGCAATTTGATGAAAATTAAAAAATCCCTTGAGCTTGCAAAGGTCGGCTACGACCTGCTTGACCGCAAGAGAAATATCCTCATCCGTGAGACGATGGGGCTTATCGACAGCGCCGCCGATATCCGCAGCAGGATAGCCGAGAGCTACCGCGTCGCTTATCAGGCGCTCGAGGAGGCCAATATGAGCATGGGTATCGTGGACGAATTCGCCGCCTTTGTGCCCGTGGAGAACGGCCTCACGATATCCTCACGCAGCGTTATGGGCGTTGAGATACCGACCGTTTCGCTCGACCCCGTGCCGACGGATAACTATTTCGGCTTCCGCAGGACTACGGCGAAGCTCGACGAGGCATACCGCCGCTTCAACGAGGTAAAGCAGCTCACGGCGGAGCTTGCCCAGACCGAGAACAGCGTCTATCGCCTCGCAACGGGCATCAAAAAGGCTCAGAAGCGGGCAAATGCGCTGAAGAATATCATCATCCCCCGCTTTGAGGAGCAGGTCAAGACGATAACCTCCGCCCTCGATGAGAAGGACAGAGAGGAATTCTCGCGCCTGAAGGTCATCAAGAGCTTTATCGACGAGGACTGAGTGCACTTATAATATTTTATTGTAACTAATTAAAGCCCTGTGCGGTCAAAGGCCGTGCGGGGCTTCGCTTTATCGTGTCGGAGGGGCGTTTTTTCGAGCGGCGAATTCTATATAAAAACGCAAAAAATCGAGCCGTTTTGTCCGACTTTATCCGCTGAACTATTGCACATTTTACCCGTCGGCGCTATAATATTTGGGTGCGAAAAAATTTTTTGGAATTTTTTAAAATTTTTTTCAGAATTTTGTCCTCATTTTGCCGTTCTCATGTGTTGTATATAATGAGAGGATAAAATAAAGCATTACGGGACGGCAATAAATTCACCAATGCCTCAGGGTGGGCGGAGCGGTCTCACTCTTTCCCGCTTCACCGCCTGCCCCGGGTTTTATAACGTCACATTTTGCAAAACAAAATGTACGGTCTGTGCGCAGCGTGCCCGAGAGAAGCCAAACTCTCGGGCACACTCGCAACACTGAGACAAACCGGCTCAGGACGCATCGGGGCACATTTCGGTCTCTCATAACGGATCTTGGCTCGATCTGTTAGATCACTCCCGAAGAATGTGCCCCGTATGTTGTATTTTGCTTTTTATCTGCTCCGCTTGCCTCGGCGTACGTCGCCCCGCAAACGGAATGAGGAGTTTTTGAATAAAAAATCGGCAGGCAAAAAAGCCTGCCGATTTTTGTTGTATTTTCAGCCTCAGCCGAGGTCGGGCTCGCCGTCAAGGATAACGCTCGCCTCGTCGAAGCCTTCAAGCTCGAGCACTATAAGCTCGTTTTTGCCCTTTTTGAGGAACGGGGCGGGCAGATAGGCGGAGCGCTGCGGGCCGACCTCCCAATATCTCGAGAGCGCACGGCCGTTAATGAATATCATGCCTTTTTTAAAGCCGGGAAGCTTAACAAAGGTGTCGCAGCATTCGTCAATGTCGATCTCGGCTCTGAGCAGCAGCGGGGTCGAGTCAAAGACGGGCTTCTGCTCGATGAAATCGACGGCGGAGAGATCGTCCAGCGGCAGCGGATAGGTCTGCCAATGATAGATGAAGTTCCAGCCGAAGCCGATGCCCTCGGTCACACCCTTGGGATCTTTGAGATATGCGCCGTAATTGACCCTGCCCATATTCTCGACCAGCACAGAGAGTGTCGCGCCCTCGGCGGGGATATCGGTCGAAACGTCAGGCTCCTTGTCGTTGCGGTACTGAACGCCGAGCAGCTCGTCGTTCTTATAGATATAGGCTCTGTCGCGGGGCTCCTGAATGCGGACATTCTGAGTCTCCCTCGGTCCTCTTACCTCGGTGCGGTAGAGGATGAAGCCGTAGCCTTGCCCGAGCTTCTCCATCGGCAGGGGGCATACCGTCTCAACGGGGGCGGAGAGCTTGTCAAGGCAGTCAAAGAGGCGGCGGCAGGCGGTGAATTCAAACTTGCCGTATTTCTTTTTCTTAACGGCTGCGGGCAGCTCGATATCGGGTATCGGGGCGTATTTGGATATCACTTCACGGAAGCGGAAGTATTTATCGGTCAGGTCACCGCATTCGTTGACGGGGGCGTCGTCGTCATAGCTCGAGACGGTAGGCTCATATTTGTCAAAGCAGTTTGCGCCGTTCATGAAGCCGAAATTCGTACCGCCGTGGAACATATATGCCGACACATTCCCGCCGTGAGCGAGGATATCGTCGAGGCTCGCCGCCGCGTCGTCGCCGGGGCGGTGGTGGTGCTCCTCCGTCCAGTGGTCAAACCAGCCGTTCCAGAATTCGGTGCACATCAGCGGGCCGTCGGGCTGATATTCACGCAGGGCGGCGAACTGCTCCTCGGCTCTCGAGCCGAAGTTTGCGGTCTTGAATATCTCGGGCACGGTGCCGCCGGTGAGCATCTGTTTATTCGTGCCGTCGGAGGTGAAGAGGGGCACGTTTATCCCTCGTCTGCGAAGCCCGTCGGCGAGGTAACGGATATATTCGCTGTCGTCGCCGTAGCTGCCGTATTCATTCTCGACCTGCACGAGTATCACGTTGCCGCCCTCGGTTATCTGATGAGCGGCTATGCGGGGGATGAGCGAGTCAAAAAAGCGGTCGACGGCGGCGATATAGTCGGGCTCCATGCAGCGCAGACGGATGCCGTCATTTTTGAGCAGCCACCAGGGCAGCCCGCCGAACTCCCACTCGGAGCAGATGTAGGGGCCGGGGCGCACGATGGCATAAAGCCCAAGCTCCGCAGCCGTCGCGAGGAAATCCTCGATATCCAGCATATCCGAGTAGTCGAATTCGCCCTCCCTCGGCTCGTGCATATTCCATGCGACATAGGTCTCGACGGTGTTGAAGCCGCAGGCCTTGAGCTTGATGAGGCGGTCGCGCCAGTATTCGCGGGGCACTCTGAAATAGTGGATAGCGCCCGATATAACTCTGAAAGGCTCGCCGCCGAGGCGGAAGCCGTCCTTTTCGACAGTGAAAGTTTTCATATTGACCTCCGTAGTGTTATTACTCGTCCCAGTCATCGTCCCGCTCATAGGGGAATTCGCTGAAAACCTCTATCTTTTTGCCCCTCATCCAGAGACCGACGTTGACCTTGAGGGTGAAGCCGCAGCCGTTATCGGTGCGCCACTCGTGCATGGGCAGCTCGGGGATGCCGTAGGCGGCGAGCAGAGCCATGATAACTCCGCCGTGGGTGATGATGGCGGCGTCGGTCGTGCCGGTCTTCATCAGACCCTCGAGTATCTTTTCAAACGAGCCGCAGACACGCTTTGCAAAGGCGGCGTTGCTCTCGCCGAAGGGCGGGTCGGCCTCGCCCGCGAGCCATTTGGGGAATACGGGGCTTTTTTTCAGCTCCTCGGCGGTCTTATTCTCAAATTCGCCGAAGTCATACTCTATCAGCCCGTCGATGGCGATCGCCTTATTCTCGGGGTAGAGGATTGCCGCGGTCTCTGTGCATCTTGAGAGCGGGCTTGTGAATACGGCGCTGACGGGGGGATAGACCAGCTCATCTTTAAGCCGAATGAGCTGCTGCCTGCCCTCCTCGCTCAGGGGGACGTCGGTGTGGCCGATGTATCTGCCCTCGCCGCCCTCGTCGGTCATGCCGTGTCTTATCAGGTAGACGGTGTAGCTTTTCATTTTTCCTCCAAAAAAACGGGTGAAATTTTAGATATTCTGCGAATATACAAATTGTATTAAATTCTGTATAATTTAGGTTGTATTTATAACGAATAGTCAATCGACAGGAGTTGATAATATGGAAAAGAGCTTCCCCGTGATACTCAGTGAGCTTCGCAAGGAGCGGGGCCTGAGCCAAAAGGACGCCGCGGCGGGCCTCGGTATCTCGCAGGCGCTGCTGTCGCACTATGAAAAAGGAATAAGGGAGTGCGGCCACAGCTTCCTGATAAAGGCGGCCGATTATTACGGCGTCACCTGCGATTATCTGCTCGGCAGGAGCGCCGACCGCACGGGCAGCAGCAGGCTCTCGCTGCTCATGGAGAAAAGCGTCGATGACGAAAAAGCCGGCAGCGGCACTATGCTCAAGGCTGCGCTGATGCTCCGCGACCACCTCTCCGGCGGCACGAGGGATTACGGCTTCGACTTTGACAGGCTGATAATCCTTGAAGCCTACCGCATCATACTTCTTGAGGCGGAGGCGGGCAGGCTGCCCAAAAATTGGGTGGGCAGAGCCTATTCGGACGGTGAGCTTTATTGCAACCCGCTGTTTTTGGAGCTTATCTCGCAGACCCTCGACGAATGCATCAAGCCGACCAAGTCGAAGCGCCCCGCGGAGGAAACTCCCCCGCCGAAGCCGCTCGAAACGCTGGTCAAGGCTGCGGAGCAGCTAATCTTTAAGCACATGGCGGAGTATACGCCGCCGATACCGTATGAATATGTAAAATAATAAAAGGGACTGTACCGTGGATACAGTCCCTCTTTTTGTTATATCAAAGCGACTGATAGAGCTTGATGTATTCTCTTGCGGAGCGTCCCCAGCTGTTGTCGCATTTGAGGGCTCTGGTGACGAGAGTGCTCCAGTGCTTCTTGTCATAATAAGCCGCGAGGGCGCGGTGGATCGCGTCGAGCATATCGTATGCGTCGTAGCTCTTAAAGGTGAAGCCGTTGCCCTGGCCGTCGCCGCTGTCGGTGATGGTATCCTTGAGGCCGCCGGTCTCCCTGACGATGGGGATCGAGCCGTAGCGCAGCGCCACCATCTGTGACAGGCCGCAGGGTTCGCTCTTGGACGGCATGAGGAACATATCGCTGCCGGCGTAGATCTTCCTCGCCATGTCGGGTATGAAGCCGAGGCGCACGCCGACCTTGCCGGGGAACGCCGCCGCAAGCTCCTTGAAGAAGGATTCATACTCCCAATCGCCTGAGCCGAGCACAACGAGCTGCATATCGGTCGAGGCGACGAGATCCCACATGACCCTCTTTATCAGGTCGAAGCCCTTGTGGGCGACGAGGCGGGAGACGATGCCGATGAGCGGGGTATCCGCATTGACGGGCAGGCCGAAAAGCTCCTGTAAGGCGGCTTTGTCCTTGGCCTTGTTCTCGGGCGATTTTGCGGAGAAATTATAGAAGATATCCTTATCCGTTTCGGGGTCGTAGCTCTTGGTGTCAATGCCGTTGAGTATGCCGCTGAGCTTGTAGCTGCGCTCGAGCAGGATGGGGTGAAGCCCGTGGCTGAACCAGGGGTCGAGTATCTCGCCGGCGTAGGTGTTGCTGACGGTGGTCACTCTGTCGGCGCATTCGATGCCGCCCTTCATCAGATTGATGCAGTCGCCGAATTCAACGAGGGAGGCGTGCTCCTCGCCGAGGCCGAAAACATCGCCGAGGATATCCTTGCCGTAGATGCCCTGATACTGGATATTGTGAATTGTGAAAATAGTCTTTATGCCTGCGTATCCCTCACGGTTGGCGTACATGGTGGAGTAATAGACCGGCACGAGAGCCGACTGCCAATCGTTGCAGTGGATGATGTCGGGCTTGAAGTCGAGGTAGGGCAGCGCTTCGAGCACGGCTCTTGAGAAGAAAGCGAATCTCTCACCGTCGTCATAGTGGCCGTAGAGTGTGTCACGCTTGAAATAATACTCATTGTCGAGCAGATAATAGGTGACACCGTTGTATTTGGTCTCGAATATGCCGCAATACTGCCTGCGCCATGATACGGGCACCATGATGCTGGTGATAAAGCGCATGGAGGCTCTCTGGTCGGCTGTCACGCAGCCGTAGAGAGGCATAATGACCCTGCACGGGGTTCTGCGCCTTGTCAGAGCGCCGGGCAACGAGCCGGCAACATCCGCTAACCCGCCGCTTGCGGCAAAGGGCAGCGCCTCGCTTGAAACATAAAGAACTTTCATTTCGTGTCTTCCTTTCGTTGCGTTCATTATTCAAAAATAACCGTAGTATAATATGTATCCATATATTTGACAACGCCGACGCCGACGGAGCTGACGCTCTCGCTCATTGCGCTGCCGCTGGCGGAGGCCGCCACGTCGCCGTAGAGAGCCTTGCCGCCGTAAGAGGTCTTGAATTCATAGACCATGCCGGAGACGCTGTAGCTGCCGAACAAATCGGGGCGGGCAACTGCCTTGCTCCTCGCTCTAGCCATGCCCTTGAGCTTGGTGGAGTCGCTGAGCGGAGCTAATCCCGCAGCCTCACGGTCGGAGTTTATCGCCGAGACGATGGACTGAGCGAGCGCGTCGTCGCGCACAAGGCCGCCGTTAAGGTCGATATCGGGTCTGCCGTCCTCGGTCACCGTGCCCGGCTCAACGCTTTCGCTCCAGATATCGGGCTTCTCGGTGCGGGGCGGGTCAAGGGTCACGACCTCGGTTATGACGTTGCCGTCCCTACCCTTCTTCGGCCTGTGGAGCACGGGGTCGGTCACGACCCGATACTCGGTGCGCTGCACATATTTGGTGGTCGTCTCCTCAGGGACGGTGCTGTCCGCGGGGACGGTGTACCTCACCACCTTGGTGACGGGCTGGCCGTTCTCGTCGAGCACGCGGTTGCCCTCGGCGTCCGTCTCATACTCGACCTCGGTCACTTCAACATAAGCGACGGTCGAGGAGTGAGCGGTAGTCTTTTTGGTCGGGTAAACGTGATTTGACGAGATCTTGGGTCTCGCGTAGCGGGAGAAAACGGTGTAATATGTCACCTCGCCGTTCTCCTGCGTTTCGCTCGCAATGACCACGGCGGTGTCGATGACCGTCTCCTCGGCGGTTGTTTTTTCGCTGCTGTTGAATACCCCCGTCTTAACGAGGATGACGACGAGCAGCAGGATCAGCGCCAGAGCAACCACAACGCCGGTCAGAATATTCTGCAATTGTTTTTTGTCTTTCAGAGCCATAGGAAATCACACTTTCTCAGATAACTATGCCTTTGCCGATATAAACGGGGAAGGTGGGCGCGCCGCAGAGAGTCCTGCCGGATTTGACGACCACGGATTTATCCGTGATAACGCTCTCGACCTTGGCGCCCTCGCCGATATATGAGCTTTGCATAACGATGGAGTTCCTCACCACAGCGCCCTTGGCGACGGTAACGCCGCGGAAGAGAATGCTGTTCTCCACCGTGCCGTCAATGCGGCAGCCGTCGGCGATGAGTGAATTTGAGACGTCGGCGCCGATACCATAGATGGCGGGTATCTGATCCCTGACCTTGGTGAATACGGGCCTGTCGGGGGTGAAGAGCGCCTTTCTGTTCTCGGATTTGAGCAGCTCGAGGCTGATGTCATAGTAGCTTCTCAGGGATTCTAGCACCCTGACGAAGCCCTTCTGCTCATAGGCATGGACGTTGAGCAGGCTTATATTGCGGGGCAGGATGGACTCGAAATCATCCTTGCCGCTTGTCCTTGATTCATGGAGGAAGCGCTCGAGCAGGGTGCGCCTTATCAGCATTATCTTCAGCGAATAATTCACGCTGCTGCTGTAACAATCGACCAGAGCCTCGCCCGTGACCTTGCCGTTCTCGTCGATGAAGAATTCGGTGGAATTCTTGACTCTCGGGGGCAGGCCCTTGGCGTAGGCGACGGTGATATCCGCATTGTTGGCGATGTGCTCGGCGAGCATATCCTCATAATCTATCGAGCAGACGACGTTGCAGTCGGTGAGCAGGACGAATTCCTTATCGGAGCGGCTGATATAATCAATGCTGCCGTAAAGGGCGTCGAGCTTGCCTCTGAACATACCGGATTCGGGGGTGTTGAACGGGGGCAGCAGGGTCATGCCCTCCCTCTTGCGGGAGAGATCCCACGGCTTGCCCGTGCCGAGATGATCCATCAGCGAGCGGTAATTGCTCTTGGTGATGACGCCGACCTTGGTGATGCCTGCGTCGACCATGTTTGAGAGCGGGAAATCTATCAGGCGATAGCGGCCCGCAAACGGGACTGAGCCCATAGTCCTCAGAGCTGTAAGCTCGGGGAGCACTTCATCGTAAGCGTTGGAAAAAATTATGCCGAGTACGTTATTTGTCGCCATTATTCCGCACCTCCTACGTCACTGTCGGCCATCACTTTAGGCTCGACCTTTGCGCCCTTGCCGATATGGACGCCGCTGCCTATGACGGTAACGCCCCAATCCTTGATATCGGCCATATTCTCCGGCTTCTCGCCGACCTGAGCGCCCTCGTCTATCACGGCGTTCTCCGCCACTATCGAGTAGCGCACCTTCGCACCCTTTTTGACCACCGTGCCGGGCATTACGATCGAATAAGTGACCTCTGCGCCCTCCTCGACGGTGACGTTCGCAAAGAGCACGGAGTAATCAATTTCGCCGTCTATCTCGCAGCCCTCGGTTATCATCGAATTCTCGACCTTCGCCTCTGAGCCGATATAATGCGGCGCTGCGGCGGGCGAGCGGGAGTATATCTTCCAGCTGTCGTCGTCAAGGTCGAGGTCGACCTTCGGATTGAGCAGGTCGAGGTTTGCGTCCCAGAGGCTGTCTATAGTGCCGACGTCCTTCCAGTAGCCGTCGAACTGATAGGCAAAGAGCCTCTCGCCGTTATTGTGCATCGCGGGGATAAGGTCGTGGCCGAAGTCGTTGCTTGAATTCGGGTTTGCCTCGTCCTCGACAAGATATTTCTTCAGCTTCTTCCAGCTGAATACATAAACGCCCATGGAGGCCTTGTTGCTCCTCGGGTTCTTCGGCTTCTCCTCAAATTCCTTGATGGAGCCGTCGTCGTTGACTATCATCAGGCCGAAGCGGCTCGCCTCCTCCCACGGCACCTCGAGCATTGCAATGGTGCAGGCGGCGTCCTGCTTCTTGTGATAATCTATCATCTTGGAGTAATCCATCTTGTAGATGTGGTCGCCCGAGAGCACGAGCACATATTCGGGGTCATATCTCTCGATGAAGTTGATATTCTGATAGATGGCGTTCGCCGTGCCCTTATACCACTCGGTGCCCTTTATCTGCTGATAGGGGGAGAGGATGTGGACTCCGCCGTTTGCGCGGTCGAGATCCCAAGGCTGGCCGTTGCCGATGTAGTCGTTCAGCTCAAGCGGCTGATACTGTGTGAGCACGCCGACGGTGTAGATGCCGGAGTTGACGCAGTTGGAAAGAGGAAAGTCGATTATGCGGTATTTGCCGCCGTAGGGAACGGCGGGTTTAGCTATTTTTTTGGTAAGGATACCCAGGCGGCTGCCCTGGCCGCCCGCAAGAAGCATCGCTATGCATTCGGGTTTGATTGCCATACAAATTCCTCCTTATTTATCTTTTTTGCGGGAAGTATTCTTTATATACATACAGCTCAATCCCTCGATATCGAGTTCAATACTGTATTCGTATCCGTGCATCGGTTTTTTCTTCGCCCTGACCGAGCCGACGGTGCTCTCGCCCTTGCCGCCGAATTCCGGCAGAGCCGAGCTGAACACCACTCTGTAGGTGCCGGGCTTCGGCACGCCTATGCGGTATTTATGCCTTGTCACGCTCGTAAAATTGCAAAGGGCGATAAGCTCGTTCTCCTTCTTGTCGCGCCTGATATAGGCTACGACGGAGTTGGAGCTGTCGTCGCTGACTATCCAGCTGAAGCCCTCCCAGCTGTAGTCTATCTCCCAGAGCGGGGAGTTGGCGAGATAGAATTTGTTGAGGGCGCTCACATAGCTCTTGAGCTTCCTGTGCGCCTCATAGTCGAGCAGGAGCCAGTCGAGCTGCTGCTTGTAATTCCACTCGATGAACTGACCGAATTCGCAGCCCATGAAGAGCAGCTTCTTGCCCGGGTGAGACATCATATAGCCGAGGAAAGAGCGCACACCGGCGAATTTCTCCTCATAAGTGCCGGGCATTTTATTTATCAGCGAGCATTTGCCGTGGACTACCTCGTCGTGCGAGATAGGCAGGACGAAATTCTCGGAGAAGGCGTAGAAGAAAGAGAAGGTCAGGCAGTCGTGGTTGAATTTCCTTGCCAGCCCGTCGAGGGAGAAGTAGCGCAGGCAGTCGTTCATCCAGCCCATATTCCACTTGAAGTTGAAACCGAGGCCGCCGAGATAGGTCGGGCGGGAGACCATCGGCCAAGCGGTGCTCTCCTCCGCTATCATCAGCACGTCGCCGTGCTCGCGAAAGACGGATTCGTTGAGCTTCTTGAGGAATGCAACTGCCTCGAGATTCTCCCTGCCGCCGTGGCAGTTCGGTATCCAGTTGCCGTCGTCCCTGCCGTAATCGAGATAGAGCATGGAGGCAACGGCGTCCACCCTCAGCCCGTCGATATGGTATTCGCTTATCCAAAACATTGCGCTCGAGACGAGGAAGCTCTGCACCTCGGGCTTGCCGTAGTCAAAGACCCTTGTGCCCCATTGCAGATGCTCGCCCTTGCGCGGGTCGGCGTATTCGTAGCAGGCGCCGCCGTCGAATTCATACAGACCGTAGGTGTCCTTTGGGAAGTGAGCGGGCACCCAGTCGAGGATAACGCCTATGCCGGCGTTGTGGGCGGCGTTCACGAAGTATGCGAAGTCCTCGGGTGTGCCGTAGCGGGAGGTCGGGGCGAAATAGCCCGTGACCTGATAGCCCCACGAACCGTCAAAGGGATACTCCATGACGGGGAGCAGCTCGATGTGGGTGTAGCCCATATCCTTGACATACGGAATGAGCCTGTCCGCCAAGTCACGGTAAGAGAGCGGGTTGCCGTCGTCATAGAGCTGCCATGAGCCTGCGTGGACCTCGTATATATTCATCGGCGAGGAATAGATATCGGCCTTTTTGCGCTTACGCAGCCAGCCCTTATCGCTCCAGTCAAAGTCAAGCTCGCCGTAGTATTTGGATGCCGTGCCGGGTCTTGTCTCACAGTGGAAAGCAAAGGGATCGCTCTTGTAGAATTCCCTGCCGTCCGCCGTGCGGAAGTAATATTTATAGGCGTCGTAGCGGTTAACGCCGTCAACGAAGCATTCCCACACCCCGGAGCTTATTTTAGTCATCGGGGCTTTGTCGGGCTGCCAGCCGTTGAAGTCGCCCGCAACGCCTGCCCACTGCACGTTCGGAGCCCATACTCTGAAGCAAACTCCGCCGTCAACGGGGTGAGCGCCGAGGTATTCATATGCCTTTGCGTTCGTGCCCTCGTGGAAAAGGTAGAGCGGTATGCTGTTTTCTGATTTAGCCATATCGAGTAAGCCTCCTTCCTATAATCAAAATAATTATAACAACAGTGCGCCGCTTTTTCAAGAGAAAATCCCTGCGAAAATATATATTTTATACGATTTGCCCGAAGTGTTCGCCCGAAAAGGTTACAATGCTGTCACCAAGATTGACAAACCCGGCTTTTTTTGCTATTATTTTTAATGGTTTATTCTATTCAAAAAGGAGAGCTGTAAATGATCAGTTCCGACAATCTGTGTATGAGCTGTATGCGGGAGATAGGTGATGAGAAGATCTGCCCCTACTGCGGCTACCATGTCGATTCCGCTCAGATATCGCCTTATCTGCCGGTGAGGACTCTCGTCGCCAACCGTTATCTTGTGGGCAAAATGCTCGAGTATAACGGCGAGGGCGCCACTTATATCGGCTGGGATCTCAAGGAGAAAAAGGCGGTAAAGCTCCGCGAATTTATCCCCGATTCGTTCACGACGAGGACCACGACCAACCTGAATTTACAGGTGATGCCCGGCAGCGAAGCCACCTTCGCCGAGCTGCGCCGCAGCTTTGAGGAGCTTTGGACTAAGCTCGCAAGGCTCAAGGGTCTCTCGGCGCTGATAAGCGTCAACGCAGTCGTTGAGGATTACAACACCTCTTATGCGATATACGACCATTTCGAGGGGATATCCCTGCGTGATTTCCTGCTCAGAAACAAGCTCGGCTATGTGCCCTGGGAGAAGGCAAGGCAGCTGCTCATGCCGCTGCTCTCAACTCTCGGCACGCTGCACTCGGCGGGCATAATCCACCGCGGCATCTCGCCCTCGACGCTGATAATCGGCGGCGACGGCAAGATAAAGATAACGGGCTTTTGCATCGGTGCGGCGAGGACCGCCCGCAGCGAGCTGAACAGCCAGCTTTTCGACGGATACGCCGCCATCGAGCAATACGGGCTTGACGGCAGGCAAGGCACTTGGACGGATATCTATGCCTTTGCGGCTGTGCTTTATCGCACCCTTATCGGCAGCGACCCTATCTCCGCAAAGGAGCGAATGACCAACGACAGGCTCATGGTGCCCGGCAAATTTGCCGAGGCGCTGCCCGCCTATGTCATAAACGGCCTCATCAACGCCTTACAAATTCTGCCCGAGGACAGAACAAGGACGGTCGAGCAGCTCAGAGCCGAGCTGTCGGCTTCGCCCGTAGCAACGGCGGCGAGCGGGCAGTATCAGCGAGCCGAGCAGGCGCAGAAGCAGCCCCGACCCGAGCCCGCAAGGCAGCCGGAGAAGAGACCCGCGCCCGAGAATAAGCCCGCCCCAAAAAAGAACGGCGACGGAGTGCCGACGATAATAGTTTCCGCAGCTCTTTGCATCGTAGTCGGTCTCGCGATATTTATAATCCTTGCGTTCACAGTATTTAAAGATACTTTCAAATTCAATTTTAACCAGGACAGCGGCAATGTTACGGTCACTCAATCAAATCAGGAGCCGATAGCCGTGCCCGATTTCATCAATAAGAGCGCCGTTGACGTGCTTGTAAACCCCGTATTCACGCAGAATTTCAAGCTCGTCTCAGAGGATGTCTATGACGACAAGGTGCCCGAGGGCTATATCGTCGGGCAGAGCGTCAAGTCGGATACCCTCGTGCAGCCCGGCACCGAGATCGTCATCTATGTCAGCAAGGGCAAGCAGCAGGTCGTGCTCCCGAGCGTGGTCGGCTACGACTACGCCGAGGCGGAGAAACGCCTGACGGAGCTGGGTTTCAAATGCATCAAAAAGGAGATCTACGAGGGCAGCTACCGCAATAACGAGGTCGTCCAAATGGCGCCGTTTGCCGACAAGGCCTACGACGTCGGCACCGAGGTCTATCTGAATGTCTTTGTTGAAAAGACCGAGCCGGAGACCGACGAATTTGGTCAGACCGTCGCCGCGGTGACCCCGCAGGATTAAAATTAATCCATACAGCCTCCCACCACGACAGACAGCGAGCAACCGCCGCGGAAAACCGCGGCGGTTGTCTGAATAATCGCCTTACCGTTCGTCCCGATTTAAGTCGTTCTTTTCCAGCGGCGATTTCTGCATTCTTTTGTTTAATCATCTCGGCAAGTTTTACCGTTTATGTTGCTATTGCGTGTGACATCGCTGCGGCGACTAGTGGATTTTATTTCACTTTCTGTAAAACAGAAAATTTCACTCATCTATTCGGAATCGCTTTTGCGGTTCTTTTTTCATATTGTTAGCTCAAAACAAATCACCGTGAGACGTCATACTGTGCCCACGCTATTCAGAAAGGAAAATTTAAAAGAAAAAGCCGAGGCGGGGAGCCTCGGATTTTTCTCGTATAAAACGGGGGGGACAAAAGATGGTAGTGATCAAATTATTTAGACGCCTGTTTGGAGTACTTGGTGAGATAAACAACTCTCATCAGCAAAGCCTCGACAGGGTTGATCGCCTTTGCCTTGCCGAATATCTTGGTGCCCAGCAGGGTAAGGCAGCTCTTGCTCATTATCATATCGACCGCCTGAGCGTCGCCCTCGACAGCGCCGCAGCAAAGAGCGCCGAGATCCTTGACGAGGACGGCATTCTTGCCTTTGAGCGCCTTGGCGCATTTGTCGATACTTGCGATCTTGACCTTGGGGCCGCAGATCTGAGCAAAGTCATCAAGCAGGGGCTTCATATTTTTGCCGAGCCTTGAAACTGCGGCGACCTCGCTTGAAGTGTTGTGGATTATATAATTGAATGACGGGTAGGCAAGGTAAACGCTGCGGTGAGCGTCCGCCGACGGCGCAAGTGCCTTGTCAGCCTCGCCGGTCTTGAGATCCATTGACGCAACGGACCCGTCGCCCTTATTGGTGAGGGTGATCTTTCCGTCGTCTCTGTTACAGCTACTATTATACAACAAAGATTCATCAATTTCAACAGTTTTTTTGGATTTTGTAATCCTATCTGCAATTTTCGTACAGAAGTCATTTAAATTGTCCGCTTTTATGCCGAGCTTCTCCTTTGCGGAGTTCAGAAGGTACTCCGTGCTGAGCTTTTCAAGCGTCTCTGCCACGGCGAACGCCTCTGCGCTGTCCCTGCCAAAGCAAAGAGCGCCGTGGTGAGCCATGATAACAGCCTTTGAGGGGCTGAGCCTGAGCGCCTTCGTGACGCCCTTGCGCAGCTTCTTTGTGCCGGGCAGGCCGTATGAGCCGATGAGGATCCTGTCGCCGATAAGCTTCTTTGCCTCGCCGGTGACGGTCTCAATGCCGCTGCGGAGCGCACTGATAACGGAGGCGACCTTCTGGTGGGTGTGGATAACGAAGCCCGCCCCGGGATACTCCTTATAGACCTCTGCGTGAATACCCTTCTCGGAGGACGGCTTGACGCCGCCGCTCCATTCGAGGGAATCTATTGCAACTTCAACGATATCTTCGGGGGTAAGACCGATATAGGGCTTGCCGCTCGGAGTGATGACAAAGGTCTTGTCATCCACACGGCAGCTCACGTTGCCCCAAGTCCTTGCGATAAGGCCGGACTCGACCAGCTTCTCACCCGCCTCGATAACGAGCTTTTTAGCAGTCAAAACATCCATGATAGTTTTCCTTTCGGCTTATCAGCCAAGGCAGGTAACATTTGAGAATACTCTGTCGAAGGCTGCGAGAGCTTCGTCGATCATCTCGGGAGTGTAAGCAGCGCTGGTGTAGAGGCGGCTGCCTGCAAGCGTTACGAGGCCCTCTGCCATGTAGGCAGCGCCCATGTGCTCCATTTCCTTCTTGCGGGCGTTGGTAGCGTTGAGCACGCCGGGGATGGTCCAAGGCTTGCTCCAATTGATGGAGAAGTGCATGGTGCCGACGGTCTCAAGATGGCAGATAGAGCCCTGGTTAAATGCAACGAAGGGAAGATCGTGCTTCTTGATAAGCTCCTGGAGACCTGCGGTGATCCTGTCGCCCATGAGACCGGCCTTGTAGCAGGCGTCGGCCTTTTCCATCTCCTCGAGCATGGTGTAGCCGGCAACGCAGCTGAGCGGGTTAGCGGACATGGTGCCGCCGCAGAATGCCTTATGTATCTTCTGCGAGCCGTCAAGGCCTGCGCCGAGATACTTCATGTATTCTCTCTTACCGCCGAGTCCGCCTGCGCCGGGGTAGCCGCCCGCGACGACCTTGCCGAATACGGTCAGGTCGGGCGAAACGCCGAAGTAGCCCTGAGCGCCGTTCATGCTGACTCTGAATGCGGTAACGACTTCATCGAATATAAGCAGTGCGCCGTACTTGCGGCAAAGGGTCTCAACGCCCTTGCAGAAGTTCTTGTCAACGGGTCTGGTGCCGCTCTCGGGGCCGACGGGCTCGAGCATAACGGCAGCGGTGCCGCCCTTGAGTCTGTTTGCGCGGAGCTTTCTCTCAAGGTCGTTCAGGTCGCCGGGGAAGAATTCCTCGGTATCCTTGAAGCAGAAGCGGGGAACGCCGTGAGCCTGAGTCCACTTGGTGCCGGGGATGCGGATGCCGTAGCCGAGCTGATCGCTCCAGCCGTGATAAGCGCCGCCCATCTTGAGTATCTTCCTTTTGCCGGTGGCAAGGCGAGCGACACGGATAGCGGTCATGCAGGCCTCGGTGCCCGAACCGAGCATACGGAACATATCAACATTGGGGATAAGGTCGACTATCTTCTTGCCGAGTTTGTACTCATACTCATGGAAAAGGCCGGTGGACGGGCCGCATGTATTGAGCAGCTCGATGACCTTCTCACGCACTGCGGGGGGATTGCTGCCCAAAACGGTGGGGCCGCCCGCCTGCAGGAAGTCAAAGTATCTGTTGCCGTCGATATCATAGAGATATGCGCCCTCCGCCTTGGTAAAGACGAGGGGGAACGGATAGTTGAAAGCGAGGTTGTGCTGAACGCCGCCGGGAATGACCTGCTTTGCTTCCTCGATCATCTTCTTCGAGGTCGGGCACTTCTTCTCAAAATACTCGGAGCAGTAATTCTCAAGAGCTTCAGGCTTAATCGAATAGATAGGCTTCTTAATAAGTGCATCAAGCTGCTTAGTAACAAGCTGAGCGTCGGGGTAATTGATGATTCCGTGGTTAGCCATTTTCTTCTTCCTCCTGAAACAGTTTATTTAATATTAAACCAAGTTTATTATAGCACAAAGGTTTCCGTTATTCAAGCCCGAGTTTTTTTGCCATTTCGGCAGTTTTAAGCTCGAGCAGCTTTGAAACGCCCTCCTCCTGCATGGTGACGCCGTAGAGCATATCGGCCTCGTCCATGGTGCCTCGGCGGTGGGTGATGAGGATGAACTGAGTGCTGCCCGTCATGCCCCTGACATATTGGGCGTAGCGTGTGACGTTGACGTCGTCCAACGCAGCCTCGACCTCGTCAAAGATGCAGAACGGCGCGGGAGTGACCTTGAGGATAGCGAAGAGCAGCGCGATCGCCGAGAGTCCCTTTTCGCCGCCGGAGAGCAGGTCGATATTCTGCACGTTCTTGCCCGGGGGCTGCACCCTGATGTTGATATTGCATTCGAGCACGTCCTGCGGGTCGTCGAGTACAAGCTCCGCCTTGCCGCCGTCGAAAAGATCCTTGAAGGTCTCGGTGAAATTATTGTTGATGCGCCTGAACTGCTCCCTGAATCTCTCGGCCATCTTGCCCGTCAGCTCGTCGATGAGCTTGACAAGCTCGGCCTTGGATTCCTCGATGTCGCTTATCTGGCCGCTCATGTATTCGTATCGCTCGGATACCTCTTTGTATTCCTCGACCGCGCCGACATTGACGCTGCCGAGGGCTCTTATCTTGCCCTTTATCTCCTGCAAAGTGCGCTGCGCCTTCGGGATATCCTCGGGCACCACGCCGACCTCCTCGGCCTCGCGCAGGGAGAGCTGATATTCGTCATAGAGCTTGTTGCGGGCTGTCTCCAGCTCCCTTTGGAGCGATTCCTTGCGCTCCTCGAGCCTTGCGACCTCGCCGCTGAGCTTCTCGCGCTCGGAGGTCATCTCCCTCTCCTTTGAGCGCAGCGCCGTGCTCTGAGCCTCGACGCCGGAGCGCTTGCCGATAAGCTCCTCTATCTTCTCGCGGGTCTTGACGGCATTCTCCCTGAGAGCTGTCGCCTCCTGCTCAAGCTCGCGAATGCCCGCCTCGGTCTGCTCATTGCTAAGCCGAATGGCCTCTATCTCGTCGGAGAGAGTGCCCGCGCGGCGGCTGTACGTCTCTTTTTGCTCAAGGCAGCTTTGGATCGTCTCCTTACACGCCTCGATATCCTTGTGGAGAGCCACTATCTCGAGGTTCAGCGAATTCTGAACCGCTGCGGATTCCTCACGCAGCCTGTCGATCTCTTCTCTGCGCTCGTCAAGCTCGCTTATCTTCGCGGAAAGCTCCTCGCCCTCGGCGGTAAGCTGAGCTATTCGTTCATCAGCCCTCTGCTCCGCGGCGTGCGCCTCTTTTATGCGCTCTGCGGCGGCGGATTTCTCGCTCTCAAGCTCCTCTATCTGACCGCTTGCGGCGGCGTATCTGTCGCTGACGAGCTTCAGCTCGCTCTCGGCTCTGATGATAGCCTCCTGGGTCTTGATAAGCTCCGCTTCGGAGGCTTCAAGCTCCGCTTGGACGTTTGCGACCTCCTCGGAGAGCGTTTTGTAGGCGCTCTGCCTGTCGCCGAGCTGCTTTTCGAGAGCCGCCACGGTCTCGCGCAGCGCCTCGATCTCGGTCATTCTGCTCAGGAAGCCCGTGCCCGAGCCTCTGGAGCCGCCCGTCATGGAGCCGCCCGCATTGAGCACCTGACCGTCGAGGGTAACTATCTTGAAGCGATAGGAATATTTCTTTGCCATCGCTATGCCGTTGTCGATGTTGTCGACCACCGCCGTCCTGCCGAGCAGGGAGCCGATGATGCCGGTATATTTCGGGTCAAAATCGAGCAGCTTATCCGCCATATCGACGAAGCCCTCGCAATTTGCAAGCCCGTTCTCGGTGAACGGCCTCGCCTTGACGGAGGTAAGCGGCAGGAAGGTCGCCCTGCCCGCCCGATTCTCTTTTAAGTAATTTATCGCCCTTTTTGCGGCGTTTTCGTCGTCGGTGACGATATTCTGTATCGCCGCGCCGAGAGCCGTTTCGATCGCCACGGCGTACTCGGGCGTTGCGGTTATAAGCTGTGAAAGAGTGCCGTGAATGCCCCTGAGAGCGCCCCTCTTGGACTCTCTGATGACCTTCTGAACGCTGCCGGCGTAGCCGTCAAGGTTCTTTTCGAGGTCGTCGAGCATTTTGATCCTTGCGTTTTTCTGATATATGTCGAGGTTCGCCGCCTCCAGCTCCTTACGGAGCTTCTCGACCTTGCCCGCACGGGAATCAATTATCATCCTGTAGCCGTCAAGGGCGTTTTCGTGCTCCGCCGCCTCGTCCCTGAGCTTTCTCAGGGCGTTCTCAGCGGAAGCTTTCTCCGCCGAGAGAGTTTCGAGGGCGTCGCTGCGGGAGGACATTGCCTCGTTTATCGCGTCTATTCGGGCTGCAAGCTCTCTCGCCGCCGAAACTGCTGTCGAGCGCTCGACCCTGATATCCGCAAGCTGCATTGCCGAGGCCGCGGCCTTGTCGCCGAGAGCCTTTGCCTGCTCACTGTTCTCGCTGTTGCGGCTGAGCAGCTCGCCGAGCTTTTGCAGCTCCGCCGCAAGGGCTTCGCGCTTCTCGGCTGCCTGCGCTTCTTTTTGAGCCGCCTCGTTCTGAGCCTGCTCTATCCTGCGGTCGGTCTCCGCCGCGAATTTCTCGCTGTCGCCCATGTCGGCGGTGATGCGCTCGACGGTCTGGCGGTTGTGCTCGATGGTGTTGCGCTCAACGGCTATCCTGCCGTCGATGACCGCCGCCTGCTCCTCGCTGTCGGATATCGCAGACCTCAGCCGCTCGATCTCAAGGGTGATATCCTGCCCCTCCTTGATGGAGGCCTCTATCTCCTCGATGAGCTTAACGAGCTGCGTTTCCGTCTCGTCATACTGCGCCGTTGCAACCGAGAGCTTGTGCTCCTGCTCGCGCAGGCCGTTCTTTGATTTATCTATCGTATGTAACCACAGGCCGATCTCGAGAGTTTTCTTCTCGTCGGCAAGAGCAAGGAATTTTATCGCTTTCTCGCTCTGAGTTTTGAGCGGGCCGATTCTGCCCTCAAGCTCCGAGAGAATATCTCTGAGCCTTACCAAATTCTCCTCCGCCTGCTCGAGCCGCCTTGTTGCGTCGGCACGGCGATAGCGGAAGTGCGAGATGCCCGCCGCCTCCTCGAGCATATCCCTGCGCTGAGTGGAACGGGCGGAGACAAGATCGGCTATCCTGCCCTGACCGACCATCGAGTAGCCGTCACGGCCGAGACCCGTATCCATAAACAGCTCGTGAATATCGCGCAGCCTGCACGCCTCGCCGTTGATGAGATACTCGCTCTCTCCCGAGCGGTAGTAGCGGCGGGTGACGGCGACCTCATCCTTGTCGCAGCCGTTGAGGCTGCGGTCGGTGTTGTCGAGCCGCAAGGTCACCTCGGCGTAGCCCAGCGCCTTACGCTGGCTCGTGCCGCCGAAAATGACGTCCTCCATCTTGGCGCCTCTGAGGGTCTTGGTCGATTGCTCGCCCAGCACCCATCGCACGGCGTCCGAAATATTGCTCTTGCCCGAGCCGTTGGGGCCGACGACGGCGGTGATACCTCTGCCGAACTCCAGCACGGTCTTATCGGGAAAGGATTTGAATCCCTGCATTTCAAGCGCTTTTAATATCATCTGATTACCTGACCTTTATCCGCAGCCTGCCCCGGCAGAGCCGCAGCGTCTACTTCGTATTTTTTAAGTCCTTCACGGCATTTCACCGTGCAGTCCCAGCCCCGCTCACGCAGAGCGATAATGTTGCATTTGCGCTGCCCCGTCATCTTGGAATTTTCGCCCGGCGCAACGCTGAGCAGGTATCGCCCCGAGGGCAGCCCGCCGAGCCTTTCGAGCGCAACATTGAGATAAATGCGTCCCTCGCAAAGCTCCCTGAGTGCAGGGTGATAAGCCCCCGCAACGAAGCCCTCCTCGACCCCGCCGCCGGAATGCAGCCCCACTCTGATGACCTTTATGCCCGCATTCTCAAACATTGGGATGAGCTTTGAACACAGCTCGACCGTCTCGGGCAGCCCCTTGGGCTTGAATTCGCCGCTCTCGGCAAGCTCGCAAAGGCGGGTGCCTCTGAGCACGACGGTGGGATATATCCTGACCGTGTCGGGGTGCATTTCAACTATCCGACGGGCGGTCTCGATGCTGTCCGCATCCTCGGAGCCGTAAAGCCCCGTCATCATTTGCAGCCCCGTCTCGAAGCCGTAGCCCCTGAGCATTGCGTGCGCCGCCTCAACGTCGGCAGCGGTGTGACCCCGCTCGTTCATCGTGAGCACGCGATCGCTGAGGCTCTGAGCGCCCAGCTCTACCGCCGTAACGCCGTAGCGTTTGAGAATTTCGCAGATCTCGGGGTCAATGCCGTCCGGCCTTGTGGAGAGGCGAATACCCTTGAAAATGCCCTTTGAGACATATTCGTATGCCGCCTCAAGGAGCGAAATCATGTAGCCGCGCTCCACCATAGTGAAGCTGCCGCCGAAAAACGCTATCTCGCCGCCCGCCGCCTCGCTCTCGCTGAGCGACTTTATCGCCGTGGCCGCCGCCTCGTGCACCTGCGCCGCCGTTATCTCGGCAGTGCTGCCCGATATGCTTCGCTGATTACAGAATGAGCAGGTGTGCGGGCAGCCCTTGTGAACTACAAAGAGCGCAACGTTGATATGCTTCATTTTATACCCATAAGCTCCAGCGCTTCCTTGGCCGCGTGCTGCTCGGCGAGCTTCTTGCTCCTGCCGACGCCCCTGCCGATGACATTGCTGTTAAGGTGAACTTCAACATTGAAGCTCTTGGCATGGTCGGGGCCGCTCGAGCCGGTGAGCACATATTCGATATGCTCCTCGGGGTTGCGCTGAATTATCTCCTGAAGGATGGTCTTATAATCCTTCGTCTCCTGTATGCTGTCATTCCTTGCCACAAAGCGCAGAGCCAGCTTGCTCGCTTCCTCCAGCCCGCCGTCAAGGTAGACTGCGGCGAGCACCGCTTCAAAGGCGTCCGCAAGGATGGAGGGCTTCTCTCTGCCGCCCATGCGAAGCTCGCCCTTGCCGAGCAGCAGCGCCGAGCCGATATCAAGCTCCCTTGCAAAAACGCACAGGGCATTTTCACAGACCTTGGCGGCTCTGTGCTTGGTCAGCTCGCCCTCGGGGAAGTCGTAATTCCTGTAGAAATCCCCCGCCGAGATGAAGCCGAGCACCGAATCGCCGAGGAACTCCAGCCGCTCGTTGCAGACCGTGCCCGCACCCTTCTCATTCGCATACGACGAGTGGGTCAGCGCAGTCCTGAGCAGTGAGATATCCTTGAAGTGATAGCCCAGATTATTTTGCAGTGCCTCAAATTTTTCGTCCATAGTATTCTTCCTTATCCGATCGATTCTTCGATCATATCCGCAAGCTCCGAGACGGAGATGCCGGTGTCGATCTCCTCGGCAAATTCCGTTTCAAACTCGCTCTCGAGCGAGAGGACAAGCTCCTCAAGCTCGGCGTCGTCGTTGATAAATTCATAGAGCGGCGCAGATCCGTCGACCTCGTCCTCGCTGAATCCGAATTCTTCGCAGATCATGGAAATCAATTTCTCAAGGATCATAATAAAACCTCCGTTTAGTCCTTTGCAATTTGATTTTTCAGACTGTTCAGTCCTCTGTCGGCGAGCGCCTCATAGCGCTGCCGCTTATCTCTGATCTTTGTCTCAAGCCCGGGCAGCAGGCCGAAGCTCGCGCCCATCGGCTGGAAATCCTTGACGCTGCCATCGCTGATATAGCGGGCGAGCGCCCCCGTCATGGTGTCGCACGGCGGTATGAATTCCTCCCTGCCCTCGATGAGCCTCGCCGCATTGATGCCTGCGAGTATGCCGGAGGAGGCGGACTCCATATAGCCCTCGACTCCCGTTATTTGTCCGGCGAAGAAAAGCCCCTCTCGCGCCTTGAAGCCGAAATTCGCCCCGAGCAGCCTCGGCGAATCAATGAAGGTGTTGCGGTGCATCACGCCGTAGCGCACGAACTCCGCATTTTTCAGAGCGGGTATCATCGAAAATACCCTCTTTTGCTCGCCGAATTTCAGATTTGTCTGGAATCCGACGAGGTTATACATCGTGCCCGCCACATTCTCCTTGCGGAGCTGCAGATTGGCCCACGGGCGGTGACCCGTCTTGGGGTCGACAAGCCCCGCCGGCTTCATCGGGCCGAAGCGGATGGTGTCGTGACCCCTCGAAGCCATGACCTCGATGGGCATACAGCCCTCATAAACGCCCTTGCGCTTGTCGAATTCGTGGGTCGGGGCGCACTCGGCGTTGATAAGCGCCTCATAGAACGCCTCGTACTCCTCTTTGTTCATCGGGCAGTTGATATAATCGTCCGGCTCGCCCCTGTCGTATCTCGACTGCATGAAGGCGTGCTCCAGGTCGATGCTCTCAGCCGTCACAATGGGCGCGGCGGCGTCGAAGAAGCTGAGACTCCCGCCGCAAAGCTCCCTTATCCGCTCCGAGAGAGCGGGCGAAGCGAGCGGACCGGCGGCTATGATAACCACCCCGTCGGGTATCTCGGTCACTTCCTCACGCACGAGCGTTATTTCTTTTCTCGAAAGTATCTTTTCCGTCACAAGTGCGGAGAATTTATCTCTGTCCACGGCGAGAGCGCCTCCCGCCGGCACGGCGGTAGCCTTGGCGCACTCAACGCAGAGCGAGCCGAGCAGCTCCATCTCAGCCTTGAGCATACCCGCGGCGCAGCCGAGGCGGGTCGCCTTGAAGGAATTCGAGCAAACAAGCTCCGCCAGACCCTCGCTCGAGTGAGCGGGCGAATATCTGAGCGGCTTCATCTCGTAAAGCTCGGTCTCTATGCCTCTCTCGGCAAGCTGCCACGCCGCCTCAACGCCGGCAAAGCCCCCGCCGATGATCTTGACCTTATTCATTGCTCTTTTTCTTCCCCGCCGATTTCTCGTAGCCGCAGCCCGCCGTCATGCACACCAGCTTGCCGCCCTTCTTCTTGAAGAGCGCCTTGCCGCACTTCGGGCAGTTCTCGCCCGCCGGGGGATCCCAGCTCATGAAGTTGCACTTAGGCCAGCTTGAGCAGCCGTAGAAGACGTGGCCTTTCTTGGACTTTCTCTCAATGATATCCGAGCCGCACTCGGGGCACTTCGCGCCGGTGTTGAGGATGAGCGGCTTTGCATTCTTGCACTCGGGGTAGCCCGGGCAGGCAAGGAATCTGCCGTATCTGCCGGTCTTGATGACCATCATCCTGCCGCACTTCTCGCACGGGATATCGGTCGTATCCTCCTCGAGCTGGATCTTGACGTTCTTCATCTCCGCCTTCGCCTTGTCGAGGGTCTTTTCAAAATCGCCGTAGAATTCGTCGAGCATCTTGACATAATCGGCTTCGCCGCAGCCGACCTTATCGAGATTCGTCTCCATCTGGGCGGTGAACTTGGTGTTGACTATCTTGGGGAATTTCTCCTTGAGCAGCCCCGTGGTGGCGCAGCCCAGCTCCGTGGGCACAAGCTGCTTCTGCTTGCGCTGGACGTAGCCCCTCTTGATTATCGTCGAGAGGATCGCCGCATAGGTGCTCGGGCGGCCGACGCCGTTCTCCTCAAGCTCCTTGATGAGCGAGGCTTCGGTGTAGCGGGCGGGCGGCTGAGTGAAATGCTGAGCCGAATTCAGCTCGCGCAGCTTGAGCTTCTCCTGCGCCTTTATCTCGGGCAGAGCGCCCTTATCCGTCTCCTCCTCGGGGAGGTCGTAAAGGCGGGTGAAACCGTCGAATTTTATCGAGTAGCCCGCCGCCGTGAATATGCAGAATTCGTCGCTGTCGGGTTTTGACGCTTTTATCTCCGCCTTGACGGTATTCTGAACGCAGCTCGCCATAAGGCTTGCGATAAATCTCTTCCAGATGAGGCTGTAGAGCTTATACTGGTCGGAGGTGAGGCTGCCCTTGACCTGCTCCGGGGTGATGGAGGGCACCGACGGCCTTATCGCCTCGTGACCGTCCTGAGCGTTCGCTCTCGATTTATAATATACGGGCTTCTCCGGCAGATATTCTTTGCCGTAGGCCTGTGCAATATACTGATTGCCCGCCGCTCTCGCTTCCTCGGATATCCTGAGCGAATCGGTTCTCATGTAGGTTATCAGACCGAGGGTGCCGTGATCCTTGACGCTGACGCCCTCGTACAGCTCCTGCGCCGCTCTCATCGTGCGCTCCGCCTGGAAGCCGAGCTTCCTTGAAGCCTCCTGCTGGAGGGTGGAGGTGATGAACGGCGGCGAGGGATTCTTTTTCCTCGTGCCCTTTTTGACCGACGCCACTTCGTATTCGGCGCCCTCAAGGCGGTCGAGGTAGCCCTGAGCCTGCTCAGCGTTCGCTATTTTGACCTTGCCCTTCTCATCGGCGTAGAGCGAGGCGGTGAAGGTCCTGCGCTGAGCGTTGGCGAGCTTCGCTTCTATCTCCCAATATTCGTCGGGGACAAAGGCGTTTATCTCCTCCTCACGGTCGACTATCAGCCTGACCGCAACGCTCTGCACTCTGCCTGCGGAGAGGCCGCGCCTTATCTTCTGCGACACAAACGGGCTGAGGCGGTAGCCCACGAGGCGGTCGAGGATACGCCTTGCCTGCTGAGCGTTGACAAGGTCGAGGTTGACCTGCTTCGGGTGCGCCATGCCGTTTGCGATGCCGGTCTTGGTTATTTCGTTGAAGGTGACTCGGTTCTTGCTCTTGAGGTCAAGGCCGAGCACCGTCGCCAGATGCCACGATATCGCTTCCCCCTCGCGGTCGGGGTCGGCTGCGAGATAGACTGCGTCGCTGGCGGCGACTTTATCCTGAAGCTCCTTAACGAGCTTTTCTTTCCCCTTGATGAGGGCATATTTCGGAGCGAAGCCGTTTTTGACGTCAACGCTGAGCTTCGCTGCGGGCAGATCCCTGATATGACCCTTGGAGGCAACGACGTCGTAGTCCTTGCCGAGATATTTCTTGATAGTGTTCGCCTTGGCGGGCGACTCAACTATAACGAGCTTAGACATTAATTTTTCTCCTGTCAGCTTATTTAAGAATATAATTTCTGCCGTCGGTCTGCTCGATCAGCCCGAGCAGTTCGAGCCGCATGAGCGCCGAGAGCACTTTGGACGGGCCCAGCCCGCTCTGAGCCGCCATATCGTCGGGGTGCAGCGGCTCCTCCCCGAAAAGATTATAGACCGTAAGCGTCTCACGGTCAAGTGCCGACGGGGGTTCTTTTTTAATTTTTACGGGTTTTGCCTGCTTCGGCGGCTGAGTGTCGGGCTTTGTCACGCGGATACGGGCGATCTCGACCCTGTCGGGGTACATCGCCGCATACGGAGCAAGGATATCCGCGGCGTTCGTGACCGCCCTTGCGCCGTCCATTATCAGACGGTTGACGCCCATATATGCGCTGGCAAGCACGCTGCCGGGGATGGCAAAGACCTCGCGCCCCTGCTCGCTCGCCCTCTTGGCGGTTATGAGCGAGCCGCTTTTTTCGCCCGCCTCGACCACGAGCACGCCGTGGCTGATGCCCGAGATTATCCTGTTCCTTATCGGGAAGGTGGTGCGTGAAGCCGACGAAAGCGGGGTAAACTCGCTTATCAGAGCGCCCGTCTCCCTTATACGGCGGCGCAGCGGCTCATTATCGCGCAGGTAATCGCACCCTAGCCCGCAGCCCATGACGCAGACCGTGACTCCGCCCGCCGCGACAGCTCCCTCATGGGCGGCGCTGTCAATGCCGAGAGCTCCTCCACTGATGACGGCAGCCCCCGCCGAGGCAAGGTCGCCCGCCACGGTGCGCGCAATACAGGTGCTGTCATATGACGGCTGCCTCGTGCCGACTATCCCGATGGATATTTTGTCCTTTATCCTCGAAATATCCCCGTCTACATACAAAACAAGCGGCATATCCGCGAGCCTTTTAAGCTCCTCGGGGTAATCCCCGTCGGTGGGGACGCATATCTCCCAGCCGTTTTTGGCGCAGACCCTTATCGCCGTCTCCGCGTCGGAGATCTTTGTCTTATTAAGCCGCTCAAGCTGCCTGCGGGTGAAAACTCCCGCCGTCATGCGCTCGGCGTCATCCGCAAAATACAGCTTCTCCGGCTCGGGAAAGGCGCTGAGTATCTCATCGACCCTTGCGCCCGCTCCGAGGGCTTGGGAGAGCCATATCCAATACTTTTTATCGCTCATCTTTTCAGCTCCCATGCCAGAATGGCGGATGCGGCGGCGGCGTTGAGCGATTCGGCTCTGCCGCCCATCGGTATGGTTATCCTCTTGCGGCAGACGGCTATCGCGCCGTCGCTCAGACCCGACCCCTCGTTACCCACGCAGCAGACGACTCCGCCGCTTTTATCGACGTCTCTGATATCCTCGGCGTCGCGGCTCGGCACGGAGGCGAGGGTCAGCATCCCCGCTTCGTTCGCATCGGCGAGCATGGCGGGCAAATCGGCGGTCTCCGCCACATACATACGCAGCAGCGAACCCATCGAAGCCCGCAGCGCCTTGGGATTATAAATATCGCAGCCGCCGCTGACCAGCAGCCCGTCAATGCCTATCGCCTCGGCGCTCCTGCATATCGCACCGAGATTTGACGGATCCTGTATGTTCTCAAGCGCCAGATATTTGCCGCCGGGCGTCAGGCCGAAGCCGCTCGCCGCCCTCTGCATGCGGCAGATGCAAAAAACTCCCTGCGGATTCTCCGTGCCCGAGAGCTTCTGCGAGACCTCGGCGCTTATTTCATAGCATATGCCGCTCACCGGCTTTATGCTCTCGATATATTCGGGATATTTCCACAGCGCCTTTGCCGTGAAGAACGCCGCCGATATTTCAACGCCCGTCTGCGCCGCGTCGGAGCAGAGCCTCGCTCCCTCGAGCAGGAATTCCCCGTTTTCACGGCGGAACGAAGCGCTCTCGGCAAGGTGAGAGGCGTATTTGATTTTTTCGTTGGTGCGGGCAGTTATCTTTTCCATTTGATTTCTACCTTATTTTATTTGATACCTTTATATAGCCTTTTGCCGCGTAAAAATGCGGTGAATGCCGCAAAATTCCTCGATTATCTCCTCACCCCGCGTAAACGCAGGCAATACCCGCCGAACGGCGAGTATATAAGCATTAAGCAACTGAATGAAGAGGCTAAAAAAGGGACACAACATAAATTTATGCCGCGTCCCCTTAATTTTTAGTTGAGAGCCGCCTTTGCCTTTTCGGTGAGAGCGGTGAAAGCTGCGGGATCAGCGATAGCGATCTCGGAGAGCATCTTTCTGTTGAGGTTTATGTCCGCCTTCTTGAGGCCGTTGATGAAGGTCGAGTAGTTCATGCCGTTCATCTTGCAGGCAGCGGAGATACGGGTGATCCAAAGACGGCGGAAGTCACGCTTCTTCTGCTTTCTGCCGATGTATGCATAGTTGCCGCTCTTCATAACTGCCTGCTTGGCGGTCTTGAAGAGGTTGCTCTTTGAGCCGTAGTAGCCCTTTGCGAGCTTGAGAACTTTATTTCTTCTCTTGCGAGTCATTATAGCGCCTTTAATACGAGCCATGGTTTATATCCTCCGTTATATTAAAAAGTAGATTTACAAAGTCCCGAATTATTTATAAGGAACAAGGCGTTTGATCTGTCTGCAGTTGGTTTCGTCAGCGACAGAGACCTTGCGAAGATTTCTCTTGCGCTTTGTGCTCTTCTTATTAAGGATGTGGGATTTGTAAGCATGGGCGCGCATGGGCTTGCCGTTCTTTGAAATCTTGAAGCGCTTCTTTGCGCCGCTGTGAGTTTTGATCTTAGGCATAGTGATATATCCTCCTTAAATTTTTTCACCGAATAAATTACTTTGCGCTCTTGGGAGCCATAAACATCAGCATCTGTCTGCCTTCGAGCTTTGCAGGCTTCTCGACGGTCGCGCAGTCCTCCAAAGCCTCGGCGCAGCGCTTCATCGTGGTGAGACCGAGCTCGGGGTGAGCCATCTCTCTGCCTCTGAAGCGGATCGAGACCTTGACCTTATTGCCGGCGGCAATAAACTTGCGGGCGTGGTTGATCTTTGTTTCAAAGTCATGCGTGTCGATATTGAGAGAGAGCCTGATCTCCTTGATCTCGACGATCTTCTGATTTTTTCTGGCTTCTTTCTCTTTTTTTGCTTTCTCAAATCGGTACTTGCCGTAGTCCATGATCTTGCAGACGGGCGGTTTGGCGGTGGGGGCGATCTTGACAAGGTCAAGATTCTTGCTCTCCGCTATCTTGAGCGCCTGAGAGGCGGACATGATGCCAAGCTGCTCGCCGTCGTCGGAAATAACTCTTATCTCCTTATCACGGATCTCCTCATTGATTTGCTGTTCTTTGCTGCCGATGTTAAAGCACCTCCCGGAAATTCGATAAAAAAGCGAGGCAGGGAAGAACCCGAGCCTCGCATGAAAATCAACGCCTGCACACGGGCGCACGCCCGCCGCATTAAAAGCTATTGACCGACGCGAGTGAACTCGGAAGGTGAGAGCTTACCTGCTCTGCTTTATTGTGCAAGTTATTTTAATACATATGCGCCGCAAAGTCAAGAGCTTTTTGCGATTTTTTTAATTTTCTCTGCAATATCCGAATCCTACGGCTCTGTTTTGCCCCATTCCGCAAGATTTTGATTTTTCATTCCGCAAGATTTTGGCGTTTTTTGGGATTTATACAAAAGCACCCGATCATATGACCGGGCGCAGATGCTGTTTATATTTTATTTATCAGCGCAACGCCGGAGCAGACCGCGAGCCCGACGACCAGGAAGCCGAGGGCGGTAAGGCCGCTCATCAGCGAGCCGAGGCCGGTGCAATAGAGCGCCGTGCTGAGCACGAAGCCGAGGGCGCTCAGGACTATCTGGGCGACCGTGCCGAGCTTCTTTGACGACTCCATTCCGCAGGACGCCGCAACGGAGCGCAGCATCGAATACGCCGTGCCGTCATGGACTATCGAGGCGGGCAGCTTGTCGCAGACCGCGTCGCGCCTGCGCTTAAAGAGCTTGCCCGCTACGGCGGAGAGCACCTTGAAGGTCTCCTGCGGGAGGCCGAAGCTGTCGGCGATAAGCTCCTCGGTGACGTTGACATCGTTGGTGCGCACGAGCACCTGGATCCCGTTCTCCTCAAGCACCTTGAAGTATTTGCCGAGATTCCTGTCAACGGCGTAGCTGACAACAAACATTGCCGCTATGCTCTCGGCGACGGCGAGGTAGATGACCTTGCGGCCGTCGTGGGAGTATTTCTCCTCTATAGCCTTGTCGGGCATTTGAATATTGTGATGCACGAGCAGGTTTCTGTTGCCGAAGAGCACCTTTTGATTGTGGATCCTTGCGGCGATGCCGAGCTTATCCTCATAGGTCAGCTCCCTGACCGGAGGCAGCAGATCCTGCCTGCCGTCGATGACCTGCTCAAAGCTCTCGCGCAGCGGTCCGCCCGATTTGATAACGAGGGCGGCGGCGTAGAGCAGCACGTCGTCTATCCTGATATTTTCGTAGTTCTTCATGCCGTGCATGGTGCAGCGGGAGCGGTCGAATATATCCGCGGAATCCATGACCACGGCGTTTGCGGCGGCGGTCTTTTCGGCGGAATCAAGGCTGACTATCATCGTGCCCTCGGGGTTCAGCCGCCTGCCGTTGACCCTCTCTATGAGAGCGGGGATTACCGAAACAAACAGCGGTGAGGTCACGCAGAACGTGCCGGCGAAGGCGGAGATCGCAGCCATCGCGCTCTTGTTGATGATGCCGACCGCAACGGCACAGATTACAGACGCCGCAGCGGAGCACGGGAGCAGCAGGCGCACGAGCTTCCTGTCGCTCGAATCGGCCGCCGAATTTTTGAGGAAATCCGTCGTGAAGCCGACCTTGGAGGAATAGAGCAGCTCGGCGTTGCCCATGAGCAGACCCTTGCCAAGCTCGAAGATCTCGGATTCATTCTCTATCGGATGCACGGCGTACATATTATGCTCATATTTATAGGCGCAGACCTCAAAGTTTCCGAGGGTGCGCTCCGCGCGGAGCTTGTCGGCGAGCTTCTCTATAACCACGCCGAATACCGCCGCTACTGAGAATACCGTCACCTCGGCGCCCTGACCGCCGACCACCGCGGCGAGCGTATTCTGTATCAGCGCCACGGCTATCGCAAGCGCGCTCGGGGTGTGGGAGGTAACTCTGCCCTTAAAAAGCCCCGTAATGCTGTCGAAGAATCTTTCGTTGTCTATTGCGGCCGCAATGATGAGCATCACGGCGTTGATTATATTCGGCACGGGGGAATTCATGCTGAATATCTCCGTCGAAAGTGAGAGCCTGTCGGCGAGCAGCGGGATTATATTGAAAATAATCATTATAAATTCCAGCGCCGCCGCTATCACAAGCCCGACCGTCGCTTTTTTGTTAAGCTCGCCCAAACGGACATGAAGCTCTGAGCGCTCGGCGGGGTCGGAGTATTCCTTGTCGACCCTTCTGCTCTCCTCAGCCTCAAGCGCCTGCTTGCGCTCACGCTTTTTGCGTGCCTTCTCCTCGCGGAGCACGTCCTCGGCGGGGGCTTCAAGGTCGCTCTCAAAGCCGTCGTCAAGCTCGGGTGAGTTGACTATGCGGAAGTTTTTCGCCTTTTGGCGGCGCTTCTCCCACAGCTCCTCCTCAACGTCGCTCTCGCTGGTCTTCTCGGGCAGCACCTCGGCGGGGATATCGTCAAAGCCGGTGAGCATTATCTGCCCCTCGACCACGTCGCTCTCGTCAGCCTCTGCCTCCTTGACGGCGGGCATCGTGCCGCTGATGACCTTGGTCTTGTCGTCGCCCTCACGCACCACATCCTCGGCGGCTCTGACCTTGGGCAGGGGGTCAAGCCCGCCCTCGGCGCTCCTGCCGCTGCGCTCGAGCACTATGCCGGATTTGTCAACCGGGCCGTTCGGCTCGACCTCTATCTCGGCGGTGTCCTCAAGTCTCAGCTTCGTGAAGAATCTCGTCCTGTATTCATTCTCGCCGATATGCTCGGGCTTTTTCTCCGACTGCGGCTCGTCCTTCTTTTTGAAGAATTCCGAGGCGGGGGAGTCGCCCTCGTAGAATGGCTTTATCGTCGGCGGGCCTTTCGGCTCCTCCGGCTTCTCTATCGGCGGCGGCTCGGGGATATCCTCGGGCACTATGACCGTCTCTATCTCAAATAACGATTCGTCGAAATCATCGTTGTCGGAGCTGAAGAAGGTCTCCTGACCCTCGACCTCGGCCTCCTCCGATACGGAGGATATGTCGCGGCTCTCAGGCTCCGGCTCGCTCATCTCGGAGAGGGGCTTCACGGTGAACATCTCGGTGTCCATCTCGCTGCGGCGGAGTATGCGTTTGAAATCCTCTGCCGGGGTCAGCGGCTCTTTCTTTTTGGGCACATATTCCTCGCCGTTGGTCTGAGCTATCAGCCTGTCGATATCGTCGAGCGACCAGGTCTTTGACGGCTCGCTCTCCTCCTCGGCGGAGTCGGCGGTGAGCGTTCCTCGCCTTACCTCCTCAAGTATTGCGTCAAGCTCGCTGTCGGAGCTCATGCCGTTTATCATATTGTCGTTCAAAGCGTTCACCTACCTATGTTTAGCGATCTCATACATCAGAATGCCCGCCGCCACCGAGGCGTTGAGCGAGTTGATCTTGCCCTTCATCGGGAGCGACACGATAAAGTCGCACTTCTCGCGGACAAGGCGGCTTATCCCCTTGCCCTCGGAGCCGACGACCAGAGCGACCGCGCCGGAATAATCCTGCTCGTCCCACCTTGTGCCGTCCATATCCGCGCCGTAGATCCAAAAGCCCTTTTCCTTCAGCTCGTCAATGAGCGAGGGCAGGTTTGCGACTCTCGCCACGGGCACATATTCGACCGCCCCGGCGGAGACCTTGCCGACCGCATAGGTCAACGCAACGCCCCTGCGCTTGGGGATTATGATGCCGTGCGCCCCGCAGGCGTCGGCGGTGCGGATTATCGCACCGAGGTTGTGCGGATCCTCTATCTCGTCGCAAATAATGATAAACGGCTGCTCGCCCCTGCTGCGGGCGTTCTCGAGGATATCCTCAACGTCCGAGTATTCATGGACAGCCGCCCACGCAGCGACTCCCTGGTGATTTTCGCCGCCGCAGAGCTTGTCGAGCTTGCGCTTATCCGTCTCTTTTATAACAACGCCGTTCTCACGGCACTGTGCGATTATCCTGCCTATCGAGCCGCCGCGCTCGCCCTTTGCGACCAAAAGCGAATCTATCGCCCTGCCGCTCCTGAGCGCTTCGGTGACTGCGTTCCTGCCTATTATCAGGCCCTGCTGCTCTCTCTGCTCGTCCATTGCAGCTACCCCTTCCGTAAACGTCGGTGACAGCGGTAATTCCGCCGCCGCCCTCCGAAAAATCTCTATATTCGATTTATTATAGCACATAATTGCAAAAATGAACAGTATAAATATAGGTTTTACAAAAAAAACACGGCTTTTTTTGCAAAGTTTCCGCTAAAATCCGAGTAATTTTTCCTGCAAAAGTATGTAAAATTTTGTTAAGTGACAAAACAAGGAAATTCAAAGGAGACAGGAACATGGAAAAAGTAACTGCCGTGCGTGAAAGCGATACGCTGGACAGGCTGTGGGAGCACGGGACGGCCGTGCTGCGGGGAACTCTCTATTTCCTCTGCGGATTCATCCTCTCGGGGGCGGGTCTGTTTTCATTCCGAGTGCCGCTCGGGGCGGGACTCGTGGCGGCTACCTCTGGGGCAAGCCGCCTGCTCGCCTTTGCAGGCGCAATGCTCGGCAGCATCCTGCGGCTCGATTCGGCGGAGCTTGTGGCGGCTGCCGCTTCGCTGACGGCTACCTTCGCCGTCTCGGCGGTGCTCGAGCGGGTGGATATCAAGCGAAAGAAGCGCAGCGTGCTCGCCGTTGCGGCGGGAATTCTCAGCTTTGCGGGCGGTGCGGCCGCGATGTTCGCCGAGCAGGCGGATATAAAGCAGCTCGTGCTGCGCCTTTGCGCCGCCGCCGTATGCGGCTCGTCGGTGATATTTTTCGGCGGCACGAACGACTGCATAGTTAAAAGGCGAAACATATATATGCTTGATAATTACAGCCTCATCTGCCTGACGGTCAGCCTATGCGCCCTGCTGCTCGGCGCCTCCGAGGTCAGCGTGATGGGCTTCCGCCCCGCCCGACTTTTCGGCTGCTTCGTGGTGGTCGTCGCCTCGTTCCTCTTCGCCCAATCGGGCGGCTGCATCTCCGGCGCGGCGATAGGCGCGTGCGTCGCGGTCTCGGGCACGGGGCCCGCCTTGGCGCTCTGCTACGGTCTTTGCGGGCTTGCGGCAGGGATATTCTCAAAATACGGTCAGCTCGTGTGCGCCCTCGCGTTCTCGCTCACGGCGGGTGCGGCTGCGCTGCTCGACGGCACGACCGAGGGGATAGCCGTCTTTGCCGAAGCGGCGGCGGCCTGCGTCGTATTCTGCGCCGTGCCGGGCAAACGGCTGCGGCGTATCAGGCGCAACATCCTTGAGCCGCGCTCCGCCAAGCTGACGGGCGAATTCTCCGGCGCAAGGGACAGGCTGCTTGAGGCCTCCAAGGCGATAGGCTCTGTCTCAGAGTGCATTACCTCCGTCTCAAAGGGCATCGAAGCGCTCGCCCCTGCCTCCGATGTGCTCGTTTGCATGAGGGTCAGAGAAAGGGTCTGCTCCTCCTGCAAGCTGCGCGACAGCTTCTGCCCCGAGAGCGGTGAATTCGCCGCGGTGCTCGATAAGCTCGCCCATGGGGAGTCGGTGAGCGAAGCGGATTTCTCGGTGAATTTCAACTCAAAATGCCCGAGCGTGCCCCGCCTTGCGGACAGCTTCAACCGTGTCTACGGCAGCCGAAGCGCCGTGAACCTGCTTCAGGCGGATTCCGCGCGCAGCCGCGAGCTTGCCTGCGGGCAGTTTGAGCGAATGTCGGAGCTGCTCGGCGAGATGGCGCATGAGTTGGAGGACGGTGCGATGGAGCTGTACGGAAAGGAGCGGGCGGCGGCGAGGGTGCTTGAGGATAACGGCTTCACCGTCGTGTCCGCAAGCTGCATCCGCCCCGTGTCGGGGGCGCTGCGCCTGAGCTGCACGGTCGTCTCCGTCCCCGCGGGGATAAGCCTGTCGCGCTTGACGGCGGAGATCTCACGCGAGCTTGAAGCGGAATTCATGCCGCCGAAGCTGCGCGAAACGCCCGCAGGCACGGAGCTGCTTTTCCTGAGAAAAGAGATATTCAAGATTCGCCTCGGCTCGGCAAGGGCGAGCTGCGGCAATCAGAAGCTCTGCGGCGATTATTTTGAATTTTTCCGCACCGAAACCAAGGCGTATATCCTGCTCAGCGACGGCATGGGCACGGGCGGCAGGGCGGCGATAGACTCGGCGATGACCGTGGAGCTTTTCTCACGCCTGATCAGAGCAGGCATCAGCCTCAACACCGCGCTCGGCATCACGAATTCCGCGCTCTCCGTCAAGTCGGAGGATGAGTCGCTCTCGACCCTCGACGCAGCGGAGATAGACCTCTTCGACGGCAATGTGCGGGTGTTCAAGGCGGGCGCGGCGCCGTCCTTCTACACCTCTCACGGGCGGGTGCGCTCGATAGAAACGCCCTCGACCCCGCTCGGGATCCTCAGCAAGGCGGAATTCAGCCGCTATGAGCTGAAGCTGCGTGGCGGCGACACGCTCGTGATGGTCAGCGACGGGATCCTCGGCGGCGGCAGCGACTGGATAGAGGACGAGGTGCGCTCCTTCGGCGGCAACGGCAGCGCAAACGACCTCGCCGAATTAATCTTAAACTCCGCCCGCCGCAGATGCGGCGAAAAATACGACGACATGACTGTCATCGTCGCCGTGGCGCAGGAGCTGTAACGTAGTGGTTATCCTTTGGATTTAAGCAAAGCTCCCTCAGCCCTCCGTGCAGCTCTCTTTACACAAGGGAGCCTTTAAAGGGCGTAACTTACTGTGCTTACAGATAATTGTCATGCTTACCATCGTTGTACGGAAATCACTCGCTCCCTCAAAAAATTTAAAAGAGAAAACAGCAGCTCGGTGCAAACCTTGCTGCTGTTTCCCCTTTATATGGACACATGAGAAAAGGAACGGGCTGTTTTATTTCTCCACGTCTCGGGAATTCGCATAGATCTTATGCATTCTCTCGTCGGTGAAGTGGTTATCGAGATAGACCTCGATGCTGTTGCTTGCCGGCTTGCCCTTTTCACGCTCATTCATTCTGAGCGCTGCGCCGGCGGACAGGGCGGAGTCGAATATGAAGAAGGCGACGAACGCCCAGACGAGCACGTTGTTGAGCGTGGCGGGCATACACTGCGCCGCTTTATCGACCAGCGGCATGACCAGCTTGACCCAGCCGACCCCGAGCACGCCCCAGAATATTGAATAGAGCAGGCAGACTCTGCCGTTGATGTTGAGCGGGAGCGAGCTGTAATCCCAAGCCACGGAGCCGAAGACGATCTCCTGGCCGAGGGAGCATATGTATTCGGCAACGGTGCCGACGATGAACGAAGCGAGGAACACCTTCCAGCCGGCTGCGCCCCTCATGTGGTTGAGCACCAGCGTGAGCAGCACGCCGCCCATGCCGTAGGCAACGCTGAGAGGGCCGTATACGAGCGACTTCCTGCTCTCAATGTAGCCGTGGCGGAAGTAGCACCAAAGGGTTTCGACCGTGAATCCGACCACGCAGCATACCGCGAAGATCCATACCAGCTTTGAGAAAGTCAGCTTCTCGGTATTCATTTTTCTTCCTCCTCATTAACTTCTGTATATTCAACGGTTATCGGAGCAAGCTCCGAGCCTTTTTTGGGGGTCCTCACGGCGAATATCGCAAAGACGAGCTTCTCAACGCCCGAGATTATGAACGACACGCCTGTGATGATGACCCATGCGATACCGCTTCTGGCCGGCTCAAATATGAGCACAAGACCTGCGGCGGCGGCGATGAGCGAGAACAGCAGCGCCAGCCACCATCTCCTCAGGCCGAATTTCTTGGCGTCGACCGCGCTCTGCACGGAGAAAAGGCTGTTTATCAGCACAAATACACCGAATGCAAGCGGCAGCGCGGTCATCAGCCATTTCGGGCGGACTATGAAGAGCACACCCAGCACGGCCGAGAAAATGCCGAGCGCCAGATCGAACTGGAACACCAGCCCGTAGAGGTCGTCGGCAAAGTAGCCGACAATTTTTATTATCCCGAACGCCAACGCAACTGCACCGAAGATGTAACTCATTACAGTTACCGATATTGAGGGGTACACCGTCAGGCAAACGCCCAAGGCGATGAAAAGGATACACACTGCACAGTATATCCATTTTGAATATTTGACGAGTTTCATGGTTGATTATCTCCTTGTGTCCTTATGTGGCCGCCGACTTGACGGCGGCTGCCCGAGCGGCCCGCTGCCGCTCTGTTTATGCCTTTATTATACTCGCCGACATATAAAAATAAACGGTCACAAAATTCGCCGTGAGTAAATTTTACCCATTCGGGCGAATCTGTCCGAATTTTTGATAAAAACACGGTGAATTTATTTGAAATTATCGTCTGGCCGCTGTTACGTTTCTCGGCGGTTGCACGCCGCGACAGAGAGCTTGCAAAGAAAATCAATAAACACCGCCTTAACCTCTACTCCACAAACAAACGCCCGCATTCGGATGAACGCGGGCGTTACATATTATTTGTTCAGTTTTTCGGCGTTATCGACCATCAGCTCGGTGACCCCCTGCATGACGGCGAACATCCTGTCCACCGTGCCGCGCACGTCGGCTTTCATTCCGTTTCGGAACCATTTGAGCACGAAGCCGAGGAAGGTCATCGTCAGCATGTCGCTCATCAGCGCGATATCGCCCTCGGTGACGCCGCTGTCCTTCAGCTTCTCCTTGATGCTGGCAAGCATCAGCTTGCTGAGCACCTCATAGAGATAATTCTCGAATATCTGCGAATCGGGCGAATTGAAAACGTGCATTATGACCCGCTTATAATCGTATATCATGTCAAAGAAGTCGAGCACTATCTGCTGAGACGTTGCCGTTTGGGTGTGCGCACTTGCAAATTTCTCAAGGCTGTAGCGAAAAACGCTCTCGGTCAGATCGTAGATATCCTTGAAGTAATAATAGAAGGTCTTGCGGTTCACTCCGCAGTCCTCAACGATATCCTTGACGGTTATCTTCTCGATGCTGCGGGTCTCAAGCAGACGGAGAAACGATTCAATTATCGCTGTCTTCGTAAATTGCGCCATGATTGCCTCCCTCCATCTCGGCCTGCTCGTCAACGGAGTGATCCTCCTTAGCGGGGATATTATACATCAGCTGCGTAACGACGACCGTTATTACAACGCCCACTATCATAACGATAAGGTACATATTCTTGACCTTGAGAGCGGTCTCGGGGGTCTGGGCGGCGCCCAGCTCCTTCACATAGCCGCAGGCTGCGAGCGCCAGCGCCGAGATAGCCGAGCCGACGCCCTGCGCCAGCTTGCGGAAGAACGAATACATCGCATACATCGACCCCTCGTCCCTGCTGCCGGTCTTGATATACTGCCAGTCGATGCAGTCGACGACCATTGCCCAGATTATCACGCCGAACACCGCGTTGCTGAAGAAGAGCAGCATGAGACCCGCTATCCAAATGGGTATCGAGGTCTTTGCGGCGGGGTTCATCGGCAGGAGCAGCACGATAATGCCCGCAATGGCGCTCACCGCCGAGGAGAGGACGATGAATTTCTTCTTGCCGATCTTTTTGGTTATCTTGCCGACGAACGGCATTATCAGCACCATGGGCAGATACGCCACGATGTTGACGACGGCAAGTATCTTCGTGTTTTGGAAGTATGACTGGAATATGATGTTGTTGACCGAGGTCATCGACATGAAGCAGACGACCTGCACAAACGAAACTATCGTCAGCGCCATCATAGGCACGTTGGTGAAGAAGCCCTTGATAGTCTCGGCGTAATTCTTTTTCTCGGTCTTTTTCTCGACCTTGACACGCTCGGTGACGAGGAATCTGACCATGAGGAAGCCGATGAAGCCGACCACGGAGCACACAAGAGCTATCGGGAGCATCCTGCCGCCGATGAGGTTGTGATCCTCATCATATGCGAGCAGCGGGAGCAATATCATAAGCGGAGCCTGAGCGAGACCCGCGCCGATGCTGCGGAAGGTGGAGAGATTGGTGCGCTTATCCGGCTCGTCGGTGATGCTCGAATGCAGGGCGCCGTAGGGCACGTTCGCCAGGGTGTAGGCGACCGACCAGACGCAGTAGATAGCAAGGCAGTATATGACCTTGAAGCGGTTGCTTGTATTCTCTATCGGGAGGAAGGTCAGGGTGGTGCAGACTATGAGCGAAGCGCCGCCCATTAGTATCCACGGCATGAACTTGCTCTTTTTGCTTATCTGCAATCTGTCGACCATGCCGCCGATTATCGTGTCGTTTATCGCGTCCCAAACCTTGCCGACCACGATTATCCACGCCCAGTCCTTGAGCGAAACGCCGATGCACTGCGTATAGAAGAGCATCATGTAGTTCGTTATCAGCGCAAAGCACATGTTGCAGCCGAAGTCGCCCATTGCGTAGCCGATATAGTCCCTCATGCCGACGGGTCTTAATTGCTTATTTTCCACCGTTGTTATCCTCCTTTTTTATTGTCTGGAGAAACTGATTTGCGAGTGAAACATAGGATCTGCCGCTCTTGGTGCGGGAGGCGAGCTTCGCTATCGGGGCCAGCGGCAGCTTGCCGACGGGCTTGAGCAGCGGTGAGTCAAGCTCCTTGCCGAGGTGATTTTTGATGAGCTTGCCAACCTCGGGATTTGTCAATATCTCGCCGAGATTATCGTTGAGCGAGAGACGCTCGGGGTCTATCTCGTCGCTTGCGGCGAACCAGTTGCGAACGAAGGTCGCGCCCGCTTCACCGAGGGTGTATGACGGCTCGGGGGTCTCGGAGGCGGTCACGGTTATCGTGTGTTCGCAGCCGTCGGCTCGGGCGGTTATCGTGTGCTCGCCCTCGGCGAGGTCGGCGGTGAATTCAAACACCTTGTCGCCGCCGAGCTTTTGCTTCACGCCGTCGATATCAAGCTCGACCTCGGCGCAGTTGGAATAGACCTTTATCCTCTGCTCGCCTACGGGTCTTATCTTGAAGCGTTCGCCCGCCACATGGACGAATTTATCCTCCGCCCAATAGGCTTTGTATACATAGAACGAATCTTTTCTCGTCTTGCGGTCGATGGTGACGAGGCCTTTGTTATTCCTGCCGCGAACTCCGCCCTCGTTTCTTGAAGCGGAGCCGAAGTCAAACATATTCCACACATAGGAGCCCCAGAGCCAGTCGCGCTCGTTGATGGCCTTGATATAATGCTCGTGATAGAGCGCCTGATATTCCTCGCTGTAGTCGCCCTGCACCGGCTCGGCGGAGTGGAGGGTGGTGATGCCCTCGGCGCCGTATTCGGAGAGGCAGAGCTTCGCCTCGGGTCTCGCCTCGCGGAAGCGGTCAAACCAATTGTCTATCTCGTCAACGGTCTGCACATACCAGCCGAAATACTGATTGTAGCCGAGAATGTCGGTGATGTCGTTGAGCTTGGAGCTTATCGGGCAGAACGCCACCTGAGCGCTCGCCGTGGGTCTGGTCGGGTCGAGCCGATGGGCGATATCGTTCAGCTCCCTTATGCCGCTGACGAGCGACGGGGCCGCGCCGGCAATGGATATCTCATTCTGCACACTCCAGCAGTAGATGCTCGGGTGGTTGTAATTCTGCTTTATCAGCTCCTCAAGCATCAGCCTTGCCTGCGGCTGCTTTTTTCTGCTGAATCTCGATATGACGGGGATCTCCGCCCAAACGAGAAAGCCCTCCTCGTCGCAAAGGTCATAGAATTTTTCGTCGTGCTGATAGTGGGCAAGCCTTATCGAGTTTGCGCCGACTTCCTTGATTATCTCTATATCCTCGGCGTGCTCCTTGAGCGTGAGAGCGTTGCCGAGATTCTCTCTGTCCTGGTGGCGGGATACGCCCTTGAGCTTCATATGCTCGCCGTTGAGGAAGAAGCCCTTGTCGCTGTCAAAATAAAACTCTCTCAGACCGAAGCGGTCGCTCACGCAGTCGATGACCTCGCCGCCCCTGAGCATCTCCGCCGTCAGGGTATAGAGGTAGGGCGCTTTCATTCCCTGCCAGAGTATCGGCTCAGGTATATCGAGCCTCGCCTCGGCCTTGTCGGCGGGCACGGTGACGCTCGCAACGGCGCTGCCCTCGGCGTCGGTGACTGTGAAGCGCTTCTCGCAGCCGTCGGTGCAGCCCTCGGGCACGCTCTTGACATACACTCGGCCGTCCGTCTTGGGAGTGATGTAAACTCCGCAAAGGCTCTTATCAAGCAGCGCAAAATGCGTCGGCGCAACGTCTGTGACGATATTGACGTCGCGGTAAAGTCCGCCGTAGAAGGTGAAATCCGCCATCTGAGGATAGAGCAGCTCGTCCGCGCTGTTGTCCACGGTCAGCTCGAGCATATTGTTGCCCTCACGCAGGAATTCCGTTATCTCGAAGCGGAACATCGAGTAGCCGTTGATATGCCTGCCGACAAAGCTGCCGTTGACAAAGACCTCGCAGACCGTGTTTGCGCCCGTCACCTCAACGAAGCTCCTACCCTCGCACTCGGGCAACATCCTTCTGTAGACGCACTTGCCCCTGTAGTAGCTGTCCGCACCGCCCTGGCCGTCGATGCCGTTCCAGGTGTGCGGCAGATCGACATTCTCGGTCAGCCCCTCTCTGACAAACTCCCAGCCCGAATTGATATTGATAACCTTACGCATAGCGCACCGTCCTTTCCTTTTATTTTAGTATTTTTTCACCATCAAATACGATATATCCAAAGCCCTTGCCCAAAGTTCCGCCGGAACGTATGCGCTCGGCATATGCGCGGCGCAGAGCCGTGTCGGTCGGCAGCTCCTTGGGGGCGCGGTCGGCATATCTGCCGAAAATGCGCCAGAGATCGCCCAACTCGGGCCATACTTTATAAGAAACGATGTCAAAATCGTCCATAAATCGCAGAATATTTGAATTCTCGGGCAAAAACTCGCGGTGACCGGGGTAGAGCAGCCACGAATTGCAGCGGAAGAACGCCACGCCGCCGACGAGCTTATCCTTGTAGAATTCATAGGCTCTCTTGTATGAATCGAGCCTCGCTTCATCAGTTATCGGCACCCCCGATGACGGGATATGGAAGTTGATCTCGGGGTCGCCGTGGCGCAGAGCCTTTCCGCACGGGGCGATGTAATCCTCCTCGTCGTGCTCCCAAAGCTCGTATTCAAACCTGCCGAGGCCGAAAATTTCCATAGCGAGTATGCCGTTATACCAGCTTGCAACGAAGGTTCCGGGCACGCCCTCGCACTCGATGCACTCGCCGAGCTTGCAGCGCAGATCGTCGCAGGTGTTATAGAAAATGTCCTCGCCGATGCCCGCCTCGGCGTATCTGACCTTCAGGATAGGCAGGCAGCAGAGCACGAATACAAAGTCGAGCGTATGCTCGTTCTCGCCGAAGCGCTCCGCCATCGAAGCGAGCTTTTTGAGCGCCTCATCTATGCCGTCGGCGGTCGGGAACATATAATTCTCAACGGTTTCCGCCATTTCGGAGGCAAAATCCGCCTCCGACTCAAGCCTTGCAAAAATTCTGTCGAATTCCCTGACAGCCGCCTCGGGATAATCGTACCGAGCCATGAAGCCGTCCGCAAACGCGGTCAACTCACGGCTGCCTGCCGCAGGGTAAATAATTTTTTCGCTCATTTTTCGCACCGCCTTAACGGTCGCCTCCCTTATCGGGTCTTGACCCACTTATATATTTTGATTATATCATTTTATTTTGTCTCACGCAAGCCCAACATTTCAGCCCGACAGGACAATCTCCGCGTTTTGTCGTTTTGTTGTCGCCAAAATCGCCGGGTTTGCGCTATAGCAGACGGCTTGCAGTTACCTTCGCCTCCCCCGTTTAGGTTCCATTGACACAAGGGAGCCTTTAAAATGCGTAGCTTTTAGTTCCTATAGGATATTTGCAGGCACGCTATTGTTGTGTGAGATCAATCCTCCGTCACGACTTCGGTTTTCTGTCACATTCGCCTCACCTATATAAAACAAAAGGCAAAAAGAAAAAGCTGCCGCATTGCTGCGACAGCTTCGTGAAGATATTAAGTTACGCTGATCAAACCAGCTCGATGATCGCCATCTCTGCGGCGTCGCCTCTGCGGGGGCCGGTTTTGATTATGCGGCAGTAACCGCCGTTAACGTCCTTATATTTGGGGGCAATCTCATCAAAGAGCTTCTTGACGACGTCCTCTTTGGTGACGTACGCCATGACCTTGCGCTTTGAGTGAAGAGAATCGTCCTTAGCAATGGTGATCATCTTCTCAGCCATTGCACGAACCTCCTGAGCCCTTGTAACGGTGGTCTCAATTCTGCCGTTTTCCAAAAGATAGGTAACAAGGCCTCTGAGCATCGACTTACGATGGTCGCTTGCTCTGCCGAGCTTTCTGGTACCGGGCATTTAGTTCACACTCCTTTACCGTTTAATGGGTCATTCTTCGTCTCTGCGAAGATCGAAGCCAAGCGAATTCAGCTTTGCAACGACTTCGTCGAGCGACTTTCTGCCGAGGTTACGAACTTTCATCATGTCTTCCTCGGTTCTGTTGATCAAATCTTCAACCGTATTTATCTGAGCTCTCTTCAAGCAGTTGAAGGAACGCACAGACAGGTCAAGCTCCTCAATGGTCATCTCCAGGACTTTTTCTTTGCCGCTGTCGCTCTTAACGACCATGACCTCAGTATCATAGGCCTCGCCGGAGAGATCTCCGAAGAGGTTGAGATGCTCGTTGAGGATCTTGGCACCGAGAGAAACGGCTTCCATCGCGTTGATGGTTCCGTTAGTCCACACCTCAAGGGTCAGCTTGTCATAATCGGTGATCTGGCCGACGCGGGTGTTCTCGACTGTGTAGTTAACCTTTAATACGGGAGTATAGATGGAGTCTATTGCGATAACACCGATAACGGGCTGCATAATCTGCTTATTTCTCTCAGCGGAGACATAGCCTCTGCCCTTGTCACAGGTCAGCTCCATGCTGACGTGAGCGTCGGAATTGAGAGTGGCGATATGAAGCTCGGGGTTGAGGATCTCAACCTCTGAATCGGTTTTGATGCTGCCGGCGGTAATCTCGTCGTCGCCGTTGGCGTCGATATAAATCGTCTTGGGGCCGTCCCCGTGGATCTTAAGGATGACGTTCTTCAGGTTAAGAACTATCTCGGTGACATCCTCTTTGACGCCGGGAATGGTGCTGAACTCATGCAGGATTCCGTCTATCTTAACGGAGGTAATTGCATAACCGGGAAGAGAAGAGAGCAGAACTCGACGAAGGCTGTTGCCCAAAGTCGTTCCGTAACCTCTTTCGAGCGGCTCAACAACAAAGCGACCGTATTTTCCGTCGGGAGAAATCTCGGCAGTATCTATTCTGGGCTTTTCGATACCAATCATTTAAAAACCCTCCTTTTAACCAAGGCAGGAAAGCAGCTTCCCTGCACAAATAAAATGCATTCAAAAACGCTGTCACAGCGGGGCAAAAATCCTACGCAACAGCCCGGTGACTGCCCTTGCGGGCAAATCACACGGCACATATTACTTAGAATAAAGCTCAACGATAAGATGCTCTTCAACGGGAACCATGATCTGCTCACGAGTGGGCAGTGCAAGTACCTTAGCAGTGAGAGCCTCTCTGTTGAGATCAAGCCACTGAGGAACGGGACGAGCTGCGTTCGCCTCGACGGTAGCCTTGATCTTTTCGCTTTCCTTGCTCTTATCCTTGATAGCGATCTCGTCGCCTGCCTTGATAAGGTAGGAAGGAATGTTGACCTTCTTGCCGTTTACTTTATAATGGCCGTGGGTAACAAGCTGTCTTGCTTCCGCTCTGGAATTTGCCCAGCCGAGAAGATAAACAACGTTATCAAGTCTGCTCTCGCAAATACGCAGAAGGTTTTCGCCCGTTACGCCCTGCTTGCGCTCAGCCATAAGGAAATACTTGTAGAACTGGCTCTCCTGAATACCGTAGTAACGCTTAGCCTGCTGCTTTGCACGAAGCTGAAGACCGTATTCAGTAGCCTTCTTGCGGCTCTGGCCGTGCTGGCCGGGAGCATACGCTCTGCGCTCGATAGCACATTTGCCGGTATAGCAACGCTCACCCTTGAGGAACAGCTTTTTGCCCTCGCGGCGGCAAAGCTTGCATACCGCACCGGTATATCTTGCCATATGTGTTACACCTCCAAAAAATTCTGGTTACACTCTTCTTCTCTTGGGCGGGCGGCAGCCGTTGTGAGGAATGGGGGTAACGTCCTTTATCATGTTAACCTCCAGACCTGCGGTCTGCAATGCTCTGATAGCCGCCTCACGACCCTGACCGGGGCCCTTAACATAGACTTCGACGGTCTTCATGCCATGATCAATAGCGATCTTGGCAGCCGTCTCAGCTGCGGTCTGAGCTGCAAAGGGAGTTGATTTCTTGGAGCCTCTGAAGCCCATCTCGCCTGCGCTTGCCCATGAAACTGCGTTGCCCTGAGTATCAGTAATGGTAACGATAGTGTTGTTAAAGGTGGATTGGATATGGGCTGCTCCGCGCTCGATATTCTTGCGCTCACGGCGTCTGCGGGTGCCGGTAGTCTTTTTTGATGCTGCTTTAGCCATAATATCCCTCCTCGATTACTTCTTCTTGTTAGCAATGGTCTTCTTGGGACCTTTGCGGGTACGAGCGTTGGTCTTTGAGCGCTGACCTCTGACGGGCAGGCCCTTGCGGTGACGAACGCCACGGTAGCATCCGATCTCGATAAGTCTCTTGATGTCGAATGCGGTTTCTCTGCGAAGATCGCCCTCTACCTTAAGGTGATGGTCGATATATTCACGAAGCTTGGAAACATCGTCCTCGCTCATATCCTTAACTCTAAGGTCGGGATCCACGCCGGTTGCTGCAATAATGTCGCTTGCTGTTTTGCGACCGATGCCGTAGATATAAGTAAGAGCTATCTCAACTCTCTTCTCTCTGGGCAGGTCAACACCTGATATACGCGCCATTTGTCAGTTGCACCTCCAAAATAAATTGGTTTTCGCCGGGATTAACCCTGGCGCTGCTTGTGCTTGGGATTCTCACAGATGACCATGACTTTTCCCTTGCGCTTGATTATTTTGCATTTTTCGCAAATCTTTTTGACAGAAGGTCTGACTTTCATTAGAATACCTCCTTGAAATCTTACTTGGTACGCCACGTGATCCGGCCCTTGGTCAGATCGTAGGGCGACATCTCAACTGTCACTTTATCGCCGGGCAGAATCTTGATGTAATTCATTCTCAGCTTGCCGGAAATGTGTGCCAATATTCTGTGCCCGTTCTCCAGCTCGACCTGGAAGGTCGCGTTGGGCAGGGACTCAACTACCGTACCTTCAATCTCGATCATGTCCTGCTTAGACATAATAACCTCCTAAGTGTTGCCGTTTAATTCTGCATCTATCCGCCGCAGCGCTCTTTTGAGCGCTCTGTCCGCCGCAAGCTCGCTCTCGGGGAGCGAAACGCCCGCGGGCTCGACGTGGCGAATGTTTTTGCTTTTTGGTCTGTTGAGCGGACGCTCACTGCCGTCGCAGACCGTGACGGTCCTGCCCTCCGCCTGCATCACTGCAAGCAGACGGCCTTTATCCCGACCGGCGAGCGACCTTATCACCGCACCTCTTTGAAGCATGGCTCTCACCTTAAGCGATGGTGAGGATGACGGGACCGTTTGAGGTTATCGCCACCGTATGCTCGAAGTGCGCGGAAAGGGAGCCGTCCTTGGTTTTAACAGTCCAACCGTCAGGCAACTGCCTGATTCCTGCGCCGCCCATGTTGATCATAGGCTCAATGGCAATGGTCATGCCCGGGAGCAGGCGCACACCTCTGCCGGGTGTGCCGAAATTCGGTACGCTGGGGTCTTCATGCATTACATGGCCGACTCCGTGGCCCGTGTATTCCCGAACCACCGAGAAGCCTCTCGCCTCGCAATACCTTTGGATTGTTGAGCCGATATCGCCGATCCTGCCGCCCGCGACAGCCGCCTTGATACCCTCGTAAAGGCTCTCTCTGGTGGTGTCGCACAGCCGCTGTGCCTCGGGGGAAATATCCCCCGCTGCAAAAGTGGCGGCATTGTCGCCGACATAGCCGTTGAAGGTCGCGCCGACGTCAATGCTGACTATATCGCCCGCTTTGACGATGCGCTTCTTGCTGGGTATGCCGTGAATGACCTCATCGTTTATGGAAATGCATGAAGCAGCGGGGTAGCCCGAGTACCCGAGAAAGGTGGGAACTGCGCCGTGCCGGACTATGAAGTCGTGGGCGACCCGGTTTATCTCCTCGGTCGACACCCCCGGCTCAACTGCGGCGCCCGCCGCTTTTAATGCTCCCGCCGAAATAACGCACGCCTCTTTCATAAGACTGAGTTCTCTGGTCGTTTTGAGCACTATCATGCTGATCCTCCGTTAAGACGTAAATTTTTACGCTCGGGCTTAATCAAGGAAGCCCTTGTAGTGACGCATCATCATCTGGCTCTCGAGCTGCTTAACAGTTTCAAGAGCAACACCGACCATAATTATGATCGAAGTACCGCCGAGAGATACGTTCAAGCCGTTTGAGTATCCGGCCTTGGTGAGCGCGAAGGTAGAGATCTGGGAGAAGATTATCGGGAAGAGCGCAACAACGCTCAGAAGGAGAGCACCGAGAAGGGTGATCCTGCCGATGATCTTGCCGATATACCTTGAAGTCGGCTCGCCGGGACGGATGCCGGGGATAGAACCGCCGTTGTCACGGATGTTCTTGGACATCTCGATCGGATTATACTGAATGCTTGAATAGAAATAAGCAAAAGCGATGATGAATACGAAATAGATGATTGCGTATGCCCAGTGGGTGGAAGAGAATACTCCGAAGAACTTAGCCCAACCGCTGCCCTCCTTGATCCTGTTGCCAAGGAACATCTGGATGGTCGGGGGAAGTGAAAGAATGGAGCTGGCGAAGATAACGGGCATAACACCGGACATATTGACCTTGATGGGCATATGGGTGTTCTGACCGCCGTACATCTTTCTGCCGACGACTCTCTTTGCATACTGGACGGGGATCCTTCTCTCAGCGTTATCCATCCAAACGATGAATGCGATCATGAGGATAAGGATGATGCCGACTGCTATGGTAAGTGCATAGTAGGGGCCACCGTATCTCCAATAACCGGCGTTGCCGCTGTAGAGATTGGTGATAAGGGTGGGTATTCTGGAGACGATACCTGCGAAAAGGATTATCGAGATACCGTTGCCGATGCCCTTATCGTTGATCTGCTCGCCGAGCCACATGATAAGTGCGGTACCTGCGGTGAAGCAGAGGATGATGACGAGGGCCTGGAACACGGCTGCAAAGCCGGTGAATGCATGACCCGCGGCATCAGTAGTCAGATAATTCTGGCTGCGAAGATAGAAATAGTAAGCGGTGCTCTGAAGAACGCCGAGGACGATGGTGACGACTCTGGTGATCGAAGCGATCTTTTTGCGTCCCTCTTCGCCTTCCTTCTGGAGTCTCTCAAGAGCGGGGATAGCGACAGCGAGCAGCTGCATGATTATCGAGCTGTTGATGTAGGGGGTGATGGACATTGCGAAAATGGTTCCGTAATTGAACGCATCACCGGTCATCATGTTCAGATAATTCATGAAGGTGGCGCCGTTGGGGTCAGCTATGATGCCGGCCTCACCGATATTGGTGAACGGAACGGGGATAGCCGAGCCGATCCTGAAGATGAGCACTATAAGGCAAGTGAAAAGCATCTTCTTACGAAGATCGGCGATTTTCCATGCATTAACAAGCGTCTGGAGCAATTAGATCACCTCTGCCTTTCCTCCGGCAGCCTCGATCTTTGATTTAGCGCTATCTGAAAAAGCATTTGCCTGAACGGTGAGCTTCTTCGTTAATTCGCCTTGTCCCAAAATCTTAACGCCGTCCAAAGTCTTTTTGATAATGCCTTTCTCAATAAGAGCGTCAACGGTGACGGTTGCACCGTCGTCGAAATACTTATCAAGAGTAGCAACGTTTGCTATTGCCATCTCTGTTGCAAAGATGTTGTTGAATCCTCTCTTGGGGATTCTTCTCTGAAGGGGCATCTGGCCGCCTTCAAAGCCGGCACGCATACCTCTGCCTGCACGTGCCTTCTGACCTTTATGACCCTTGCCTGCGGTCTTGCCCTGGCCCGATGCGGGGCCACGGCCTATACGCTTGCGCTCCTTGGAGGAACCGGCTGCGGGTGAGAGATCGTGCAACTTCATTAGTTTGCACCTCCTTGCTTGGCTTCGCTTACTTCGATAAGGTGAGAGAGCTTTCTGATCTTACCCTGAGTAGCGGGTGAGTCCGGCTGAACCGAAGCGTCACCGATCTTGTGAAGACCAAGTGCATGGGCGGTAGCAATCTGGGGCTTGGTGCTTCCAATAAGGCTCTTGACGAGCTTTACCTGAATATCTGCCATGTCAATCCGCCCTCCTTAACCTAAAATTTCTTTTGCAGACTTGCCGCGGATAGCAGCAACTTCTTCAACATTGCGGAGCTTTGAAAGTCCGTCAATGGTAGCTCTTACGACGTTGCAGGGGTTGTTGGAACGAAGAGCCTTAGTACGGATATCCTTGATACCAACGGTCTCAACGACGGCACGAACGGGGCCGCCGGCGATAACGCCGGTACCGGGAGCGGCGGGCTTGAGAAGAACTACGCCTGCGCCGAATTTACCGATGATCTCGTGCGGGATGGTGGTTCCCTTGAGGGAGACCTGCATGAGATTCTTCTTTGCATCCTCGATACCCTTGCGGATAGCGTCGGGAACTTCGCCTGATTTGCCGAGACCGAAACCGATGATGCCGTTGCCGTCGCCGACGACTACGAGAGCCGCAAACTTAAAGATACGACCGCCCTTTACGGTTTTGGAAACACGGTTAATGGCTACTACTCGCTCAGTGAGCTCATATGCCGATGCGTCAATCTTAGCCAAAAGTATTCCTCCCCTTCTTAGAACTTGAGGCCACCCTCGCGGGCGCCTTCGGCCAACTCTTTAACACGGCCGTGATAGATGTAACCGCCGCGGTCGAAAACAACATCAGTTATTCCCTTGTCAGCGGCGCGCTTTGCTAACATTTCGCCCACTTTGTGAGCAGCGGACTTGTTTCCGCCGTATTCCTCAAAATCCTTCTCGACAGTTGATGCGGACACAAGGGTAACACCCTTAACGTCGTCTATTAACTGAGCGTAGATATGCTGGAGGGAACGGAATACATTAAGGCGGGGGCATTCGGCTGTGCCGCTGATCTTGGCACGGACTCTCTTATGGCGAGTCTGTCTAGCCTTATTGCTGTCCGGTCTTGTAACCATAATAATTCACTCCTTAATAGATTATTTGCCGCCCTTACCGGCCTTGCCTTCCTTGCGGCGGATGTGCTCGTCGGCGTACTTGATGCCCTTGCCCTTATACGGCTCGGGGGGACGCTTCTCACGAACATTTGCGGCAAACTGTCCGACCTGCTGCTTGTCGGGGCCTGAGATCACGATCTTATTGGGTGCGGGGACCTCGATGGTTATTCCCTCGGGAGCCGAGACGATAACATCGTGTGAATAACCGACCTTGAGGATCAGATCCTTGCCCTTAAGCTCTGCACGGTAACCGATACCGTTGATCTCGAGCTCCTTCTTGAAGGTCTCGTGAACGCCTGCGACCATGTTGGCGATGAGCGTTCTGGTCAGACCATGGAGCGATCTGTTTACCTTATCGTCGTTGGGGCGGGTGACGTTGATAACGCTGCCGTCCTTCTCGACGGTGATATTGGGATGAAGATTTCTCGAAAGGGTACCCTTGGGGCCCTTAACGGTGATAAGTGTGCCGTCGAGCTGAACATCAACACCCGCAGGGATCTCTATAGGCTTCTTACCTATACGTGACATAGTTTACGGCACCTCCTTACCAGATAAATGCAAGAACTTCGCCGCCTACGTTGGCTTTGCGTGCGTCCTTGTCAGTCATAACGCCTTTTGAAGTTGAGAGGATGGCAATGCCGATGCCCTTCATGACCTTGGGCATATCCTCGCAATTCGTGTAAATTCTCAGACCGGGCTTGGAAACTCTGCGAAGACCGGTGATGACCTGAGACTTGTTGGGGCCGTACTTGAGAGCGATCTCGATGATGCCCTGCTTGCCGTCATCCTCAACTTTGAAACCTTTGATGTAACCCTCATCAACAAGAATCTGAGCAATCGCTTTCTTCATGTTGGATGCGGGGACTTTCACTGTGTCATGCTTTGCCGCATTCGCATTACGGATACGAGTAAGCATATCAGCGATGGAATCAGTAATTTGCATACTGTTTACCTCCTTTGCAATTGCTCAATTACCAGCTTGCTTTCTTAACGCCGGGGATCTGACCTGCGTGAGCCAGCTCTCTGAAGCAGATACGGCAAACGCCGTACTTGCGAAGATAAGCATGGGGTCTTCCGCAGATCTTACATCTGTTATAGGCTCTGGTGGAATACTTTGCGGGGCGAGCCTGCTTGATTTTCATTGATGTCTTTGCCACGGTTCTCCCTCCTTATTTCGAGAACGGAGCGCCCATAAGGGTGAGCAGCTCACGAGCTTCTTCGTCAGTATTTGCTGTGGTGACAAAGCAGATGTCCATGCCTCTGACCTTGTCGATCTTATCGTAGTCTATCTCGGGGAATATAAGCTGTTCCTTAATGCCCATCGAGTAGTTTCCTCTGCCGTCAAAGGAATTGGGATTGATGCCTCTGAAGTCACGGACTCTGGGGAGAGCGAGATTGAAGAGCCTGTCAAGGAACTCATACATTCTGTCGCCTCTGAGAGTGACCTTTGCACCGATAGCCATGCCCTCACGGAGCTTGAAGTTTGCGACCGACTTCTTTGCCTTGCAGATAACGGGCGCCTGGCCGGTGATCTGCTTGAGGTCGGAGACAACTGCGTCAAGAGCCTTGGAATTCTCTCTTGCTTCACCGCAACCGACGTTGATAACGATCTTCTCCAGCTTGGGGATCTGCATGACGCTCTTGTACTCAAACTTCTTCATAAGAGCAGGTGCAACGTCTTTGACATACATTTCTTTTAATCTTGCTGCCATTTGTCGTTTCCTCCTCTATTATTCAAACTCAGCAAGGCAGTCGCTCTTCTTGCAAGTGCGAACCTTCTTGCCCTTGGAATCTGTCTTGTGACCAACTCTCGTGGGTCTGCCGCACTTGGGGCAAACAAGCTGGACCTTATCTGCATAGAGAGCGCTCTCAGCCTGGATCAGGCCGCCGGGCTCGCCCATCTTGCGGGGCTTAACGTGCTTAGTGACGATGTTGACGCCCTCGACGATGACCTTGCCTTCGGAGGGGCTGACCTGCATGACCTTGCCTCTCTTGCCTCTGTATTTGCCGTTGATGACGACGACTTCGTCGCCCTTCTTAACATGAACCTTATTCATCATCCGCACCTCCGATTAAAGTACTTCGGGAGCGAGTGAAAGGATCTTGGTGTAATCTCTCTCACGAAGCTCTCTCGCGACGGGTCCAAAGATACGAGTGCCTTTGGGGTTCTTATCTTCCTTAATGATGACGGCTGCATTCTCATCGAAGCGAATGTAAGTTCCGTCGTCACGGCGAAGGCCGCTTGCGGTGCGTACTACTACCGCTTTTACAACTTCGCCTTTTTTAACTACGCCACCGGGTGTTGCTTTCTTAACCGAAGCAACGACGACGTCGCCAATATTGGCATACCTCCTGCCGGAACCACCGAGGACTCGGATGCACATAAGCTCCTTAGCACCGGTGTTGTCGGCAACCTTGAGGTAACTCTGTTGCTGTATCACAGTGTTTTCCTCCTTACACTACGGCTAATTACTTAGCCTTCTCAATGATTTCTACTACACGCCATCTCTTATCCTTTGAAAGGGGACGGGTTTCCATAACGAGCACACGGTCGCCCATGCCGCACTCATTCTTTTCATCGTGAGCCTTGAGCTTGTATGTGTTGTTGACGATCTTCTTATAAAGAGGATGCTTAACCCTGTCCTTAACGGAGACGACTACGGTCTTATCCATCTTATCGCTGGTAACTATACCAACGCGAGTTTTTCTGAGGTTTCTTTCCATTGAATATTAACCTCCCTTTCCTTACGCCTTAGTGCCGTGAAGCTCGATATCTCTCTGTACGGTAAGTATACGAGCGATATCTTTTTTAACGGCACTGATTCGCATCGGGTTATCGAGCTGGTTGACAGCCTGCTGGAAGCGCAGCTTGAACAGCTCATCCTTCAGCTCAAGAAGCTTTGCGTTCATCTCGTCGGCGGAAAGTTTTCTGATTTCACTGGCTTTCATTACTGCTCACCACCCAATTCTTCTTTAGTCACAAATTTGCACTTGATAGGCAGCTTGTTGGAAGCAAGGCGCATAGCCTCTGCCGCAAGCTCTCTGTCAACGCCGGCGATCTCAAACATGACTCTGCCGGGCTTAACGACTGCTACCCAATACTCGGGAGAACCTTTACCGGAACCCATTCGGGTCTCAGCGGGCTTCTCGGTGATGGGCTTGTCGGGGAAGATCTTGATCCAAACCTGACCGCCACGCTTGATGTATCTGGTCATGGCGACACGGGCTGCTTCGATCTGATTCGAGGTAATCCATGCCGGCTCAAGAGCTACAAGACCGTAATCACCGTAAGTGACCTTGTTGCCTCTGGTAGCTTTACCCTTGAGTCTGCCTCTCTGTACTCTGCGGTACTTAACGCGCTTAGGTAAAAGCATTATTGGTTACCTCCTTCTCTGCGTCTTCTGGGGCGGGAATTGGTGTTTCTGCTCTCGCGCAGAACCTCGCCTCTGTAGAGCCAAACCTTGACGCCGATTCTGCCGTAAGTGGTCTTAGCCTCGGCAAAGCCGTAGTCGATGTCCGCTCTGATGGTCTGAAGAGGGATAGTGCCCTCGTGATAAGCCTCTGTACGGGCGATCTCAGCGCCGCCGAGACGGCCGGAAACCTGAGTCTTGATGCCCTTTGCGCCGAGCTTCATGGTTCTGCCGATGGCCTGCTTAAGGGCACGACGGTAGGAAACACGTCTCTCGAGCTGAGAAGCAATGCTCTCTGCAACAAGCTGAGCATTGAGATCGGGCTGCTTGATCTCGACGATGTTGAGGGAGACCTCTTTGCCGCCGAGCTTCTTCTCGCAGATCTTCTTGAGCTTCTCTATCTCAGCGCCCTGGCGGCCGATGACCATGCCGGGCTTAGCGCAGTGAATGTTGATGTAAACACGCTTAGCGTCGCGTTCGATCTCAACCTTGGGTACTCCGGCAGGAGCGAGCTTCTCAAGAAGGTACTCACGGAGATTGTAATCTTCAACGAGAGTATCACCGAACTTGTTGGGATTCGCATACCAGCGGGATTCCCAGTTCTTAATAACACCGATTCTTAAACCGGTAGGATTAATTTTCTGTCCCATTGTTTAACCTCCTCCTTCGCTTATTCCATTTCCTTGAGTACAAGGCTGATGTGTGAAGTCTTTTTGTTTATACGGAACGCTCTGCCCTGAGCTCTGGGTCTGATCCTCTTGAGGGTAGGACCCTGGCTCACGCTGCACTCTGCAACGTAAAGGCGGCTGGTATCCATATTATTGTTGTTCTCAGCGTTTGCCATAGCTGATTTTAAGAGCTTCATCAAGGGTTCACACGCGGCTTTGGGCGTGTACTTGAGGATTGCCATTGCCTTATCTGCGGGCTGATTGCGGATTAAGTCAAGCACAATCTGAACCTTGCGAGGCGCAATACGGATGTAAGTGGCCTTTGCGGTTGCGGTGGGCACACTCTGCATTGCCTGATCTGACATAGTTAATACACTCCTTTCGCCGATTATTTACCGTTGTTTGATGTTTTTGAGCCTGCGTGGCCTCTGAAGGTCCTCGTAGGCGCGAACTCGCCGAGCTTGTGGCCGACCATATCCTCTGTTACATAAACAGGAACGTGCTTACGTCCGTCGTGAACAGCAAACGTGTGGCCGACGAAGTCGGGGAAGATCGTTGAGGAACGGCTCCAGGTCTTGAGGACCTGCTTTTCGCCGGATTCATTCATCTTCTGAACTCTCTCGAGCAGTTTAGGCTGCACGAAGGGTCCTTTTTTAATGCTTCTGCCCATTATTATCTGCTCCTTTCACTTATTTGTCGTTACGACGCTTTACGATAAGCTTGTCGGACGATTTCTTCGTTCTTCTGGTCTTGTAACCGAGAGCGGGCTTGCCCCAAGGGGTAACAGGGCCGGGTCTGCCGACGGGGGACTTGCCTTCGCCGCCGCCGTGGGGGTGATCGCAGGGGTTCATGACAGAACCGCGGACCGTAGGTCTCCAACCCATGTGACGTTTACGGCCGGCCTTACCGACTTTGACGTTTTCATGGTCGAGGTTACCGACCTGACCGATGGTAGCCATGCAGGAAGCGGGGACGTTGCGAAGCTCGCCTGAGGGAAGTCTGAGGAGGGCATAAACGCCTTCCTTAGCCATCAGCTGAGCGGAGTTACCTGCTGCTCTTGCAAGCTGGCCGCCTCTGCCGGGGTAAAGCTCAACGTTGTGAACGATAGTACCGACGGGGATGCTTGAAAGGGGAAGAGCATTGCCTGCCTTGATGTCGGCGTCCTTACCGGAAACGACTACATCGCCGACCTTAAGGCCTGCGGGCTGAAGGATATATCTCTTCTCGCCGTCTTCATACTGAAGAAGGGCGATGAATGCCGAGCGGTTGGGGTCATACTCAACGCTGGCGACCGTTGCGGGGATATCGAACTTATCTCTCTTGAAGTCGATTATACGGTACTTTCTTCTCTGACCGCCGCCGCGATGACGGACGGTGATCCTGCCGTAGCTGTTGCGGCCGCTGTTCTTCTTGAGAGAAACGAGAAGGCTTCTCTCGGGAGCGACGTTTGAAAGCTCGGAGTAATCGGTTACCGACATGTTACGGCGACCGTTGCCTGTCGGCTTGTAAAATTTAATAGACATTTTTTCACACTCTCCTTACAGCGGCTTTGCGGAGCAATGTCATTCTCCATACTTTACCGCCGGAATAAAGGGTCCGGAATTATCCGGTTAATTACATCATGCCGTCGAAGAACTCGATGGCCTTGGAATCCTCGGTAAGAGTAACGATCGCCTTTTTGCGAGAAGCGGTGTAGCCCTCGAAGCGGCCGTATCTTCTGAGTTTGCCGTCAACATTGATGGTGTTGACCTTGGAGACCTTAACGCCGAAGAGCTCCTCAACCGCCTTTGCGATCTCGATCTTGTTGGCGTCCTTAGCGACCTCGAAGGTATATTTACGGTCGGCAATGCCGTCCATGCTGTTCTCGGTGATGACGGGGCGGAGGATGATATCCTGTGCTATCCTGCTCATGCGTAAACCTCCTCGATCTTGCTTACGGCATCCTTGAGGACTACGACGGTGTCGCAGTTAAGGAGATCGTAAACATTCAGTATGCTTGCAAGGGTGGTCTTAACGCCGGCAATGTTGCGTGCCGAGCGGTAAATGACGTCGTTCTTCTCGGGAAGGACGAAGAGAACCTTCTTGCCGGTCTCAAGAGCGTTGACGACCTTGACCATTTCCTTAGTCTTGATGTTCTCAAGAGTGAGGCTGTCGAGGACTATCAGCTCATTGTCCTGAACCTTCGCGGAGAGGGCGGACTTGATAGCAAGTCTTCTGACCTTCTTATTGACGTCCTTGTGATAATCACGGGGCTTGGGGCCATGAGAGATACCGCCGTGATACCACTGCGGAGCTCTGGTCGAACCCTGTCTTGCGCGGCCGGTGCCCTTCTGTCTCCAGGGCTTCTTACCGCCGCCGCTGACTTCTGCTCTGGTAAGAGTAGACTGTGTGCCCTGACGCTGATTTGCCAGATAGCTGACTACGCAGAGATGCATAGCAGGGATGCTGGGCTCGATTCCGAAAATGCTTTCTGCAAGCTCAAGGTCGGAAACCTTTTTACCTGTCATGTCAAAAACTGATACTGTAGGCATTCTATTCTACTCCTTTCCTTATGCTTTCTTTGCGTTGCGGATAACCACGATGCCGCCCTTGGGGCCGGGGATGGCGCCCTTGATAGCGATGAGGTTGTTATCTGCATCGATCTTAGCTACGTCAAGATTCTGGATGGTGACTCTCTCGCAGCCGAGGTGACCGGCGAGCTTCTTTCCCTTGTAAACTCTCGAGGGATCGGAGCAAGCGCCCAGGGAGCCGGCGTGCCTTGCAACAGGGCCGGTACCGTGTGACTCTTTAAGTCTGGAGAAGTTCCATCTCTTGATAGCACCGGCGGTACCCTTACCTTTGCTGGTGCCGATGACATCTACCTTTTCGCCGACGGCGAAGATATCTGCCTTGAGCGTGTCGCCGACGTTGACGCTTGAAATATCGTCAAACCTGAACTCTTTAAGAGTCTTTTTGGGAGCGACGTCGTTCTTCTTGAAGTGACCCATCATGGGCTTGTTGACTCTCTGTACCTTAACATCGCCGAAGCCGAGCTGAACTGCCTCGTAGCCGTCGTTCTCGACGGTCTTCTTCATAACGACGTTGCAGGGACCTGCTTCAACTACCGTTACGGGAATGACATTTCCCTTTTCATCGAAGATCTGAGTCATACCGATCTTCTTGCCGATTAAAGCCTTTTGCATATTGCTTTCCTCCTTTAGGTTATTGGTTGACCTTTAGGCCAACTTGACCTGCACACGCAGAAATCAAAGTTTGATCTCGATCTCAACGCCTGCGGGAAGCTCAAGACCTGTCAGAGCTTCAACCGTCTTGGCTGAGGGTCTGATAATGTCGATAAGCCTTTTGTGTGTTCTCTGCTCAAACTGCTCACGGCTGTCCTTATACTTATGAACAGCGCGGAGGATGGTTACGATCTCCTTCTCGGTCGGAAGGGGGACGGGGCCGGAAACCTGTGCGCCCGTTCTCTTAGCGGTCTCAACGATCTTCTCCGCTGCCTTATCGACGACGCTGTGATCGTAGCCCTTGAGTCTGATTCTGATTTTTCCCTTAACTGCCATGGTTACGCCTCCTTAAATGATTGGCGGGCTGCAAATTCGTGGAAACTGACCCGGGTGTTTCAACCCGTCCGGTTTAAAAAACCGGAAAAACAATATTTCCGGGTAAGCTGACGCTCATTTGCACATATGTATCCAAGCAGGAAGACCGCCCGGGATCGGCGGCTTTCCTTGCAGCGGCAAAGGCCAAGGCTTCATGCCGCCATATTTTTCATCATTTCACTCAAAAACGCTTTGGGACCCGCAAGAAGCCCCGCTCGCACCTTTTGAGCAAACTGACGAAAAACCTGAACGGCAATCCGCGCATCGGGCATAGCTTGCCCGGCTGCCGGATGGATACGATCGCCCGGTTTGAAAATCGGACATACTCCGCAGAAATTTCCCGCTTCTGAGAGCGGCCACCTCCTGCATCAACGCATATCTGCATGATTTTACGGATTCTTTCAGGGCATAGTAACCCCTACTTTCCACCATGCCTGAATACTATACCACACACGCTATATACATGTCAAGGATTTTTTTCAAAAAAATTGAGATTTTTTTCGCCGCCGTGAAGCCCCGAAATCAAACTGCGTCAAGGCTTTTCGCCCCTCGCCGATCGGGGGCGTTGTGCCCGCCGTAAGGTACATATTTAAAATGTATATATAACGCTCCCGACGCACCACTATATGATGTGGACAGGCGGCAAAAATAAATTACATATTGATATGGCGGCAAATGTGTGGTATTATGTATCCATAAACCGAAAGGAGATTATAATTATGATAGGTCTCGGCAAATGGGTCTGCAACGTCAGCTCAATGCTTTTCTCCGGCGAAGTTAAAATGGAAATATTCGACAACAACGGCTCCTACGGCTTCAAGCTGGATATCCCGAATGTCAAAATTCCCGACGTGACCGTTAAAGAGGTCAAGGAGGACGGCACCGACGTCACCGTCACCGTTCAGACCTCTATGCTCCCGGGCAAGGATATCGTTCTCAATGCCACCTTTGACGGCGACACCTTTGAGGGCGTGCTGAAGATCCCGTTCGTGGGCAAGGTCAAGCTCAAGGACGGCAGACGCCTCGCATAATCACAGCAAACAAAAACTGCGCCAAACGGGCATCGACCCGCCGGCGCAGTTTATTTTTTTATTTAACACCCAAAACCTCGGCAATATTGCTCCTGCCGGTCTTGATATTGAATGCGATGGATTTCCGCTCGCCGCCGATGACGGCTTTTATCAGGAAAACGTCGTTCTCCTCGTCAACGGAGAGAATTTCGGCGTCCGGGCGGGCGAAGAATTTCTTTATAGCCTCGATATCCTCGGTCTTGTATTCCTCGGCGTTGTCGGAGACGAAAAGCACGCTGCCGAAGAGGTGATTTATGCCGCCGAGCAGCAATTTCTGCTCCCGCGAGAACTCAAGATTTGAGTATCTGAGGAAGAATACGTCGGGGTCGTTGCAGAAGGCTCTGCCGTTGAGCTGGCGGCGGAACACGGAATTGTTTATCGCGTTCTGAGCCGACGGAATCTCGTTGTTGACCCGCAGACGGTTGTAATATTTGCCCGAATAGGTCAGGTCGACATCGCAGCTGATGCGGCAGGCGTCAACATAGCCGAACGCCGCCCCAAGCGGCACTCCGCAGCCGAGTATCAGTTTGTCGCCGCAGCATTCGCGCAGGAACTCCATCGCCTCGCACATGATCGTGCCCCTCGATTTGCCCCGCCTCGGCGTGATGCACTGGCTGTAGAGGAAGTCGAGCTTCACCATATCGTAGCCCCAGTCGTTGAGTATCACGTCAAAGAAATGACGGATATACTCCCTCGCCTCGTTGTTGTAGAGGTCCATTGTGTATGCGCCGCCCCAGCCGTAAACGCCGAGCTGCGGCAGACCGTGCTCCTTGATGACCCAGTCGGGGTGCTCCTTGTACGTCCTCGAAACACGCTGCAAATTGAACGGAGCGAGCCAGATCCCCGCCTTGTAGCCCTTCTCGTGGATCTTCTCGGCTATATTCTTCATTCCGCCGGGGAATTTTGCCTCATTGTGATCGAGCCAGTCGCCCACGAAGGTCTCGTAGCCGTCGTCCACCTGGAACACCGTGACGCTCTCCTTTACGGGGTCAAGGGCGTTGAGGTCGCGCAGGATGATATTCTCATCTATCTTTTGGAAGTAATTGTACCATGAGGTGTAGCCCGACATTCTGTCGATACGGGGCTTTGCAATGCCCATCGCGGCGAAATATTTGTCAAACACCTCGTCGCAGCCGCCGCTGAAATGCACGATATCAAACAGCTCGCATTCCTCGACGGCGGTCACGCCCTCGACGTCCTTAGAGACGGTCAGGTAGCCCCTGTTCATGTCGGCATAAAAGACGGTGAAGCCCTGCCGCTCGCTGAGCGAGCCGAAGAAATCAAAGCTCGTGCGGCTCTTGATATAGGTGTAGGCGTGGCTGTAGAAGCAGCCTCTCTCCTTGGGGAACTCGACGAAGCGCACGTCGCCCGAGATGCCCGCAGCCTTCCTGAGCGGGCCGACGGCGGCGGGGGTAACGTCGCGCATTTTCTCCTTTGCGGAGTATTCCCTCGAGGTCGTCCACGCCTGATAGCCGTTGCCGAAGAACTTTGCCCCGTCGGGGTATTCGTAGTCAAAAACGGCGTCCACACGGATCAGCTCGAACGCCGCCTTGGGCACAAGGCTCGCTCTGAATCTCTCGCCCTCAAGACTCATCTCGATCTTAAAGTATTCGTTCTCCCGCGTCGTGATGACGGTCCTTTCGCCGTCAATAATGCACCCGACCCTGAAACTCGGTATCTTCATTTGCAGCCCTCCTGTGTTTGTTTTTTGATAAAGGGAAATGTTGATTGGTTTATATTTTTAAGTTAAGCACTTTAAAGGCTCCCTTGTGTAAAGGGAGCTGTCAGCCGTCAGGCTGACTGAGGGATTGACTCAGTAAACTGTTGCCTTTTTCTTAGAACTTTTTCAAAATCGGCTGATCAATCTGCCATCCGATTTTTTTGATTTTCCTTTACAATCCCTCCGTCGCAACTCCGTTGCGCCACCTCCCTTTACACAAGGGAGGCGTGGGCGAGTGCGAATTCTATATCAAACAGCGGCAGCTTTTGCACCTATATTTAACTAAAAATCGACCGCATTCACCGCCGATTAGAAGCGCACGCTTCCCTCACAACGGCATCAATATAGTCGCAAACGCCGTCAAAATTTTCAGTGATCTCATTGTTCGCCACTCGAATTATCCTCAGTCCGTATGCCTCAAGGAATTCCGTGCGCCGAGCGTCTTTCCGAATGTTTTCATCCTCATAGTGCTGCGAGCCGTCAAGCTCTATAATCAGTTTAGCCTCTGCACTGTAAAAATCCGCAATATATCGCCCGAGCACCTTTTGCCGGGAGAAACGGACGGGATAGTCACGCAGGAAATCATACCACAACCGCCTCTCCTCTTTTGTCATATTCTTTCGCAGCGCCCGTGCAAGAGGAACGAGCTGCTTATTGTGCTTTGACTGCATCACGATTCCTCCGCTTTAAGCATTTACATTCTGAAAATTACGCACTTTAAAGGCTCCCTTGTGTAAAGGGAGCTGTCAGCCGTCAGGCTGACTGAGGGATTGACTCAGTAAACTGTTGC